>Ga0134126_10012913_pt1 | contig 10548 bp, 10 predicted proteins | sample KB31752_FD_96881 | JGI IMG/M metagenome (GOLD analysis project Ga0134126, IMG submission 96881) | Terrestrial soil microbial communities with excess Nitrogen fertilizer from Kellogg Biological Station, Michigan, USA - KB3-175-2 | ecosystem: Environmental > Terrestrial > Soil > Unclassified ...
CGCCGCGCGCGGCGCCACCAAGGCGCGCGCGGTGCTGACCGCGATCGCGATCTTCTTGATCTTCGCCAGTGTGGTCTTGGTGCTGTGGGTTGGCGCGCAGGACGTGATGGTGGGCCGCATCACAGCAGGCCGATTGGGTCAGTTCGTGCTTTACGCGGTGTTCGCCGCCGGCGGGCTGGGCGAGCTCAGCCAAGTCTGGGGCGAGATCGCGCAGGCCTCGGGCGCGGCCGAGCGGCTGTTCGAGATTTTAAGAATCGAACCGCAGATCAAAGCGCCGGCGCATCCGGCGTTGCTGGCGAAGCCTTCACGCGGCGAGATTGAATTCCGCGACGTGCGCTTTGCCTATCCGGGCCGGCCGGCGGCGAGCGTGCTCGATGGCATTTCATTTCACGTGCGGCCGGGCGAGAAGCTGGCGCTGGTGGGGCCGTCCGGCGCCGGCAAAAGCACGGTGTTCCATCTTATCTTGCGGTTTTACGACCCGCTTGGCGGTACCGTGACTTTCGATGGCGCGCGGCTGACTGACGTCGACCCCGCAGATCTGCGCACGCAGATGGCATTGGTGCCGCAGGACGCCGTGGTGTTTGCAGGTTCCGTGCGCGAAAATATCCGCTTCGGACGGATGGCGGCGGGCGACGCCGAGATCGAGCAGGCGGCGAGCGCCGCCTTCGCCACGGAGTTCATCGCACGCATGCCGCAAGGCTTCGAGACCCAGATCGGCGAGCGCGGCGTCACGCTGTCGGGCGGTCAGCGTCAGCGCATCGCCATTGCGCGCGCCATCCTGCGCGAGGCGCCGCTGCTGCTGCTCGACGAGGCGACGTCGTCGCTCGACGCCGAAAGCGAAACCCTGGTTCAGCAGGCGCTGGCGCGATTGATGGAAAAGCGCACGACGATCGTGATCGCGCATCGGCTCGCCACGGTGCAGCGTTGCGACCGCATTCTGGTGCTCGACCGTGGCCGCATCGTGGAGGAGGGCACGCATGCTTCGCTGTCCGCGGCCGGTGGGCTCTACGCGCGGCTGGCAAAATTGCAGTTCGAGACAGGATAAATTTTTTACGCCCGCCATTTCATCTTGTTTACCGGCTTGCCCGACAGCGGGTTCTTGTCCTCGCCGGCGTAGTTGAAGCCGTGTTTCTCGTAGAAGCGGATGGCGCGGGCGTTGTCCTTGTTGACAAGCAAGTCGAGGCCCTTGGGCGAGAGGCGTTTGGCCTCGTCGAGCAGCTTGAGCGCAACATCTGAGCCCCAATGCTCGGGCGCGACCACGATCTGGTCGAGGTACATGGTTTTGGGGTCGACGGTGACGAAGCCGATCAGCATCTTACCCGTTCGTCCCCGCGGAAGCGGGTACCCAGGGGCAGAATTCTCAAGTCGGTGGGTTCGACTCTGGATTCCCGCCTGCGCGGGAATTAGCGGATTAAGTTTAATTTCCGCAACGACGATATGCGCCGCCGGCACAAGCTCCTTGCGCCAGCGGTCGCGCCACCAGGCAACGCGCGCGTTGAAATCGATCTGTGGATAATGCTGCGCCCAGGTGCGCCGCCAAAGTTCGATCGCCGCGTCTTCGTCGGCGGCGGCGTAAGGGCGCAGCATGGAGGGATGTGCGCTCACCGCTCGGTCAGCTTGAACTCGATGCGGCGGTTCTTCTTGTAGGCATCCTCGGTGGTGCCTGTGTCGATCGGCTGGAATTCGCCGAAGCCGGCGGCGACCAGCCGCTGCGGCGAGACGCCTTTACCCACGAGATATTGCACCACCGAAATCGCCCGCGCGGCGGACAGATCCCAGTTTGATTTGAATTGGCCGCCGGTGATCGGCCGCACATCGGTGTGGCCGTCGACGCGCAACACCCAGGCGATATCGGGCGGGATTTGCTTCTCGAGTTCGACCAGCGCGCCGGCCACCTTGTCGAGTTCGGTGCGCGCCTCCGGCTTGAGGTCGGCCTTGCCGGTATCGAAGAACAACTCCGATTGCAGCACGAAGCGGTCGCCGACCACGCGCACGTCGGGCCTATTGCCGAGGATTTGGCGCAATTTACCGAAGAAGTCGGAACGGTATTTGGTCAGTTCCTGCACTTTCTGCGCCAGCGCCACGTTGAGCCGTTGGCCGAGGTCGGCGATGCGGTTCTGCGATTCCTTGTCCTTTTGCTCGGAGGCATCGAGCGCCGTTTCGATCGCGGCAAGCTGCCGACGCAGTGCGGCGATCTGCTGGTTGAGAATCTCGACCTGCGCCAGCGCCCTGGATGAAATCTTTTTCTCGCCTTCGAGCTGGCCAGTGAGCTCGGAAACCTTGCCTTGCGCCGCGGTGGCGCCAGCGTCGGCGCCCTCGGCAAGGCCTTTATATTTGTCGCGCTCGTCGGCGGCGCTGGCGAGGGAAGCGCGCAGCTGCGCAAGCTGGTCCTCGAGATTAGCCTTGCCGGTCTTCTCCATCGCCAGCAGGTCGGTGAGCTGGGCGATCTGCGCATTGAGCCGGGTCAGCGCGGTGTCCTTGCCGGCTACTTCCTGCTGTAAATAAAATTGCACCACCACGAATACGGTGAGCAGGAAGATGATGCCGAGGATCAGCGTCGACAGCGCGTCGACGAAGCCAGGCCAGTAGTTCATGCCGCTGTCGCCGCGGCGCGTTCGGGCGAGGGCCATTGTTCTGCTCTCTAACGAATCTCGCGTTCTCTCTGCTCATGCTCGCGAAAGCGGGCATCCAGTGCAGGGTCCCCGCTTTCGCGGGGACGAGCGGATACTTGCTTGGATGCAAAGCACATGCGCTTACCGATCCACTTTTTCGCGCACCAGGACTTCCAGCAGCCGCTTGATCTCGCGCTGCTGTTCGGCCTGGCTGTCGACCCAGTCGCGGATCATCTGCTGCTCGGTGCGCATGTGATGCACCAGACCCTGGATCGCCTCGGCCAGATTGGACATGGCGGAGGAGGCCCCCTTGCTGGTGCCGGCCTCGTCGATCGCCTCACGCAGGCGGTCGATGGATGACCGAATTTCGCCGTTACCGCCGCCAGCGACCGGCTCGGCGGCCTGGTCGTAAACCGTGGTGGAGAGCCAGTCTTCCAGTTCGGTGTAGAAGCGGTTCTGCGCCTGGCTCGATTGCAAATCGAGGAAGCCCAGCATCAGCGAGCCAGCGAGGCCGAACAGCGAGGAGGAAAACGATATGCCCATGCCGCTGAGCGGCGCGGCAAGGCCCTCGCGCAGCGAATCGAACATGCTGCCGGCATCACCGCCGGTTTTGAGCCCTTGGATCACGCCGCCGACCGAGCTTACGGTCTCGATTAGGCCCCAGAAGGTACCGAGCAGACCGAGGAACACCAGAAGACCGGTCATATAGCGGGAAATGTCGCGCGCCTCGTCGAGGCGGGTGGCGATCGAATCCAGAATGCCGCGCATCAATTGCGCCGACATCGCCATGCGGCCCACGCGGCTGCCGAGGATCGCTGCCATCGGCGCCAGCAGCACCGGCGCACGGTCGACCGCGAGGCCGGGATCGGCGAGGCGGAAATTATTGACCCAGGCGATTTCAGGATAGAGGCGTAGCACCTGGCGCAGGCAGAGCACGATGCCGATGATCAAAACCAGAATGATCAGCGAGTTCAGGCCCGGATTGGCCATGAACGCGACTTCGATCTGCTTGTGCAGCACGAAGGCGACCAGTCCGCCCAGTATGACGAACACCAGCATCCGCAGCAAGAAGATGCGGGGCGATGACAGTTTGAGCGGATCGAGTTCTTTTGCCATGCGCGGGAATACCGAGAGCGAATTTGCCTCACAATATGGCACAGACCGGTGACAAGGAAAAATCAGTTGTGCCGGAACCCCGGCATAAAACGGCGGAATGAGTTTAAATTGCGTCCCCCGAAACGACCGGTTAGAGTTTGCCGGCCTCTTTAAGCACGCGCAGCAGCTCCTTCTGGATTGCCTCGTTGCCAGCGGCAATATGGCCCTTGGCGAACATGTCGTCGCCGCCGTCGCAATCGCTGACGAAACCGCCGGCCTCGCGCAACAAAATTAATCCAGCCGCCATATCCCAGGGTTTGAGGTCGCGCTCCCAATAGCCGTCGAGCCGGCCGGCGGCGACCCAGGCGAGATCGAGCGCGGCGGCGCCGAAGCGGCGAAGTCCGGCGACGTGATGCTGCACGGCGCCGGTTTCCTTCTGCCCAAGCGTGAGATCGCCGCGGCCACGATGCGGTAGTCCGCAGGCGATCACGGAGTCGTCCAACTGCTTGCGGCCGGCGACGCGGATGCGCTGCTCGTTCATGAACGCGCCTTTGCCGCGTTCGGCGATGAACATCTCGTCGTTGGCCGGATTGTAGATCAGCCCGGCGATTACCGTGCCCTCGCGCTCCAGCGCGATCGAAATGGCGAATTGCGGAATGCCGTGCAGGAAATTGGTGGTTCCGTCGAGCGGATCGACGATCCAGCGATGCGACTTGTCGGCGCCCTCGCGTGCTCCGCCTTCTTCGCCGAGAAAGCCGTAGCCCGGCCGCGCCTTGCCCAATTCCTGATAGAGCGTCTCTTCGGCGCGGCGGTCGGCGGACGAGACGAAATTGGCCGGGCCTTTGAGCGAAACCTGGAGCTTTTCCAATTCGCCGAAATCGCGCTTAAGCGCGCGCGCGGTCTTGCGCGCGGCGGCGATCATCACATTGAGCAGCGCAGAGTGGTGCATAAATTTTCCTTTTCCCTCCTCGCAAGGGGGAGGGTGACCGAGCGAGAGCGAGGCCGGGTGGGGCGCTTAGCACAATTGTGAAGAAGACCCCACCCCGCCCGCCTTCGCAAAAGCTTCAACACTTCCCTTTCAAGGGGAGGAATAAAAATGGATCAAGAGCGCGGCGTAGCCGTCATCAGCCATTTCTTGGCGGCCTTGTCGGCGGCGTCGCGCACCGCCGGCGTTTGCTGGCTGGCGAACACGTCGAGATCGGGATCGCCATCCCCGCGCGCCTTGGCAATGATGTGCCATTTGACCGCCTCGGTCGGGTCGGCCGGCATGCCGCGGCCCGCCATCAGAATGCGCGCCAGCCGGTCCTGCGCGATCGGGCTGCCACGGCGCGCGGCGATCAGGAACAACTGGGCGGCGGCCGCTTCGTTCTTTTCGATGCCCTGGCCGTTGAATTGCGCGATGGCGTACTCGACCATGGCGTCGATATTGCCGGCGACCGACGCCAGCCCCATCAGACGCGTGGCTTCATTTAGATCTTTCGGCACGCCGCGTCCTTCTTTGTACATGGTGGCAAGCGCATATTGCGCTTCCGAGTTTCCGGCGTCGGCGGCTTGCTTGAACAGATCGGCGGCGCGCGCGAAGTCCTGCGGGAATTGCTGGCCTTGCAGATAGAGCAGTCCGAGATCGTAGGCGGCGGGTGCGTGTCCGAGCTTGGCCGCTTCCGCCAGCAAACGGGCGGCGCCATCCCGGTCGCGCGGTCCAGCGCGGCCCTCGAGGCTGAACATCGCCAGCGCGAACATGGCGTCGCGGTCGCCATGCGCGGCGGCGAGCTTGTACCATTCCGACGCCTTGTTGTCGTCACGGCCGACGCCGAGACCTTGCGCATAGATTTCGCCGAGCAGCGTCATGGCGGCGGCATCGTTCTGCTGCGCGCGCTTGGTAGCTTCGGCGAGCGCGGTCAAATATTGGCCGCGTTGAAAGGCGCCGTAAGCGAGGTCGACATTGCTGTTGTCCGCTTGAGGGGCCGGAGCCGGCACGGCGGCAGGCGGACGGGGGGGTGGCGGCTTTTTGTGCGGCTGCGCGAGTGCCGGCGCGGCCGACGCAAAGGCTGCGAGCGTGGCCAATGCGATGAGGCTCTTCCGCCACGCGCCGCTCATAATGCGGTCTCCGGGACGTGCAGATGCTCGGCGGCGTGGGCAATCGCCGCCGCGGCCGTCTGCGGGTCGCGCCAAATCCAGTCACCGAGCGCGATGAAATCGGCGCCGGCGATCACCAGCGGCGCAATCTCCTCGGTCGATGCGGCGTAACCGACGCAGGGAATCTCGAACACCTCCGCCCACCAGGCGATGCGCTCTTCGATCGCCTCCAGGCCAGGCCGCTCGCCGTCAGCGCCGGGCTCGCCGAACATGACGTAGTCAGCGCCCGCTTCGGCCGCGATCATGGCGTCATGACGAGTGGTCAAGCCGCCGGCGCCGGCAATGCGCTCGGGCTTGAGCTGCGCGACCGCTTCGGTCAAAGCCGTAATGCCGGTCACATGCGCGCCATCGGCACCAGCGCGCGCCACCAGATCGGCGTGGCCGCCAAGCAGCAACGCCGCGCCCTTGTTCTGCACGGCCGGGCCGATCAGCTTGGCGCGATTGATCTGCGTGCGTTCGTCGGCCTCGGTCAAGCACAGCAGCACGGCGGCGACATCGCCTGCCGCCATGGCTGCGGACAACATCGCGGAAAATGCCTGCGCGTCCGCGACCGGCGGTGTCACCAGGTAAAGACGTGGCGCCGGGCGCGGGTCGGCAGGTTTGGGTCGCGAGGCCATGACCTCGCATGCTAGCGCAATCGGGCGGAAAATTGACGCGGCAAATGCATGGGCTAGCATTGCCTCACGGCCACCGAACAAACGGCCATCCGCACTAACCCCCGGGAGGGGGACATGCTTAAACGCCTGTCTTTGCTGGTGCTATGCCCTGCCGCCGCGCCGGCATCGGGGGCCGACTATCCCGCCCGCGCCATCAGCTGAATAACCGAGGCCCTGGATCAGCGGCGCACCACTTCGCTGTCGCTCGTGTTGCGCAGCATCCGGGGCACGCAGCCTCACGGCATCGGGATCGGGCCCATGTCCTTGGGCACCTTGTAGCCCTTCTGCACAGCAGGCCGCGCAGCGATGGTCTCGTACCAGCGCTTGACGTTGGGATATTGCTTCATGTCGATGGTCTGCCACTCGAAGCGCGAGATCCACGGCCAGATCGCGATGTCGGCAATCGAGTAATCGTCGGCGACGAATTCGCGGCCTTCGAGGCGCGCGTTGAGCACCTTATAGAGCCGGTGTCCTTCCTTGAGATAGCGTTCCTCGGCGTAGGGCGCCTTGCCCTTGTTGTATTTCACGAAGTGATGCACCTGGCCGAGCATCGGACCGGGGCCGCCCATCTGCCACATCAGCCACTCGATCGTGCGATAGCGTCCTTCGCCCGATTTTGGCAGCAGCTTGCCCGTTTTATCGGCGAGATAGATCAGGATCGCGCCCGATTCCATCAGCGAGATATTGTTGTCGTGGTCGAAGATCGCCGGGATGCGGTTGTTCGGTGCCACTTTAAGAAATTCCGGCTTGAACTGTTCGTCCTTGGAAATATCGATGGCATGAACGGTGTAGGGCAAGCCGAGTTCTTCCAGCGCGATGGAAACCTTGCGGCCATTGGGTGTGGTCCAAGTGTAAAGATCGATCACGTTCGTTGTCCTTGAAGAGCGGGGAACCGGGGAACACCGGCTCGGGGGAGGGCGTTGTCAGTGGAGTTCCAATAGCAGGAGGCGACCATGAAACTCAATGTCCTCGTTATTGCGCTGGCGGCCACGGCCTTTGGCTCACTTGGCGCCAACGCGCAAACCGTGATCGAGGAGCGCCGCGATCCCGCGGTTGTGATCGAGCACGATCAGCCGGATCGGTCGGTGACCGTCGAGAAGCGTGGCGGCTTGCTCGGCACCGAGCACAAATCGACGACAGTAGAAACCACCGGCTCTGGCGATTGCACGACCAAGACCGTTCATAAAGACGATCTGGCCGGCTCGAAGACGGTGCGCAAGACGAATTGCGACTGACGTTTGCTCTACGTCGTACGCTTGACGAAGGCCGCGCCGGTTACGCGGCCTTCTTCTCGAGATCAGCCCGCCACTGTCCCAGCGCGGCGAGGCCGTTCATTTTGGCGCGGTGCGAAAACGCGCGCTGAGCGGCGGCGACGTTCTCGGTCTTGCCTTTCCAGGTGGTCTGCGGCGCGTGCTGAAGCGCGCGGCCATACGAGAAGGTGAGCGCCCATGGTAGGTTGCCGATCTTGTTCATGGCGTCGAGATGGGCGGTTGCTTCTTCGTCGCTTTGACCGCCGGACAGGAAAGCAACCCCCGGCACCGCCGCCGGCACGCAAATCTTGAGCAGAGTCACCGTCTTCTCGGCGACTTCCTCGATGGAAGCGCGCTTCCCGCATTTCTTTCCGGAAATCACCATGTTCGGTTTGAGCACCATGCCCTCCAGCATCACGCGGGCATCGGACAGTTCGTTGAACGTAGCCTTGAGCACGCGTTCGGTCACACTGAAACAGCGGTCGATATCGTGGTCGCCGTCCATCAGAACTTCGGGTTCAACAATCGGAACGATCCGCGCCGCCTGGCAAAGCGCGGCGTAACGCGCCAGCGCGTGCGCATTGGCCTTGATGCAGTTGTGGGTCGGGATGCCGGCGCCGATGTCGATCACCGCGCGCCACTTCGCGAAGCGCGCGCCCTGCTCGTAATATTTAGGCAGCCGGTCGGCGAGTTTGTCGAGGCCGATCGTGACGACTTCGCCGGGGCACATCGGTAGCGGTTTGGTGCCTTCGTCGACCTTGATGCCGGGAATGGCGCCGGCTTTCTTGATGATATCGACCAACGGCGTGCCATCTTTTGCTTTTTGCCAGATCGTCTCGTCGTACAGGATGACGCCGGAGACATGCTTCATGCCCTCGGTCGAGCGGAATAGCATCTCGCGGTAATCGCGCCGGGTATCTTCGGTTGATTCGACGCCGATGGCGTCGAAGCGCTTCTTGATGGTGCCGGAGGATTCGTCGGCCGCGAGGATTCCGCGCCCGGGCGCGACCATGGCCCGCGCCACCTTGTTCAGTTCATCGAGATTCATCGCCCTCTCCCGAAACTTTTCGTCGCTATCTTACTCTCAACACCTCGACTCCCGGCAAGGCCTTCCCCTCAAGCCATTCGAGGAAAGCGCCGCCGGCTGTGGATACGTAGGTCAGGCGATCGGTCACGCCCGCGACATTGAGCGCCGCCACCGTGTCGCCGCCGCCCGCGACCGAGACAAGCCTGCCGGCCGCGGTCAGTTCCGCCGCTGCTTCCGCCACTTCGACCGTTCCGTTGTCGAATGGTTCCATCTCGAAGGCGCCGAACGGGCCGTTCCAGACCAGCGTCTTGGAGCGGACCAGCACCGAGACCGCCTGCTCGATGCTGCGCGGCCCGATGTCCAGGATCATGTCTTGATCGCCGATATGGTCGACACCGACCACGCGCGTGGGCGCATGCGCCTCGAATTTTTCCGCCACCACCGCGTCGACCGGCAGCACGATCTCGCGCTTAGCGGCCTTGGCTTCGTCCATGATCTTCTGCGCGGTCTCGACCAGGTCGCGCTCGGCCAAGGATTTGCCGATGCGTTTGTTGAGCGCCAGCAAGAAGGTATTGGCCATGGCGCCGCCGATGATCAGTGTATCGACTTTCTTCAGCAAGTGGCCGAGCAAATCGAGCTTGGTTGAAATCTTGGCACCGCCGACGATGGCCGTGAGCGGGCGCGCCGGTCTGTCGAGCACCTTCTCGAAGGCTTCCAGTTCCGCCTGGAGTGTTCGCCCCGCGTAAGCCGGCAGCAGATGCGCCAGGCCTTCGGTCGAAGCATGCGCGCGGTGCGACACCGAAAACGCGTCGTTGACGAAAATGTCGCCGAGCTTGGCGAGCGCCGCGGCAAATTGGGGATCGTTCTTCTCCTCGCCGGCATGGAAGCGGGTGTTCTCCAGGCAGAGGATATCGCCGGGCTTCATGGCGGCGACCGCGCGCTCGGCGCCATCGCCGATGCAATCGTCGACGAACTTGATCGGGCGCTTGATAATGTGGGCGACCTCGGCGGCCACCGGCTTGAGCGATTGTTTCGGATCGCGCCCTTTCGGCCGGCCGAAATGGGAGAGCAGGATCACCTTGGCGCCCTTATCGGCGATTTCGGTGATGGCGGGCGCCATGCGTTCGATGCGTGTGGCGTCGCTGACCACGCCGTTCTCCACCGGGACGTTAAGGTCGGCGCGCACCAGCACGCGTCTGCCCTTCACGTCAACGTGGTCGAGGGTGCGGAACGCGCTCATCGGTTGGCTCAGACAGCGAGCGTCAGATCAACTTGCCCATAGCGACGGCGGTGTCCGCCATGCGGTTGGAGAAGCCCCACTCGTTGTCATACCACGACATCACGCGCACCAGCGTGCCGTCCATGACCTTGGTCTGGTCCATGTGGAAGATCGACGAGCGCGGGTCGTGGTTGAAGTCGCTGGAGACGTTCGGGTCCAATGTGTAGCCGAGAATGCCCTTGAGCTGCTGCTCGGAGGCGCGTTTGACCGCACCGTTGATTTCGTCCTTTGTGGTGGCCTTCTTGGCGACAAACTTGAAATCGATCACCGACACGTTGGGCGTAGGCACCCTGATTGCGACGCCATCCAGTTTGCCGTTGAGCTCCGGCAGCACCAGGCCGACCGCCTTGGCGGCCCCCGTCGAGGTCGGGATCATCGACAGCGCCGCGGCGCGAGCGCGATAGAGATCTTTGTGCATGGTGTCGAGCACCGGCTGGTCACCGGTGTAGGAATGGATCGTCGTCATGAAGCCCTTGTCGATACCGACGGCGTC
>Ga0134126_10012915_pt1 | contig 10548 bp, 6 predicted proteins | sample KB31752_FD_96881 | JGI IMG/M metagenome (GOLD analysis project Ga0134126, IMG submission 96881) | Terrestrial soil microbial communities with excess Nitrogen fertilizer from Kellogg Biological Station, Michigan, USA - KB3-175-2 | ecosystem: Environmental > Terrestrial > Soil > Unclassified ...
ATTCGCCGGGACGGCGAGATCATTCAGTTTGTTCCCTGCGAGAAGCGCGCCTGGCATGCGGGAGTCTCCTGCTGGCAGGACAAGACACGCTGCAACGATTTCTCGATCGGCATAGAACTCGAGGGCGGCGACTCGATGCCTTTCACCGATTTTCAATATGCGGCGCTGGCAGCGCTCACCCAGGCGCTGCAAAAGACGTATCCCATTACCGATATTGCCGGGCATTCCGATATTGCACCGGGCCGCAAGACCGATCCCGGCCCTTGTTTTGACTGGGATCGGTATCGTGCCGCACTGCTCGTACCCTAGCAAAAATTTCTTATACGACGCCCTGACCTCGCAGATAATCTTCGTAGCTACCCTTGAAATCCGTGATTCCGTCCGGCGTCATTTCGATGATGTGGGTGGCCAGCGAGGATACGAATTCCCGGTCGTGCGAAACGAAAATCAGCGTGCCCGTATATTTTTCCAGTGCGCCGTTAAGTGATTCAATGGACTCCATATCCAGGTGGTTGGTGGGTTCGTCCATGAGCAGCACATTATTTTTTTGCAGCATGAGCTTGCCGAAGAGCATGCGTCCTTCCTCGCCACCGGAGATTACCTTCACTGATTTTCTTACTTCATCACCGGAGAAAAGCAGTCTCCCGAGAACGCTGCGCACGGTCTGGTCGTCGTCGTGTTCGCGCCGCCACTGTGTCATCCAGTCCGTGAGCGACATGACTGTTTCAAAATCGGCTGCGTGATCCTGCGCAAAAAAACCTGGACGCGCTTTTTCCGCCCACTTTACTTCTCCTGCATCGGGCACCAGATCGCCGCTCAGGCAGCGCAGCAGCGTGGTTTTACCGATGCCATTGGGGCCGATGATGGCGATTTTTTCACCCGCTTCGACGTTCAGGCTGAATTTCTTCAGCAACGGTTTTTCCATTCCCGGGAAATGCTTGCTGATGCTTTGCACCGATACCGCCAGACGGTGCAGTTTCTCCCGATCATCCATTTCAAAGCGGATATAGGGATACTGGCGGCTGGATGGCTTGACATCCTCCAGCTTTATTTTCTCTATCTGGCGTGCACGGCTGGTGGCCTGGCGTGCCTTTGAGGCATTGGCGGAAAAGCGGCTCACAAACGACTGCAGCTCCGCGATCTGGGTTTTCTTCTTGGCGTTGTCGGTCAGCATGCGCTCCCGCACCTGCGTGGAGGCCGTCATGTAGTCGTCGTAATTGCCGGGATAGATGCGGATTTCGCCATAATCGAGATCCGCCATGTGCGTGCAGACGCTGTTCAGAAAATGACGGTCATGAGAAATGATGACGATGGTGCTCTTGCTTGTGTTAATGACTTCTTCCAGCCAGCGGATGGTGTTGATATCCAGGTTATTGGTCGGCTCATCCAGCAGCAGGATTTCGGGATCGGCAAACAACGCCTGCGCCAGCAATACGCGCAGTTTGAATCCGGGCGCTATTGCGCTCATCAGCCCCCTGTGTTGCGGTATGGGAATGCCTACCCCCAGCAGCAACTCGCCGGCGCGGGCCTCGGCCGAGTAGCCGTCCAGCTCGGCGAAGTGCGCCTCAAGTTCAGCGGCGTGCATATAGTCGGCTTCGCTGGCATCGGGATTGGCATAAATTGCGTCGCGCTCTTCCTTCACCCTCCAAAGCGCCTCGTGCCCCATCATCACCGTATCGATTACCGGGCAATTCTCGAATGCGAACTGATCCTGGCGCAATTTTCCCACGCGCTCGCCGGCATCGACGCTGACATTGCCGCCGGTGGGCTCCAGATCGCCGCCGAGAATTTTCATGAAGGTGGATTTGCCAGAGCCATTGGCGCCGATCAGGCCGTAGCGGTTGCCGTCGCCGAATTTGACAGATACATTTTCGAACAGGGGCTTGGCCCCGAACTGCATGGTGATATTAGCGGTGGTAATCAAGCGGGTTTCCTGGAATAGAGAGCAAAAAGCCTTCTATTTTATACCTTCTTCAAGTAAATTCCGAACATCGTCGGGGTCACGATCGATCGTAAACGATAATTCCTCAGAAACCGACAGCCAATGACGTTGTGATAAACGTGCCGTCAGCAGTGCTGCCGTGCTTCGTGGCAAAAATATTATCCTTGCTGCCCAATGTTCTTGCTTCGACTCGCCACACGATATTACTCGTAACGTTGTAATCAAAATTGGCCGAGAAACCCCATGTTTTAAAGCCATTTGGGGTGCCTGATGCGATGATTACGCCGTGCCTGTCATCGTAGTATTCCGCTCTGACTGCAAGGGCGGTTTTTGCCGTGGGCAAATATCTCAGGGCAATCGTCGGATTGAACCACACATTCATGACTGAGGAATTCCTGCTTCTTTGCTCGATGCCGATATCGAAATCGATCGTGGCGGCAAGAACGTTATTCAATTTAAAGATGCCGTAAAAATTATGAAAATAACGCATCTGCCTGGCGCGGTCAGGTTTGTCGCTGCCAAGAAATGTGCTGCTGTTCAAGGTTATTCCCGGGGAAGGCTTATAGGTAACTTGCGTGCCGAATGAGGGCATGGTGTTTCCGTCCACCGGTTTAATGTGTTGCCAACCGTTCAGGATCAATGCGCTTACAAACCATTTTTCATTTTCAGACGTGTGGCTGATCTTGGCGCCGGATTCAAAATAGGGGGTATTGTCCGCCCCCATGCTTCGGGTCAATGTCCAGTTGTCCTTGCCTACCGCACTTTCAAGGCCGATGTGCGAAGGAAAGATGCCCACATCCAGCCACAGGTTATTTTCTCCGGACAGCTTCACGCCGACATTCCCTTCGTAGAAGTTTCCCAACAGGCCGGGCTCGGCCGCATAGTTGGCATTCATGTAGGTACCCGCCGCCAATGCAAGGTTGGCCCTGGCCCGGTTGGTGGCGTATGCCCCTTTTATGAAAGCCAGGTTCACCGAAGCCTTATTATTTTTGTTGAAGCTGAAGATAAACGAAGGCCTGGTATTGCCAGCCGGGTTATTGAAATCGACGCCATAGTAAGCTTCAGCGTAGCCGCTAATGGTAAATGGCGAGAGGGAGCCGATGGGAATCCCGGCGCTTTGCTGCGCATGGGCTTGCATGCTTGTCAGCAGGCAAGCCACCAATACGCTCCTTTTCATCTTATCTTCCAAGTCTCCGGCATGGCCCGGAACATCATCAGTCAATGTACTGAATATAGAAGAAGTAATATAAAAGAGTCATGAATAATCAATGAGTCGCTATAAAAAACCCGTAAAAATCGGGTGTGGGCCGGAGTCCGGGAAATTCGGCCAGCCGGATGGTGGGTAACTGGCTTCATAGGTGAGTACGGAAAGCAAGACATGATGCGAAGAGAATGGTGGAATTACCGGAGTGCTGTGCCAGCTGGGTGAGACATTGAACCTCCAGCAATTCGTGGCATAAATAAACATTCGGGATTCTTCTTCATCCCACCCTATAAAATGACAAACGCTGTTTTCTTTTTATTTCAGAGGCGAAAGCAATCGGTAGCCCACAGCGGTTTCGGTCTGAAGATATTTGGGTTGCGTGGGGTCGTCTTCGAGTTTTTGCCTCAGGTGGCCCATGTAAATGCGCAGATAATGACTATTCTCAACATAGGCGGGACCCCAGACTTCGTTCAACAATTGCCGCTGAGTTACTACCCGGCCCAAATTGCGGATCAGTGCCGCAAGCAGCTTGAACTCGATGGGGGTAAGGTGTATCTGCTTGATTCCTCTAAGAACCAGGCGTTTTGGCAAATCGACTACGACGTCACCGAATCGGTATATCCCATCGCCGCTGCTCCCGCCGGCAAAGAACCGGCGCCGCAACTGTGCCCTGACGCGCGCCAGAAGCTCGGGAACGCCAAATGGCTTGGTCAGATAGTCGTCGGCCCCGGCATCCAGGCCTTTTACTTTCTCATGTTCGTCGCTTCTGGAGGACAGGATAATGATCGGAACCGTGCTCCAGGTCCTTATTTGTCTTATTACCTCGATCCCATCCATATCGGGCAACCCCAGATCAAGAATGACCGCATCGGGTTTGCGTGTGCCGGTTTCAATCAGGCCCCGTTCACCGGTTTCCGATTCATAAACATGGAATCCCTCTTTCTCAAGAGCGATCCTGACGAAACGTCGAATTTGCTGTTCGTCTTCGATCAGGACAATATTGGCGATAGGTTCCGGCATCTTGTATCGGTTCAGTGCAGTAGATCGCCTTCCGGGTCCGGCGGCGCGGGCGGGTTGCCGATCGGCAGGGAAAAAGTAAATATTGCGCCTTGAATGGGCAGGTTGTGTGCCCAGATTTTGCCATCATGCGCCTCGACAATTGCGCGGCATATCGAAAGCCCGAGTCCGACACCGGGCTTCGCCGATTCTTTTTCTCCACGCGTAAATTTATCAAAAATCCGGGTTTCCATTCCCGCGGGTAAACCGGGTCCGTCATCGGCGAGCGATATCCATACCTCGCCATCCCTTTTTTCGGCTGAGACAACCAGATGAGAGTCCACTGGCGTGTATTTGCCGGCATTCTCCAGCAGATTGCATAGTACCCGCTCTATCAGCACCGCATCAAACTGCAGCAGCGGCAAATCACGCGGCAGGCGCACCTGGACAGGATGCTGCTCCAGCACATGCCGCATTGTGCGTATCGCGCTTCCGACCACTTCTTCCAGCATTTGCCACTGTTTGTTCAACTGCACCTTGCCCGTCTGCAGCCTTGCCATGTCCAGCAGGTTCGTTACCAGACTATTCATGCGGAAGGCCTGTCCATACAGCGCATCGATCAATTCCAGGCGCTTATTGCTGCTCAGGTCCTGCTCTTGCTCTCTCAGAGAGCTGACAATACCTATTATGGCCGTCAGCGGGGTGCGCAGGTCGTGCGAGATTGCACTTAGCAGCGAGTTGCGCAGGCGCTCCGACTCCATGGTGATCAGCGCATCCTGGGCGACTTCCACGTAATGAACCCGCTCGAGTGCAAGTGCGATCTGGGATACAAAAGTATCCAGCAGACGGCGCTGTTCCGGCAAAAAAATGGTGGCGGGATCTTCCGGAACGATAGCCAGTACGCCGCGCGTGCGCATGGGTGCCTTGAGCGGGAGATATATCGCTTTGCTGGAGGGCAGGGTATTGGTGCCAAAGCCGGCTTCTTCATCATGCTCATATACCCACTGCGCGATACCCAGATTGACGCTTTCCTGCGTGGCGTCGTTATTCTCGCTTCCCATCACCCGGATCCTCTCATGACTGTCGGGCAGCAGAATGACTCCCCTGCTCTGGAACACGCCGGACAGATGACTGATGCTGATTTCGATGATGTGAGATGAAGTCAACGCAGCCGCCAGTTCTTTGCCGAGATCATACAAAGCGCGGATGCGATTTTCACGATAAGTGGCTCCCTGCGCCTGGTAGCGGAGGTTGGAAGTTAGGTTGCTGATGACCAGCGATACCGTCAGCATTACGATAAAGGTCAGCAGGTATTGCGTATCCGATACCGCAAATGACAGCTTCGGGGGCACAAAAAAGAAATCGAAAGCAAATACGCTAAGCAGAGAGGTGAGCGCCCCGGGGCCACGGCCAAACCGGGCGGATACCACAATGACTCCCAGCAGGTAGAGCATTGCGACATTGGACAAGTCGAAGCGGTACACCAGAAAAGAGGCGATGAGGGTGGTCAGGGAACTGATTGCCGCCGCCCAAATGTAGCCATACCGGCTGGAAATCTTCTCCGACTGGAACGCCAGGCCGACCGTGGCCTTGCCTTTTTCCCGCATCGATTCGTGCGATGCAGACTGGATATCGCGCCCGACAAAATAGAGATCGATATCCTTGGCATGGGAAGCTAATTCGTCCGCCACGGTGGGTTTGAGCAAACGGGCGACGAGGGAACGTCGCGGACTGCCCATTACCAGCCTGGAAACGTTTCGACTGCGCGCATAGCCTGTCAGCACTTGGCCGATGCTGATGCCGCTCAGGGTTACTGTTTCGGCGCCCAGTTCCTGCGCCAGACGCAAGGTTCTGAAAACTGCGTCGCGTTGCGTGTTAGCCAGTTTCTGCAGCGCCGGCGTTTCGACATACACAGCGAGCCAGTCGGCCCTCAGGCTGGACGCCAGCCGTGCGGCTGCCCGCACGATCTGTTCGGCTTCAAGCCCTGGCTCAATGCAGACCATCAGGCGATCATTTGCCTGCCATATCTGGGGGATGGACTGATCCATCCTGTACTCGCGCATTTGCGCATCGACGCGGTCGGCCGTACGCCGCAGCGCGAGTTCACGCAACGCAATCAGATTGCCTTTGCGAAAAAAATTCTTCCTGGCTTGTTCTGCCAGCGAAGGAAGGTAGACCTTGCCCTCTTTCAGCCGCCGCAGGAGTTCATCCGCCGGCAAATCAACCAGCGTTACATCATCCGCCTGGTCGAATACTTTGTCCGGCAACGTTTCCCGCACACGGATACCCGTGATCTGACCCACCACATCGTTCAGGCTTTCCAGATGCTGCACATTGAGCGTGGTATACACGTTGATGCCTGCCATCAGCAGCTCTTCCACATCCTGCCAGCGTTTGGGATGCCGCGAACCGTTGACATTGGCATGCGCCAGCTCATCCACCAGTATCAGGTTGGGATTCCGCTTCAGGGCGGCATCCAGATGAAATTCCGTCAGCGCATGTCCAAGATGATCGATATGCCGGGGCGGCAGCACCTCCAGTCCCGCGAGCAGTTTTTCGGTTTCGCTGCGGCCGTGGGTTTCGACGATGCCCACTATCATGTCAACCGCCTGACGACGAAGCTCCTGGGCCGCCGATAGCATGGCATAGGTCTTGCCCACCCCGGCGCAGCTGCCGAAGAATATCTTCAATTTGCCCCGCCGCTGTTTGGCTTGGTCCTGCTGAATTTTATCCAGCAGTACGTCGGGATCGGGTCGCTGATCGGGCATGTCCAGATTCTCAGCGCAGGGCGTCCAGCGCAAGATTGAGTTTCAGCACGTTCACGCGCGGTTCTCCGAGGACGGCCAACTGCCGGTCTTCAGTATACCGCGCGATCAATTCGCTGATTTGCGCTGGAGTCAGGTTGCGCGCCCTGGCTACGCGATTGGCTTGGTAACGGGCCGCTGCCGGACTGATCTCCGGATCAAGCCCGCTGGCGGATGCCGTGACCAGATCGACTGGGACCGGCAGGCTGTTGCCAGGATCAGCCTGTTGCAGCGCGGAAATCCTGTTTTTTACCGCATCGATCAACGCAGGGTTGAGCGGTCCCAGGTTGGAGCCGGCGGAAGCCGCCGCATTGTTGGGATGTGGCGAAGTGGCTGAAGGTCTGCCCCAGAAATATTCCGGCCTACTGAAGTTTTGCCCGATCAGCGCCGAACCGACGATCCTGCTGTCCCTCTCGATCAGCGTTCCCTCGACTTGCCGGGGAAATATCGCCTTGCCGATAGCCATGGTAAATAGCGGATAAGCGATGCCGGTGATCACGGACAATCCGATAAACACGACTATTGCAGGACGGAAAAGGCTTTTCATGATATCTCCTTGTTGATCCCAGTCATTAAAACAGGCCCATAGAGGCCAGCAGAAAGTCAACGATCTTGATGCCGATAAAAGGTGTCAGAATTCCGCCCAGACCATAAATCAGCAGATTGCGGCGCAACAGCAATGCTGCGCCGATCGCCCGATAGGGCACGCCCTTGAGTGCCAGCGGAATCAGGAACACGATGATCAGCGCGTTGAAAATCACTGCGGAAAGGATGGCCGAGCCGGGACTGGTCAAATGCATTACATTAAGCGTGCCCAACTGTGGATAGGTCGTTGCAAATGCCGCCGGAATGATGGCAAAGTACTTGGCGATATCATTGGCGATGCTGAAGGTCGTAAGCGAGCCCCGTGTAATCAGCATTTGCTTGCCGATTTCCACGATCTCGATCAGTTTGGTCGGGTTGGAGTCCAGATCGACCATATTGCCGGCTTCTTTCGCTGCCTGAGTACCGGTGTTCATCGCCACCGCTACATCCGCCTGAGCCAGGGCTGGAGCATCATTGGTTCCGTCGCCGGTCATGGCCACCAGCCTGCCTTCGGCCTGGTATTTGCGGATCAGCGACAGCTTCGCTTCCGGCGTGGCTTCGGCCAGAAAATCATCCACGCCCGCCTCGGCGGCAATGGAAGCCGCTGTCAGGCCATTGTCTCCGGTAATCATCACTGTTTTGATGCCCATGCCGCGTAATTCGGCAAAGCGCTCCTTGATACCGCCCTTGACGATGTCCTTGAGCTCCACCACCCCCAGGACCCGGGTGTCGTCAGCCACGACCAGAGGCGTGCTGCCGCGGCGCGCCACGTCAGTCACCTGATTGATGATCTCGGCGGGATAGGCCGCGCCTTGCGATCCAATATATCGACGCACCGAATCAGCCGCGCCTTTGCGGATTTGCCGCTGGCCAAGGTTGACGCCGCTCATGCGGGTATATGCGGAGAAAGGAACGAAGACTGCGCCCATTTCATGGGTATCGCGTTCGCGCAGATTGAACCTGTTCTTGGCGAGCACCACGATACTGCGTCCCTCCGGCGTCTGGTCGGCAAGCGAGGCAAGCTGGGCGGCATCGGCAAGCTCCGCTTCGGTGATGCCGATCGCGGGAATGAAGGCGGCAGCCTGGCGGTTACCCAGCGTGATGGTCCCGGTCTTGTCGAGCAGCAGCACATCCACATCTCCCGCCGCCTCCACTGCGCGGCCTGAAGTCGCAATGACGTTAGCCTGCATCATGCGGCTCATGCCGGCCACGCCGATGGCGGAAAGCAGTCCGGCGATGGTGGTGGGGATCAGGCAGACCAGCAGGGATACCAGCACCGTGATTGTCACGGGTGTACCCGTATTGGCTGCGGCCACGCTGAACATCGAGAATGGCAGCAGTGTCGCGGTTGCCAGCAGGAAGACGATGGTGAGTGCCACCAGCAAGATGGTCAGCGCGATTTCATTGGGCGTTTTCTGCCGCCTGGCGCCTTCAACCATGGCGATCATACGGTCGAGAAAGGCCTCCCCCGGATTGACGGTTATCCGCACGACGATCCAGTCCGACAACACGTACGTGCCGCCGGTGACGGCACTGAAATCCCCGCCGGATTCACGAATGACCGGGGCGGATTCGCCGGTGATGGCGGATTCGTTTACGGAAGCCACGCCTTCGATTACTTCGCCGTCGGCCGGGATCGTGTCACCGGCCTCGATCAGCACGACGTCTTCCTTGCGCAGCGCCAGGCTATCGGTCAGTTGCACCTCGGAATCGCGCGAAGTGCCGGAAAGCTTCTTTGCAAGCACATTTTTTTTCGAGCCGCGCAACGCCGCCGCCTGTGCCTTGCTGCGGCCTTCCGCCAGCGCTTCGGCAAAATTTGCAAACAATACCGTGAGCCAGAGCCAGAGCGTGATGCTGAATATGAATCCTGCCGGTGCTTCGCCCTGCCCGCCCAATGTCTGGAAGAGCAGAACTGTCGTCAAAATGCTGCCGATATAGACGACGAACATCACCGGGTTGCGCCACTGCGCTTGCGGGGTGAGTTTTCTGATCGCATCCAGGATTGCGGGCCTGACCAGCCTGGGGTCAAACATCCGGAGCGCCGCAGTTTTGCTCATCATTTATTCTCTTTTAATCCGCTGTGATCCGTTCAATGCACGCCCGTCATCATCAGGTGCTCAATCACCGGACCCAGTGCCAGCGCCGGTACGTAAGTCAGCGCGCCTACCAGAATGACGGTGCTGATCAACAATGCAACGAACAATGGCCCATGCGTGGGCAGGGTGCCCAGACCTGGCTGTATGCGTTTCTTCGCCGCGAGTGAACCGGCGATGGCCAGTACCGGAACGATAACGCCGAAGCGGCCGAACAGCATGGCTATCGCCAGCATGAAATTGTAGAAAGGCGTATCGGCCGACAGCCCCGCAAATGCGCTGCCATTGTTGTTGGCGGCCGACGAGAAAGCGTAAAGAATCTCGCTGAAGCCATGTGCGCCGGGGTTGGCGATGCCCGCCCTGCCGGCCTCGAGCGTCACCGCGATGGCGGTACCGACCAGCACCAGTATGGGGGCAACCATAAGAACAAGTGCCGTCATCTTCATGTCGAATATCTCGATCTTCTTGCTCAGGTATTCCGGCGTGCGGCCTATCATCAGGCCGGCTACAAACACCGCCATGACGGCATATATCAGCATGGTATAGAGGCCCGTCCCCACGCCGCCGAAAGCCACTTCGCCCAGTTGCATCAGCCACATGGGCACCAGTCCGCCGAGCGGTGTGAGGGAGTCATGCATCGCATTCACTGCGCCGCATGAAGCGCCCGTGGTGACGGCTACGAACAGCATAGTGGCTACGATGCCGAAGCGCGTTTCCTTGCCTTCCATATTCCCTCCAGATTGCAGTGCGCCCACGCTCTGGTCTGCGCCGGCGGCTGTGAGGAGCGGGTTGCCGCTCTGTTCGGCCCAGATGCCGATGCCGGCCATCACTACAAATATGATCATCATGGCGGAGAATATTGCCCAGCCCTGGCGCTGATCACCGATCATTGCGCCAAAGGTATGGCAGAGCGCGGCCGGAATA
>Ga0134126_10012916_pt1 | contig 10547 bp, 9 predicted proteins | sample KB31752_FD_96881 | JGI IMG/M metagenome (GOLD analysis project Ga0134126, IMG submission 96881) | Terrestrial soil microbial communities with excess Nitrogen fertilizer from Kellogg Biological Station, Michigan, USA - KB3-175-2 | ecosystem: Environmental > Terrestrial > Soil > Unclassified ...
CAGCACGTCGAGCTTCACCTGGGCGCCGGCCGGCTCGTCGCGCAGGCGCTTGCGGAAGGTCGGCAGATCCACCTTCGCCGCCGCCACGCCATCCACGGCGGTGATCTCGTCGCCGACCTTCAGGCCGCTGGTGGCCGCGGCGCCGCCGGCGGTCAGGTCCATGATCTTGAAACCGGCCGGCGACTGGTTGATCCAGAAGCCGGCGCGGTCGAACACGCCGACGTCGCGCGGCGCCGGCTGCAGCGGCTTCAGGTACATCACCTGGTGGTCGTAATCGAAGGTCACGCGGTAGCGCTTCAGGAGGCCCGAGCCGACATTGCCCTGGTAGTTGGGATCGGAAAACGCGCCCTTGCCCTGGGTGCCGAACGAGGCGACCAGCCCGTCGATCCGCACTGGCCCCAGGTCGAACCAGCGGCCGCGCGTCACGTAGGAGCGCGACGGCCCGCCGACGCCCCAGCCGTCCACCGCCAGCACGCCCTTCGGGTGCTTCGCCATCAGGTCGTGCGCCTCGACGAACGGCTTGGTCAGCGTCAGCTCGACGCGCGAGCCGGTGTCGATGTCGAACATCCCCGGCACGCCCTCGAAGTCGCCCTTCACCTGCGGCAGGTGCTGGTAGAACACGAACGGCGCCGCGACGCCGGCGTCCTTCGGGTCGAACTTCGCCGGATCGATGAAGGTGATGGTCTTGGCCCCATAGTCGATCACGGTGACGAAGCGGCGCGCCAGCTCGAAGCCCAGCATGCCCTGCTCGTCGAAGCCCTCGACCGGCGTCGAGGCGAACGGCAGCACGGTGATGGTCTGGTTGGTGAACTTCAGGTCGCCGATCTGGAAGTCGATACCCTTCACGTAGCCGCTGTCGACGACCCCCTCCCCGGCCCCGGCGCCCGGCGCGTCGCCCTCCGACTTCAGCGCCAGCGCCTTGGCCGCCTCCGGGGTCAGCAGGCTGTGGCCGCCGGTGTCGAAGATGAAGAGGAACGGCCCTTTGCCGTTCACCATCACCGGCAGGTAGACGTGGTTGTTCAGCACTTGCATCGGCACGGTGACCCGGCCTTGCGGGTTGTCGATCCGCGCGTCGTCCCGCCGCCACGCCGGCGGGGCGTAATAGCTGGCGGGCAGCGCCGGGCCGCGCGCCACGCTCTTGATGGTCATCTTCTGGAGGAACTGCGGCCCCGAACCGTCGTCGATGGTCTCGGCGCCGGCCACCTTCACGCCGGCGACGTCGCGATAGTCGGCGAAATCGGTGGTAATGGTCTGGAAGCCCTGGTTCACGACGGTGCGGGCCAGCAGGTGCGTCTTGGCGTCGAACCAGGCCTGGAACGGCTTGCCGCCCACAGGCGTCACCTTCAGCACGTCGTAGCGCGCCTCGCCGATCGTTTGCGGCGGCAGTGGCTCGATCGTCGCGCCGCCGCGATCGGCCCGCCACCAGAGATTGCCGTCCTGGTAGGCCTCGACAACTGCCAACTCGCGCGTATCGCCGCCGGCCTGCGGGGTGATCGCGCCGGAAAGGTCGCGCCACCAGGCGGTCCTGCCGTCGAAGCCATTGCCGCCGGTCGTCGGCCCAATGTCCTGGCTGTCGACGAAGCCTGCGCCCTTGAGGTCGAACACCGAGCGCGCCTCGCCGGTCATCCCCTGCCCGGCGTAGCTGTAGCGCACGTCGAGCGCGCCCTCGCCGTCCAGCCCCGCGCCCATCGCCGCGTGGTTGGCGTCGAGCACCTGCGTCGGCGTCGGATCGGCGTGCGCCGCGCCGGCGGCGGCCAGCGCCAGAACGCTTACGCCGGCCGCAATCATTCCTCTCATGTCGACAATCCCCGTACCGTACGTTGCCGTGCGCGTAGGCAGCGTCGCCGGGCCGCGCCAGTTAGGGTTTCGTAATCCGGGCACGGGGGTGCGTTCAGGCCGCCTTGAACGGCGAATACTCCTCGGCCAGCCAGTCCATCTCGCCCTGCACGTGGCGGCGCTCTTCCTCCAGGAAACGGCCGACCGCGTTCGCCAGCATCGGGTCGGCGATGTAGTGGGCCGAGTAGACGGCGGTCGGCAGGTAGCCGCGGGCGATCTTGTGCTGCCCCTGCGCGCCCGCTTCGACCCGCGCCAGCCCGTGCTCGATCGCCCACTGGATCGCCTGATAGTAGCAGAGCTCGAAATGCAGGAACGGCACGTCCTCGACGCAGCCCCAGTTGCGGCCGTAGAGGCAGTCGCCGCCGATCAGGTTGAGCGCGCCGGCGATCCAGCGCCCGCCGCGCTGGGCCAGCAGCAGCAGCACGCGGTCGGCCATGCGCTCGCCGAGCATCGAGAAGAACACGCGGTTCAGGTACGGGCGCCCCCATTTGCGGGCGCCGGTGTCCATGTAGAACTTGAAGAACGCGTCCCAGTGCTCTTCGCGCAGATCGCTCCCGGTCAGCGCATGGATCTCGAGCCCGGCGACCGCGTCGCGGCGCTCGCGGCGGATCGTCTTGCGTCGCCCAGATGACAGCGCCCCCAGGAAGTCATCGAACGTGGCGTAGCCGGCGTTCAGCCAGTGGTACTGCTGGTTCTGGCGCAGCAGCATCCCCTCGCCGCCCATGAAGGCCCACTCGTCCTCGGTCGGGAAGTTCACGCCGACCGTGGAGACGTCCATCTTGCCGCAAAGCGCGATCGCGCCGGAGAGCAGCATGCGCCGGCCGAGCGCGCGGTCGACGTCCTCGCGCACCAGCAGCCGCGGCCCGGTCACCGGCGAGAACGGCGCGGCGGCGATCAGCTTCGGGTAGTAGCGCCCGCCCGCCCGCTCGTAGGCATCCGCCCAACTATGGTCGAACACGTATTCGCCCTGGCTGTGCGACTTCAGATAGACCGGCGCGACCGCCGCCACCTGCCCTTTCTCGTCGCGCACCGCCAGATGCTGGGGCGCCCAGCCGGTGCGGGGGCTGGCGCAGCCCGACTCCTCGGCGATGTCGAGGAAATCGTAGGCGACGAATGGATTGGCCTGGTAGTCGGGCGCGGCGGCGCAGGCGTCCCAGGCGCGCTTGCCGATCTCCGCGATGCGGCGGTGGACGCTGACCTCCGCCTTCAGCGCCATCAGGCCTGAAAACCTTCGAAGATGTGGTTGTCGCAGCCGGCTTTCACCTTGTCCCACTCGGCCGGCGAGCGTGTCGTCCAGGCGACGATCGGCATGCCGCTTGCCCGATATTCGTCCGCCCGCGCGCTCGGCAGCATGTCGAGCCCCAGCGCCAGGAAGTGCGGACGCGCGATCGCCACATGTTCGAGCTTGGCGAAGCTCTTGCGCTGCTCTGGGGCGAGGCGCGCGGCGTCCGGCCCGCGGTAGGCATGGCTATCGAGGCCGCGCAGCACGTTCGGGCGCCGGTCGGCGTACCAGGCGTGCGAATAGGGGTTGAAGCCGATGATCGCGACCGGGCCGGCGTGGTCGATGATGATGTCGTGCACCCGCTGCTCGAGCGGGCCCACCTCGCCGTAGGGCGTCTTCAACTCGATCAGCACCATGGCGCGGCGCCCGACCAGGGTCAGCGTGTCGGAAAGCGTCGGGATGGTCTCCTCGCCGCCCGGCAGCGTCATCCCGGCAAGGTCGGCGGCCGTGTGATCGCTGACGCGGCCCTCGTGTCCCGTCAGCCGCTTCAGCGTCGAGTCGTGGAACACCATGGCCTCGCCGTCGGAGCTCAGCTGCACGTCGAGCTCGATGCCGTAGCCGGCCTCGCAGGCGGCCTCGAATGCGGCGAGCGAGTTCTCCGGCGGCCCGTCCTTGGTCCAGAGCCCGCGGTGCGCGATCGCCGGCGCGAAGATGAAATCCCAGGCCTCGCCGAATCGGTCTTTCACCGGACCTCCCTCAACGGACCTCGACGACCGCGTCGACCTCAACCGCGAAGTTCAGAGGCAGCCGGTAGACGCCGACCGCCGAGCGAGCATGGCGGCCATTCTCACCAAAAACATCCACCATCAGGTCCGAACAACCGTTCAGAACTTGTGGAATCTCGAAAAAGTGAGGACCGGCCTGAACGAAGCCGCCAAGTTTGACGACACGCTGCACCCGCGAAAGATCGCCGTCGCACGCCGCCTTCATCTGCGCGATCAGGTTGAGTCCGCAGGTTCGCGCCGCGAGCTTGGCCTCGTCGGCGCTGACGTCCTCGCCGACCACGCCCCGCACGCCGCCGCTGGCGTCGGTCGAGACCTGGCCGGAGATGTGGACGAGGTTTCCGGTCCGCACGAACGGAACGTAGTTGGCCACCGGCCGCGTGGGCTCGGGCAGCGTCAGGCCAAGGGCCGCGAGGCGTTCTTCAGGCGTGGACATGCTGGTGGCTTACCGCGCCGGCGTCCCGCGCGCAAAGCCTCGCGCGTCAGCCGATAAGACAAACGCGGCCGGGCAAGGCGCCCGACCGCGTTCACGCGAAAGCTTGGAACTCGAGGCGCGGCCCAGGGCCTAGTGCGCGGCCTGGATCTTTTCCACGAACGCGGTGACGCGCTCGTTGATCGGCTGGAACGACTCCTTCACCGAGGCGGAAACCGTCTCGGAGGCCTTCGTCATGTGGGCGATGTAGGCCTCGAAGGCGCTCTTGGCGTAGGCGGTCTGCAGCTCGACCACTTCCTGCACGCTCTTGGCGGTGGTGAGGCTCTTGGTGGCGGCGACCTGGTCTTCCAGCGCCTTCTTCGAATAGGCCATCGCCTGCGCGCCGAGCGCCTCGGCGCCCTTGGTCGCCGCAGTGACCGAGGCGACGACCGCCTCGAGGTTCTTCTTCGAGTTGGCGTTCACTTCGCCAAGCGCGCTGAGCGACTTCTCGATCGAGTCCTTGAACGCCTGGTTTCCGGCGGTGGTGAACTGTTCCACCGTCGACTTGAGGGCTTCGGCGCCATTGGCGGCCATCGGGTTTTCTCCTGGGGATGGGAGGGGCGGAGGGGAGCAGGTCGGAGGGTATTGACGCATCGCGCGACGGTAGGCGTCCCGCTACGATGCATTCTCAGATCTCATGTTGCAGTGCGGTAGTCAAGCAGTTTTTGTGCGGTGCAACATGGCGATCTGCGACGCCATGATGCGCACGGAAAACGCAGGCTGCGACCGTTTCGCGCCTCGCCTGTTTACCAGGACGCAACTTGCGTTAAGCCATGTTAGTCCCCTCGCAAGCGAGTCTTTCAGCCAAGAGTCTCGCAGCAATTTCAGTTATGTACGCCGGAGCCCGCCCATGAACGAGCCCGCCCGACGCGTTTCGTACGTAATGGCCGCCATGGCCTCGTCGATCTGCGTAGTCGCCACGCCGAGCATCGCGCAGGACTACGCCGCGCCGCCGCTCTCCACGGCCGACCTCCGGGTGCCCACGTACGAGCCGCGCTATGCCGCGATCGTGATGGACGCCACCACGGGCGAGATCCTCTACCAGATGCGGGCGGACTCGCCGCGCTACCCGGCGTCGATCACCAAGATCATGACGCTCTATCTGACGTTCGAGGCGCTCGCGAGCGGCAAGTTGCACGAGACCGACATGGTCTACGTCTCGCCGCGCGCCGCCGCCCAGTCCCCGACCAAGTTGGGCCTTCGGGCCGGCGACCAGATCGACGTCGATGACGCGATGCACGCGATCGCGGTGATCTCGGCCAACGACATGGCGGTGGCCATGGCCGAGAAGATCGGCAACGGCAGCGAAGAGCGCTTCGCGGCGATGATGACGATGAAGGCGCGGGAGCTGGGCATGACCCACACGCGCTTCGTCAACGCCAACGGCCTGCCCGACAGCCGCCAGGTCACCTCGGCGCACGACGTAGCCATCCTCTGCCGGGCGGTGCTGCGCGACTACCCGCAGTACTACCACTACTTCGGCACCGAGGAGTTCACCTACCGCGGCCGCTCCTGGAACAACCACAACCACCTGCTGGGCCACATGCCCGGCGTCGACGGCTTCAAGACCGGCTTCACCAACGCCGCTGGCTACAACCTGGCCGCCTCGGCGGTGCGCGATGGCCGCCGGCTGATCACCGTCGTGCTCGGCGGCTCGTCCGGCGTTTCCCGCAACGCCAACGTCGAGGACCTGCTGCTGACCGGTTTCGACATCGAGGCGCGCCGGGCGCGCGGCGAGCGGATCACCGTGGCGCAGAACATGTTCGAGCAGCCGCCGGCCGAGGGCCGCGTGGCGCCGGAAATCGGCCAGGGCGACGGCGCCGATCCGATCGACATGGTGCTGACCGCCGCCGAGCACGGCTCGCCGGTCACGCTGCAATCGGGCGGCGTCACCCAGCTGGCCGCCCAGCGGCCGGGCCTGGCCGCCGAGCTGCCGCGCAATTACGGCTACATCGCCGGGACCGCCGCCGGCGTCTCCGCCGCAGCCGCCGCGGGCGGGCCGAAGAACTGGCAGGTGCAGGTCGGCGAATACGCGTCCGGCAGGCAGGCGACGCATCAGATCGACTACGTCGCCGACAGCTTCAAGAGCCTGTTCGACGACCGCGAAGGCCAGGTCGACCGGGTAGGCGGCAGCTACCGCGCCGTCTTCACCGGCTTCACCGAAGCCGACGCCAAGAGCGCCTGCTCCGCCCTCGCCGCCTCCAAGGTCGTCTGCACCGCCAACCTGCGCTGAGGCCTACCGTCCCTTCGCCGCCAGCATCGCGGCCCGTGCGGCGTTGAGTTGCGCGGCGAGGCCCGCAGCGCCGCCCTGGTCGGGGTGTACGCGGAACATCAGCCGGCGGTAGGCCGCCTCGATCGTCTCCAGATCGGCGCTCTCGGCCACGCCCAGCATCGAGGCGGCTTCAGCGAGGCCCATGTGGCGAACCTGGCCAACGCGCGGGCGGCTCGCCGACGTTACCAGCCACAGCGCTGCGGTCGCCAGGATCGAGCCGCCCAGCCAGCCGCCGCGCACCGCGTCCCAGGCGGCTGCGGCGATCGCCACGGCGGCCATGCCGACAGCGGCGTAGCGGCCCTGCGCTCTGGCCATCAGGCCGCCCATCAGCGGCTTGCGCCCGAGGCCGACGAGGGCCGCCAGCGCCAGGACGGCCAAAGCAACCAAGATCATGACACGGCGAGTTTACTCGGCCGCCATCACCGCGCCAGCTTGCGGGGCGAGGCCGAGGTCGCTCATCATCACCCGCAACTCCTGGCGGGCGGCGACGTGGCTGATCGACACCTGCACCGGCCGCACGCCCGGGCCGAGGTCGGCCACCGTGAGGCCGAACGGGAAGAGCTCGCGGTAGATCACCCGGTCGCGCAGGCCAGCGAGCACGCGGAACCCGACCTTGCGGGAGAGCGACTTGACCCGCTCGTCGACGCGGCGGCGGTTGCGCGGATCGACCGAGGCCAGGCGGTTGCGCAGCACCACCCAGTCGAGCCCGCGGCCGGTCGTCGCCGCCTTCAGCTTGCGCGCCTCCCAGACCTGCTCGGAGTAGTGCCCCGGCTTCACCAGGTCGAGGCTAATCGGGTCGACCACGCCCAGCACGTCGAAGTCGACGAAGCTGTCGTTCATCGGGGTGACGATCAGGTCGGCGCGCTGGTGCGCGGCGCGGGCGAGCTCGGTGTCGGCCCCGGGGGTGTCGATCACCACGAAATCGTGGTCGCCCGCGCTGGCCAGCGCCGCGTCGAGCGCGGGCGCATCGGCGGCGTCGCCAAGCGCGGTGGGATGCGGCAGCTCGGCGTTGTTGGCCCCCGCCCAGCGGGCCCGGCTGGCGAAGAAGCGCGCCGTCGACTGCTGGCGGCGGTCGAGATCGACGATGGCCACGCGCGCCCCATCGTGCGCCAGCGCCACGGCGAGGTGAACGGCGATGGTGGACTTGCCGGCCCCGCCCTTCTCGTTGCCGACCACGATCACGCGCATGAACGACAAGGCCCTCCGCGGCCTTAGTTTCGCGAGACCGAATCGGCCCCCTGCCCAGGGCCCCTACGAGACACCGGCGGCCGGAATGCGTCAACGCGAGGGCGCGAGGTTAAATACCTCACTTGGCGGATCACGGTTCTGCGAGCGCGCGCACGGCCGCCAGCGCGATCGGCCCTTTTTCCGGATCGCCGGCGAGCTCGGCCAGCTCCGACAGCCGCAGCGTCTGGTAGAGCAGCGCGATCCGTTCGGCGTCGAGCGCGCGCCCGGTCAAGGTGGCGTAGCGGCGGATGATCCGGCCCGCCAGGTCGGGCGAGATCATGTTGGCGTAGATGAACTCCTGCTGCAGTTGGCCGAAGCCGGAGTCGCCGAAGTCGTAGACGCCGTTCAGGCGACCCGCCTCGCGGTCGAACGCCATGTTCCAGCCGTGGCCGTCGAAGAAACCGTAGGTCTCGCCGAAGGGATCGGGCGGCAGCGCGCGCCAGGCCGCGACCGTGCGCTCGGCGTAGCGGCGCAGCGGCGCGTCGAGCACTGGCCAGGCGCGCTCCAGGATGTCGCCGGGCGCGAGCCAGGGCTGGATCGGGCCGGCGCCGGCTGCGGCGAGGCGCGCGTCCGGCAGCGCGTGCAGTTCGGCATAGAACCGCGCCAGGTCCTCGGCGAGCCGATCACGGTCGGCCTCGGGCAGCGCCGCGTAGGCGGCCGGCTCCAGGTGCTCGCCATCGAGCTTTGCGTGCCGCGAGAACAGCGGCGGCCCGCCGTACGGCGTCCCGTCGTGCAGGCTCATGTCCGGCGTGGGCAGCGCCACGCCGGGGCGCACGATCGCCAACAGCGCGGCTTCCGTCGCCAGCCGGCGCCGGGCGGCGTCGTTGCGCGGGAACTTGAAGATCAGGCTGCCGTCGACGTCGATCGCGAAGCTGTCCCAGCCGCGCGGCTGAGCGGTGAAGACGCCGCTCGCCAGGTCGGGGAACACTCGCACGATGACCGGCTGCAGGGTCTCGAGGCTCAGCTGTGGTGCGGTCAAGGGTGGACGCCGGTCAGCTGGAGGACGGCGAGCGCCACCTCGAGCAGGATCAGGATCACGACCGCGACCTCCAGGCGCTGCGAGCGGGCGACGTCCTTCAGGTCGACGAGCGCCGAGGCGGTCGTCGAGATGAAGGCGAGCTTGCGGCCGATCGTGTCGGCGCGCTCGACCAACTCGTACTCGTCTTCCAGGCGTCCGTAGAGCCGCTCCAGGTCGGGGCGGTCCCAGAGGATGTCGGGCTTCTCGCGCACCGCGACCCGGCCCGCCAGGCGGTGCTGGACCAAGAGCGCGCGGCCGATCACCTGCAGCATCGCCTTGCGCCCGCCCGGCGCCCGCCCGTGCTCGGCCAGACCGGCGGCGAACGGCTCCAGCGCGTCGAGCACCGCCGCGACCTGCCGCTCGTCGCGGGCGAGCGCGATGCTCTTGGCCATCGCGTCGGCCACCACCAGCAGGTGATCGGGCGAGGCGCGGCTCAGCTGGATCGCACCGGTCGGCGTGATGTGCTCATCCTCGTCGGGCCGGATCAGGATTTGCGCGGCTTCTTCCTCGAGCATCTCCTCGGGCCCGCTGATCCGCTCGGCCAGGCCCTGCAGCGTGCTCGCCTCCTGCGCGTCGGATAGTCCGAACATCACGACCGCGCCGTAACGGAACGCCGCCACCAAGCCGCGCTCGCCCACGCGAAACGACATCGGCGCGGCGGCGATCATTTCATCGGTATCGACGCCGCTGCGACCCAGCCGCTCGCCGAGCAGCACGGCGTGCGCCCGGATCGCGCGCGGGCTGTCGGGCTTCGGTTGCAACGCTTCCTGCATCTTGGCCCATATGGACATGGACCGCGCCTGACCATAGGTCTCGCCCGCCATGCCAGCGCCCGTCTCGCCAGAGCCCGTCACGCCAGAGCCCGCCCTCGCCCTGCCCACCGTCCGCACGGTCGCCAAGCTGCGGACGACGGTGAAAGGCTGGCGCGCGGCCGGCCAGCGCGTCGCGTTGGCGCCGACCATGGGTTTCCTGCACGAGGGGCACCTGTCGCTGGTGCGGCTGGGGCGTGTGCGCGCCGAGCGAGTGGTCGCCAGCCTGTTCGTCAACCCGACCCAGTTCGCGCCGAGCGAGGACTTCGATGCCTATCCGCGCAACGAGGCGCGCGACGCCGAGCTGCTCGCCGGCGCCGGCTGCGACCTGCTCTACGCACCGACCGTCGACGAGATGTATCCGGCCGGCTTCTCCACCACGGTCAGCGTGGGGCACGTCTCGGCGCCGATGGACGGGGTGGCGCGGCCGATCCACTTCGCCGGCGTCGCCACCATCGTCACCAAGCTGCTGACCCAGTGCCAGCCCGACGTCGCCATCTTCGGCGAGAAGGACTACCAGCAGCTGCTGGTCATCAAGCGCCTCGCCCGCGATCTCGACCTGCAGGCGGAGATCGTCGGCGCGCCGACCGTGCGCGAGCCCGACGGCCTCGCCCTCTCCTCGCGCAACAGCTACCTGACCGCCGAGGAGCGCGGCGTCGCCCCGCAGCTGAACGCCGCCCTGCGCTCGGCTGGCGAGGCGCTGCGCGGCGGGGCCTCGGTCGCCGAGGCCGAAGCCGACGGCCTCGCGGCGCTGGCTGCGGCCGGATTCGGCCACGTCGATTACTTCGAGGTGCGCGGCGCCGACGACCTGGCGCGGCTAGGTCCGGGGCCCGTGGGCGATGCCCCCGCCCGCATCTTCGTCGCCGCCCGCCTTGGCAAGGCGCGGCTGATCGACAACTGGCCGGTGTA
>Ga0134126_10012918_pt1 | contig 10546 bp, 9 predicted proteins | sample KB31752_FD_96881 | JGI IMG/M metagenome (GOLD analysis project Ga0134126, IMG submission 96881) | Terrestrial soil microbial communities with excess Nitrogen fertilizer from Kellogg Biological Station, Michigan, USA - KB3-175-2 | ecosystem: Environmental > Terrestrial > Soil > Unclassified ...
AGAATGGGGCCGAGCTGCGGGCTCAGGCGAAAACTTTCCGGCGCCATCTCGAGCATTGCGGTTCCCATCAGGAAGCCCGCGCCCAGCGCCACGAAGTAGCGAAGATACCGCTCCACGCCGCGAGCGCGCACCAGTACCAGGCCGCCGACAACGTCGGCCAGGGCGGCGATGATACCGAGAAGGATGGAGAGTCGGAGCATGGCAAATGAGCTAGCAGCTAACAGTCAACAGCTAACAGTTGGCGGTGGAACATGAAGCAAAATGTGCAGGCACAGAAGCCGAAAACTGTTCGCTGTTAGCTGTCGGCTGTCAGCTGGGTTACCCGCTATGCCGGATGTGCATGACGTCGCCGTCCTGCACCACGTACTCTTTGCCTTCGAGGCGCAGCGTGCCACGGGAGCGGGCGTTTGCTTTAGAGCCCGCATCGAGCAACTGGTCCCAGCGGATGGTTTCGGCGCGAATGAAGTGATGCTGCAGGTCGGTGTGGATCGCGCCTGCCGCTTCCGGAGCCTTTGAGCCCACCGGCACGGTCCACGCGCGGCACTCGTCTTCGCCGGCGGTGAAAAAGCTGATCAGCCCCTGCAACTCGTAGCTCTTGCGGATGAGCCGCACCAGCCCGCTTTCTGTGAGGCCGTAGCTCGACAGAAAATCGGCCGCTTCTGCATCGTCCATTTCGGCCAGTTCCGCTTCCACCTTGCCGCAGATGGCGGTCGCGCCGGCGTTTGGCCGATGCGCCACTTCGTCCAGCTTGAAGCGGCTCGCTGCTGAATCCAGGTCCGCGCCCAGAGTCGAGCTTTCGCCGATGTTCAGCACGTAGAGAATCGGTTTCTGCGAGAGGAACATGAAGCCCTTGATCAGCTTCTTCTCATCCGCCGTCATGTCAAGCTCGCGCAGCGGCTGCTCCTTTTCGAGCGCTTCTTTGGACCGCAGCAGCAGCGCCTGCTCGCGTTCCAACTCGCCGGTGCGGCCCTTCTTCAGGTCTTTTTCCACGCGCTCCAGCCGCTTCTCGATCTGCGTCAGGTCGCTTACCATCAGGTCGAATTCGACATTCTTGATGTCGCGCAGGGGATCGATGGGCCCGACATGCGGAATCGCGTCGTCTTCAAACGCGCGAAGCACGTGGATCAGCGCGTCCACGTTGCGCAGGCTGGTGAGGAACGCCGTTTCTTTCAGCGCCTCCTGCCCGATGGCCGCCACGTCGACGTAGTCCACAGTGGCGAAGGTGGTCTTTTTAGGGGAGTAGAGTGCGGAGAGCTTGTCGAGCCGCTCATCGGGAACGCGGGCCACGCCGATGTGGGCCTCGCGCGAGTAGCCGCGGTCTTCTACGCGGGCTTTGGTGAGAATCTTGAATAACGAAGTCTTGCCCACCTGCGGCAGGCCGATAATGCCGGTCTTCATGCGTTTCCTGTATCCCGGCGCGAAAAGTTGCGCGCATCCGGGCCTTTACGATTCTAACGGATACGCACGGAACGCCCTTCGGGGCGCAATCAGAAGTGGGTGACGCCCTTTTCGCCGATATCGGCGAAGACGCCCAGCAGGTTTGTCAGGCCCAGCAATTCCTTCACGCGCTTGCCCAGGTTCACCAACTGCAGCTTGCATCCCGCGGATTTGCACGCGACATACATTCGCACCAGCGTGCCCATGCCCATGCTGTCGATCCACTCCAGATCCGTGAGGTCCAGAACGATGTGCTTCGTTTCGGGAATCAGACCGTGCACCTTGTTATAGAGAAAGCTGCAGACGCCGGAGACGATTCTGCCGCGGCAGTGAACCACCACCATGTCGGCTTTGCGTTCGATTTCGACGGTCAGAGAGATGGGAGGAGCTTGCGTTGCCATGTCATGCCTCGCTGGGGAATTCAGGGGGAGAAGTAGAGTGGGTCCATTGTGCCAGCCCGACAGCCTGTTTGGGAATGAAAAAGATTTCCCGGCCAGGCAGGCGCCGTGACACAAAGTCCTTGCCGGCGGCCTTCTTCAGCAAGCGGTGCTGTCATTCGCCTCACCACCGTCCCGGAGTGTATAAACGCTTTGGAATGCCCTACCACAACCCCATTCCGGAAGACCGGAGGCCCCGCCGCAATAAAGACTCCGGGGGGCTCGCCACGCTGGTGCAGGCCGAGAAGATGATGCAGATCGCCATCCTGCTGCCCTCGGCGGCGTTTGTGGGATGGCTGCTCGGCGCCTGGGCCGACCGCGTCTTCCACCAGCAGTGGATCGGCATTGCGGGCATCGTCTTCGGCGGCATCTCGGGCCTGGTTTACGTCATCCGCCTGGTGGTCACCTCGGGCAAGGACGACGGCACGCCGGGCAAGGGAAGCGGCAGCGGCTTATGACGGAAGACACCCATCCCATTGGCGAATTGACGGACGCGGCTCTCAGCGCGATGCTGCATCGCGCCATCCGGCTCACGCTCGGGATTGGTCTCGTCGCGGCACTCATCGTGTGGATCGCCTCGGGCTGGCGCAATGCGTCGATGCTCGCCGTGGGCACCGCGATCTCCGCTGCCAGCATCCTTGAATGGCAGCGCCTGATCCGCCTCTTCAATGCCAAACTGGACCGCCAGAAAACGCCCAAGGGCGCGGTGATGGTGGTCAGCTTCTTTCTCCTGCGCCTGCTTATCTTTGCGGCGGTCATTTATGGTAGCCTGAAATGTCTCCGCGGGTCGGTGCTGGCGCTGTTGTGCGGCCTGGCGCTGGCACTGGTTGCCATGGCGTATGAAGCACTTCGCCTGCTCCGCGATTAGACGAAGAATTGAAGCGGCGCCTGCCGAGGGATAGAAAGAAATCGGATGCACGAACCGTTCTGGATTACAAACCTGTTGAACCATTTGTTTGCCGGCCCGGTGACGGCGCTGATGAACATTGTCGGCGTTCATCCCGACAATCCGGCCAGGCCCATCAACGACACCTTCGCGCTTGAAGTGCTCGTGGCCTTCTGCCTGATCGTCTTCTTCGCCATCGTGCGCATGAGCCTGTCGGTCGAGAGCCCGGGCGCCCTGCAGCAGGCCGCGGAGATGCTGCACGAATTCACGGGCGACCAGGGCGAGCAGATCATCGGCCACGGCGCCGAGCGTTTTCAGGCGTTCGTCACCTGCGTGTTCGTCTTCATCCTCTGCAATAACCTGCTGGGGCTCATTCCCGGCGTGGTCACGCCCACCAGCGCGCCCGTGGTGCCGCTGGGCGTGGCTTGCTGCACGTTCCTCTACTACAACTTCTTCGGCCTGAAGGAGCAGGGAATCCTCGGGTACATCAAGCACCATGCCGGACCGATCTGGTGGCTCTGGATTCTGCTGTTTCCCATCGAAGTGGTTTCGAACCTGGCGCGCGTCATGTCGTTGACCATCCGTCTTTATGCGAATATGTTCGCGTCCGACATGGTCACGCTGGTGTTCTTCTCGATGATTCCGGTGGCGATCCCCGCGGTGTTCCTCGGGCTGCACGCTTTTGTCTCACTGATTCAGGCTTACGTCTTCATGCTGCTGGGGATGATTTACCTGAGCATTGCCGTTTCGCACGAGCATTGAGGATCAGCCTTTAGCTACAAGCCGCTAGCTTCCAGCTTGTCTCTTCGCGAGTTGAAGATGTGGGTTGACCCGAATCGTGGCGAGTAGCTTTCAAGATTCTGCCGGAGGATTGCTTTCCGCTCCGGGTAAAACAGATGGGCCGCAAGCGTGAGGGGGCCAAAAACATCCTTCGGAAACATGTCTTCGTTTCCGAAGATGTCAGCACGGTGAGCCTCAACCACCCACTGGCGGCCAAATCATAGGGAAGCAGGAGAAACCATGAAGAAGCTTCAATTCGTGTTCATGACGCTGGCGGTGCTTTGCTTTGCCGCTCCGGCGTTCGCCCAGTCCGGCGCTGCCGGTCCGGTCAACCTGGTGCCGATCGGCGCCGGCATCGGCATGGCTATCGCGGCCGGCCTCTGCGGTCTCGGCCAGGGACGCGCCACCGCCTCGGCCTGCGAGGCGCTGGCTCGCAACCCCGGCGCGCGCGCGGGCATTCAGCTCCTGCTGGTGCTCGGTCTCGCCTTCATCGAGTCGCTGACCCTCTTCACCCTGGTCATTGTGTTCGCCAAGGTCAAGATCTAACCTCGATCGAACCGTTCTATATGCAAACGGCTCCGCTATCTGGCGGGGCCGTTTGTGTTTTGGATGACGAAAGTCTATCCGGCGGAATAAGGATGGCGCTCGACGGGGTTCGGGGGGGATTGCCAGGAGGATCGAGGGTGAGGACAACTTTCCTGAGGTCGCGGCTGAGGCGAGGAAGGCGGCATTCTGCGGAACAGCAAAGATCACCGTTTGAATCCGGTTTGCTATAAACTTCTGTTTCTATTGCCCTTACGCGCTTTCAAGAAAAACTGTGGAAAACGCAAAAAATAAAAAAATAAAAAAATCGAGAGGGTTTCTCCGCCCGATTTCACGCCAGGCTCCCGAAATTTCCCTGGGAGCAAAGGTACGGTAGCACGGCGGCGGTGGAGTGGATGTGATGGTGGATACAGGTGTGTGTGAGGACCGGGGGCAAGGGACCGAGGGACCAAGGGACCAAGGGGCCAGGGGCCGGGGGACTAAGGGATGTTGGTTGGGTCAGTTTCCTCTTGACGTTCTATCCCTAGAAAGTCTATACATAGACTCCATGGGTAAACCTGACCTGCTTCCCGGCACCTTAGACATGCTCATCCTGAAGACACTGGCCCGAGCCCCGTTGCACGGATACGGCATCGCGCAATCGATCAAGCGCATGTCTGACGACGTGCTGACGGTGGAGGAAGGGTCGCTGTATCCCGCGCTGCAACGGCTGCTGTTGCAGGCCTGGGTGAAGGCCGAGTGGAAGATGACCGAAACCAACCGGCGGGCGCGTTTTTACACGCTGACTGCGGAGGGCCGCAAGCAGCTCGGCGTTGAAATGTCGGAGTTTCAGCAGATGATCGCCGCCATCACCCGGGTGCTCGCCGAGCAATCGTAGCGCGCGGACGTTCCCCGATACGTTCACGGAGGTCGAACGTGATGTCTCACCTGTTCAGGAAGCTGTCGCTGTTGTTCGCGCGCCGCCGATTCCGCAGCGAGCTCGACGAGGAAATTGCCTTTCATCGCGCGCAGGCGGAGAAGGAGTTTGTTGCCGGCGGGATGCTTCCGGAAGAGGCCCGCTCCGCGGCCCTGCGCCGGTTCGGCAATCCGACGCGTGTTCGCGAACAGAGCGATGAAGTTGTCGGGTTCCGGGCGGAGACGCTGGTGCAGGACGTGCGCTTCGCGTTCCGCCAGTTGCGGAAGAATCCGGGGTTTGCGGTTACGGCGATCCTGATCCTGGCACTGGGTATTGCAGCGAGCGTGTCCATCTTTGCTTTTGTGGATGCGGCATTGATCAAGCCGCTGCCGTACAAGGATCCGGGCCGCCTCGCCGTCTTGTTCGAGAGCGTGCCTCTGGGACCGCGTTTTCACCTGTCGTGGAAGGACTATCTGGACTGGAAACGCGACAATCACGTTTTCAGCTCGATGGACACCTACACGCAGGTGGGCCTGGTGGAACGCACAGATAACGGTCCGCAGCAGGTGTCCGGAGCGCGCGTCAGCAGCGGATTCTTCAGGACGCTCGGTGTGAACCCGGCGCTCGGCCGCGATTTTTATGCCGGAGAGGAAAACCCGCCGGCAGCTCGTACGGCGCTGTTGAGCTATTCCACGTGGCAGGTCAAGTACGGAGGCGATCCGAGGGTTCTGGGAAGAGCGGTCGAGTTGGATGACATTGCCTACACGATCATCGGTGTTCTCCCGCGGGACTTCAGCTTCGCTCCCGCCGAGCCTGCAGAGTTCTGGACGATCGAAACGCCGACCCGCGGCTGTGAAACGAATCGCGGCTGCCATAATCTTTACGGCATTGCGCGCCTGAAGGATGGTGTTTCCTTTTCCACTGCGCTGGCCGACGTCAAGGCCATTGCGCAGCAGCTCGAGAAGCAATATCCCGACTCGAATCGCGATCAGTGGGGTTTCCTGCTGCCGCTCAATGCTTACGTGGTCGGCGACATCCGTCCTATTCTTCTGGTGCTGCTGGGCGGAGCGGGCCTGCTGCTTCTCATTGCCGGAGTCAACGTGTCGAGCCTGTTGCTGGTGCGTGCGGAGAATCGCCGGCGGGAGATGGCGGTGCGCGGCGCGCTGGGTGCTTCGCCGCGACGCCTGGTGCTGCAGTTTCTCACCGAGGGGATGCTCCTCGCCCTGATCGGCTGCGCTCTCGGCATCGGCTGCGCGCTGCAGGGCATGCACCTGCTTGCAGCGCTGATTCCCAAGGACATGATGGCGACCATGCCGTATTTGCGCGGCCTCGGGCTTAGTCCCCGCGTGATCGTCTTCGCAATTGTTCTGGCTGTTTTGTCGGGCGCGCTGTTTGCGGCGATTCCGCTGGCGCGGATGCGGTTCACGGAGATTCGCGAAGCCTTATCGCAGGGCGGGCGCGGTTCGGCTGGGCTGATCTGGCGGCGGTTCGGCGCCAACCTGGTAGTGATTGAACTGGCCACCGCCATGGTTCTGCTGGCGGGCGCCGGCCTGCTGGGGAAGAGTTTCTATCGCCTGCTCCATACGGACATCGGGCTGGAGCCGGATCACCTGGCCACACTGCAGGTGAGCGGTTCTCAGACCAAATACAACACCGACGCGAAATCGATTGCGCTCGGTCGGGAAGTCATTCGCCAGGTACGTGCCCTGCCGGGACTGACTTCTGTCGGTCTGACCTCAAAGCTGCCCATTGAAGACGGCGACCAGACAACCGACTTCCACATCGTGGGCCGCCCCTATCACGGTGAGCACACTGAGGTGGCGTTTCGCGAAGTCAGCGCGGATTACCTGCAGACGCTGAAGGCGCGGTTGCTCGCAGGCCGCTACTTCCGGGACGACGAAGACCAATCGAAACCGCGTGTGGTGATCATCAACCAGACCATGGCGCGGCAGTACTTTGGCGCAGTCAATCCCGTAGGAATGCAGATCATGACGAGCGACAAGGACCCGCCGATGCTCATCGTGGGCCTGATCGCCGATCTGCAGGAAGGGCAGCTGGATGCCGCGCCGCGCGGCGCGATGTATCTGCCGTTCAACCAGTACACGATGCCGCAGTTCGCATTGGTAGTGCGCAGCTCGCAGAAAGAAGGATCTCTCTTTTCTGAGCTGGAGAGCGCCGTTCGCAGTGTCGATCGCGATCTTGCCGTCTCCGACGCGCAGACCATGGACCAGAAAATTCACGACGGCCCATCGACTTACCTGCATCGATCCTCCGCGTGGCTGGTCGGCGGGTTTGCAGGCATGGCGCTGCTGCTTGGGGTCATCGGGCTGTATGGGGTGATCGCGTATTCGGTGAGCCAGCGAACGCGGGAGATTGGCGTGCGAATGGCACTGGGTGCGGCGCGCGGCTCGGTGTATCGCCTTGTGCTGCGCGAAGCCGGGCAGTTGATTGGAATTGGAGTCGCGGCGGGCCTTGGCGCGTCGATCGGGGCTGCTGTGCTGATGCGCAAGTTGCTGTTCGGCGTGGCGGCGTGGGATGTGCCAACGCTGGCCGCGGTAGCGGGGCTGCTGGCTGTGGCGGCACTGCTTGCCAGCTATCTGCCGGCGCGTCGTGCGGCTTCAGTGAATCCCGCAGATGCGTTGCGGGCGGAGTGATCGGGCCCCGGTGGGAATTGATGGCGCGGAGGAGACGAAATGAATCTCATCGAGCGGTTTTTCAGGAAGGCGTCACTTCTATTTCGTCGCGGCCGGTTCCGCAGCGAGTTGGATGAGGAGATGGCGTTTCATCGCGCGCAGGCGGAGAAAGACTTGATTGCGCGCGGCATGCCGCCGGCGGAGGCGCGCAAGGCGGCACAGCGGCAGTTCGGCAATGCAACGCAGGTGCGCGAGCAGAGCCACGAGGTCATCGGCTTTCGCGCCGAAACGACTCTGCAGGACATTCGCTACACCCTGCGCCAGCTTCGCAAGAATCCGGGGTTCGGGCTGCTGGCTGTCGGAATTCTCGCTCTCGGCATGGGCATCAGCGTAGCCATCTTCGGCTTCGTGGATGCTGCGCTCATCCAGCCGCTGCCTTATGCGAACCCCAACCGACTGGTGGCCGTAACCGAGTCCGCGAAGATGATTCCCCAAGCCAACCTCTCTCGCTACGACTACGACGACTGGAAGCGGATGAACACCACGCTCAGCTCGCTGGACGTATATGGGAACACGGGCTTCCTGCTGCGCATGGGATCGACGACGGAGCCGGTGGCGGCGCGCCGCGTCAGCGCTGGATTCTTTCGCACGCTGGGCGTGAGCATGATTCTGGGACGCGACTTTGTTGCGGGCGAAGACCAGCCGGGGCGCGCGAAGATCACCATTCTGCCGTGGAGCACGTGGCAGAAGCGTTTCAGCGGGCGACCCGACGTCGTCGGCCACACCGTAAGCCTGGACGGCAACGCTTACACGATTGTTGGCGTGCTGCCGCGCAAGTTTGTGTTCGCGCCCGGACGTGATTCGGAGTTCTGGGTGCCGCTGCTCGATCGCAACGGCTGCGAAACGCGCCGTAGCTGCCACAATCTGTATGGCATTGGCCGCCTGCGCGATGGCGTCACGTGGCAGGCTGCACTCGCTGATTTCAAGAGCGTGGCTGCTCAACTGGAGCGGCAATATCCTGACAGCAACCGCGATCAGGGGGCTTTTGTCGCTCCCCTGAAAGAGATTATCGTCGGCGATGTGCGGCAGATTCTGCTTATGCTGCTCGCGGGGGCGGCGCTGCTGCTGCTCATTGCCAGCCTGAACGTGGCGAGTCTGCTGCTGGTGCGGACCGAGTCACGGCGGCGCGAGATTGCCGTCCGCGGCGCTCTCGGGGCGAGCCGTGTCCGCCTGGTGCGCCAGTTCGTCACAGAAGGCATCCTGCTGGCGGGGGCCGGTTGCGCTGCCGGACTTGGGGTTGCGGCCTGGCTGATGACGGCGCTGCGCAGCATTGTTCCGCAGCCCGTGGCTATCCATCTGCCCTTCGTCAATTTTGTCGGGCTCAATGCGCATGCGTTGCTGTTCTGCTTTGCGCTTGCGTTGTTCTCCGGTGTGGTGTTTGCCGCCACGCCTGTTCTTCGCCTGGGCGGCCAACGCGATTTGCACCAGTCGCTCAGCGAAGGAGGCCGCACCAGCGCAGGCCGTTTCTGGCAACGTCTTGGAGGCAACCTTGTGGTGGTGGAACTCACAGTGGCCGTGGTGCTGTTGAGCGGCGCCGGCTTGCTGGCCAGGAGCTTCTACAAACTGCTGCACGTCGAAACCGGATTCGACACGTCTCACCTCGCCAGCGCCTACATCATGGTTCCCGATGGGGTTCTCAAGACCAACGACCAAGCGGTGCAGCTTTATCGCGAAGTCAATCGCCGCCTCGGCGCGCTGCCAGGCGTCGAATCGGTCGGCATCACGTCCGATCTGCCCATTCAATGCAACTGCGACACGGACTGGATCCGCATTGCCGGCAAGCCGTTCCATGGCGAACACAACGAAGTGAATCAGCGCGACGTGAGCCCGGCATATCTGACCACGCTCAAGGCGCGCCTGGTACGCGGCCGCTACTTTAATGAGGACGAGACCTCCGCGAAGCCGAACGTGGTCCTGATCAACGAAGCCTTTGCGCGAAAATATTTTCCCGGAGAGGATCCCATTGGACAGAAGATCGGCGATCTGTCGCTCTCGCCCAAGTCGCTGCGCGAGATTATCGGCGTCATCGCGGATATACGCGAAGGCGGCCTGCAGCAGGATATTTGGCCGGCTGAGTACCAGAACATCTACCAGACCACGGACAATTACGTCGCGGTGATCGTGCGCACCCGGCAGGATGACAAGGCGATGCTGCCGTCGGTTGTCAGCACGCTTCGGAGCATTGATCCCAACATGGGCGTATACGGCGAAATCACCATGGAGCAACAGGTAGAGTCCACGGAATCCGCCATGCTGCACCGGGTAGCGATGGGATTGGTTGGCGGTTTCGCGGCCATCGCGCTGCTGCTGGGAGTGGTTGGATTGTACGGAGTCGTGGCATATTCGGTGTCGCAGAGGACGCGGGAGATCGGCGTACGTATGGCGCTGGGAGCGCAGCGCGGCGCGGTTTATTCGATGATTCTGCGGCAGGCGGGGTGGCTGACCGCGGTGGGACTGGGAATCGGGATCGGCTGCTCGATCGCGGCATCGCTGGCCATGCGCAAGCTGCTCTTTGGCGTGTCGGCGTGGGATGTGCCGACGCTGGCGGGAGTGGTGCTGGTGCTGGGAGGAGCATCGCTGGCGGCGAGCTTTGTTCCGGCGCACCGCGCAGCATCAGTGAACCCGACGGATGCCTTGCGCAGCGAGTAAACTCCGGCATTCTGGAGGGCAGGGAATTCTCGAGCCGACGCGGGCGACGCCGCGCGCATCTAACTATCCGCTTCGTTCTGACGAAAGGGGATACGTGCGAAATGCCGGAAAACAAGGCCGATAAGGGTCGGCAGCAGTCCACTAAGGAACTTATTCAGGCGCTGAATGAGGATCTTGCACGCGAGTATCAGGCCATCATCGCTTACACCATCTACAGCAACGTGCT
>Ga0134126_10012919_pt1 | contig 10545 bp, 12 predicted proteins | sample KB31752_FD_96881 | JGI IMG/M metagenome (GOLD analysis project Ga0134126, IMG submission 96881) | Terrestrial soil microbial communities with excess Nitrogen fertilizer from Kellogg Biological Station, Michigan, USA - KB3-175-2 | ecosystem: Environmental > Terrestrial > Soil > Unclassified ...
AGCGTCGAGGCGGAACGCTTCCGCGGCTATCGGGCTGCCGGCGTCAACCGCGTCTCGCTCGGCGTGCAGTCGCTGCGCGAGCGGCCGCTGATGGAGCTCGGTCGCAAGCACACGGTCGATGAAGCCATCGCGGCGGTTCGGCTGGCGCAGTCGATCTTCCCCCGCTCGAGCTTCGACCTGATCTATGCCCGCCCCGGCCAGACGCTCGACGACTGGCGCGACGAGCTGACGGAGGCCGTTTGGCTCAGCCAGGGCCATTTGTCGCTCTACCAGCTGACGATCGAGGCGGGCACGCGCTATTTCGACCTCTATCAGGCGGGCAAGCTGAAAATGCCCAGCGAAGAGCTCGGCGCCGAATTCTACGAGCTGACGCAGGAGCTTACCGCGGAAGCCGGGCTGCCGGCCTATGAAATCTCCAACCACGCCCGGCCCGGCCAGGAGAGCCGCCACAACCTCATCTACTGGCGCTATGGCGAATATGCCGGCATCGGCCCGGGGGCCCATGGCCGTATCCTGATGGGCGATGCCCGCCACGCCACCGCCACCGAGCGGCTGCCCTTCGAGTGGCAGAAGCGCGTCGGCGCCAGGGGTAACGGCCTCGTCACTGACGACGTGCTGACCTGGGAGGAAGAGGGCGACGAGCTGCTGGTCATGGGTTTGCGCCTGCGCGAAGGCATCGATCCGCGCCGCTTCGCCCAGCTCTCCGGCCGCACCATCGCGCCGCGCCAGGTGGAAACGCTAAAATCCTACGGCTTCGTCGAAACCCTGCCCAACGGCAATCTCCGGGTCACCGACAAGGGCTGGCCGGTGCTCGACGCGGTGGTAGCGGACCTGGCAGCCTAAGTCCCGCCGGATTGAGGCAATCCTTCGAGGCGCGCGTCGCCCCACGGGATCAGCGACAGCGGCGTCAGGCTCCGTTCCCCAAACTCGACCTCATTGGCGAGGCGCGAGCACAGCGAGTCTCGAAGCATTGGCAGGGCGCGCTTCCCTTGGCCGCCTCGGCCCATTTCCTGGCAAAGTTTCACGTGAATCCGGTCTTCAGACCTTTCCTATGACGCCATACGAAATACTATGATGTCATAATATCCCGCTAAAGCGCCGTCTTTCCAACCGGCTGGAACCGAAGGCGGCTCGGCCCATTGTGTTTCCGGGCGAGGGAGAAAATCATGGACCCGCTGATCGTATTTCTGCTTGTGCTCGTCATCGGTATCGTCGTGGGCCTGTTGTTCCACGGCGTTTATCGCCGCGGCTGGCTCGTCGAGCGTCTGAGTGGCGGCAGCGGCGGCCTGACGTCGGCGCTGGTCGGCATCGCCGGCGCCTTCATCGGCTTCCACGTCTTCGCGCTGGCCGGTGTGATTTCGACGCTGATCGTCCTGCTCGGCGCGATCATCGGGGCCATAATCGTCGTCTGGGCCTGGCGCATGGCGCGCTTCTGACGATCCCGGGTTTACTCCCGCGTAACACTGCCCGCTGGACGCGATTGACAATCCATCCGCCGGCGGCGCGGGTGGCGGCAGGAAAACCCAATGGGACGATGCGATTTGCCGCGGTTGTTTGCTATGCTCGCCATCCTGGGCACATTGCTTGCGATCTTCTGCCCGGTTTCCGCGCACGCCGACGACCCAAAGCCGAGCGCCCTCGAATGCGCTGCCTATTACGGCTCGATTGCCGCCCAGTTCGCCTTGAATACCCAGCCGCCTAAGCGGCTGGCGGATATGCTTGACCCGATAGTCGCCTGGGTCGAGGCCAGGCAAAATGCCGCAGATGCCGGGGCGGTCGAGGCAGCCCGATCGGGCTTTGGCGAGGAGGTCAGGCGGTTGGGCGAGCAGACTGCCGCCCGGAATGGTGGCCTGATGCAGGTGGTGATCCGTTCCTACGACCCGCCCTGCAGCAGCCTCTCGGGGCTGCCGCCGCTCGATCTCGACGCCATGTTCGCCGCCGCGGTAGCGCCGAACTGAACGCTGCCGGTTGCTACAGCTTCGGCCCGTCCACCACGACGGCGCCGCCGGCTGTAACCTGCTTCATCACCAGCGCGTATTGGTTCTCGCCACTGGGCAGAAGCCGGAAGACGCCGTCACGGCCGTTGAAACCGGCGGGCGCGGTGAGTGCCGCTGCGCTGTAGCGGGGCTTGGCCTTGGCCAGCGGCCCGGCATTGGCGAGGGTCACGGCGGTATAGGCGATCGTCGCCAGCGGGTTGGGTGTGCCGCCGAACTTGGCCGCATATTGCGGCGCCAGCGTCTTGAGCCCGGTCGGATCGACCGCGGGGTAGACGGCGCCGTTGAGATAGCGGGTCGAAAGGATCGACTGATCCCCGTCCCAGTCCGCCGAGCCGATGATCAGCGCCGTCTTGGGCACGCCGGCGCGCTCGAGATAATTGGCGAATTGCGGCGCGGTTGCGCGGTCTGGGAAGAACAGGCCATCCATCCGGCCGAGCTTCACCTGCGGCCCGACGCCCTGGACGACGTCCCGCAAGTCGGAGTCGCTCGAAAAGCTGAAGGTCGAGCGCGCGGTGAGGCCGAACTGCGTGATACCGCGCTCGAAGGCATCGCGCTGCACCCGCCCGAAATCGGTCGCCGGAAAGATGGCGGCGATCGAGCGGTGGCCACGCGCCAGCGCGTAGGTGAGGCTGCGATGCACCTCGCTCTGCGGCAATACGTTGAGCAGATAGACGCCGGGGCCCGCGGCCGCCGGGTAGTCGGAAAAGCCGATGAGCGGAATTTTCGCCGCGCGCGCGACGGCTCCGGCCGCTTCGACCTGGTCGGCCTTGAGCGGCCCGAGGATCAGGCTCACACCCTCGCCGAGGGCCGCCTTGGCCGCCGCCGCCGCGCCATCCGCCGTCGCGCCGGTGTCGCGCAGCAGCAAGGTTATGTTTTCGCCGAGCCGGGGCGTCGCAGCGATATAGTCCATCGCCAGCTGGGCGGCATTGGCCATCGAAACGCCGATTGCGGCCATGCCGGCATCGCCTGAAAGCGGCAGCAGCAGCGCCACCTTGACCGGCCCCGAGCCGAAGCTCTCGCTTCCCCTGGGACGTGGCGCCGCGGGCTGGGCCAGATCGGCGAAGGAGGGCAGGCCAAAGCCGGTTGTGTCGCAGGCGCTCAGCAGCGTCAACGCGCCGGCGCCCAGCCCGAGCTGCAGGAGCCGGCGCCGATCGAGCCTGTTTTCCATTCGCTTTGTCCCCCTTGACGCTCTCGCCGGACGATTCGCCAAGAGCATCAATCGTCGGCGTGAAAAACTCCCCGCCGACGATCCCATCCAATGGGACATGACGCCTTTGCCGGGAGAAATCAACCGGGTGTTAAGCATGACCCGTGAAGCTTAAGTTTTCATTGCCCATGTGGGTGCCCGCGGACTCTGGCCGCCATTTGTCGCGGGGTGCCGGGGCACTTGCGCTTGCGACCGAAACCGCTGGTAATAGGGCAGCCATTCCAGCCGGAAAGCACCTTGTCCGACCCCGCCGCTCCGCCCCGCTATTTCATCGCCGGCCTCGGCTTCGACGCGCCCGCTTTGGCGGCGGGCCTCTACGTCGTTGCGACCCCCATCGGCAATCTCGGCGATATTACCCTGCGGGCGCTCGAAACGCTCGCCGCCGCCGACCTTGTCCTCTGCGAGGATACCCGCACCTCCGGGCATCTGCTGACCCATTTCGGCATCCGCACCCATCGTGCCGCCCTGCACGAGCACAATGAGCGGGCCCGCATCGAGCCGCTGCTCGAGCGGCTCCGGGCCGGCGCCCGCATCGCCCTCATCTCCGATGCCGGCACGCCTCTGCTCTCCGATCCCGGCTTCCCGCTGGTCCGCGCCGCGCGCGACGCGGGCATCGATGTCTTCGCGATCCCAGGCGCCTCGGCATTGCTCGCGGCCCTCGCGACCGCTGGCCTGCCGACCGACAGCTTCTCCTTCCACGGCTTCCTGCCGGTCAAGGCGACGGCCCGCCGCAAGCAGCTCGAATCGCTGGCGGGGCGCCCCGAAACGCTGGTGTTCTACGAATCGCCGCGCCGGCTGGCGGCAACGCTCGAAGCCCTGGCGGCGGTATTCGGGGCGGACCGCGAGGCGGCGGTGGCGCTGGAATTGACCAAGCGTTTCGAGCGGTTGAACCGCGCTCCGCTGGGCGAGCTGGCAGCGCAATTCGCCGCGGCCGAAACGCGCGGCGAGGCGGTGATCGTCGTCGCCGGCGCGCCCGAAGCGCCGGCCGCCGCCATAGAGGATTGGCAGGCGGCGTTGGCCGACGCGCTCGCCGTGCAGCCGCTCCGTGCTGCCGTCGATGCCATCACCGAGAAATTCGGCCTCAAGCGCAAGCAGGTCTATGACGCGGCGCTGGCCCTCAGGCAAAGCGAAGGCGAAGGATGAGGCGTGCCGCGCCAGCACGCCTGCGGCCGGTGCCCTCGCCGAGCCGGCAGGCGGCGGAACGGCAGGGCCGGCGCGGCGAGGCGCTGGCCGCCTGGCTGCTGCGGGCGAAATTCTACCGCATCGTCGAGCGCCGCTTCAAAACCCCGGTCGGCGAGATCGACCTCATCGCCCGCCGCTTCGGCACGACCGTCTTCGTCGAGGTCAAAGCCCGCAACCGGGCCGAGGCGTCGGGCGATGCGCTTGGCAAAGTCAACACGGCCCGGCTCGTCCGCGCCGCCGAATATTATCTCGCCCGTCATCCGGCGCTCGCTGCGACGCCCTTGCGCTTCGACGTGATTTTCCTTGCGCCGAAATCGCTGCCGCGCCATTTGATGAACGCCTTTCAAGCATCGTAAAGCGGCGATGGAACAGCGCCGCCGGGAGTAAGCCCATGAAGCTTCGCGTCGCCGTGCAGATGGACCCCATCGCCTCGATCAATCCGATCGGGGATTCGACCTTTGCGATGATGCTGGAGGCGCAAGGGCGCGGCCACGAGCTCGCCTATTACACGCCGAATACGCTGTCGCTGCGCGATAACCGGGTTTCGGCCTTCGTGGCGCCCGTCGAGGTCTTCGACAAGCCCAAGGGCGAGCATTTCTCGCTCGGCGAGTTCGCCCGCGCCGATCTTTCGGCGTTCGACGTGGTCCTGATGCGCCAGGACCCGCCCTTCGACATGAACTACATCACGCTCACCCATATGCTGGAGCGCATCCACCCCAAAACCTATGTGGTCAACGCCCCGGCCTCGGTACGCAACGCCCCCGAAAAGATCCTCGTCACCGAATTCCCCGAACTGATGCCGCCGACGCTGGTGACCCGCGACCGCGACGAGATCCGCGCCTTCCGCAAGGAACATGGCAACATCATCATCAAGCCGCTCTATGGCAATGGCGGCGCCGGGGTGTTCTTCATCGAAGAGGGCAGTCCCAACCTCGTTGCGCTGCTCGAGCTATTCGAGACCGCGTTCCGCGAGCCCTTCATGGTCCAGCGCTATCTGCCCGAGGTGCGCAAGGGCGACAAGCGCATCATCCTCGTCGACGGCGAGCCCATCGCCGGCCTCAACCGCGTACCGTCGGAAGGCGAGGCGCGGGCCAACATGCATGTCGGCGGCCGCGCCGAGCTGTCCCCGCTGACTGAACGCGAAAAGCAAATCTGCGCGGCGATCGGCCCCGCTCTCAAGGCGCGCGACCTGATCTTCGTCGGCATCGACGTGATCGGGGACTACCTCACCGAGATCAACATCACTTCGCCCACCGGCATCCGCGAGATCAAGCGTTTCGGCGGCCCCGACATCGCCCCGATGATCTGGGACGCTATCGAAAAGCGGCGGTGAAGGTGCCGGACGGGCGTCGAGTGAGGGGCTGAGCTCTGCCTACCGGCCATTGCTGTCCGCCCGATGCCGCGGGATCGGCGCCGATTGGGCCGGATGCGAACTGGACCGTCGGCCGATGGCTATTTCATCCGGACCGAATTGCCCGGCAGGAGCGGCTTGAATTTGAGGACCGGCGGCGATTGCGGCGATTTGCCGGTGCCATTGACCGGGCGCATGCCGGCCGTTCCCGCGCCGACGGCGCCTGAAACGCCGCCCGGCTTGTGTTTACCCCCGACCATGTTGATGACCGCGCAACTGCAGCCTTTGGCATTGCAGACCATCGGGCCGCTGCACATGCCGGACTTGCGCATGTCTCGGCAATCCGCCGAGCCCGTGCAGGAGCAGAGATCGATACGATCTGTTCCGCACATGTAGTTCTCCGACATGGCAAGGGCCACGCCGGTAGACGGCAGCAGCATCAGGGCCGCGGCAAAGGCACCGAGGATCGTCGCTTGCATAGCTACCTCCTGGCAGATTGAACGCGCCTTCCCGGCGCGGTGGGCGCCGCCCGCAAAACGAGGCTATGCCAGGCTGCGGCCGACTCGCGTCCCCCGAACGGGGGAGTTCGGCCCGCCCTGGCGACAGCGGCGCCGCCAGTTCCCCGTTGCGCCCCTGCGATCGAGCTTCGGCCGGCAGTGACCCGGGCGCGTCGGACTTGCCCGGTCTTGTCACTTGTGCAGGAGAAGGACCGGCAGACCCGGTTTCGGCTTGGACTGCCGTCCGGAGGGCATCGCGTTCGCGCCGCTGCCGGCATTGCTCACGGCCGCGCCGGCGCCCCTGATGCCGGATCTGCCGCCCTGGGGACCGCTCATGCCAGTGGCGCCTCGGGTGATGCACTTGCAGGTGGTGCCGGTGCAGTCGAGGGAGCCGTTGCACATGCCCGACGTCCGCATGTTCCGGCAGTCCGCGGTGCCGGTGCAGGTGCAGATGTCGCCCACGGGGTCGGTGCCGCACATGAAACCGTTCGGCCGCGCAAGCGCGCTGGTATCGAGCGAAAGCAAAGTCGCGACGGCGAAAAGACCGCCGATCAGGATCGATTTCATGGCCACCTCCCGGCGCGGGATGGCGCGGACCTCTCATGGGGCCGCGGCAAATCCCCGGGAAGCGAGGCTATGCCCCGGCCGGCGGTTTCCGCGTCCCCCGAACGGGGGAGAATCGCACCGGCCGGATCGGTTAGTACCCGCCGTAACCGCCGGATGCGGGCGCGCCGCCGCCGAAATCGATCTTGAGACCGCCGACGATGGAATGGCTGGCATATTCGGCCCGGTCGGCGCCGACATTCACTTCGCCGAACGCCTGCTGGTAGCGATATTCCCCGAACCAGCTCAACTGGCCGCTGATCGGGCCGGAGACACCGACCTTGAGCTGGAAGGCCGGCGCGATCGCGCTGGCGCTGTCCTTGTAGGTCACGTCGACCGCACCGAGCCCCGCCCCGACATAGGGCTGTACGGCGAGGCCGAGGCTGAGCTGCGGGGCATAGGTTGCGTCCAGCATCAGGCTCTGGCTGTCGAGCGAAGTGCCGAGGGCGGAATAGGTCGTCGAGGAGCGCATATAGTCGATTTCCCCGGTAAGCCCCGGGATGCTGGAATCGACGCCGACGCTGCCGCCGAGGGTCGTGCCGATGCCGAGATCCTGCGCCGTGCCGTCGAACTGCAAGTTGTCCGGTATCCTGAGGCCGCCATAGGCCTGGATGTAAAATCCCGTCGCGCTGGGCATCGTCTGGGCGAGGGCGGGTGTCGCGACCGCGGCGAAAACGAGAAAGGCGGCGAGGGCGCGCATGAAGAACTCCGGGCAGTTTGGGGTTGGTCCTTCATGCCTCCTCGCCGCGGCGGGAGAAACTCAATCTTAGCGATTGTCTAAATGCGCCGTTAACGCTGCGCCGCCCGCTCGGGATGGAGTCCCCGTGCGAGATCGCTCGCCTTGCGCTGAAATCTCAGCCAATGTCGATCCATGCCGACCGACACCCTTTTGCTCGCGCTGACGACTTTTTTCGCCACCATCGGTCCGGCCGATCTGGCGCTGGTCTTTGCCGCCCTCACCACCAAGAACAGCCCGGCCGAGCGCCGCGTCCTGGCGCTGCGCGGCATCCTCGTTGCCGCCGGCATCCTGCTGTTCTTCGTGGTCTTCGGCAGCGCGCTGCTGACCCTGTTCGGGATCACCCTGCCGGCCCTCAAGACGGCCGGCGGCGCGCTGCTGTTCCTGATTTCGCTGGATATGGTGTTCGCCCGTCATTCGGGCGGCACCGGCACCACGACCGAGGAAGAGGCCGAGGCCAGGACCCGTGCGGACATTTCGGTCTTCCCGCTCGCCATGCCGCTGATCGCCGGCCCCGGCGCCATCAGCGCGACGATCCTCCTGGTGAGCGAATCCGCCGGCAACCAGCTGCGCCTCGGCGCCGTGGTCATCGCGCTCGTGGCGATCCTGCTGCTGACCTATCTCGCCATGCTGGTCGCCATCCCGATCCAGCGCCTGCTCGGGCTCACCGGCCTCGCGGTGGTTTCGCGCATCGTCGGCGTGCTGCTCGCCGCGCTTTCGGTGCAGTTCATCTTCGACGGCATCAAGGGCAGCGGCATTCTCGGCGGGTGACGGACCGTCGGCGCCTGGACGAACCATCAGGTCAGGGCATCGACGTCGCTGCCGGAAAGCATGAAGACGCCGGCGTCGGCCCCATCTGCCGCGCCGGCGCATGGGCCTGGCTGCTGCCGGCCGCTATTTCTTCTTGGCCGGGCTCGCAGCCGCCGTGCCGATGCCGCCGGCGGTCACCGGCGCCTTCACCTTTTCCTTCTTGGGCTTTTTCGCTTCCTTGTTGGAGCGCAATTGACCTTTTGCCATGAGTTTTCTCCTTACCCCGCCGCGCGGGCCCTCCGCGCGTCAACCACAGCGCAAGGCTAAAACCTCGCCGAATCGCTGGCAAGGGGAAGCCCGCCTCCGCGCACCGGCCGCGCTGCTCAAGTGTTCCCGAAATGTTCTTGATATTCCTCCCACCATGCTGTTACCTCTCGGGGAGGTGGATGGGGACCGCCAATGGTCAGTACGATCCAGACCGTGGCATTCAGGGGTATCGAGGCCGTTCTGGTCGATGTGCAGGTGCAGATCGCGCCCGGCATGCCGGCCTTCTTGATCGTCGGCCTGCCCGACAAGGCGGTGCGCGAGGCCGGCGAACGCGTCCGCGCGGCGCTGATCGCCTCGGGGCTGAGCCTGCCGCCGCGCCGCATCACCATCAATCTCGCACCCGCCGATCTGCCCAAGGAAGGCAGCCACTATGACCTGCCGATCGCGCTCGGCCTCATGGCGGCGATCGGCGCCGTGCCCGCCGATGCCTTCGTCGAGCATCTGGCGCTCGGCGAGCTCGGCCTCGACGGGCGGCTGACGCCCGTCGCCGGTACCCTGCCCGCGGCCATCGCCGCCCATGCCCAGGGCCTCGGCATCATCTGCCCGCAAGGTTCCGGGCCCGAGGCGGCCTGGGCCAGCGAGGAGATCGACATCATCGCCGCGCCGAGCCTTTTGGCGCTGGTTAATCATCTCGCCGGCCACCAGCTCATGCCGCGGCCGCTGGCGCGCCGCCGCACCGACCTCGTGGCGCTCCCCGACCTCGCCGAGGTCCGCGGCCAGGCCGTCGCGCGCCGGGCGCTCGAGGTCGCCGCGGCCGGCGGCCATAATCTGCTGATGGTCGGCCCGCCTGGCGCAGGAAAATCGATGCTGGCGGCGCGCCTGCCCTCGATCCTGCCGCCGCTCGATCCGCGCGAACTGCTCGACGTGTCGATGATCGCCTCGATCGCCGGCGAGCTTGCCGATGGCGCGCTCAGCGATCGGCGGCCATTCCGCGCGCCGCACCATTCCGCCTCGATGGCGGCGCTGGTCGGCGGCGGCTTGCGGGTGCGGCCGGGCGAGGCCAGTCTCGCCCATAACGGCGTGCTGTTCCTCGATGAACTGCCGGAATTCGCGCCTGCCGTGCTCGACAGCCTGCGCCAGCCTCTCGAATCCGGTGAAGCGGTGATCGCCCGCGCCAATGCGCGCGTCAGCTATCCGGCGCGCTTCCAGCTCGTGGCGGCGATGAACCCCTGCAAATGCGGCATGGCGGGCACCCCGGGCCATGTCTGCAAGCGCGGCGATCGCTGCGCCGCCGAGTATCAGGGGCGCCTGTCAGGCCCCTTCCTCGACCGGCTCGATCTCAAGGTCGACGTGCCGGCGGTCTCGGCTGCCGACATGATCGGCCCGGCGGAAGGCGAGCCGTCGCACGTCGTCGCCGAGCGCGTCGCGCAGGCGCGGCATCGCCAGCGCGAGCGTTATCTCGGCCTCGGTCAGCCGCAGACGCGCACCAACGCCGCAGCGGGCCCGAGCCTCATCGAACAGGTGGTGGAACCCGATCGCGACAGCCGCAAGCTGCTGCTCGAGGCGGCCGAGCGGTTCTCGCTCTCGGCCCGCGCCTATCATCGCGTGCTGAAGGTCGCGCGCACGCTGGCCGACCTCGCCGGCGTCGACAAGGTCGCCCGGCCGCATATCGCCGAGGCGCTCAGCTACCGGCTCGGCGGTTCGGTGGGGTGAAAAAGACGGCGGCCTCCGTCCGGAGGCCGCCGCGCTTCGGCAGGGCGAAAAGGGTCTTAGAAATTGTACTTGTAGCCGACGGCGAAATTCCACTTGTCGCCGACGAGGCCCGCGCCGCTGCCATTGTCCTTCCAGGCATAGCCGACCGCCGCGTAAACGGCGTCGGCCGCGTCGATGTTGTAGGTCACGCCGGTCTGCACCTTGGGGGTGATCCAGGTGCGGTCGAAGGCGTTGCGGTAGCG
>Ga0134126_10012921_pt1 | contig 10545 bp, 7 predicted proteins | sample KB31752_FD_96881 | JGI IMG/M metagenome (GOLD analysis project Ga0134126, IMG submission 96881) | Terrestrial soil microbial communities with excess Nitrogen fertilizer from Kellogg Biological Station, Michigan, USA - KB3-175-2 | ecosystem: Environmental > Terrestrial > Soil > Unclassified ...
CCGGATTATCGCGCGACGGGCACTGTTCTGGCGCTTGCGGGCATCCTGCAATTCGTGCGGCTCGCGCGTTGGGCCGGTGACCGCACGCTCGCCGACCGGTTGGTTCTGGTGCTGCACCTTGGATACTTCTTCATCCCGCTTGGATTTCTGCTCATCGGCGCATCGATCTGGATCCCCGCGGTGCCGCCGAGCGCGGGCATTCACGCGTGGACCGCCGGCGCCTTTGGCATGATGACGCTCGCGGTGATGACGCGGGCGACGCTCGGGCACACCGGCCATCCGTTGCACGCGGGCTCCGGTACGCAGGCGATCTATGCCCTCGTCTTCGTTGGCGCGCTGCTGCGCGTCGTGGCCGCCTGTATCGGTTCGAGCGTGCTGCTCAATGCGGCGGGCGCCGCCTGGATTGCCGGCTTCGCCGGTTTCGTGCTGCTGTATGGGCCGCTGCTCGCCCTGCGCAAGCCGGCCTGGAATAGCCGCCGCTAGTTCACGGCGGCTCGACAGCCAACGGGCCGACGCCCGGCCGGCCGCGGCTCCAGCCGAAATAGACGATGCTTGCCATCACCAGCAGCATCGCCACCACGAGCCCGACGCAGGCCGGCCAGCGGCCGAAGCTCCAGGCGAGGCCGCCGAGCGCTGCGCCGAAACTGCCACCGACGTAAAAGCTGGTCACATAAAGTCCGACCGCCGACGAACGGCCGGCCTTGGCGGTGGTGGTTACGTAGGCTGTCGAGACCGCCTGGCAGATCAGGCCGCAGGCGGCGCCGATGGCGAGGCCCAGGATGATCAGCGTCAGCGAAGGCGCGAGCGTGAGCAAAAGGCCCACGGCCCACATTGCGATGACGCATACCATGAAATGCCGCCGCCCGAAGCGGCCGACGGCCCAACCCGTCCACGGCGTAAGCACGGAGCCCGCCAGATAGACGACGAAGATGGCGCCAAGCCAGGAGGCGGAGAGATTGTAGGGCGGAGCCGCGAGATGAAAACTGACGAAGGTGAACGTCAGGATGAAATTGAACAGGACGCCGAAGCCGACGGCAAAGGTCGCGACCAGTTGCCCGTTGCGAAAATGCGCGATCATCTGGCGCCCGGCGGCGGCGAGCCCTTCCGAGCGCACGAAGCCGCGTTCGCGCGGCAGCAGGAACGCCACTGCGACCGCGCCGGCTAGGGCGATTACGGCCAGTGCGATGAATCCCGCGCGCCAGCTGATGAGATCGGCGAGCAATCCGGTGAACAGCCTTCCGCTGAATCCGCCCACACTCGACCCCGATGAATAGATCCCGGCCGCCGTGGTTGCTTCGCGCGGCGGCCACTCGTCGCCGATATAGGCAACCGTCACTGCGAAGATCGGCGGCAGCACCAGCCCTTGGATCGCGCGCCAGAAAATGAGCGCGGGCAGGCTCTGCGCCAGCCCCACCATCAGCGTCGGCACCACCAGCACGAACATGGCCGCGACGATCACCCGCTTGCGGCCCAAAACGTCGGCGATGGCGCCGGTAAAAGGCGCAGTCACCGCCACGGCCAACGTGCTGACAGTGATAATGTTGGAGACTTCCGCCGCGCTGGCGTGGAATTCGTGCGCAAGCAGCGGCAGGATCGACTGCGGCGAATAGAGATTGATGAAGGCGCAGTAGCCGACAAGCCCGACCGCTAACTGGCGCGCCGTGAAGGTGCGGGACGTGGCCAGGGAACTCATTCGGGGTCCGGGGAGGCGCGCATGGGGCGAAGCTATGCCTTGCTTTCGCAGTACTCGCCAAGTGGGGCGGAAGGTGGAGCAGCGGGCCGCCTTGCGCATAGCTCGCCCGGATAGGCCGTCAGGCGCCGAGCACTTCGTGCGCTCGCCGCAGAGTCTCCTGAGGCGTGCCGGTCGCATCGACTCGGTGCCAGCCGATGCCGCCAAGATCGTATTGTTCCTGCGCGCGGGCGACGCTTGCGTCGGCGTCGGAGACGTCGCGCTCGCGCGTACCGACGCGCGCCACGCGCGTGGTGAGATCGGCAGTGAGGAACAGGCCCTGGAAGGGCCGGCCCGCCGCCGCGTTTTCGATCGCCGTGCGCTCCTCCGGCCGGGCAAAGACCGCATCGACCATCGCGCTATGGCCCGCGGCAAGGACGCGCCGCGCCTTGTCCGCGAGGCCGGCATAGACCCGAGCCGTCACCTCGATTGAGTAGGCTTCCGCCGGCAGCCGGTCGGTCTCGGCCACGCCCATGCGGCGCTTGCGCTCGACATCGCTACGCAGCCACACCGCGCCCGGCTCCGGCAACAGCATAGGCGCCAGCCCGCGCGCAAGTACCGACTTGCCGGTCCCCGAGAGTCCGCCGACCGCGACGAGCCGCGCGGGAGGCGGCGCAATCAGCCGCTGCGCCAGCGTGAAATAGCTCTGAGCCTCATCAGTATCGTTGCGAACCGCGGCGAGCTTGGCGCGAATTGCCGCGCGCACCGACAAGAACAGCGGCAGCGCCGCCAGCGCGTCGTAGTTATCCGCGCGCCCCGTCTCGTTGAGATAGCGGTTGAGCACGATATTGGCGGCGGCGTTAAGCCCGCGCTCGATCAGGTCCATCAGCAGGAAAGCGAGATCGTAGAACACGTCGCCGGTGGCGAACGCCGGATCGAACTCGATGGCATCGAACAGCACTGGCGCGCCGTCGATGAGCACGATATTGCCGAGATGCAGGTCGCCATGGCAGCGCCGAACGAGCCCGGCGCGCCCGCGCGCGCCGAGCAAGCCGCGCACGCGATCGAGCGCCGCGCGTGTTGCGTCTGTTAGCGTGCCTACGGCTTCGCGCGTGAACAAGTCGGGGAAGCCGCGCAGTTCGGTGTCGTTCTGCGCGACGACGCGGTTAAGCGCCCCTGCAAAGTCGAAGTTGGCTGCGACCGGCGCCGCCTCATGGGCGCGGGCAACCGCGTATCCCAACGCGTCCGCGAGCGATGCATCGATGCCGCGGCGCTCGGCGAGATGATCGAGCGTCTGCGCCTCGTCGAAGCGGCGCATCTCGACCGCCCATTCGACTGGCTCGCCGTCGCCGCCGACGGCGAGGCCGCCACCGGGCCTACGCGTGATCGCGACCGCGCGGCGATAGACCGCTCCGGCGAATGGCCGATTGACCGCGATCTCGGCCTCGCAGGCCGCCCTGCGCTTTTCCAGCGTGGAGTAATCGAGGAACGGAAATTTCACCGCGCGCTTGATCTTGAGCACGCGCTCGGGCTCGAGGAACACCGAGGCTGCGTGCGTATCAATGCGCTTGTCGGCCGAGCGCTCCAGGAATGTCATTACCTCCCGTTGCCCGCGGCCGGCAGCGTTCATTTTTTGTCCCTTCATGAGTCAACGCGTCGGCACGAGAGTTCGGTGTGCCTTGAATTCACTGCAATAATGCCCATCTTATGATTGGGGGTGATGATGGGAGATTTGTCCCCCTCATGCGAGCCCTGACTGTCGAGCCCGGACTCCCAAATTCCATTCAACTTGAAGACGTGCCGCCGCCCCCAGCGAGCGATGGCGATATTGTCGTACGCGCCATGGCGCTTGGCATCTGCGGCACCGACCGCGAGATCATCGCCGGCGACTATGGCTGGGCGCCACCGGGTGCCAAGCGCCTCATCATTGGCCACGAGTCGCTCGGCCGCGTCGAGGAAGCGCCGGCCGGCAGCGGCTTCGCGCGCGGCGATCTGGTCGCCGGTGTCGTGCGCCGCCCCGATCCGGTGCCTTGTCCGGCCTGCGCCGCCGGTGAATGGGACATGTGTCACAACGGCCTATACACCGAGCGCGGCATCAAGCAGCGCAACGGCTACGGGTCCGAACAGTTCCGGCTCGAGCACGATTTCACCATTCACATCGATCCGTCGCTGGAAATGCTGGGTGTGCTGTTGGAGCCGACGAGTGTCGTCGCCAAGGCCTGGGAGCATATCGAACGCATCGGCCACCGCGGCGCCGCTTGGCATCCGCACGTCGCGCTAATTACGGGCGCGGGGCCGGTCGGCCTCTTGGCTGCGCTACTCGCGGCGCAGCGCGGCTTTGAAGTGCATGTGCTTGACCGCACGCAAGAGGGGCCGAAGCCCGCGCTAGTGCGCGATCTCGGAGCCACTTACCACGTCGGCGATCTCGGCAAGCTGAAACCCGACGTCGTCGTGGAATGCACTGGCGCCTCCGCCGTTGTGATCGACGTTGCATGCCGCACGGCGCCTGACGGCATCGTCTGCCTCGCGGGCGTATCCTCCGGCGGCCGCAAGATCGCTTTCGACGTCGGCGCCTTCAACCGTACGCTCGTGTTGGAAAACATCGTGATGTTCGGCTCGGTCAACGCCAACCTGCGCCATTACCGCGCCGCCGCAGACGCGCTCGCCAAGGCCGACAAGGATTGGCTCTCTCGCCTCATTACGCGACGCGTGCCACTGGATCGTTGGAAAGAAGCGTTTGAGCGCCGTCCCGACGACGTTAAGACGGTAGTGGATTTTACCTAATAGAAGAATTCGGCATGACCTCTCGCATCGAAGACTACGCATTGATCGGTGATCTCTCCACGGCGGCTCTGGTCGGGCGCGATGGGTCGATCGATTGGCTATGCTGGCCACGCTTTGATTCGGATGCTTGCTTCTCCGCGCTCCTCGGCAAGACGGATAACGGCCGCTGGCAACTCGCCCCGAAAGAACCGGCCCGCCACGTCAACCGCCGCTACCGTGCCCATACGCTGATCCTTGAGACGCGCTTCGAGACCAAGAGCGGCGTGGCTACCGTGATCGACTTCATGCCGCCGCGTCAGCACAGCTCGCACATTGTGCGCATTGTCGTCGGTGAAAAAGGCAGCCTCGAGTTCCGCAGTGAGATGATCTTGCGCTTCGGCTATGGCGCGGACGTGCCTTGGGTGACGCGCGCCGACGATGGCGCGTTGCGCGCCATCGCCGGCCCCGACATGGTGGTGATGCGCACGCCGGTGCCGATGCATGGTGAGAATTTCAAGACGGTGGGGAGTTTCACCGTCAAGGCCGGCGACCGGGTGCCCTTCGTACTCACTTATGCGCCTTCAAACGAGCCGTTACCCAAGCCTGTCGACGCCGAAGAACGCCTCACGACGACCGAAAGCTTCTGGACCGGCTGGATGCAGAAGAACGAGATCGCTTGTCCCTGGAACGAGCCCGTGTCGCGCTCGCTCATCACGCTGAAGGCGCTGACCTACGAATCCACCGGCGGCATGGTGGCCGCGCCCACGACCTCCTTGCCGGAGCAGATCGGTGGCCCGCGCAATTGGGATTATCGCTTCTGCTGGCTGCGCGATGCCACGCTGACGTTGCTCGCGTTGATGAATGCCGGCTACTACGAGGAAGCGCGCATGTGGCGCGATTGGCTGTTGCGCGCGGCCGCCGGCAGCCCGCGCCAGGTGCAGATCATGTACGGCATCCGCGGCGAGCGGCGGCTCACCGAGTGGGAAGTGCCGTGGCTGACGGGTTACGAAGAATCCTGCCCGGTGCGCATCGGCAATGCCGCGCACAATCAGCGCCAGCTCGATATTTTCGGGGAAGTGATGGACGCGCTGCACCAGGCGCGCCAAGGCGGCCTCGGAGCGAACGAGGCCGGCTGGGACATGGAGCGCGAGTTCCTGGCCCATCTCGAAAAAATCTGGCAGCAGCCGGACGAGGGCATCTGGGAAGTGCGCAGCGAGCGCGAGCATTTCACTTATTCCAAGGTCATGGCCTGGGTCGCCTTCGATCGCGCCATCAAGAGTGCAAAGGCCTTCAACCTGCATGGCGACGTCGAGCACTGGCGTGCGCTGCGCGACGACATTCATGCCGACGTCTGCAAGCGCGGCTTCGATGCCGGCATGGGCTCGTTCGTGCGCGCCTATGGCACCAAGGAACTCGACGCCAGCCTGCTGCTGATCCCGGCGGTCGGTTTCCTGCCGCCGACCGATCCGCGCGTGCGCGGCACCATCGAGGCGATCGAGGCGCGGCTTTTGTCGGACGGGCTGGTGTTGCGCTACGACACGGCGACAGCCGAAGACGGGCTGCCGGCGGGGGAGGGCGTATTCCTCGCCTGCTCGTTCTGGCTGGTCGATGCCTACCTGATGCTCGGCCGCCAGGACGACGCGGTGAGCCTCTTCGAGCGCCTGTTATCGCTGCGCAATGATGTCGGGCTCCTGAGCGAGCAATACGATCCGCGCGCGCGCCGCCTCGTCGGAAATTTTCCGCAAGCCTTCTCGCACCTCGCGCTGGTCAATAGCGCCAGCAACCTCTCGCATTTCCGCAAGCCCGCCGAGCAGCGCTCGGAGCACATCGTCGAGGAGGAAGTCGCCAGCCGCGCGGGCACGCTGGAATCGTATTGAGACTATGCTCTGTGCGCTGCGCGTAACGCGCATGTGCGCGGGACCGCTTGACCCGGCCGCGTGTGGCCGGAAAAGTGCGCGCTCCGCCGACGGTGGCGGCCATGGAAGAGACAACCAAGCGATAAGCAAGGGAGAAGCGCGTGCTCATCGATCATCGTACCTATACCGTCCGGCCCGGCACTATGCCGGCCCAAGTCGACCTTTACAGCAAGCTCGCCTATCCGGTGCAGCTTCGCTACATGGGTGAGCCGCTCTATTACCTTATCGCTGAAAGCGGCGAACTCAACACCATGGTGCATGGCTGGGTCTATGAGAGCGCCGGCGATCGTGAGGCCAAGCGCAAGGCGATGCAGGCCGATCCCGACTGGAAGCACTACCTCGCCGAGAATGCGAAAGCCGGCAACATCATGCAGCAGCGCACTGTGCTGATGGTGCCCGCGCCCTTTGCGCCGCCGATCCCGCCGGCAAAGATTCATAGGTAAATGTTGGCTGCTGCCGCGGGCTCTCTTCACCTCTCCCATAGGGAGAGGTCGACTGCCGAAGCTTCAGCGAAGGCAGGCGGGTGAGGGGTTATGTCTTATCGAGATTCTCCTCACGCCGACCCTCTCCCCATCGAAGTCGGATATATCCAACTTCGACCACTTAAATGCCGAACTCGGGTAAACCCGAGTTCGGGTGGGGAGAGAGAGCGCGCTGCGCCTGTGGCGCTGCGATGCTAATTTGGCTTACGGTTGTTTGCCCGACCATATTGTAAGAGGCATCTCATGCGATCGAATGACGGCACGCGCACAGGCGGCGAAATCTTGGTCGATCAGTTGCTCGTCCATGGCGTGCGCCATGCCTTTTGCGTGCCGGGCGAAAGTTATCTCGCGGCGCTCGATGCGTTTTACGATCGCGACATCGAGCTCACCATTTGCCGGCACGAAAGTACCGCCGCGATGATGGCGGAAGCCGTGGGCAAGACCACGGGCCGTCCCGGCATCTGCTTCGTCACGCGCGGCCCCGGCGCGACCAACGCTTCGGCCGGCATCCACATCGCGCGCCAGGACTCATCCCCGATGATCGTCTTCGTCGGACAGGTCGCGCGGTCAATGAAGGACCGCGAGGCGTTCCAGGAGCTCGATTATCGTGCGGTGTTCGGCACGGTGGCCAAATGGGCGGTGGAGATCGACGATCCCGCGCGCATTCCGGAATTGATCTCGCGCGCCTTCTTCACCGCCTGCAACGGCCGCCCCGGCCCGGTGGTGGTCGCGCTGCCGGAGGACATGCTGAGCGAGCGCGTGGCCGTGCCCGATGCATTGGCCTTCGCGCCGGTGGAGATTTCACCCGGCGCCGCCGACATACACCGCTTGCAGGAACTGCTCGCCGCCGCCAAGCGCCCCATGATTATTGCCGGCGGCAGCCGCTGGTCGGAGGCAGGCTGCGCCGCGCTCGCGCGCTTTGCCGAGCGCTTCGCGCTGCCGGTCGCGACTACCTTTCGCCGCGGTCATTTGTTCGACGCGCTGCATCTTTGCTACGCGGGCGATCTCGGCATCGGTCCCAATCCGAAACTCCTGGCGCGCATCCGGGGCGCCGATCTGGTGCTGATGATCGGCACCCGGCTCGGCGAAATGCCCTCGCAGAGCTACACGCTGTTCGACATTCCCGACCCGCAGGTGAAGCTGGTGCATGTGCATCCCGGCGCGGAGGAGCTTGGCCGGGTCTACCACCCGGCGCTTGCGATCAACGCCTCGCCCGCGTCGTTCTGCGCGGCGCTCGATGGCTTGCAGCCGCCGAATGCGATCGCGTGGCGCAAGGAGAGCGAGGCCGCGCACGCCGATTTCCTTGCCTGGACCGATAAGGCGACGCCGCAGCCCGGCGCGGTCAATCTTGGCGAGGTCATTGTATGGCTGCGTGACAATCTGCCGCCCGACGCCATCATCACCAACGGCGCCGGCAATTTTGCCGCCTTCGTGCACCGCTTCTACCGCTTCCGCCGTTTCGCCTCGCATGTCGCGCCGACGTCGGGCTCCATGGGCTATGGCTTGCCGGCGGCCCTGGCGATGAAGACGCTGCATCCAGAGCGCCCGGTCGTCTGCGTTGCCGGCGATGGCGATTTCCTGATGACGGGCCAGGATTTTGCGACCGCCGTGCAATACGAGTTGCCCATCGTCGTCGTCATCGCCGACAACGGCCTTTACGGCACCATCCGTATGCACCAGGAGCGCGAATATCCGGGCCGCGTAATCGCGACCGCGCTGAAGAACCCGGATTTTGTGGCCTACGCCATGGCCTTCGGCGGATATGGCGCGGTGGTCGAAAAGACGGCCGATTTCCCCGCCGCGTTTGCGCAGGCGGTGGCGACCGGCAAGCCTTCGATCATCCACCTCAACATCAACCCAGAGGCCATCGCGCCCGGCGCGACGCTCACGGCGATCCGCGAGAAATCTCTGGCGACCGGCGGCGGAGCAAACGGCACGCAGCGGAATTGATTTCCTCGCCGCCAAGTCCTGCCTACGGGCCGGCCAAAGTAGCGATTAGCCGCACCAGTTCGGCTTGGCGGTGCACGTCGGTTTTATCAAAGACGGCTTTGAGCTGATTGCGCGCAGTCGACTTCGCGATACCAAGCGCCTCGGCTGCCGTTTCGAGCGTTTCGCCGCGGGCAAGTTTCGCGCACAGTTTCGCTTCGGATTTCGACAAACCAAATATGATGGACAGCTGATGTTCAGGTGGCGGTTTGGTTGATTCCGGATCGTTCAAGACCACAAGCGCCCGGCATTCCGCGAAAGGATTGATGGCGATGCTCGCAAGACCAACCGCATGAGCGATGAGCGGACGGCGGCCAGGACGCGGCAGTAACACGGGTGCCATGAATCTTGCGCTGAGAGAGTGCCACAACAGGGCATGGAGCGCGCGATCGAGCGCTTCGGTCGCGTCGCGTGTTTCGGCGACTAGGCGTTTTTTCTCGACGCAAATACCGGATCCGAGCAGCGCCTCGGCCTGACGGTTCAACCGGATGACTTCGCCGGCGCGGTTGAGCAGTGCGACAGCCGTTCCGCTGAATTCAAACGCTTCGAGCGCGGCCGATCCGGCCGAGAACCCAAGGGCACGCGCCAGGGCCGGCGCCGCCGATAGCCGCTTGGAGAGTTGCGCGAGTTGATCTTGCTCTTCCTGCGAAAACGGCCCCTCTGCTTCCGTGCGTTGGAACGACAGGCTCCATCGGTCCGGGCCTGCCGCCAGCAGGACTCCCGCGAACCATTTGAATCCGAGCGGCGCGAGGAATTCCTGATAATAGGGGTGCCGCTTCATTTCATCTGGCGAGATGAAATCGAATTCGGTGATGACGCCCTTGCGTATCATGGCCTCAGCGCCGCGATAGCGTTCGTCGCGGTGAATCCATCCGTCGCGGAGATAGATTTCGAAGCCTTCGGCCATGCTTTCGCTGTGCGGCACGAGCGGGAGCCGGCCTTCAATGGGAAAGATCGCGGCGCCGCTCCCGCCGATGATGCGGTACGCCACCTCCATCGCGGCATTCCAGCGTGCCGGCTCGAGTGCCGCCTCGGCGAATGCCTGTTCAATTGTCCCGACGTCCCAGCGCAGCATCGGGAAGGCCCCCCGTTCGGTAGCACGGGATAATGCTACCTAAGCTTATTTGCGCGATTGACGCCCCGAGCGCAAACTTTACTGCTGCCGGTCGCCGTTGGCGGCCCGGTGTGAATCCTCATCCGCAATGCGTTTTCGATTGGTTATCGGCTGTGCGCGGAACGCTTGCGTCAGCGGTGTGAATCGTCGTTCACTCGTTTCATGCCCTATCGCAGAACCGAGAATGTCGTCCGCCGACTTGCCGCACGCGAGAAGGCGATCCTGGCTGCCGCACGCACCATCGTCGCCGAGGACGGTATGGGCGCGGTGCAGATTGCCGATGTGGCGGCGCGCGCCGGCATCGCTGCCGGCACCGTCTATCGCTATTTCCCGTCCAAGACCGACCTCTTGGCCGAATTGGTCGTCGGCGTTGCCGATCGCACGCTTGATGTCATGCGCGCGGCGGCCAAGGCGGCGCCGGGCCCGCTGTCGGCGCTCGCCGCTTGCATCGCGACCTTCGCCGCCCGCGCGCTCAACGAACGCAGCCTCGCCTGGGCGGTGATCGCCGAGCCGGTCGATGCCGATGTCGATGCCATGCGGCTCGCCTTCCGCCACTCGCTCGCCGCCGAGATTGCGACGCGCATCAAGGCGGCACTGGCCGCCCGCCAACTGCCC
>Ga0134126_10012922_pt1 | contig 10545 bp, 10 predicted proteins | sample KB31752_FD_96881 | JGI IMG/M metagenome (GOLD analysis project Ga0134126, IMG submission 96881) | Terrestrial soil microbial communities with excess Nitrogen fertilizer from Kellogg Biological Station, Michigan, USA - KB3-175-2 | ecosystem: Environmental > Terrestrial > Soil > Unclassified ...
GCGGACAACGACCGAAGTCACGGTCGGCGAAACGCTGCCCGAATCGGTCGAGGTGGAAAGCTTCCCGGAGGAGGTCTACCGCGAGGTGCCGGAGGTCCGCGAATATCGGTACATCGAACGGGGTGACGACGTTTACCTTGTCGACCCGTCGAGCCGGCGAGTCATCGAGGAAGTGCGTTAATAACCCGCACGAATGCATGGGGCCGTCATCGGCGGCCCCATGCATCGCCGGCATGACGAGTTGCAACGGCCGTGCTAAAGACCCGGCACTTCTTGCAATGTTCGCCGGGACAGATGTCGCAAACCCCTGCCATATCCTCCTTCCGCCGCATCGTGGTGAAAGTCGGCTCGTCGCTGCTCGTCGATCAGACGGCGGGCGGGCTGAAGCGTGAATGGCTGGAAGGCCTCGCCGAGGACATCGCCGACCTGCACAAGGGCGGCCGGGACGTGCTGGTCGTGTCCTCGGGCGCGATCGCGCTCGGCCGCGCTGTGCTCGGCCTGCCGCGCGGCCCGCTCAAGCTCGAGGAGGCGCAGGGCGCCGCCGCCGTCGGGCAGATCGCCCTGGCGCGGGCCTGGTCGGAGGTGCTCGGCGCCCGATTCATGACCGCGGGACAGGTGTTGGTCACCTTGCAGGACACCGAGGAGCGCCGCCGTTACCTCAATGCACGCTCGACCATCGACAAGCTGATCGAATGGCGCGCCGTCCCGGTGGTCAACGAGAACGACACCGTCGCTACGTCGGAAATCCGCTACGGCGACAACGACCGCCTCGCGGCGCGCGTGGCGACAATGATGAGCGCCGACCTGCTGGTGCTGCTGTCCGACATCGACGGCCTCTACGACAAGCCGCCCGCGCCGGGTAACGACGCCCGGCTGGTGCCGGTCGTGTCGCGCATCACCGCCGAGATCGAAGCGATGGCCGGCATCTCCGCGTCGGAACTGTCGCGCGGCGGCATGGTGACCAAGATCGAGGCGGGCAAGATCGCCACCACCGCCGGCACGCACATGGTCATCGCCTCCGGTCGGGTCGACCATCCGCTCAAGCGCATCGCCGAGGGTGCGCCTTGCACCTGGTTCCTGACGCCTGCCAATCCGGTCACCGCCCGCAAGAAATGGATCGCCGGCTCGCTCGAGCCGCGCGGTGCAATCCACATCGATGCCGGCGCCGTGCGCGCGCTGCGCGGCGGCGCCAGTCTGCTGCCGGCCGGCGTGACGAAGATCGAAGGTGCCTTCGGACGCGGCGACGCTGTCGTGGTGCGCGGTCCGGACGGGGCGGAAATCGGCCGCGGCCTGGTCGCCTACGATGCCGACGATGCGGAGAAGATCCGTGGCCGCTCGTCGGCCGACGTGCTGTCCATCCTCGGCTTCACAGGCCGCACGGAAATGATCCACCGCGACGATCTCGCGCTGGCGAACGAATAGCGCGCCACGAGTGCGGCCACCTCCGTATGTTCCGGAATTGAAAACGATCCGCGCCTCGATCTCCCCCTGTGAAGGGGGAGGGAGGCACGGACATCACATCACCTTCTTGACGCGGCCCCAGCCCTTCAGCGCCGACCAGATGCGGCGTTCAAGGCGGAAGCGGTCGATCGGCGCCGATGAGTTGATGGCGCGGATGCGATAGAGGCCGACGCCGGTCCACTGGAAGCCGCACTTCTCCAGCACGCGGCGTGACGCCGGGTTGGTGACGCGCGCGCCGGCCTGCAGGGCCTCGTGGCCGAGATCGGTGAAGGCGTAGTCGACCACGGCGTGCAGCGCCTCGGTCGCATAGCCGTTGCCCCAGTAGGGCACGCCCAGCCAGTAGCCGAGCTCGGGCGTCTCGTCCTCGCTGACGATGCCGCATCCACCGACGATGGTGCCGTCGCGCAACGTGATCAGGAACACGGCATCGCCGGCTTTGTTCGCCCCGGAAATGAAGCCCTCGGCATCCGTCATGCGATACGGATGCGGAATGCGCGCCGTGTTCTCGGCAATGCGGCGATCGTTGGCGAGCGCTGCGACCGATTTAGCGTCCTCGAGGCGCGGGGCGCGCAGGGCAAGCCGCTTGGTCTCGAGGACGGGAATACTCGCCTCGCGAAAGCTCTCGCAGGGGATCTCTTCCAGCAGGGTCATGGCTCTCGGGCTCCAGGTTCGCACCGGTGCGGGCTGCACCAGCGCTGAAAAGCGAAGAGGGGGAGCCGGTCACCCGTCTCCCCCTCTCAGAGCCCTACGAGCCCCGCCGGTTCGACTTAGGTGACCGGCGGACCTCGATTTTGTCCACCGTCTACTCGGCCGCAGCCTCCGTCATCGGAACAACCGATACGAATTTGCGGCCTTTTTCTTTCGTAGCGAACTGAACCTTCCCATCGATAAGCGCGAAAAGCGTGTGATCCTTGCCCATGCCGACATTGCGTCCGGCATGCCAGGTCGTACCGCGCTGACGGGCGATGATGTTGCCGGCAATACAGATCTCGCCGCCGGCCTTCTTCAGGCCAAGGCGCCGGCCATCGGAGTCGCGGCCGTTCCGGGAAGATCCGCCTGCTTTCTTGTGAGCCATAGCTACTCTCTCGAATTCGAACGTGTTCTACACCGATTCCGTGACGGAATCATCTCACAACTTTGTTTCCGCCGGTTACGTCAGGCTGCGGTTTCCGCCGCGCCTTCCGTCTTCGGCTTCGCCGCGCGCTTGGGCCGCGGCGGCGGCTCCTTTGCCGGCTTCTTGCCGCCGGTCAGGATCTCGGTGACGCGGATCACCGAAAATTCGTGCCGGTAGCCGCGCTTGCGGCGCGAATTCTTGCGCCGACGCTTCTTGAAGGCGATGACCTTGTCGCCACGCTCGTGCTGAAGCACCTCGCCGGCAACCGTCGCGCCCGCAACCAGCGGAGCGCCGATCTCGGGGCTGTCGCCGCCGACTACCAGCACCTCGCCGAATTCCACCACTTGGCCGGGCTCGGCCGCGACGCGGTCGATCCGGATCACATCTTCCGGGGCGACGCGGTACTGCTTGCCGCCCGTTTTGATGACTGCGAACATCTTTCGTTCCTTCGTGTTCGATCCCGGCACTCGAACCTGACGGTCCGGACCGGCTTCTTTTCAGTCGGTTTATCGTTTTTTTTCAAAGGCTTGGCGTGCCCCTTGGGGCGCGCAATGCCAAACACGCGGGCCTTTCGGCCCGCGCGCGGGGTGGTTATGGGGGGGCGGGGGGCGTTTTGTCAAGAAACGCAGAACGGGTCGGGAGGTCAGCCGTCCGCCATCGTCACTTGCGGCACCGCGGGCCGCCCCATGAACTCGTAGCCCAAAAGGGCAATGCCTCCGACCACCCCGACGATATCCTTCAGGATCCCATAGGGGACGGCATTTGCTGGGATTAGTGCCAGCAGACCGAAGACGCCGAAGGCGATGCGGACCGGCCAGCCAATGGGCCGGACGAAATAGCCGACGACGGCGATCGAAATCAACCAAACGCCGATAAACGCCGTGACGACCGCCTCGGCGATGACTTCCGGCCTGCCGATCAGGATCAGGCTGGGCGACGCGACGAACAGGAACGGCACGATGAAAGCCGTCCAGCCGAAGCGGACTGCCGCAAAGCCGGTGCGCATTGGATTGGCCTCAGCCAACGCCGCCGCTGCATAGGCTGCCACGGCAACGGGCGGCGTGATCATCGACATCATTCCGAAGTAGAGAATGAACATGTGTGCTGCCATCGGATTGATGCCGAGCTGAATAAGCGACGGGGCCACCAAAGCCGCGAGCAGTACGTAGACGCCGAGCGTCGGCATTCCCATGCCGAGGATGATGGAAACGACCGCCGCCAGCACCAATAACAGGATGGCGCTGGACGAGCCGATCTGCACCAACAGGTAACTCAGGTTGAAGCTCAACCCGGTCACGTTGAGGATACCGATGACGATGCCGGCGCCCGCGCCGATCAAGATAATGTCGACGACACCGCGGCCGGTCTTCGGGATCGTTCTGATAAGTGCGCGGAGCGTCGGCCTTTGCCCCTTGTATCCCAGAATACAAGTCAGCGCCGCCGCCACCGCCGCGGCGCTCAGTGCGGATCGCTGCGGCAGCCAGTGATATTCAAAGAGCGTCCCGATCAGGACCACAAAGGAAAGTATGAATGGCCATCCGGTGAGGAGACCGCGCGCCTTCGGAATGTCGGAAGGAGGCAGTCCGCGCATGCCGAGTTTTGCCGACTCCAAATCGGCCTGGATGAAGAGGGCTGCGTAATAGAGAAGGCTGGGCACCAAAGCTGCAATGGCCACCGCCGCATAGGACGTCTGGAGAAATTCCGCCATGACGAAGGCAGCGGCACCCATAACCGGCGGCATCATTTGCGCACCGGTCGATGCGACGGCCTGAACACCGGCGGCCTTATAGCCCGGATAGCCGGCGTTCCTCATCAGCGGGATCGAGACGATGCCGATGGCGACCACGTCGGCGACCGCGCTACCGGAAATCATCCCGAACATGCAGGATGCGACCACGCAGATCTTCATTGGGCCGCCTCGCAAGCGGCCCATAGCGACCAAGGAGGCGTCGGTAAAAAACCGGCCGCCGCCGGTGACATCGAGAACACTGCCGAAGAATACGAAGGCAATGACGATGGTCGAGACAACCGCCATCGGCAGGCCGAGGATACCGTTCACGTCGAAGGCGAGATAGGCGGAAAGATTGCGCCAATCCTGAGCCCGGCCGGCGAGCCGGCCCGGCACGTAGTTGCCGAAGAGAGCATAAATCAGAAAAACGGCGACGATGATGACCAGCGCCCAGCCGGTAGACCTCCGCAGCGATTCAAGCAGCAGCAGCACGACGATCGCGCCGGAAACGTAAGCTTCGGCGGGCCGGGCAAAGATCGAGTCGACGAGTTCCGGATACCGCACGGCAATCCACGTCGATGCGCAGAATCCGAATGCCGCCAGCACGATGTCGTACCACGGCACCGAATCGCGCTTGGCTCCCTGCTTTGCCGGCAGGATGAGAAAGGCCAGCGCCAGCGCCAGCCCCAAAGCGAAAGCGAAGAACTGCTGCGGGTACAGCGACCACGCCAGGTGTTGCTGAATCTCGAGTGCCCAAGCCGACGCGCTGATGGTCAGCGCGGCGGCGAGGACCGTCACGACGGAGCCGGTCAAGTTCTTGGCTTGAGAGACCCCGTCCATTTCAGTTGTGGAGGTCATGGAGCGGACCTATTCGATCGCGGGTCTATTTACCGTTCTTCCACAGCCCGACTTTTTTATAGAACGCGATCGCGCCCGGATGATACTGGGCGGGTGCCACAGCGCCCACCATGTCTGTCTTTGGATCGAAGCCCTTCATCGGGGCGAATACCTCGCCCATTTCCTTTTGGCTCTCATAGATGACGCTCGCCATCTTCTCCACGACGTCGTCGGGGACGTTCTTGTTGGTGAAGATCATCATCGGATAGGCAATGAACCAGCCGGGCTCCAGCACGCCGGGATCGGCCTTGCCCGGCACCATATGGACCAGGTAGCCCGTCGGCCAATGCTTCTTGATCGCGGCGACGCTTTCCGGCGTGTTGGGGACCGGCAAAGCGCGGATGCCGCCGACTGCGGCATCTGCTTCACGCACCTTGCCGGCGCCCTGCGCAAAGATAAAGCCGTCACTCTGGCCGGCCATAAAGGCGTTTGCGCCCGCCACCACACTTGGCACCTGCACTTTCGTTATGTCGTTACGAGTCAAGCCGGCCGTGGCGTAGATCGCTTCGAGTTGCGGAATGATGGTGTGCTGAGCGGTGAATCCGTCGGTCATCCGCTTGCCCTTCAAGTCGCCGACGCTCTTGATGGTGGAATCCTTGCGGACGAAGATCGCTTCCTTCAGCGGATAGAGCAGGGCCACGACGCGCAGACCGGGGCTGGCGTGGCCCTTGAACCACGCCTGGCCCTGAAGCGCGTATTCGTATTCCTGGAGATTGGCGATGCCGAATTCGAACTGACCGCCGCCAACGGCCGGGAGATACTGGTTCGGGCTGGTGGCCGGCTGAATAGTGACGTTTAGGCCATGGCTGTTCGCTGCCTTTGCGATAGCCGTACCGATGTTGTGATAAAGTGACCCGGGGTTCGAAGTCGCAATACCGAGGGGGCCTGCTGCATAGGCGCTTCCGCCGAACAGCGCAGCCGCTCCTATGGCGGCGATCGTTGAGAATATCCTCATGTGCTCCTCCCTGAAGCGTTATTATTGAACTCGATCACGGCTGAAGCATCGCTGTGTCGAAGTCAGTCGTTCTGACAGTCGCGATCCTTACGGCAAAATAGCCCGATAAACAAACGGTTGGCTCGGCCAAGCGCCGACGAGCGACCTAATGCCGCGAAATTGGAACACGGACCGCGGCCTGAGATGGGCAATGTTGGGTGGACATGGCCAAGCGCGCCGCCGGCGAGAACGTTGAGAGGCCGTTCGGGTTGTGCGCGGTCGGATTGGCGGGTGCCGGGCCACGCGCACGGGTGCTGGCCGGCCCGGCCTACGGGCTGACGGGGACGCCGTTGTCCGCGTCCGCCGACTGCGCCAGCCGGTAACCGACGCCGAGCTCGGTCAGGAGGATGCGCGGCATGTCCGGGGTCGGCTCGATCTTCTGGCGAAGCTTGCGCACAAAGATGCGCAGGTAATGTGTGTCGTGCACGTGGATCGAGCCCCAGACCTCCTTGAGGAGGTGCTGGTGCGTAACGACGTTGCCGGCGTGCTGCGCCAGCACCTGCAACAGGCGGTATTCCTTCGGCGTCAGCGTCAGTCGCTGGCCGTTGAGCATCACGGCGCGGGCGGCCAGATCGATGATCAGCGGGCCGACGACCACCGTTGGTTCGCCTGATGCCGCGCGCGACTGGCGGCGGAGTGAGACGCGCACGCGCGCAAGCAACTCGGCCATGCCGAACGGCTTGACGATGTAGTCGTCGGCGCCGGCCTCCAGCAGTTGCACCTTCTGCGCCTCGCTCGAGCGCACCGACAGCACGATGATCGGCACGTTCGACCACGAACGGATGCGCTCGACCACCTCGGAGCCGTCCATGTCGGGCAGGCCGAGATCGACGATGGCCACGTCGATGGGCCGCAGCGTCGCCGCGCGGATCGCCTCGGCGCCCGTGGCCGCTTCGTGCACCACGAAGCCATTGAGCTCGAAGCCGGTTCGCAGGAAGCGCCGGATCTGGATCTCGTCGTCGACGACGAGAACGACGGGGGACGGTTCACTCATCTGCATCGGTTTCCAATTGCGGGACGGCGGTTTGCACCGCCGGCAGTTCGATCGTCAGCGTGGTGCCGAGACCGGGTCCTTCGCTGATGGCATTCACTTGCCCGCCATTGGCGGTCACGAAAGCGCTCGCGATCCACAGACCGAGCCCGGAGCCGCTGGTGGTCAGGGCGTGACGTTCGCCGCGCACGAAGCGGTTGAAAATGGTCGCCTTCTCGGCTTCGCTCAGGCCGGCGCCTGCGTCGCGGACGCTGAGCAGCAGCATGCCGTCGCGGCTTTCACCGGTGATCGCAATGCGCGAGCCGGCCTGCGAATACTTCACTGCATTGTCGATGATCTGCACCAGCGCCTGCTGCACCAGCACGGCGTCGATGCGCACCATCGGCAGATCCTGCGGCAGTTCGAGCGCAATGACGCGATCGGCGAGCCGCCGCTGGCAACTGCGCAGCGTCGAATGCAGGATGTCCGCCGGGTCGGCCCATTCCAGGTGCGGCTTGACGCCGTCGCTCGAAATGCGGCTGGCGTCGAGCAGGTTCTGGATGTCGCCGTTGAGGCGTTCGGCCTCGTCATGCACGCCCTGCACCAATGCGCGCAGCTTGCTCTCGTGGGCGAGCGCCGGCGCGGAGCTGAGCACGGTCGCAGCGCCGAGGATCGAGGCGAGCGGCGTGCGCAGTTCGTGACTGACGGAGCCGATCAGCGCCTCGCGCAGTTGCTCGGTTTGTGACCGCATACGCGCTTCGCTGATGGCGCGGGAGACGCCGAGCCGTTCGAGCGTGGCGGTGGCATCGGCAAGGACCGCGTCGACGCGGCTGCGCAACAGTTCGCGGTTTTCGGTGGAGGTGCGCCCGAGATTGATGGCGATGACGCCGAATTCGCGGTTCTTCGGCGAGACGGCGCGGACGAGCCAGGCCTCGCCGCTGTCCGACGTCACGACGTGGCCGCCGCTGTTCTCGGTGCTGCCGGCGGTGAGCGCCTCGACAACCGAAATGACCTGCTGCGGAATGCCAGCGCCGGCGCGGTGGGCGCCATCGCGCTGCGCGCCGAACAGGTAGACCTTGCGCTGCATTACCGCGGCGAGATGGTCTTCGATGGCGGCGTGGATGTCGGACACGTCGAAGGCCACCGCGAGCCGGCGCGAGAAGGCATAGAGATCCGAGAGATCGACCTCGCGCTGCCGGGCGACTTCGAGTTCGTGTTTCAGCCGAGTGGCGAGTTGGCTGACGACGATGGCCGTAAAGGTGAACAGGATGAGATTGAGGACCTCGTGCGGGTCCTTGATCTGGAGGCTGAAGCGGGGTTCGAAGAAGAAGAAAGCCGACGCCACAATGCCGCAGAACGCCGCGACGATGGAGGGGATCATGCCCCAGCGGACCGCGGCGATCAGTACGGGGATCAGGTAAAGCGCGGAGCCATGTGTCAGGCCCGTGACGGCCAGGATCCAGTACAGCGCGACGGTGACGAGTCCAACCAGGCCGAGGGTATAAACGATACCCGGCAGCTGCCCGCGTAAACCCGGCAAAATCGGCGATTTTTGCATTACACCCCGCTAGACGGGCTCAAGCTCCTGTCCAGCCCGAGATAATAAGCGGTTCGCCCTTGTCTGTCTTGGCCCGCTTGGCTACATACCGGGCCGTCCGATTGGGGCGTTTTCAGGCCCGGCCGGTCCTGCGGAGAGGTGGCTGAGCGGTTGAAAGCACCGCACTCGAAATGCGGCATACTCGCAAGGGTATCGGGGGTTCGAATCCCTCCCTCTCCGCCAGTCCGGCAAACTCCTCGACTGCGATCAAAAATGTAAGCGGGCGCAGGCGCTTGGACCCAGCTGACGTCGGCAGGTCCGCGTCCAAACGACGCTCGCTCACCGGCGAATGTGATCGAGAATGTTCCGGATCTTCTCGGCCAGTTGCTCGAACGTGAACGGCTTGGTGATCAGGTTGACGTCGGCGTCGAGCCGGCCCTGGTGCACGATCGCATCGCGCGAGTAGCCGGTCGTGTAGAGCACGGGCAGGCCGGGCCGCAGTTCCTGCGCCTGCTGCGCCAGCACCCGGCCACTCCGGCCGGGCAGCACCACGTCGGTGAAGAGAAGGTCGATACGCGCTTCATCGCGCAGGATACGCTCCGCCTCGTCCGGGTGCCCCGCCTCCAGCACCGCGTATCCGAGGTCGCGCAGCACCGAGACGCTGTAGTTCCTGACATCGTCGTTGTCTTCGACGATGAGGATGGTTTCGCCGCGGCTGGCGCCTGCGCCGCCATTGGCCGCCTATGAGGCAAAATTTGTCCGGTCGGCGAAACGGCGCGGAACTTCGGTCGGGTGCCCAAGTTGTCGGCAGCGACTACTCCAAAGTAGGGGCGAACCCATGACTGATTTTACGCGAACGGATATCGTCGCGTCTTCTCTGGCCGAAGCCGATCCGCACGTCCTGTCGTGGCGCGCGATCCTCGCCGGAGGATTCGCGGCCGCCGCGCTGACGCTTGTACTTCTTGCCTTCGGCAGTGCCGTCGGCTTCTCGTCGATCTCGCCGTGGTCGAATTCGGGCATATCCGCTTCGACCTTTCATATTGCCGGCGGAATCTATCTCGTCGTCGTCGCCATGCTGTCGTCGACGGTCGGCGGCTACATCGCGGGCCGGTGCCGCACGCGCTGGCGCTCGGTGAGAAGCGACGAGGTTCTCTTCCGCGATACGGCGCACGGCTTCCTCGCCTGGGCGCTCGCCACCGTGATGGGCGCGGCGATCCTCGGTACGGCCGCGACCTATCTGGCCGGCGGCGTCGTGCAAAGCGCGAGCTCGCAGGCCTCGCCCTCGGGCGGCCTCTCGGTGTCGTCACCGGTCGCCTATTACACCGACATGTTGCTGCGACCGGCGTCGGCAACGCGTGGCGCTCCCGCCGGCGATGCCTTCGTGGCGCAGCGTGAAGCCCAGGTCGTGTTCATGCACGACATGGCCGTGAAGGGCGAGTGGCCGGCAGCCGATCGCACCTATCTCGGGCAACTCGTGACGCGGCAGACCGGTCTGTCGGCCGCCGATGCCGAGAAGCGCGTGAGCGACACGATCGCCGCGGCCAGGGCCGACGCGGACCAGGCGCGCAAGGCGGCGGCGTCGCTGTCGATCTGGCTGGCGATCTCGATGTTCGTCGGCGCCTTTTCGGCGAGCCTGGCCGCCATTGAGGGCGGGCAACTGCGCGACGAAAGATGGAAGGGCGTCATCGGCGCCCGTGCTTATCGCGAACAACGGACACTTTAGGAGGCGACCATGGGAATTATTCTGTTGTGGCTGCTTGGCATTCCGATCCCGCTTTTGATCCTGATTGCCCTGCTCAGCCACTAGCTCAACCAACGGGGACGGCCTCCGCGCACGCGCGGA
>Ga0134126_10012923_pt1 | contig 10544 bp, 8 predicted proteins | sample KB31752_FD_96881 | JGI IMG/M metagenome (GOLD analysis project Ga0134126, IMG submission 96881) | Terrestrial soil microbial communities with excess Nitrogen fertilizer from Kellogg Biological Station, Michigan, USA - KB3-175-2 | ecosystem: Environmental > Terrestrial > Soil > Unclassified ...
CTCAGTCAAATTGCGTGAAAGAGCGGCAACCCTCGGCTGGGCAGCGTTGTTTGCGGTGTCGCTGTGCGTTAATCACGGATGGATCGAACTCCCTATCCACGGTCTCGCGCTCGAGCGGTGGTTCCAGTTCTTTCTGGGCGTGTTGACATGGTGGGTCATGTCTAGGCGCGTGTCTTGGAAGGCCATCGCGGTCGCGTACGTGGCAATCGCGGCGTCGATCGTCGAGGCCCGCGATACGCCTATTCAGTTGCTCCCGGTAGTTGTCAGTGCTTTTATCCTCGCCGTGAATCACCGTCATGCGCTTGGCAGCGTCCTCGGTGGTCGAGTGTTGCAGTTCCTGGGAAAGATCTCGTATAGCCTATACGTTTTTCACCGCCCGATAGCCGAGCGGTGGATCGTGTTGCTCGAGAGCCTGCTTGGACCACGCTTCGACATTGCGTGGGCTTGGGTAGCGTTCATTACCGCGCTAGCGATCGCGTTGGTGGTATCCGAGCTGGCGTGGCGATTCATCGAAGCGCCAACCATGCGGCTGAGTAAGCGGATTCGCCTACCCTCGAAGCGTACGCGTCTCGAGGCGACGACCTTACCGGCGGCGGAGCCAGTTCCGGCGCTTGGCGTCGGCTTAGGATAAGCGACCCATTGGGCATCAATTTTTGAACGCGGGCCGCAGGCCCGCGCTCGAGCGTTGCTTTTTGGTTGGCAGCGGTCGCTGCAATCTGCGTTGCTCGTTGCCAAGGGACAGGGAAGGGTTTGGAATGCATCACCAACCCAAGCTCTGTCGTGCCACCTTGACGGTGAGAGATCATCATGAGCCGGACGCGCCCCTCGGTCGCGTGCGGCAACTTGTGCCGTCTATACAGAAACGTAGGGGACTACCCGGCTGCCAAGAGCAGCGTGTGCCATTCGTCTGCAATTCGGGCGTAATCGATTGCCGCGATCGAATCCGGCGGGTGGAGTGCGCCAATCCATGCTTGCTCGATCACCTTGGCAATCCCGTCGATGTCGTCGGGCTCTCGCACCGCGGCGCCGATCCGGAGAGCCTCCCGATAGGTGGCACTCGATGCCTCGGCGATCGCGAGCGTCGGAACCCGCATTCCGACACATTCGTAGAGCTTCGCGGGGACTTGCATGGGCTGATTCTGGGCTAGGACAAGTGCGATGTTGGACTCGGCCAGCAGTTCGAGGGCTTCGGCAGGCGAAACACGACCGAGAAACTCGACAGCGGTTTCCAGCTTCGCTTCTCGAACGTCGCTCCCGAAAGTGTCCGCATGCGCGGCATCCATCATCCCGGCGATTCGCAGTCTGAGAGCGTTGGCGGCATCGGGGTGATCTCCAAGGAACGACCGCATCGCTTTGAGAACGCTTGTCACGCTACGCCTGCCGTACAGGGTCCCGGCGTAACCGATCGTGACCCCTGGTCGGCGCTCGCCTCTTGGGACGACGAGACGATCGGGATCCACTCCATTGGGGATGTAGCGAATATCAAGTCGCGGGTAGCTAATCCGAAGCGCATCGGCAAATTCCGCTGAGTTACTGACAATCGCATCGGCGCGATTGAATACGAACCGTTCGAGTCGAGGCATCAGCACCCGCATCAGACTCGAGTTGAAGGGGACGCGGCGTGAGCCGTCCTTGTCCGAAATCGACCAGGGATCGCGCATGTCGACGAACAGGCGCGGTGATCCCGATCTTGCCAAGAGGGCGCCGATGATGTGGCTCGAATGCGGGGGACCGCTCACAACGATTGCATCGAACGGCGCTTGCCGCAGCTGACGGCGCGCGCGGAGACCCATCCGAGTAAGCCACCCGCGAGCGTTGTCCGGAAGAACGAGCGAGGTCGCGAGGGAGTCGCGTATTCGCCCGAGCATGCCTGCTCGGCCCCGATGGGCCTCGGCCGGTGGCCCCGAAGCGCGTTGCCGGGGGAGAGCGCCAGACGCAGGTGCCTGTCGCCGCGCCTGATATGCGGTGTACACATCGTTGAGCGTCTTGGCGCGCTCCACACCATGAACGTACACACCGTCGACCGGCGTCTCACGGTACTGATTTGCCGCGGTGATGACATGTACTTCCCAGCCGAGCCGCGCAAGATATTTCGATAGTCCGGCCCACCGCAGCCCGCCCACCGAGCCGTCTGGCGGATAGTGAAAGGTGATGACGAGAAGTCGGCCCCGTGGTGTCATGCGCGTCCCAGGGCGACTTGAAGCAGGAATTCCTCCGGTGTCCGATACCATGGCGAGATGGGCACGCGCTGGAGACGAAATGGATCGGTCGTGGAGGAGGCGCTGCCGCCGAAGCATGACACGCAGCACCGATAGCCAGCGGCGCGCACGCGCTGCCGATTCACCTCGAGCAAGTTCCCCATCTGGCCGTAGGGGTATGCGAAGTGCGCCGGCTCGCGGCCGATGGAATCGCGAATATCGAGACGACACCCAATGATCTCTTCGGCAGCGATCTCGCCGTCGACTGCTCCGAGATCCACATGCGTCCGCGTGTGTCCTCCGATGTCGAAGCCGGCGCTCGCTAGCTCGCGGACCTGATTCCACGACATCCAGCCTGGCTGTCTCGGAAGGCTCACGTCCCACCATGGAACCGTCGCAGAGCCGATGAAGCGCGTTGCGATGAAGAAAGTTGCAGGCAACCCCCCCCGGTGAAGGATCGGCGCTGCGACCTCGTAGTTGTCGAGATATCCGTCGTCGAAAGTAATTGCCAGTGTTTCACCGATGGATTTGCCCGCTTCGAGGCGTGCGATGAACTCGGCCAGAGTCACGACGTCGAAATTATTGGAGAAGAATCGGCAAAAGCGGTCAAAGTCCCGCGAACTCCGTGTGAGATCATCTTCGGGAATCGTGTCGCTCACCCTGTGGAACGCCACCACGACGCCGGTCCGCCGAAGCGCCAGGCGATGGAGTCGACTGACCGCGAGGCTGCGACCGAACCACGATCGTGCTAGCTGTTTCGGTCGCATCGGTCGTCTCCGTGAGCTGATCTTCGATTCCATATGCCCGGTCGGGGGCCGCTCAGGGTGTGGGATCGCGTTGGGACGCGAGGGCGTCACCCCGGGCGTCATCGATGGTGACCAGCTGGCGTGGCTCTCAATTCGGTCGGAATGGTCGGAAAGATCGCGAGCCTTCGCCATGATCGTTCGGCTACTCTAACCTCTCCGCCTGGCGCAAAGCATTCGCGGTCCGTTCGGATGCGCGCCCGTCCCACCCTTCCGGAGACCGCGTCCCGACGCCCACTCTGCCGCGCTCACGTGCCCGCTCATACGCCCGGTAGATCCCTTCGACCGTCAATGGCCACGGCGCGAGCTGATTCGTTCCTTCGGCGATTGTAATTGGGCGTTCCGTTTGCTCGCGCAACGTAACGCACGGCACACCCAAGACCGTCGTCTCTTCCTGCACACCGCCCGAATCGGTAACCGCCGCGGCGGCTCCTTCCGATAGCGATAGCATCTCGATATAGCCCAGCGGTTCGGTGATCTTGAGGCGGTCGAGCAGATGCCCAAGGCCAAATGAGGCGATTTGCTTTCGTGTGCGCGGATGGAGCGGAAGCACGACAGGGACGGTAGCCGCGACCGCCGCCAAGCCACCCAAGCAGACGCCAAGGGTCGATTCACTGTCGACATTCGACGGACGGTGAAGCGTCGCGACGACGTAACGGCCAGTTTCCAGACCCAGTCGTGCAGGAACTGCAGTCGCCCGGGCGGTCGGCAATCGGTCCATCAACGTGTCGATCATGACGTTGCCGACGAACGCTATGCGAGCGGAATCGATGCCCTCGGCATCAAGGTTCGCCGCGGCGTCCCGACTCGGCGTGAGGAGCAAGTCCGCACACCGATCGGTGAGGACCCGATTCACCTCTTCCGGCATACGCCAGTCGTAACTCCGCAGTCCAGCTTCCAGGTGAGCCAATCGAACGCCGGTCGCCTCCTTGAGCTTTACGCACACGAGGGCACAAGCAAGCGTCGAGTTGACGTCGCCGGGGACGAGAACCCAATCTGGCTTCGTCTCGAGTAAGATCGGCTCGAACGCCTCCATGATCCGCGCAGTTTGCACCGCGTGACTCGCCGAGCCGACACCTAAGTGATGATCGGGCTCGCGAATCTCCAGGTCGCGAAAAAATGACGCGGACATCCGGTCGTCGTAATGCTGCCCAGTGTGGACCAGTACCGTGCCAAACCCGCCACGTTCTAGCGCCTTTTGGATCGGCGCGATCTTCATGAAATTTGGCCGAGCACCGGCAACCAACATCACGGTACTCCCAGTTCGCGCATGTTCCACGTTTCAACTCCGCTCGCTGTGTCCAACGTTACCACGACGCGCCGGCACCGGGTTGGGTGGACGGCGCCGCGTTCGGGACAGAAGATCGCGCAGGTACATTAGGATGCTGACGGTTGGCCGAGAACTGGCGACCGGCGAGTTGGCTCCCACAGGTGATCGTCGTGGCCGAAGACCACGCGTAAGAGCGCGTGAACAACCGCCAGATTGGCCGCGGCGGCGAACGTCGCGGTCCGCAGTAGGCGTGGCATCGCCCGATCTGCCGGCCACATCGCTCCCACAATGCCGATAGCGATCCCCAGAGCTGCGAGCCAAAGCAGAATCCCAGCCCATGGGTGCGTAGGCGCCAACATGGCGAGGCCCAGGATTCCCGGGAGCGCGAAAGTCGGCACCAGCCACCGGCAGACCTTGTGGCTAAGGAGCTTCCACGAGAATGATCCGTACTGCGTAGGATCGAGCAACGAGCGCTTGGACAACAGCGTTTCGATACCCCGGGCGATCGTGCGGACCTTTCGGCGGTACTCGGCGCGGAGGGACGTCGTTCGCGGCACGTAACAAATTGCACGGTCGACCGAGATCGCTCGGAGGCCGTGAGCTCGCGCTGTGAGTGCGGCTGCAAAATCTCGGCTCAGATCATCTCGGATTGGAATCTTGTGGAGCACGGTCCGAATGGCGTATCCCGACCCTGACGCTCCGATGATGCCTCCAGCACGCGTCTCGAGCGCACGCAATTTCATCTCATATCCGACGTAGCCGGCCTCGGCGAGATTCGCCTCGTGCATGTCGGCCGTGACGCTGACGTCGCGAGTAGAGGCCACGCCAACGCGCTGATCGGTCATTGCCGCAACGAGCTCCGCCATGGCCCGAGGATGAAGCCGAACCGACGAGTCGGAATTGATGACGATTTCTCCACGCAGCACGCGGCACGACGCGTTTTCCGCCGCTGTCTTGCCGCCGCGCGTAGGCATTCGAAGCAACTCGACACCGTCGCCGGCGTACTCGCGGACGATGTCATCCGTTCGATCCGTCGATGCGTCGGACAGAATCAGAATTTGCCGACGATTGGGGGGATAGTCCTGCGCGATGAGCGCTTCAATCGCTCCACGAATTTGCGCCTCTTCGTTGTACGCCGGAATGACGACACTCACGTACGGCAAGTCGCGGGACTCCGTGGGCGAGTAGTCTGCGCGACGTGCGACGAGCCTCAGCAACGCGGGGTAGAGCCCGTACGTGTAGGCGGCTAGCGCCAAGGGGAGCACGAATAGAATCCAACCCAAAGCGTTCACTCCTAATTCTTCCTCTGCTGAGAGTGCCAAACAGCAGCCGCCACACAACTACTTGGCTTAAGGCGTGACGGCTGAGCGGCCGCGAGGCAACCCGTCGGTCACCGCCTACCCGGCAGGACGGCGGGGAAGCCACCCGTGCGTTCGATACTTGGCGAACGCGGCGAGCTCATAGATCCAGGCGCCAAAAATCGCTATGCGATCCCGCGGCCCCTGCGAAAGTATTTGTTCGTTCGGATCGCGATTCCTCGAGGCAATGCATGTCACGGTGAAGCCGACGGCTTCAAATGTGGCGCATGCTCGCCGAGTGTGCACCGGGGACGCAACAACAGCGATCCGCCGAGCACCGGTCGGACCCAGCAACTTCCACGAGGCCACCGCTTCGTCGTGAGTCGACGTGGTAATCGAGGTCTGAAGCCACTTGATACCGGGGCCGATGAGTCGAACGATGCGGGCTTGATCGAGCGTGCTCGCGAGCGGCCCGGGGGGGTACCGCTCAACGGTCGTCGTGGTAACAAGTATCGGCGCGAGCCCGCTTCGAACAAGCTCTGCGGCGAGAAGCAGATGATCGAGCGCCTCACCGCTGACACTCGAGTCTGGATTGAGGCCTGCGCTCAAGGCGACCACTGCGTCGACACCAGACCGGGGCAGAGAATCATCGCGCACCCAGCGCGACGCGATCGCCTCCGACGCCGGCGTGACGCAAACGACCAGCAGGGCAGCAGCGGAAATTCCGAGGAGAGCAGCCAGTGCCGACCGGAAGCGCGTGACCCCTAGACCACCTCCAACGGCCGCAATGGCAAGCAGCGCGGTCGTATCGGTGAGGGCGCCGGGCACGAGCCCAAACAGCGTCCCGATACACCATATCGCGACACTGCACACCGTTCCGAACGCGACGCCGTTGGCGACGCGGACCCAGTGCGAGCGTTTTGGATTCAGGCCGACTGAGTCAACCGAGCGCGCCTACCACCCACCGCGCCGGAAGAGCATCACCGGCAGCGTCAGGGACATGATTCGAAGGTCTTCGATCATTCCCTGGCGGCGGAGGTATTCCAAGTCGTAATGCACTTTGCGCCGCACGTCGTCCACGCAGGCGTCATAAGACTGGTTGATCTGAGCCCAGCCGGTGATCCCCGGCTTGACGCGCTGACGGTATGGGTACTCCGCGATGTTCGACCGGAGCTCGTCGAAGATGGTCGGACGCTCGGGGCGGGGGCCGACGATGTTCATGTCGCCGCGGAGAACGTTATACAGCTGCGGGAGCTCGTCCAGGCGGGTCTTGCGCAGGATGCGGCCGATTGGCGTGGTGCGCGGGTCCTGCTTCTGCGCCCAGACCGCCTTTCCGTCCGCCTCGGCATCGACACGCATCGTGCGGAACTTGAACATCCGGAAGAGGCGTCCACCGTAGTCGTGGCCGCGGCGGTCGTACGATGATGCGAGCCTGAAACGGCGATCAACCCCAACCCGGGTCTGCGAATAGATGACCGGGCCGCGCGAAGTCGCCCAAACCGCGAAGGCCACCACGAGCATGACTGGCGAGAGCACTACCATCGCGACGGCGGCAATGGCGACGTTCACAGCACGACAGAGCCTCTCAGACCGTTCCCGGGGCACAACGCCAGACGCTCCAGCTACCGGGGCATCTGCATGGTGCACTGGCGCGAGCTCGACGGCGCGCTCGCCCCGGACTGGCCGACGAAGCGAACGCGAGCCCGCCGCGCGTTCGGTCGACCTGCGTGGGTACGCCGGATTGCTGGTGGGAAAATCAAGTTGCTGTGAAGCTTCTGCCTGCATTCGCGGCTGTTCTCCGTTGGCCAGCGGTTTGGAATGATGCCCGCGCCAATGCAGCCTGCGTGCTCAGCAGATGAGATTGTTCTCCCACTCCTAACGCATTGTAATATATATGCTTGTGTGCTGTTGTCGTGGCTGAAGTGGTTGTCCGTCTGCGGGCAGTTGTTGCGAGTTGTCTACAGAACTTGGAGTCGACGCAACAGAAATTGTGAGTTACATCACATGCAAGTAGGTGGCGCAAAAAAATAGCCCGGTCTGGTCGTCCGCTCCCAGCCAGGTACGAGGGCGGGTCGAACAGGGCTTGCAAGGCGAGCGTGTACAAAGCCTGGCGGGGCTGCCGTCGAGCACTGTCGCGCGAAAACGCCGTTCCGTCGAAATCTCCATAGCCGATGAGAGTGGCGCGAACCGCGTACGCAGCTTAGCCTGCGCGGCGTAGTCCAAGGGCGTCGAGTAGTGCGGGTTTTCACCATTCGAATCGCCGTAAGTGGCGTGGCTAGGCGGTTGCCGGAGCCTGCCGCGATGCGTCATGTCGTCACTCCCTCCTACTTCAGGCGCTCGTCCTCCGGTGGTCCACTTCGCGGAACTGCTCATCCAGCCGAGTTCCTTTTGCGCGTTCACTCCTATGCGGGGCGCCGGCCACCACGCGTTCGAAGTGGTCAGCAACGCAATGACACAATCGATTCTGGCCGCGCCGCGCCTCGCATCTGAGGCTCGATCGTGATGAGGTCCGAAACAGAGTTGCCCGTCGGGTCTCGTGCCCTCGCTGGCCGTTGCGCGAAGCCGATTGCGGTTCCTCCCTCGGCACCCGAGCGGCGCGGAGGGGAAGAGGAAGCGAGCCACGGTAGGAAGCGCGCGTGGGCATTCCGCGAAGATTTAGAAGGAATTCGTGGCATCGCGATCCTGATGGTCGTGCTGTTTCACGCGCGCGTGCCGTTCGTGCGCGGGGGGTTCGCCGGCGTCGACGTCTTCTTCGTCTTGTCAGGTTTCCTAATCTCCGGGATTCTCTTTGCGGAAGTCAAAGCCACCGGGCGGATTTCCCTGATACGGTTTTGGGCGCGCCGCGCACGCCGCCTACTACCAGCGGCCACCGTCACAGCGGTTTGCACGCTGGCAATGGTAGTAGCGCTTGCATCGCCGTTTGCCGCGACCGATTACGTGAAGACTGCAGCGGCTTTCGCCGTGTATGTCTCAAATCTGCTATTCGTACGGCGACAATCGGACTATTTCGCGACGAACACCGTTCCGGACCCGCTGCTCCACACATGGACGCTCGCCATCGAGGAGCAATTCTACCTCGTTTTTGCTCCGCTCCTCTGGATTACCGCGTTGGCGGTCGGCCGGCGGTCGTTTGCGACATTTCTGAGACGCGCGATCATGGTGTGCGCGGCGATCGCCGCCGCCGCGTTTCTCGCAAATATTCTGATCGGTGTTCGTTACCCGCTGCTCGCCTTCTATACGTTGCCGTTCCGCGCTTGGGAGTTCGGGATCGGCGCAGTGGCCGCTGCATACCTGGCTGCCAGGCCTGACGGTGACACGACGCATCCGGGGCTTGCTTGGCTCGCGCTCGCGGGCATCGCCGGACTCCTTCTCACCGCGTTCGTCATCCCGGAGCGAGCTTCCAGCCACGGCGTCGCGCTCTTGCTACCTACGGTCGCAACGGCGCTCATTATCTTGGGTGGGCGCGATCGACGGCCCCACCTCGCCAACACGATTCTGGGATCGCCCCCACTGCGGTACCTTGGACGCGTGTCGTACGCGTGGTATCTCTGGCATTGGCCCGTGCTGATCGCGCTCGCGTTGAGCTTTCCGCACGCATCATTGGGCGCTCGGCTCGCCGCGTGCGGCGCTTCGCTGGCACTTTCAGCTCTCTCGTATCGAAGCGTTGAGGAGCCGATCCGCCACTCAAGGTCTCTTGCCCGCCGCCCGCGACTCACCCTAGCTGCCGCTGGCGTATCTATGGCCGTGGTCATCGCGGCGTCAGCCTTGGCCAACGCCGTCGAGCACAGGCGTTTGGAATCGCCCAACATTCGGAACATCGTCCAGGCGCAGACCGCGCCCTTCATGCCGCCGGGGACTCACTGCCATCTGAAGCCGGAAGAAATCGTCCCCGGTGCTTGTGCGTTCGGCGATACCAAATCTTCAACGACCATTGTACTGTTTGGCGACTCACACGCAGAACACTGGTTCCCGGCGCTCGAACGCGCGGCGGCCGAGCGGCACTGGCGTTTGGTTTCCTACACCAAGTCCGGGTGCCCATCCGTCGAGGTAGACGTCACACGGGCCGCGAGCATCGCATACCCGGAATGCACGCGATGGCGACAGCTGATCCTCGAACGCCTCACGCGCGAGCGTCCGGTACTGGTGTTGGTGAGCAACGCTCACGCCTACACCTTGCGCCTGAAAGCCGGCGCGATCGCATCCATGTTCGACAATCCAACGGCCCGGCAAGCATGGCAGGACGGCCTCGCCACCTTGCTCGGAGAGCTTCGTGGAATAGGAACGAAGACTCTGGTGATCGGCGATCCCCCGACCCCTGGCTTCGACGTTCCGATATGCCTTAGCACGCCGGCTCGGAACGAAGCTAGCTGCGGATTTTCGCTGAACGATGCGCGTCGGGACAGCGTGACTGCACTCGAAGCACCGGTTGTTAGTCGTTTCGCGGATGCGCGATATTTCGATACCATCGCGCTTGTCTGCGACCATAACTATTGTCCTGCACGCCGGGGCCAGTTGATCGTTTGGCGAGACGATAACCACATGAGTCCGATCTACGCGAGGTCGCTCGCACCGCACATGGCCGGCGCGGTCGCGGCGGTGTTAGGGAACTGACGGTTCGACGACGGATCCTCGCGTCGCCGACCGTAATTCGCTTCAGCCCTTCAGCAACGCGGGCGCGTCCTCGTCATCGTTCTCATCCCGGGTCTCGTATCCGCGGACATATCCGTAATACTGGAACTCGCCGTCCAGTTGCACCGAGTTCAATACCGCCCCGACGATTTCGATTGGGAGCCTGTCGAGCAGCGCCATCTTGGCCGCGGCCATTCGGCGTTCGGTGCGCCCCACACGCAAGACAATCACAAGCCGCTCGGCCGCCGCGGCCAAGGCGTAGGCGTCGACACCAGCCGCGAACGGCGGCGTATCGCAAATCACGACGTCGTATTCGCTGCGCAGAGACTCGATCAGCTGCTTCAGC
>Ga0134126_10012924_pt1 | contig 10543 bp, 10 predicted proteins | sample KB31752_FD_96881 | JGI IMG/M metagenome (GOLD analysis project Ga0134126, IMG submission 96881) | Terrestrial soil microbial communities with excess Nitrogen fertilizer from Kellogg Biological Station, Michigan, USA - KB3-175-2 | ecosystem: Environmental > Terrestrial > Soil > Unclassified ...
AAGGCGAGCCCGATGGCCACGCCGTCGAGCAGGCTGTGCACGCACAGCACGGCGGCGGCCACGGAGCCGCGCCGCGCGGCGTCGCCGTGGAACAGCAGAATTCGATCCAATACCAGGTAGGACAAAAAGCCGAGCGCACTGCAGGACAGAATCACCGACGGACTGTGAAAGTTCCCGCCGAAGACGATGGCCTCCGGCAGCAGATCGAAGAACGCGACTCCGATGACGGCGCCGGCGCTGAACCCCAGCACCAGGTGAAGCTGGTCGCGCAGCTTCAGCGCCAGCACGCCGCCGAGAAATGTGCTGAGAAACGCCGCACCGGCGATGACTGCGAGTATCACGGTTGATTCATTCCACGTCCGGCGGCCGGCAGGTTATATTGCACTTCACTTAATCGGCTCGTTTGGGGGAAGCGTGGGCTACGACTCGTATCATAAACGTAAAATCGGCAAACACGTGCTCAAGCCCGAAACCCAGATGATGGGCTACGGGTATGATCCCAGTTTATCCGAGGGCTCGCTCAAGCCGCCTATTTTCCTGACATCGACGTTCGTGTTCAAGACCGCGCAGGACGGCAAGGATTTTTTCGACTTCACCTCGGGCCGGCGCGAACTCGGCGTGGGTCAATCGTCGGGTCTCATTTATTCGCGTTTCAACAATCCGAATCTCGAAGTGCTCGAAGACCGTCTGGCATTGTGGGAGGAGGGCGAGACCGCGGCGGTGTTCTCGAGCGGCATGTCGGCGATCTCCACGGTGATCTTCACGCATGTGCGGCCGGGCGACGTCATTCTGATGAGTCAGCCCCTGTACGGCGGCACGGAGACGCTCATCGAAAAGACCCTTCCCGGATTCGGCGTGAGCGCCGTCGGCTTCACTCTCGGACATGATCGAAGCGCGGTGACCGAGGCCGGCGAACGCGCCTCCCGGCAGGCCGCCGCCAGCGGCGGCCGGGTCTGTCTGGTGATGGTGGAGACGCCGGCCAATCCGACCAACAGCCTGGTCGATCTGGCCTTGCTGCGGGAAGTGTCGGAGCAGATCGGCGCGCGCCAAAGCGGCGGCCGGCCGCCGGTGGCGGTCGACAACACCTTTCTCGGTCCCGTTTTCCAGAGCCCATTGGCCCATGGCGCGGACCTCGTGATGTATTCGCTGACGAAGTACGTGGGCGGCCACTCGGATCTGGTGGCGGGCGGCGTGGTCGGATCGCGCCAGGCCGTGACGCCGGTCAAGAAGTTGCGGGGAGCGCTCGGCACTCAGCTCGATCCGAACACGGCGTGGATGATCATGCGCTCGATGGAAACCATGTCGCTGCGCATGCACAAGTCCGCGGAAAACGCCGCTTCCGTGGCGAATTTCCTGCGCGGCCATGCGAAGGTCGCCGAGGTCAATTATCTGGGCTTTTTGCCGCCGAGCGATCCGCGCTACGGGCTTTTCCAACGGCAATGCCGCAGCGCCGGATCGACGTTCGGGTTTTCGGTCAAGGGCGGCGAGGCCGAGGCGTTTCGCCTGCTCGACGCATTGCAGGTGATCAAGCTGGCGGTCAGTCTGGGGGGCACCGAGACGCTGATTTCGCACCCGGCCAGCACGACCCACTCCGGCGTGCCCAAGCAGACGCGGGACCGTCTCGGCATCACGGACGGCTTGATCCGGATTTCCGTCGGCATCGAGAATGCCGAAGATCTCATGGCAGACTTGGGAGGAGCACTCGATGCAATTTAAGGGAATTCGTGCGACGGCGGTGATGGGGTTCCTGACGCTGGCCGCCGCCGGCCGCGCGCAAGCGGCCGCAGCCGCCGCCCCGGCCGACTCCGCCTATCGGCATGGTTTCATTTATACCGTCGATGCCCATGACAGCGTGCAGCAGGCGCTGGCCGTTCGCGCGGGCCGGATCGTCTACGTGGGCAGCGATGCCGGGCTCGCCGAATTCCTGGGCCCCAAAACGCAGGTGGTGGATCTCGGGGGGCGGATGCTCATGCCCGGGCTGGTCGACGGCCACATGCATCCGATACAGGGCGGCGGCACGCTGCTGATGTGCAATTTGAACTACGTGCAGCTCACCGTCGCGCAAATGCAGGCGAAGATCCAGGCCTGTCTCGATCAATCGCGCGCTCACGAGCCCGATGAATGGCTGCGGGTCGTGAACTGGTTTCAGGAGGGCATGGTGCCGGCGGGCACCCGCACCAACCGGGCGACCCTCGATGCGCTGCATACCCGGCGGCCGATATTCGTCATGTCCTCGTTCGGCCACACGGCGCTGGTGAACTCACGGGGCCTTGGGCTTGCGGGAGTCGATGCCAAGACGCCGGATCCGTTGGGCGGCAAGATCGGGCACGATGCGGCGGGCGAGCCCTCGGGTCTTCTCGAGGATGCCGCGCAAGAGGCCGTCATCAAGCACATACCGGCGCCCACGGCGGCCGATAACGCCAAGGCGGCGCAGGCTGCGCTCGTGGCGCTTCGCGAGCAAGGCATCACGACCTTTTTGGATGCGGCGGCGGACGCCGGCGATGTGGCGGCTTTCGCCACCATGCAACGCGAGGGCAAGCTCACCGCACGCGCACATTTTGCGGTGCTGATCTCGCCGCCGCAGGGCAAAGATCCCAAGGCGGCCGTCGCCGCCGTCAAAGCGCTGGCGCAGCGCTACGATCAGGGCGCCATCGAGGCCGCCCCGGCGCTGACCGTGCGCAATGTGAAGTTGTTTCTGGACGGGGTGATCACGGCGCCCGCGTCCACCGGCGCCATGCTGACTCCGTATCTGAGCCTGCAAGGCGCGCCCGCTCATCCGCATTGGGCGCCCTCGACGAGCCGCGGCCCGGACGTCTATTTCCCGGCGCCCATCTTGAGCGCCTTGCTGATCGAAGTGGCCGGCGCGGGCTTCGAGCCGCACATGCATGCGGATGGCGATCGCGCGGTACGCGAAGGCCTGGACGGAGTGGCCGCAATGAGGCACCGGTTTCCGGACCGCGATATACGCGCGGCCATCGCCCACGATGAGATCGTCGATCCGGCGGACTTTCCGCGCTACCGGCAATTGAACGTGATTCCGGTATTGTCGTTCCAGTGGGAGAAGCAGGCGCCGGACACCATGGAGGGCGCCCAGGAGTATCTCGGGCCCGAGCGGTTCAAGTACATGGAACCGGCCGGGTTTCTGGCGGCGGCCGGCGCGCGCATCGCCTACGGCAGCGACTGGCCGGTGGACCCGCTCAACGAGTGGTTCGCGCTCAAGGTGGGAGTCACGAGAACCAATGCGCCAGCCCGATCACAAATACGCCGGCCGCTTGAGCGAGGACAAGGGGCTCACGCGCAGCGAAGTGCTGCGGGCCATCACCCTGAATGCCTCGTACGAATTGCATCAGGACCTGAAGACCGGCTCGCTGGAAGTGGGCAAACTCGCGGATATGATCGTGCTCGATCGCAATGCCATGCAGATTCCCGCGGATCAGATTGCGGACATCAAGGTGCTGCGCACGGTGGTCGGCGGCCGCGTGGTGTACGAATCGGAGAAATTCGCAAGGCCGTAGGGCAGGGCCATGGCGGGCGGGCGCGCCAGCGGGCGGGAGCGCCGGCGGCGGCCACCGCCGCGGCCTCCTCGGGCGGGTTTTCAGCGCGGGCGCTGCGCGGCGATTTCGATCCGGGTGCGGTCCCGCGTGCTCACCTCGACCTGGGCCCGCCCTTCGTTGAGCAGAGCCCACGGCAGCGGCAGATTGTCCGGGACCACGGTGATCACGTGATGGCCCGTTACCACCACGGGGAACACGAAACGCCCGTTCACATCCGTCTGCACCGAGAATCGGCCGTCCAACACGACGGTGACATTGGGTGCGCCGCTTTCGCCCGCGTCGGCGTGGCCGTTGTTGTTGGCATCGAGAAACACGACGCCGGCGATTTCTCCGGATCCGGCGCCGGGCGCCCCGCCGAGCGGCGCGAAGTGCGACCCTGCGGCTCGCCGATAGCGCAGGGTCAGAAACATACCGCGCTCCTGCAAAGCCGGGACCGGGGTTGCGAGCGGCGGCGTGAGCGGCGATTCGACGGTGAGCGGCGTCCACGATCCGGTGCGGCTGTCATAGTACGTGGCCAGAGTCTCCCAGTTCTGCGACAGCCGCCAGGTCAGCGACACGTTGGCGGATACGCCGGGAGCGGCCCGGCCCTGCACGGCGGCGGCCCAACGTACATTGCCCTCCAGCCCCAAGCCCGCGGTGAATTGTCCGCCGCCAAAGGCGGCCATGCTCAGCACCGTGCTGTCTTGTGCCAAGCCGTTGATGAGCGCGCCATTGATGCGTTCCACCGAGGTCGATGTGCTGAGACGTGCCCCCAGCGGCAGCGACCACATCTGGTTCAGCGTCAGGGCCGCGTCCTGGCCCTGCGGAGTCCGCGCGAAGTCGGCCTGCGCGCGCGATGTGCCGCCGCCGTTGGAACGATCCACATAGCCCTGCAACGACCAGCTGTCGCCGCCGCTGCTGTGGCTTGCATTGACGACGCCGCCGACGCCCCAATCGCGCGACAACTGGCAGCGTGCGTCGCCGGTGAGAAAAGTGGTGTCGGCGCCGAGGCCGGATACGGAGCGTACTTCATCGATCCCGGCGTCGACCAGCCACTGACGGCTCTGATAGTTGAGCCGGTAGTAGCCGCCCTGCGCATCGTTCGAGATCAGCTGATTGCCCCAGGTCAGGTTCGGGTCGATGCGAAACACACCGGCGTTTTGCAGAAAGCGGCCTTGCGCGATGGAGCCATCGACCCATGCGCCGAGGGCGTTGACCGTGCCGCCGTTGAGAGCGCCGCCGCCGGTGCCGTCCAGCAGATTCATTTGCACATGCGCGCCCTGATCGGCCCAAGCGGCGCTCACCAATCCCGCGGTCGAGGACATGAGCGCGGGACCGATCACCGGGCCGATGGCGAGGTTCGCGTCGTGCGCTTCGATGAACTGTGCGCCCGCCGTCCAATGCGATGCGGGGGACCACTGCACGCCGGCTGTCGCGGTGGAGCCGTCCAAGGTGCGGAAATTCGGCACCACGATTCCGTCGTATAAACCCGGCGTGCCGCCGCCCGCCACCACCTGAAGTCCGGATGGACCTCGCCATTCCGTGGAGAGACCTTGTATGGGAGCGGTGGGCAAATAAAAGCGCGGTTGAATTCGGGCCAAATTGATTTCGGGAGAATTGAGGTCCCCAATGCCGTTGTCCGCCTGCCAATCGCCATCGAAGGGCATGCCGCGCTGACGCAGCGTAATGACGCCGCCCTGGCCCTGCTCGGCGGGGCCTTGGCCCGAGCTTCCCGTGCGCGCGGCAGCATCCAGCGACCATGCGCCGTAGGCTGCAGTCTCCCATTGGGACTTGGTGATGACCCCGTTCTCCATCACGTTGTCCTTAGGCCCCGCGCCATGCGAGCTCAACACGCTCGCCACGCCGTCGATCTCGAGCGAGTGCGCCAGACCTCGAGTATCGCCGGTCGCGCCGTCGCCCGCGGATACGTCCGGGGACGGCGTTCCGCCGCCGATGTACCGATCCTGATAGGCAGGTGCCGCGGGCGCTGCGGTCTCGGTCTGCGCCTGCGCCGCCAGCGAGCATGACAGTCCCGCCAGCCCGCATAGGCCGAAACCGAGCAAGGATGCAAGGTCAGCGCGAGGGTTCATCAGGGTTCCGCGCGAGATACTCCGGTCTTCAGACCGGGGAGACATAGCGTGGCGCGCCTCGCACGCCCTGCCTTTCTCGATGTTTTCGACAGCAAAAACAGGCTATTTGCTGGTGAACTGTATGGATGTCCAGTAATCACCCTGCCGCCATTCGGGTCTTGCGCCTGCGGGTGAAGGACAAGCACGCTGCGTGGCTCTCGGGGTTGGCACGCGGCGATTGTGCTTTGAACATTCCCGTTCAAGCCGTGCAGGAGATCGCGGAGGAATATGCCCGGCGACGCCGCCAACATCGAAAGATTCGTCTGGCCTGGCGCAAGAGCGGCGGTGCCCGACGCTCTTTGGGCTGGATTCCCTTTATGGTGAGAACGATTCGCTACCAAGCAGGGCAGGTTTACTTCGCAGGACGCTGGCTCTCGTTGTGGGACAGCTTTGGCCTGGGCCGATTTGATTTGCGTGCCGGTAACTTCAGCGAAGACGGTCGGGGACGCTGGTATCTGAATGTCTGCGTGCCCAACTTTCCGGGATCTGCGGGCGAGAGATATAAGCCTGCCGCAGAGTCGATCCTCGATGGCTCTGTTCCGAGCCTCGGAATTGATTTGGGATTGAAGCGACTGGCGGCCTTCAGTGACGCGCGTATGACGCCGGTCGATGCCGAGCGCTTTTACCGCGACCTTGAGCCTTCCTTGGGCTGCGCGCAGCGGGCGAACAAACGAGACCGTACCCGGGCGATTCACGCCAAAGCGCGGAACCGCAGAAAAGATTTCTTGCACAAGTTGAGCGCCCGCCTCGTGAGAGGCCACGGTGCAATTTTCGTCGGCGACGTGAATGCCTCTGCCCTGGCTCAGACTCGACAAGCGAAGGCGGTGCTCGATGCGGGGTGGAGTGCATTTAGAACCATGCTGCAGTACAAATGCGCTGACGCAGGCGTGTGGTTCGAGGAAGTCAACGAAGCGTTTTCCACTCAAACCTGCAGCGTGTGTAACAGCCGCGCCGGCCCGAAAGGCCGGAAGGGTCTTGGAATAAGAGGATGGCAGTGCAGTGTTTGCGGAGCGATCCATGATCGTGACGTCAATGCAGCTCAAAATATCCTCGCGGCGGGACATCGCCGTCTTGCAGAAGGAATCCTTGCCCATTGAGGGAGAGGAGGATGTCAATCGAAACGCTGATCGATCTCAGTGCTGTGCGAGCCCCACTCGAGTTTGCCTTTCACCGTGACGGGGAAGGCGAGCGTCGGATGATCATCGGCGGCGGTCGACGGCGTCAGGAATACATCACGCTGCTCATGCGGCAGGATGGGGAAATCCGAAGGCGTGAAATCGTATGACACTCCCTTCGCGTCCGTACCGGTCAAGAACCCGGTCACCCGCCCATGGGCGCTGCCCGAGTTGTGCATGCGCAGAGTGGGTACCCGCCGGCCGTTGAGTTCCGCGATCCTCGGCCCGAGCATCTCCAGGTCCGGCGCGCCGTCGCCGACGATCAAATAAACGATGACGCCGATGCGGCCGGTGACCGGCATGTCCAGGCCCCCGCTGCGGGCGATGGACGGTTCGGCGCCTTCGATCATCACGGCAAAACGGCACTCGCCGGCCGGCGCGTCCGCCGGGACCCTCACTTCGAATCGATAGCGCAGCGTCGCACCGCCGGGAACCGCGATCTCGGGACGTTCGATCGCGACCCAGGGACGGCAGCTGCCGGGCTGCAGATCGTCGTGAAAATCCACGCTGAAATCCGCCGAGAAGGTCCAGTCCGCCGTGTGCACCAGATAGCGCGACGCGGCGGTGGATCGATTGCTCACCTCGATCACGCCGCGCACGGTTTTCCCGGGTTGCGCCGCCAGTTCGAATCGCGGCGGCGAGACCAGGGCTGCGAAGCCTTGCGCGAAGGCCGGCGCCGCGAACCCCATATCGACGAGCAGAAGCAGAAAAAAGATGCACCGCATGTTCAATCCTCGTCCATTTCAAAGTGGAAGTTCACCGGAAAAGCGTGCTGAATCAGCCTGCCGTCCACGCCGAATCTGAAGGTCAGCGTGTCTTCCATGAAGGGCGTGGTGATGGGGCCGGCATAGACCAGCATGCGTCCTCCGGACTGCACCTGGCCCGCCTGCAATCGTCCTTGAGTGAGCCACGAGAGCGCGATGGGGCCGGGCGGCTGGGCGGGCAGGTTCAGATAGATCCGACCCGAGCGGCGCAGCCACGGCGTCACGTTGAGGCGCACGCGAATCGTCGTGGCGCCGATCATCAAGTTGTCGGCGCTCGAGTGCGAGGGCGTCGCCGACTTCCAGCGCATGCCGACGGAGGGCTCGAGCGCCTCGCTGCCCGAGTCATCGATCTGGATTGTTTTGGCCCGAGCCGGGGCGGCCCAGATTATGCCCAATACGTAAGCCAAAAAAAAAGCCGCCCACGCCCGCCGGCCGATGCGGATCATGGCGAGCTCAGGGTGTAGCGCACCACACCGGTGAACGTGCCGGCCGGCGGCACAGTGTTGTTCAGATATGAGAATGCCCAGCAACTCTCGTTCCAGGTATTGCTGGGCATGGAACCGACGTTCTGCACGCCGCCGCTCACGAAGGTGCCCGAGGGAAACGGCTCGGAGCCGGTGTCGCCGTTGCCGCTCGACGTCCAGCCGATTTTGGAGAACGGAATGGTGTTGCCGGCCGCATTGGTCAATGCCGCAGGTACCGTGGCCGTGACCAGCGCGGCCGCGGTGGCGCCGCCGGTGGTGCGATAAAAGCCGCCGATGTAGACCTGGCCCGGCAGATTGCAAAATGCATAACCGTCCAAGAAGCTGTTCGCGGCCGTGCTGTCGCTTTTCATGGCTTGCGCGACACCGGTGCCCACGGCTCCCGGCGCCACCGTCACCGATACGGTATTGATCGCGGTGTTGTTGCCGGGTTTGCCGCCATCGAGATAGTTGGCGGTGAAGCTGCCGACCCCCACCTGAGGGTAGACCATCCGCGGCGAAGCCGGCGTGAGGGTCGCCGTGTACGCCGACACGGCCGGCGATTGCAGGCCGAACAGGGCTGCGCCGATGGCTAGTCGGCGCAGCCTGTTGCGGTCGTGAGGCAGCACCCATAAGCCGGGGGAGGGAAGACCGTGCATGGGATTGCTGCGCGTTGAGGGGCTTAAGGCATCGTCGCCGTGTAAGTGACGCGGCTGTTGTTGGCATTGACGCCGCCGTAGGTACCGGCGGGCACATTCGCGGCATTGGCGTAGCTATAAGTCCACTTCGCATCCTGCACGATGAGTTTCGATGACGGCGCGGTCAGCAGCACGTTTGAGCTCGTGCCATTGGTCAGTATGGGCGCCGGCAACGGTGTGCCCGAGGTCAGCGCGCTCGATGCCGTGGTGATCTGGGTGAACGGGATCGAGTCGCCGTTGCCGTTGCCGAGCGCGCCGCTCGCCGTGGCATTGAGCGTCACGTTGCCGCTGTTGCTGACGATGGCGGCGGTCTCGACGCCGCCGGAAAGATCACCGCCCGTGCCCGCGACCGCGGTGCCGTTGCCGACCGTGCCGGCAGCCGGAGAAAAGGTGATCAGGTCGATGGTGTTGACGGACGTCAGCGCTCCGGAGGAGTACGCGGAGCCCGTGCCGACCCGCAAATAGAGGATTTTCGGGATGACGACGGAGAAATCCAAATGCGCCGTGGCGCCCGGCGCGGCGGTCGCGGCTCCCGACTGAACGTTGGATTCGGCGAATGCCATGAGCGGAAGCGTCAATGCCCCTGCGCCCAATAAACTCTTCAAGGCGATCGATATCTTCATTGTCTGCTTCCTGTGCTATGTAAACCCGTAGGACATATTAGGGAATAGCCCTAACGTGCCGGTTTGAACCAGGTCGCAGTTCGGTGCGCGTGCGCTCAAGTTCCGGCCGCAGATGCCGATATCGTCGAGTTTTTGTGCACTGGTTCGCATGCGAGCGCGAGGCGGTCTGTGACGCGCGCCGCATTGGACGCGCGAAGCGTGGCGAGCGCGGCATCGGCGTCGGGCGATTGCGGGGAAAGTGTGCAACGCGCGGCAGTGCGCGTCATCAGAGGAGTGTGGTCGAAGCGGATCAGCGCGTCGAATGCGTTACTTCGTCGGGGAGAGGGCTGCGCCGAGCAGAGCTAGCTCGGGCGGAACTACGTCGGGCGAAACTACGGCATCGAGGCCGTGCAAAGCATCCGTCCGGCATTGGGCGCAGCGGGCGCGCACCGGGCTTTCTGCACCATGGTTTTGCGGTTATTGCTCATGATGGCCGCGCTCTCGCTGCCCAGATGCAGATAGAGCACCGTCGGAATGACGATCTTGAAATTCACGCTCACCGTGGCGCTCGCAGCCGACCCCGCCGAGGCCGCCTGCATCCGTGAATCCGCCGCGGCCGACAACGGCAACAGCAGCAGCAACGCGGCGGCGCTCATGAAGGCGTGTTTGTTCATGAACTTGTCCAAGCTCCAAATAGCGGCCGATTGCGAGTGTACTTTAATGATTATCGCTAGGGCCTTGGCGATTATCTGGGGCTACCCTTGACGCACATACGAAGACAAAGTGAGTGAATGAACATGCGTGGACGGATGGCGGTGACCCTGGTCGGTGTGATGATGGGAGTGGGCGGCGTGAGCGGTGCTGCGTGGGCGGAGGGAACCCAGGAACTCGACACCATCGTGGTCACGGCCACGCGCATCGCCCAATCCAGCATCGATTTGCCGGTGTCGATCGACCGGGTGGACCGGCGAACCATCCGCAACGGGCAATTGCAGGTGAATCTGTCCGAATCGCTGATCACGGTGCCCGGCGTGTCGGTGCAGAGCCGGCAAAATTATGCGCAGGACTTGCAGCTCTCCATCCGCGGATTCGGCGCGCGCTCGAGTTTCGGCGTGCGGGGACTGCGGCTCTATTCGGATGGCATCCCCGGCACCATGCCTGATGGGCAGGGCCAGTTCTCG
>Ga0134126_10012927_pt1 | contig 10541 bp, 9 predicted proteins | sample KB31752_FD_96881 | JGI IMG/M metagenome (GOLD analysis project Ga0134126, IMG submission 96881) | Terrestrial soil microbial communities with excess Nitrogen fertilizer from Kellogg Biological Station, Michigan, USA - KB3-175-2 | ecosystem: Environmental > Terrestrial > Soil > Unclassified ...
AACACATTCATCCACACATTAGCACGATCCTTCCGTCATAATCGAATGATGGAGATCTCTCGAGATATGAGAAGCAGCAGAAGGCAAATGGGAATAGTCCGATGCAGTCAAGGGTTCGATGATATCGGTAATTCCATTTGAGTCAACCTTTTTGTTTAAAAAGCCCATCGTAGTCAAATCTGTCCATTCGACGCCCGTTTCTTTTAAATCTAACCATCCAATAATGGGGTGTGCTGTCACCAATTGTCCCAAATGAATCATGCCGTCGTCCACTTTGAGTTCATCGAGCTCCTGAAATGTCAACATCTTTTTATTATCAGCACCTCGATATAACGATTCTGCCAACAGACATCGTTCATAAAACACATCGAGCTTAACCGCCGCCGCCAACTGTTTTATGTGATACTTCCAATCAACATCAAATCGTCGATATGATTTGACATGGTTTATTAATGCGACGGATGGTTGTTTTCTGTTTTCTACCGGAATGAAAACGTATTCAAACCGTTCAAACAGTTGAGAATAAAGAACGTCGAGCACTTGTCGAATGACTGAGGATGAATACGAATCTTCGAATTCTTGCTCGATTGATGACTCGAATTTAGTATACTGATACTTCAATATTAAGTTAGGAGAGGGATTTCGAGATAATAACAAAGTGAGTAATTCATTGGCATTGTCCGACTTCTTCTCATCTTTGGAGGATGACGACGATGACAAAGAAGGTGTGTCGAGTCTCATTCGTTTATTGGATGGTCCTTCTCCGCCTCCTGCTCCCGCTGCTGCTGGCGCACCATTTACAGGTTTGATATCATCATCGCGTTTTCGTTTATGGTTTGATGACAGTTGTTGTACGAGAAGCAGTGTATCCGCCAGTCTCGTGGTATTGGTCGTTGATATTCCATTCACTGAATGAAACACCGATATCACATGATCCACAATCACTGGTTTGAGATGATTGAATTCTTCCACCGAGAGTAATCGTTTGGCATCATCAATATACAATTGACACACCGCGCAGTAATAACAGTTTTTTGTCGGACATGATGGTGTGTCCAATTTCTCAGGGGTATACACCCGTCGAGTTTCAGCTGTCCCGTGGTACGCTTGGGTCATACTCCACATCTCTTTCCATTCACGAGACACACGGGTTTGCCACAAACCGAATGTGGAATTGGTGTGAAACAGTGGATTGGTATGTGACATATCCTCTTTCACTCTCTTGATCACCGACACGCGATCGGATACCGGATCATCACTGGATACACGAACCGTGAACTGATGTGTCAATGGATGAGACGTGAGTGGAGGAGGTAATGTCCGAGGTAACACCACCACCCGATCTTTGGAATGATCAATCGAATGTTTGTAATCCACATATGATTGAGAGGGATGATATTCTTTGCGATAGATGGAGTTGAGGAATGCCAATGCCTCGTCTTCATCCACACCCGGTGGATAAGTACGCAACCAATAGACCACGGTTCGACAAACATAACACGGATTGGGTAAGAGTCGACACTTTTGGCATTCGAGTTTTTGACGATATGATTCGGATGTTTTGACGTCGGCCATTAAAAAATGAGGAATCGAACCATCAAACAACTCGGTGGTGAATGCTGACCGATACTGGAAATCCAATAACACCAGAGATTTCCATACCTCAAAAGATGTTTTGGCATTACGAAGGGCTAACAACTGTGGCTCGTTCTGTGCTGCTTTGGTTTGCTTGACCAACTCTTCTCGAGGTCGTACTTCCTTTTTTGGTTGGAGAATATTATAGGAAAAGGTGTTCATCTGACGAAAAAGGAGAGAGCAATATGAATACAAAAATGGATACTATCAGAATCTGAAGAGAGAACAATGTTAAGCCATTATAATTTTCAATCGAGTAGCAAGTATGTCATTCCACGAAGACAATCCAGTTTGATAGTATTGAGAGAGGGATGGTGGCAGAGTGGATTCGGTAGGCCACGGGTGGACAGTGGGGATCATTTCCGATGCATATGGCATTTTCAATTCATCAAATGTTTTCATCGCCGAGAGATAATCAAAGGCATATGGATCGTTGCCAATGGAGACCGACATATCCCATACCCTACTTTTTTTGATAACAGGAGTCACCCACTGGACTTCATCCATATACACACTCAGGTGATCCGTTGCATCCACCCGAATGGACGATGGGGTGAGATGGTTATGTGTCCACCCCAATGTGTGTAAAGCACGAATCAGATTTCGTACTTGGAACCCAATGACCATTTGTGCTTCACGGGTGAGTTTTGTGACAGATAACTGTTTGAGTGATGGCAGTCGTTGCTCCGGTTTATTCAAAAGTGTTGGGATACGAACAATCAATTCGTTCTTTGAGAGACATGCGGCTTCCAATTGGGGGTATCCGACGATTCCGTGTATTGCCGTGAGATAATCTGTGTGACGCTGTTCCGCTTTGATGCCAACAGGCAATACACTTTCATGCATATCATCTGATTTTTTTACACGACTGAAAGAAATATCTCCTTTGAAAAACGGGACATACCATCTCCTGCGCTGTTTCTCTTGTTCTAACGAAGTATCGGCTTTGTAATACGAATCAATGAGATCACAGTCATCCTTTGAGGGAGCATTGCGTAGTTGATGAATGAGCATCCATTTGCGGGTTTGAGTGTCCGTGGCTCCAGACAACTCTTTCTGAAGAGATGAAGGATCCATCAACTCGGGAAGTTTACCCGTTTTCACTTTGGTGGCAAACAGATCGTCATAGACCGTATCGCTTTTGGATTTGTCCAGCGAAGAATCCCATACACCCGTGAGCTTGGCCAATGTGGTCAATTGTTCTTTTTTCGACCCGCGGAGAAATGAGGGATCAAACACGACGTGTTGTCCCAAAGAACTCATGGTCTGTTTGTCCGATGGGTTGTACGCAACCCATTGATGTTTCCCGTCACCATACATATCCGATTGATACTGTTCCAATGTTTTGAGTTGTTCTTTCAGTGACCGAGCGGGTGGCGCACCGGTGTTGTGTTTGAGGTCGGACATGGGCGTGGTGGCTGACCTGGCTATACCCGATTCCAAAGTCTGTCGATCCCAACCCGTTAAAACAAATGCTGATGAGGCCAAGGATGAATCACTGAGAGATGAATTGTAAAATATATTGGTTTCTGCAATTTTTGTCATTGCATGGGAATACTGTTCCGTGTGTCCAAAAGCAGTTCCCGTGTTGAATTTAACATATTCGTATCCGTTTTCGATCGACCATTCCAAAAGAGTGTCTATCATCTCTTTCAACATATTTTCTACCGCTCTGTGTATATTTGAGTCTTCCAATACACAAAGTGATGCAACGAATGGAGCGGTAACGGTCATAAAATCGACGATAATTCCGGTACCATGACGATCACTTGGAAAGAACTCTGCTTTTGCATAGCCCGTCGGAACTGTTTCGCTCCCCCTTTCATAAAACACAAAAAGTTTGGCGATTGACATTTGAGGGTCTTCCCTCGCGTCGGATTCATCCATCATCCAAAACAGTGTTGTTTCATCTGATAAACTCCGAGAGATTTTCTTCAACATTGGAGTGGTGAAATCTTCTGTTTTAACGGCCGTTTTTAGGAGACGGACTTGACTCGCCAATAATGGGACAACCTCGGACAAAGACGAATTGACCTTGAACTGGCGAGATTTTTGATACTGATTGGGATTAATCATATATAGAATCCCCGTCATATCATATTGCGATTTAAAAAAGAATGTCAATGGTTTCTGAACATCATCGCCGTAGTATCCTTTCATTCCGAGAGGACTCAACCCTTGTGCAATGAGTTTGGTAATACCTTCATTGGTATTGAATCCAACATCAATTCCCATCGTTTTGAATGCTTCTTTCGCGTGTTGCTGATGGGGTTGGAGAGGAACGGATGCCACAGCGGCGCCTCCCGATCCACCCGATGATGATGCAGTGGCACCGGCACCCGCTCCAGTTCCCGCGCCAGCGCCTTTGACATCTTTATCATCACCGCCTGATGTTTTCTGTTGTTTTTTCATCGGCGCGTCTTCATCGTCGTCATCATCATTACTCATCACACCTTTCCGCTTTGGTTGAGTGAGCATCAGTGGTTCATATCGCGTGGGTCGATCCAATGGATTCACTGAGCGTCGTGATGGTAAACGTGTCATTGACTTATCCTTTGTTGGCACTTTCACATCATCAGAAACACATCGACTCAATATACCACCCGCTGTTCCTTTCAACACAATCCATTGTTTGTGTTTGATTTGTTCGTTATTGATTTGAACCATTTCTTTTTCTTCCATCACCACGGAGAATCCAATCTCCATGAAATATTTCAATAACGTAAAAGTCAATGGTTTGTGTGGTGATGGTTTTTGCAATGTTGTTCTTTTTTCCATCACTGTGACAATGGTGTTCGACAAAATCAATCCATTGTTTTCCATATGATGTAACATTACACATAATGCCATTTGCAATGGATGTTCGATGGGCGAACGGGTGATTTTGATGTCAGAGAGAGTGAGTTGTTTCGGCGCTTGTGACACGTCGTATTTCATTGATATAACGGTTTTCTTCTCTTTTCCGACATCCAATCGGAATGTGGATTTTTTATCATCGAGAACCGGGGAGATGTGAATGGACATCTGAATGAACGAAGGAGATGGCGTAAGAAAGATATGAGGCTCTATCTGGTTTATTTTTCCCTCAACCCATCAAATCAATAATATATATTTTGAAAATTAATTTTTTTATTTACAAACATACAATGAGGTTTGTGAGGAATTCAAACTCTCGGATTTTTCAAAGAGTTGGTGGTATTCCTCACAAACGTTGTTTCAGACAAACAAAACAATCAACAACTAAACGGAATCAAAAGCGTTTTTGATGAGAAATAGTCCCATGGTGCGCGTTCGATGAATGTCGCAAATGCTGCTTCTGAATCGGCATCACAAATTACCGGTTTATAGGGTTCAATAAACGATACACCACACGCTGCGATCTCTTCATCTGACATTTGACATAACGGATGTATACGCCGGTACAGTAGTTCTGGTATATTCCGATAAAACATAACATTGAGCAACATCCATGTGGCGAGTGTGATCACTCCTCCTCGTGCATAATTCTCTTGAACACATTGAAAATACGATCGATAATCATGCAGCATATGCTGGCCTTTGATACGTTGCATATTCGTCGATGAACCGCTGTCGCGATTTGCAAATTGAAAAGACCATGGCTTCGCAGTGGTTTGACATCCATGACACTGGACGGCAATGGGAAATGGTGCAACGGAGTCCAAAAGTGATCCCATTCCTTTATACACGGCTGACGAAAATCGGGTAATACTATTTCTCCCAGAAACAATGCTTGCCATTGGATACACATGTGTACAGTGGGAGGATGACCATCTGCACGACGACCATCAATAAAGCTGTCGAGTTCAGTCAACGGTCGATCGATCGCTTCTTTTCCGAAGTTAAAGTCCCAGTCATGACCCGAAAGTGGTTCCGCTTTCATGTCCGTTTTCGGGCGAAACGCATAGATCGATGCATCCGGTGTGTGAGTCGGAGGTATTCGAATGAACGCAAATGGAGTATACTCTTTATAATATTCAGAGATGATCCCGCATAGATCAAACAATACATTTACTGGCTCGAGAGCCTGTGAAATGAGATCCAAACAATGTGTTTCTGAATAGTAAACAATCGTCTCGGCAGTGTTATAACTCCTCGATACATGACACGTGTTCACATTGTCGCCATATGATATTTTGTAAATCATTTTAACTTTCGATTTGTGTTTTTTCGTTACCCGTGATTTGTTGTCATCACTGACTGACTTGCGTTTCATCGAGTCTAAACACAGAGAAAGGTGTGATAGTTAGAAAATGAAGAATTTAACACGAGAGAGATAGAGACACAACTCTCAGAGAAACGACAACACGAAAACACGAGTGTCAAGTGTCATCCCCACGGTTTATGTCGATACATTCCTTTTAACGATTTGGTCGGACACATCGTCATCGCGGACCATTGATTGTATCCTCCTCCACAATGACGACGGATCGGTCCATAACAACTTTTCTTCTTTTTCTTTTGTTGAGTAATGACGACGATCTCTTCTTTCTTTTCATCATTATCCTTCACAACCAATGCCGGGATATGCCATGTTTTAATGACATCCGAGACCTTTTCGTAGCATGTGTGTCCATTGCCATAATTCCAACACAATGGACCAATCGATACCGATTGTTGTAAGAGATTGGAAGTGGATAACCCATGACTGATATCCATCCATCCAACACACACCATGGTCACTTTTGGTTGTAGATGGACATACTCGATATCCACTCGGGTATCACGTGACAGATCCCAAAACGATTTATCCGATAGAGGCGATTTACCACATAGTTTACATTTTATTGTCGGAGGAATGATGAGTTTTTCATAATCCACGTCCTCGTCTTTGTCGTCGTCCGCATCATCCTTATACAACTTCGTGTGTTGTTCTTCAATTCTCTTTTGTTCATCCACCGGCAACGCCAAATGTTTTTGTTTAATATCGAAAAACACCTGACATTTCGCTTTGACTGATTGAATGAGAGTATTCAATGCGTTTGTGCCGGCCGATGCGGCTTCTGGGTGAGCCATGGAATGCTGAGAGAAGGAAAGAGACATGACACCACCAGAGTCAGAATCGAATGGAACTGCGAAAGAACAACAGTAAACAACAATAACACTAAATATTGTTCACAGGCAAGTCATCATAATGTCCATTCTTTGCCTTTTCGGCCATTGAATCCAACCCGGCATCTTTCAGATCCCTGACCAATAACGATTCGGGAACACCAAACTCCGGTTTTGAATTGCGATAGAATCCTTTCTTTGCTCGCATCATCAAATGAAAGATCTTTTCGGAATACTCCGCACCACGTGATTTGAATTCGTTATTGAGATCGTCCTGCAACCGATTTGACTGTTTGGTGATCATCAATACACATTTGACTGTTGACAATTGATTCACAATACGGATCAACGGCATTTTGGTCGGCTGTGAGATCTCTGCTGACTTGTTTGATGCTTTGCATTCATACTTTGCAGATGACATGATAATCTGAACAAAGGAGGAAGAGAAAGACATTGGTCAGTTTTGTGAAAAAAAGGAATAAAAGACTATTTGAGAAGAAGAAGAGCGAAAGAACAAGGAGAACAAAAGTGTTCCCTCAGTGCTTGTGTTTCTTCGTCTTTCCGTTGGACTCATCACTGTCGGAGTATTCACTGTCGTCGTCTCCCGTGGCACCCGGTCTTACCCCGGCCATTCGTTCGGAAATGGTTTGACGACGGCGTTTCTTCGTTTGCAAACGGGATTTGAATGAACCACCGCTGCTGCTGCTGCTGGCACTGGCACTGGCACCGCCGCCGCCTGCACCGGCTGCTGCCGCTGGGGCTGAAGAGATCACTTTTACCTCATCGTCATCACTGTCATCACCATCCGATTTAATCAAACTACCATCGTACTTTTCAATTTTACACGGATGAGCGAACATATCATTCGGCGATAATAACAAACCGCAATACATACAACACCGTTTCGCGTACGGACAATCGGTTTGACGGTGTTTTTCTTTTCCCGTTTTATCACCCAATAAGAATGATCGAGTGCATTTGTCATTGATCGGATCGTTGATTTGCGGTTCGCATCGGACAGCCAATACCGATCGGAGTAACATGTTAAACGGATCGGTTTGCCGATATTCAAAACACAACTTTGAATCAAACTCAATGTGGCACAACTCACACTTTGCATTACCCACCGCATCACCCATCGAATCCCAACATTTTTTGTGAACCAAATGCAAACCGCACGGATACCCCACCAACGTACCCTGAAGCATATGTTCTTTGCAGATGTAACACGTCGCCGCGGAGAGGATAATCGATTTCAAATCGGGACTGACCACCGGATCCGCGGAGAGATGAGCTTTGAGTTCGGCATGTGATGCTTCCGACTGAGGGGTTTTGGGAGAGGTGGCCATCTGTGATGGGAGGGACGGGGATGTAAAGAGAGAGGTGAGAGAAGTGAGTAGGATGAAATTGTGACAGTTCCAAATGAGAGGTATCTGAGAAATGTGTGGAAACGTTTCAGTCTGTTTTAAAATGAATGGAAACGTTTTTGATAGTTTTAAAACCGATGAAAACGTTTCGAGGTATATTCACATTGCCTCTTGTTAGAACTGTCACAATCTCAAATCTCTCTCAACTCTCTCAAAATCAAATGTCAGCGGCCTCGTCATCATCGGATCCGGTCCGTCCTCCGCGTCGTCAAACCAAACCCATGAGTCTGATGTATGACGACGACGACGTACAAGAAAAGGAAGAAGAGGTAACAGCAGTGGATGACGACGAAGTGCAAATCGTATCGGTCAAGCCTCCGCCGTTCAATCCGGACCAATGGATACTGAATTTACCCGAAATGAACTCTCTGGCAGAGGAACTCGTCGGAAAGAAGTCAAAGGCACACGACAAGGAAGGAAAGGACTATGGTTCTCCGATGTGGAGTTATAACGAAATGAAAGGCCGGGGTAACGCATCGAACGCATTGCGACAACTCATTTCATCGGCAACCACGGTCTTATCGTTCAACGGTGATAGTCGCCGTAAGTCATATGACCACGACGTCGCACAGTCACACGTCACAAAGCGCATCATCCGCGTGCTCTGCGATCGGATCATTTCCCTCGAACGCAAACGTACCGAACCATTGGCGTTAATCCTTCGGGACAAATATCTGTTTGGCAAAGCGAAACGGTCATGGAATAAATCAGTTGCCTCGACGGCGGCAGCCTCTCCCTCGGCATCGGCGTGTTCCCCATCAAACGGCAACGCCAACATCAGTCCGACTCGCACTCAAATCGCCGATATTCGTGCACGGCGATTCCAGCGTGGTGCTGCGGCGGGTGCGGGTGCCGGCGGTGCCTGTGACCAATGAACACTATTTTCTCTCTTTTGTTTCGTTCATTGGTTCGATTCTGTTTGAATTCAAAACCACTCACGTCTCTCTTTTGCAAATCAGAATGACCGATCAAGACCAACCGTTGTACTCTCAAGAGAATGAATATGATCCCGAAGCGACCATCGATCCGTCAATGCCATTACACCCACCGGAATTGAAGAGAGAATCATCATTCTCGTTATCGTTTTCATCGACAATGGATAATAAAGTGGCTTGGGAGTCAGCGGGAGCGGCGGCATCGTCATCATTATCGGGTATCACAGCCGCGTCGTCTGAAACAGTCTTGTTGGCATCAGCCACATCACTTCTCCTCCAAACCTCCTCAAACCGTGAAGAAGTCGATCAATACATCGGTCAGTTACCGGGAGTAAAACAACAGTTGGTTCGATGTGTATCTGAAGGTCATTACGTCGAATCGGTGAAACAATTGTTTTCCGTATTGACTCAAAGAATCATTGCACTGGAACGAGAGAAGAAAGGATCAAAGAATCAAAAAGATCAAGCGACACAAACACAAATCGAACACATTCGCTGTTCTCGATAGTGCGTTTTTGTTTTTTGACTCGTATTAATGTTTGCACACTAAAATCGTTCTGAACAATTTGTTTATTTTGTTTGTTTGTTTAGATGCCTCGCAGATTGTTTACGACACTTAACGAAATGAATGCTGAGTTCAGGGAGGACCCCAACAAATGGGATTTATCAGACCTATCACATATATTCTCGATTAATGATGAGGAATGCGTCCAAGAGCGGTCTTCTCCCACTCTATTGACGGGATTAACGCCGGCGGAACATCTCGTTCAATCGTTGGCGTGTCACTGTACAAATTGGAAACAGTTCAATCGGCAAACTTTATTTGTAAAGCCAATGGAGTTTGGTGTATATTATATCAAACAAAACGTCAGTAATGCAAAATGTCAAACGACAATGTGTCATCTTACAATGGAATACAATCACATAAATGTACTTTCGACTGACTGTCGAAGCAAACAAATTGCTCCTCCTCAGGAGCAGGATTTTATTTTTCATTTGAAAGAGTTACGTGAATCACTCGCAATGGACGATCGAGACGGTCCACTCAATTCGGAGTTAATAAACGCTTTAAATTGCCACCGTTGTTTTATTTTCAAACGATGTCGGTTTTCGCGCTATGACTGTCTCCCCGGTGATCGTCGTATTATGTTATGGCGATGGTTTGCTGACTCGCGGGACTATCTCTTGGAACCTCTTGTTTCCATTGTTGCGGAGTTTTTAGGAGATGATTGATCACTATCTGCGTACTGTGTATCTGCCTTTTAAACAGGTCTCTCAAAATGTCACGCGATGTCAAACACGATGTCAAACACATCATCAAACCAATGAGTGGTATTGTGGTATCATTCATCCCTATGCCGTCGGCAGTCTCATCATGTAACGGAATCGTATCATTTCCGCTGACCTCATCATCCCATTTATCATACAACTCCATTCCGTATTTCGGTGAACAAGAAGGAAAATCCGTTTTCAT
>Ga0134126_10012930_pt1 | contig 10540 bp, 10 predicted proteins | sample KB31752_FD_96881 | JGI IMG/M metagenome (GOLD analysis project Ga0134126, IMG submission 96881) | Terrestrial soil microbial communities with excess Nitrogen fertilizer from Kellogg Biological Station, Michigan, USA - KB3-175-2 | ecosystem: Environmental > Terrestrial > Soil > Unclassified ...
GTGGCGGAGAGCTCATCTGGAGCCTCGATAACTGTCACGATGTCATACCGTCCTTGCGTCCAGAATATCTCCTTCGCAGTCACTCCAAACGTCTTCGCCATTTGCTTAAAGGCTTCTGCCCGCTTCGGAGAGTCTTTAGCGTTTTTGACGCCTTGATCGGTGAACGTGGCAAGCACGACATAGGTTATCATGGTCGTTCTCCCTGGCTGTTGGTTTACCTGATATTGCCGCCCGACCCCACAGAAGGCTCGCTGGAGGATTTCATGCCAAAGCTGGATGGCATTCTGGAAACTGCGATCCATACCGAGGACATGGTGCGTGCGCGTGCCTTCTACGAGGACGTGCTCGGGCTGGAGCCGATCTATAGCGACAACCGGTTGTCTGCTTATGCGGTGGCCGGACGTGACGTCCTCTTGGTCTTTCGCAAGGGCACCACGCGGCAGACCGCTGTCCTGCCCAGCGGAACCATTCCCGGCCATGGTGGTGATGGCGTGTTGCATGTGGCGTTTGCCATCGGCAAGGACGAACTCGATCGTTGGGAAGCACATCTCGATTCGCGCGGCGTCGCCATCGAAGGGCGCAACGATTGGGAACGCGGTGGACGCAGCATCTATTTCCGCGATCCGGACGGTCACCTTTTGGAACTCGCAACGCCGGGACTGTGGTCGATATACTAGGCTTTTCGGCATCGCGAGCCACGGGCCCAAGTCGACCCGATGCCCGCTTTGGATCACTGGCGGACATTTTTTGATGTCCGCTTTTTCCTGAATGATGTCCGCTTTACGCCCGAAACCGGACATTCATCGGCAGCTCAAGAATGTCCGCTAAGTGCCAGAAGCGGACATTCGCGAGTGACGTGAGCGCAAATTAAAGGCCGCCTTGCAACGCCAGTAAAAATGAATACGCGGCTTCACCCTCATTCGCGGCAACGGCTTCGCGCCGTAAAGCTAAGTGCTTTCACTCTGCTCAGTAGTCGCAGACGTAGACGCGGCGCCAGCGCAATCCGTAAGAGGTCCGCACGCGGCGAACCTGATAACAATCATCATAGTAGGCGTAGTTATCATAGTAGCCATCGTTGAAACCAAAGAACGGCACGCCGTTGGCAAAGCGGCGGTGATGATGGCGGTGGCCGTGCTTACCGTAATAGGTGCCGCCATTCTGGTATGCACCGCTATAGCGCCGCCCAGATGGGCCGCCAAAGGAGCCACCTTTAGCACCCCCGCTCAACACTGGAGCACCGCCACCATCACCTTTCATCCCGCCACCGCTGAACGAAGGGGCGCCGCCACCACCGCCGCCTTTCATCCCGCCACCGCTGAACGACGGGGCGCTACCACCTCCCCCGCCGCCGCCACCACCGCCTCCGCCTCCGCCACCACCGCCGCCCTTTTGAGCCGCGGCGACATCAATGGCGAACGCTGAAGTGGCGAGCACCGCGGCGGCCAATAGCGCGGTTATTGATGTACGCATGAGAGCAATCCTCCATCTCACGACATCTGTTTGCTGATCCGCACACGGGCAAACCCAATTGTCCGCCTTTACGGAACTCGATCCCGGCACTTAAAACGAACGGCCGCGCGAGAAAGCCGTACTTAGCCTTCCTGCTCCATTGTTACAGCGACATCGGCGTTGGCAGAAAGCCGGACTTGGCTACCTTCGACTTCAGCAATGAGGCTGGAATCAATGAAATGATGGTGACCCTTGTGTTTGCCCTCACCACTATCCCTTTTAACGAGCTTGATACGATTGTTTTCCACCCGATCAACTGTGCCGACGTGGGTGCCATCAGCACCGATGATTTCCATATGTTCTTTAATTTCGCTCATGTCAGTCATTCGACTCTCCGGTTATGGTCACAATCAACGTGCCAGGCACCCAATAAGTTCACTCGCTTTGAGGCAGCGGTGCTGGCATCGCATGTCCGCTTTGGGTCATTAGCGGACAAACCGTTCCGGGTTAAAATTCGGCCTTGTCCGCTGTGTCCAAAAGCGGACAAACCCCGGTGCGGTTAGAGTTGACGTCGTCGTCGACCCTTAATCCTCTGGAACCAACGTGGCCGCCCATCGGCTCCGATAAATGCGGACTGCATATGCGCTTGAGTCAGACAGTTAGTTGAAGTGCAGGGTGAGCAACGATTTCGCTCCAGCTGTCGGTGTGGCCGGTCCCGATTCCGGCAAACACGATATGACTGCCAATGGTGAAATCCACCGCAATGTCGTTACCCACGCCCAAATCGGTGATGGTTGAAATTGCGTCGAGATCATCAGCCAGACCAGGTGCTCCTTGATCGGTCAATCCGGCAAAGCTGAGGATGTCCCGCTCCCTCTCAAAGTCACCGATGGTATCAGTACCTTGATTGGCGCTGAGTTCGAAGTGAAACGTATCGGCATCCTTTCCCCCGTACAGGAAATCGTCGCCGGTCCCGCCGGCTAGAGAATCCCGACCTGCGCCGCCGTTGACAACGTTCGCCGAGCCGCCAAGAACTTTTAGTTGATCATTCCCGTTGCCCCCAAAAAGGAAACTCGAACCCATCGTGCCATCAACGATGGTTGCTAGGAGAACGTCATCGCCAGCGCCGCCCTCCAGATGATTTTCCACCGCCAATTGCGGTCCCTCTTGTAGGGGGACCACGTTGATTGAAGCTTCAAGGTGGTCATCGCCGGATCCACCATCCAGAGTGTTTGAAATGTCAAGCTGTGAACCGGAATCGCCACTAGCTATCTCGATGGACGCCAAGAGGCTATCGTCTCCGGATCCACCACTAAGCACGTTCGAGGCGTCGACGCCAAAAACACCGCTGGGAGGCGCATTCGCAATCAGGTGTGCACTGAGTGAGTCATTTCCATTGCCGCCTTCAAGATGATTCGTTGCGAGTACGGATAACCTTGCGAGTGCGGTCGAATCCGCAACGAGCACGTCGTTGCCGTTCCCGCCATCCAAATGATTGGTCACGTCGGTGACATTATTTTCACCATCGGTGACTTGGATTGCCTGAAGCATATCATTGCCGTTACCGCCCGACAGTTCGTTAATGCCAACTGGGCCACCCGCGTCGGAATCGGTAGAGCAATTTGCGCGCAAGACATCATCCCCCGCGCCACCAGCGAGAACATTTGAGGCCAAATGAGAAGAAAACGACTGGAGGATTGCTGTGGAATCCAACACATCATTGCCCGAACCGCCACTGACATGGTTTGTGATGTTGCCATCGAAAGCGAAGAATCCTGTTTTGCCATAGACGGTGATGTGATCATCTCCCGCACCACCATCAGCGTTGTTGGTCACAGAATTGGAATCGGAGAAAGTATCTTGAGCTGGACTGGCGACGATATTGATTTGATCGTCACCTGACCCACCGCAAACGGCAACCTCGGAGGTTACATTTAGTGAACCCTCCCACTTTATGTTTGCGTTCAAAATGTCGCCACCGGCACCGCCGTCCTGTAGCGCAATGGCGTGGATATCCATGTCTGGCGCGCTAATGGTGACATCTGTTGTCAGTGTGTCGCTGCCGGTGCCGCCGATTAATGCCGTGCGGTTGAAATTGCTGCTGAGGTGATCATCGCCCTGGAGGCCGAATACAATATCGCCGTCGGCGAGCGCGCTCAGCGTGTCATCGTGCGGAGTTCCTAAGATCGTGTCATTGATCTGTTGAATGAGGCTTAGCCAGTGAATCGTGCTCATGACCAACTCCATTAGCTCGGGCGCGCGGCCGCCACCGGCGAACTTCGTCAATGTTCAGGGCTATGTGAAATCATTCACCTCCACTGACGCGAATTCATTCCAGCGCAGCGCTCGGTGTGGTTCCAAGCCTATTGCTGGCTCACTGATACATCAACCCACCGCGGGCCTAAAAAAAATGGAACCGAAAGTGGGCTCGCATTGGCGCACGGGCTGCCGCGGGAACTATTTACGCGCGACAACATAGGGCCAAAGCCGGACCGTCCGATCACAGCAGTTGAGCAATCGCCGTCGGTCTACCACTTATGGCTATTCATCGACCGCGTGGAAGCGATCGCGCCGATTTCAAAACGCAGTGGTTGGGTTAGCGCGGTATCCAGATAGCATCCACGGCGCGCATTTTGTCGCTCATTAATTTGGGTGCATATCATTGTTGCGTTAGGCGGATAACCTACGGCCATCCACTGCCGCTGCTCATCCGTCCCAACAGCCCCTAGATAGTCGGTTGTGCGTAGGAGGTATCGCTGCCTCGCACGATGCAGCGATAACTTCTTAATGATTGGCGAAAGTGCTCTACGCCTGCTTCTCCACTTGAACAAACCGACTAGCAAACAGCCCACTCCGCTGGATACAACCGCCATACCGGGTGTTGTAGTAACGGACCAATATTTGCGCCGGCGCAGAAACCAGACCCGTTAGCCAGACAATCCATCCCGCGGTTTATTTAAGGCAAGATCGCAAACGAAGCCCTGTTTTGGCTATCGGCCGAAGCGTCATCACAGCATCGCCAGCAATTCTGTGGCGAGCCAGAAGACACCCGTGCACAGGAGCCCACACCAAACGGCTGAAAGCACGCCGCCAATTAGTAAGGCAACCGCCGGCCAGCGCGCCCGCCCAACAGAGGGCGCTTGCGCGGGAACCAAGCTGACATTTCGACTGATCTCAAGGAACGGAACTTCGGAGTTCGGGACGACTACCTGCACTCTCGACCTCGACTCAACCATACTCATGATGCATCTCCCCTCGAATCCAACAAACCAACATGGGTGAGGCACGAGAGTTGCGGCGAGCATCAAAATATTTTTTTGCAGCCAGCGCGGGCCCTACTAAGTCAATTGACACGCGTCGTCAGTCCAATGTCGGCCAGCAAACGGATATATCATCCGATCGTTTCACCAGCGCGGACGCGGTTCACGACGCCCGTAGGCAGGCCGGTTCCGGAGTCCGGCAACGCACGAAAACGACGAGAGTTAATGAACTTTTCGGAACCAAAATGAACCAGGCTCGCGATCGGGCTGCTCTGCGAAAACGGGACACGCTCGCGACAATTCGGAACGATGTTCGTGCGCGAGATAATTTACCGCGGCTAAAACCTCAAACGATTTGTTAAAGCTCAAAAACGCCTCGAGCAGGTATTGTTCGTTCCAAAGGTATCGGCGCTCAATGACCCACTCGGCGGGGTAATCGCGTGGCGTGAAAATATCATGCGCATGCACGATAACTCCTGGCTTCAACAGTCCAAGCAAATAAAGATATTCATGCAGAACATCTCCCTGCGGCCTGATCACGTGCGACGAATCTATAAAAAGTAAATCATTGGCCTGCAATTGAGTGACCAGATCGGTTTCTGACAGCTCAATCGGCTGGCGGATGATTGAAACTCCGATATCGTCGAGCCAAGGGTGTTCGTAGGGTTCAACGCAAATATGATGACAACGGTTATTGGGATCATCCACATAGTTTTGGCGCTCAGCCAATAGCGCCATTAATGTGGACTGCCCGCCGCCGATCTCAACGATCTGGCGCGGCTTGAAATGCCGGATCATATTATAGAGCATTTCCGCATCGCCCGATTCAAATTGCCCGTTGTCGTAACCGAATTCCGTTTCGGTAGTCTTTTGGCGTGGAACTTCTAAAAGCTCGTCTCGGTAATTAAATCGTTGAATGAGGGCGAGCTGCCCGCGGACGTTCAGATTAAGACCGGGAAGTTGGCGCGGCTCGCTCAAGGGATGACGAATATCTTCCGGAAAGACAACTGGCGAACGATAGTGATGCCGGAGCATAGCAATACCCAGTCGATCGAGGACGCTCACCGCCAAAACCATAAGATGCTTGCTCCATTTGTGCGCCCCGTTGTTGAACCCAAAAGTTAGTGAGCAATCGTGTCACCGGTGCGTCCCCGGGAAGCACGAGATTGTGAATGGAAGTTCCGTCTGCTTGGTAATTTGTTGCCACCGGGGCGATGCATCAGATGCACGCCGCCCTGTCCCCTGACGCATCATTTAAGGCCGCGCCCAGACTCAATTTCTTGGGTAGAGGGCGCCAACCCTGCGGTGCCAGGCCGTGAATAAGGATAGACGGGTCGGGCCGCAATTTTCCTGATGACGTGACCTCAAATCGCCTCAAAGAGCCTAATGGGCCACGTGTGACGGCGTTATCCGAGAGCAACTGCCGAAGCAGATCGTTTGTCAGAACTTGAAGCCGTCCAGCGTTCTCCGAGTAAGACGGTGCGAGCAATCGCAAATCGTCTAATGATTTTGTCAGCCAACAGCGGACCAACGATACCGCCAATTGTTAACATAACTACGAGCGTGTTAATTCCATGGACATGAAACGAATACGCTAGAAACCATGTCGCACTTGTGAAAAACATGTGATACAAAAATATTGCATACGAACTTCTACCAATAGACATCAAAACTTCGTTGCGCCATTCCAATTCCACCACCACCAAATACGCGCCGCTAATCCCTAACAGCAATGACATAGTTGAAATTCGCCCGGCTACGTGAAAATAACCAAGCAAACCTGCCACCACCAAAAGCATTATGCTTACAAACACTGCCAACGCTGAGATGAAAAAATAATTTCCTTTTATTCGGAATCGAATACAGGCGAGGCCGCAGAGAAAGTAAGGAAAAATATAGATTGCGCCGTTCAAGTTAAAGTTAAAAATCCCCGGTACAATAATCCATCGCTGAGCCGCAATTGAGCCGGCCCACACAATCAAAAATCTAAATCCATTAGCGAGGAGCCCCAACTTCTCCAGAACAAGCGTCACGACAAAAATTATAAACAGCGCTTCAAGAAACCAATAATTATAATACGGAGAAACGATAAGAAGCAGATCGTTCCAATTCCATACTTTTCCATGCACGCCGTGAACAAGAATCAAAACAAATCCAGTGTTCGCGACGAGCATAGGTAAGAGCAGTCGTCGCATCTTTCCCAAAACGAATTGTTTTCCGCCACTCAAAATCGGGCGACCTCCATACACGTAGCCCGAAACAAAGGCGAACAATGGCATTCGGACGTAAATGAGCGCATCCACAATGACGTGCCATATAGAGGTGCCTTTAAGATTCAATCCCTCCGGCGCGTCAAAGACGACGACGTGGTACAGCACCAACAATATGCAAAAGATGCCTCGTGCAGTGTCGACGTAACTATCTCTGTTAGTTGCGTGATCGGCTGTCATGGGTCGCAGATAGCGTTGTGATGACTGCTGTCGCATCCCGCTTGTAAAGGTAACAGTCCTTTCAAACTGAAACACACACGGCTAAATTGAATCAAGAGACACAACCGCAATGTGCGGCGCAGTGTCCATATTATGAAACAGAAATTACACGAAACATCTGTGGATATTCTTTGGGTGACGGCGGTGCTACCCGAAAAGCTGCCATCTGACGGGTCTTTTTCTCAGCCAGCCAGGGCATGGGGCGGACAGTCGCCAAGAATGATAGCTTTGCAGAACCCTATTCAATCATTTCGTTGGATTGGCCGGCTCAATAGGGACTCGGCTTGCAAACTGGCTCAGCGGCGATTCAAAAACCGAAGCACAACCCCATGCAAAGTAAGGCACGGCAATAATTTTGCAGGCGGCGGCCATCGTAAACCACGCAGTATTGCTTTGAAGTAAACCAGAATCACGCACTCACAAAGCTCAATGGCTTCGGACAAGCAGCGCTTTAAATTTTACTTCAGATCAATGGCTGAAAATCTCATTTCCTACCGGACGATGAAGAGCGATGAGCTGCAGTACGACCTAACCGTCGCTGCGGCTTTTTTGTATGTCGATGCTTCGCTGGCCTAGCCCTGCCTGAGGCGTTCGCGCGGCCCAGGTGCAATAAATTCCGAACTGGAGTGGCCAGTTTAAAAAATATACCGGAGTAAGTTGCCGCTGATCTATCTGGGTATCCAGGAATGACCAACGACAATTCCGCAACCTGCCAACTGTCCACCATTGTATAACCTATTTGCTCGAAGCCCCGGATAAACTCGTCGCGATTGTAGAGCATGCAACTGACCAGCAGATCATTCATGTCTTGAACAGTTGCCAGCGCGGGACCGTTCGTCAGAGGTGTGCGGTTGATCAGGACGTAACGAGGCTTCCTCTTAAAATCGGCGATTATACTGGGAAGCGGTCTTTCGAAATAATGGAGCGAGCCTGAGGCGATGAATAAATCCGACTCGTCGGCGCCGCGCAAATTGTTAGTAAACCGCAGATGGCTCTCGTGTTTTTGTTTGGCCACTTGAACGCCTGTATGAATGTTCTCGGGCAAGTCATAGACGGTCCAAACTACGTCCGACGGCAGCTTCAAATATTTGGAATAGCAGTAAAACAAGTTTCCGGCGTTGCCACCGAAGTCGAAAATATTATGCGTATGCGGAAGTATCGATCGAATGTGGAACAGCGCAGGATAGTCGCTCGGACGGGCACTTCGCGCCAGCGTCATTAGCAGCTTCAGATGGCTGGAATCTTCATGGCCTGGCTTCCTGTAGCGGACAATCGACGCTGATGCATCCTCAAGGAGAGGAAATGGGCGGTTGTATCCCACCAAGCCAATAAACAAATGCCGAAGAATAGGAAATTCCCGTAGCGCCCTAATAACTCCGAACAACGACCGTATCCGGCTCAACGACCTGATCACCCGCGAACACCAGCGGATTTGCGCGAGACGCAAGCCTGTCAAACTCTTGAACATGGGCCGATAAGCTGACGCAGCTTTCGCTATCAATGCCCGGGTTTACGTACCCCGTCCCTTCTAGTCCTTTTCAAATTTTTCCCGAAGCGAGACCACTTTCCGGAAACACATCCGGATGGTCGCGAGACTTAAGCCAAAAACAATCGCTGTCGCGGGAACAGACGACGAAGGTGATCTGGCCTGCGGCGCACATGTGAAATTCGCGCATCGCCCTTGAACCCATACGATCAAAAACAGGTTCACTTCAGTACGAATGCCATTAAAGAGCAGATTGTATTCGGCCTATGCGCTCGGTGTCACAAAAAAGCGATTTTAGGATTACTTGGTTACCTCATTAGGCCTTTTTTCCGCTTCACTTTGACGCACAAAGCGTGACGGTAAGAGACAGTGCGCGCTTAGATTCTATTTCAGAGCTGCGGCACTCGCCGGGGTAACTAAGTGCAGTTACTCCGGCGGACCAGGATCACCTGCTTTGCCAGTGTTCGCTTGGACGCAAACAAGCTGAAAATTTGCATTGGGCGCCCCGGCCCTCACGGTTTGTCGAGTGCTGATCGCAGCAGCTTGGCAGGTCTCGATACTCGGATAGTTCCCGACATGAAGCGGAGTCGCAACAGGCGCGGTAACCAGCACGAGCCAGAAGACAGGCATGGGTGATCTCCATCTTAGGGTGGTCTCTGAATCTAAGCTCCGCATGCAAGGAATGGGAGACCCGTCTTTCGCAGCGTCTGGTTCGCGAATGGCAAACTTGCGGCGCGAGAGCGCTCTCTCACCTGCTTCCACACCCGACGCAATTGGATGTTGATGATCACTGCGCCCGAATATCCGCCATCGATTCTAAATCGCGGTTATTGCGCGACACGCGAAGTTCAAGGATTTCAAAAGGCGGTGGTCAGCCAGCTAGCTGGCGTACAGAACCGATCATTGTTCCCAGTGTGGAAACCACAACCTCCGAGTATTCGCTCGGTGATCAATCGGCCAGGATCAAACTGAATTATGCAGCTAGCTTCCGCTTCCTGCGCCATCCTAAGAGGCCGAGCAGTGCGCCACCGCTTGCAAAGAGTGGGAGCGCTGCGGGAAGCGGCGTTTGCGAAACTGCTACATCGTCAATAATCGGAGAACCCTCCCCGACAGATCCGGTTTGCGCAAACAATAGGATGGCGGAGCCCGAATTATCTGAAAATGCCGAAAGCGTCTCGGTCGTTCCAGGGTTTGAGCCGGCAGCGCCAATGATGCCATTGTAATTTACTGGAGCGCCGCCGTTCACGCTGACATTGAGTCCCCACTGGCCTCCGGGTCTATTATCGCCATAAACAAGGAAACTAAGCTGGAATAGCGAGTTGGGAGCCAACCCGGTCACGGTGTATGAAGCCGTACCCGGACCGTTTTCGTTCAGAAGGATGGCGCCGTCTGAAAATGCCCCCCTCCTGTCGAATGCTTGGAAAAACGTGCTCCCTGGGTCGCCACTACCAGTAAAAGTCCAGCCAGCGAAATTTGCCGCCTGATAAAACTGGATTGTCGGATCAGAATATTTTTCGTTGTTATTGTCACCCACTGCGGACGTAAATGATGCCCCCGCGAAACCCAGATCATTGAAGTTCTGCGAATAGGAGACCGCCTGCGCGCCGCTCAGAGGAACAGAAGCGCCCGATATCAATGCCGTCGCGAATACAACACCCGCAACAAGGTTATTTTTCGTGCACATGCCCGACCCCGCCTTCCGACCCCGCCACAAATCAATGATGCGCCGCCAAACCTGCGGTGGTCAATTGTAATATTGCAATCACAGATCATCCGTGTGGATTGCCGGCGCACAATTTTATCCACTGTTGCCTTGCGGTCATATGGCCAGCGGTGCGCGAAGCTTATGTAGAGCA
>Ga0134126_10012933_pt1 | contig 10539 bp, 6 predicted proteins | sample KB31752_FD_96881 | JGI IMG/M metagenome (GOLD analysis project Ga0134126, IMG submission 96881) | Terrestrial soil microbial communities with excess Nitrogen fertilizer from Kellogg Biological Station, Michigan, USA - KB3-175-2 | ecosystem: Environmental > Terrestrial > Soil > Unclassified ...
AATTATCGTAAAAGTGATATAAGCATTCGTGGTAAATTTTCATTATTACCAGAGCACTCCGTTTTATTATTAAAAGAAGCTGTTCAAAAAAGATTTCCTGGTTGTATGGTTCTTTCTACGTGTAACAGAACTGAGATATACGGAATATGTGATCATCCAAATCAACTTATTGAAATGCTTTGTATTCATACGCATGGCAACATGAAAGATTTCGTTGAGCATGGATATCAATACAAGGGCCTTACGACAGTGGAGCATTTATTTAAAGTAGCTGCCGGACTGGATTCCCAGATAATAGGTGACTATGAAATTTTATCGCAATTGAAGTTGGCAGCAAAAGTAGCTAAGGAAAATAATTGCCTTAATAGTTTTATGGAAAGGGTAATTAACTATTCGCTTCAATCTTCTAAAGAAATAAAAACTACTACTAATTTAAGCTCCGGAACCGTATCAGTTTCATATGCCGCAATTGAAATAATTAAAGAAAGGGTTTCGGATATAAGCACTAAAAGAATTCTGCTGGTTGGCGCTGGTAAATTTGGAAATCATATTGGTAAGAATCTTAAAAATTACTTATCAACCTCATCACTTTTCTTTACAAATCGTACCGATAAAAAAGCACTTGAACTAGCACAAGAATGCGATGCAGCGTTCGTGCCTTATGCGAACTTAGCTCATGCATGCAACGATGCTGATATTATAATAGTTAGTTCAGCGGCTGAAACATATAACATTCTTCCTTCGTTTTTTACGATTAATAAATCAAGATTGATATTGGATCTTTCCGTTCCACAAAATGTTGATCCAGCCGTTAAAAATTTAGCAGGAATACATCTTTTAAATGTAGATGAAATATCTGCCATCCTTGACAAAACAATCTCTCTTCGCCAGGCCGAAATTCCCAAGGCAATGGAAATTATTAAACGAACCATGTTAGACTTATGTAACTGGTATCGCAAACAAGGGATTAACCCGGCATTGCGCATCGTAAAATCTCAGCTCTACCAGCTAAGCGAAATACATCTTACTAACGAGGCTTTCGAGAGCAAAATTCATAAAGCCGTATCTTCGCTTGCGATACAACTGCACCAGCAAAACAATAAGGGTTGCCAGTGTATTACTGCTTTAAGCAGTTACCTTCACATGAATTGAAAAAGATTATTAAGATAGGAACGCGTGAAAGCCAATTGGCTGTGTGGCAAGCTACCCTTGTGCAAAGTCTGCTATTAAAAAACCACGTTGTTTCCGAATTAGTCTATATAAAAAGTGAAGGCGATATAGATACTATTACACCCTTATATGAAATAGGCGTGCAAGGCATTTTTACAAAATCGCTGGATGCTGCATTAATAAATCATCGCATTGATATTGCTGTCCATTCTTTAAAAGACGTACCGACCAAACTGGCAGAGGGCATTCAATTGGCTGCAGTTTTAAAGCGGGCTTCATATAAAGATATTTTTGTTTATAAAGATGATCACTCCTTTTTAGAAGATAATAATAGCAGCGCTATAATTGCTACCAGCAGCACACGACGCAAAGCGCAATGGTTACACAAATATCCTAATCACGTTTTTGAAAATTTGCGTGGAAACGTAAACACACGGTTAAGAAAAATAAACGAGCATAGCTGGAACGGAGCCATATTTGCCGCAGCCGGGCTTGAGCGAATTAATCTTCGTCCTTCAAATTCAATTGACCTGGATTGGATGCTGCCGGCACCCGCACAAGGTGTTATTGGTGTTGTTTGCAGAACAGGTTATCAGTCTGCCTTTGAGATAGTTCATGCATTGAATGATGATACAACCGCCTTGTGTGCAAAAATTGAAAGAGACTTTTTGAGGGCCTTAATGGGCGGATGCTCAACACCAATAAGCGCTTTGGCAACCATTGAAAACGGAGCAGTAAATTTTAAAGGCAATATTTGCAGCCCCGACGGTAAACAAAAAATTGAAGTGCAAAAAACTACGTCTATGCGAAGTAGTGATGAACTCGGTGAAGTTGCTGGTAAGGAACTTTTGAAAAATGAGGAAGTGCAAAAAATAATAAACAGGCTAACGAATGCTGAAAAATAAAATTCAAATATTAAGCACCGGGCCTGTTGCGGAAGAACTCATTAAAGAGGCAGCTGAGAATTACATTATTATTGATGAAATTTCTTTCATAACAACAGAAGATATCGATGATATAGCCATTGAAAAAAAGATAAGAGAATTATCTAACCAAAAAATAACGGTGGTTTTTACGAGTACGAATGCCGTGAATGCAGTTGCTAGGTTTATTTCAAAACAACCTAGCTGGAAAATATTTTGCATTGGCAGCACAACGAAAACGTTAGTAAAGAAATTTTTCGGAGAAGGCGCTGTTGCTGAATTTGCTGAAAATGCAGAAAGCTTATCAAAATTAATTCTTCAAAATTCTTCAATACAAAATATTACTTTTTTTTGTGGTGATAAACGAAGAGATGAATTACCCGGCAATCTTAATAAAGGTGGAATAGTGGTTGATGAGATTGTGGTTTATAAAACGATAGAGACTCCAACCGTTTTGACGAAACAATATGATGGTATCTTATTCTTTAGCCCGAGTGCCGTGCAAAGTTTTTTTTCAAAAAATTCAATTAATAAGAATGCAAAAATCTTTGTTATAGGCTCTACCACTGCAAACGCTGTAAAACTTTTTAGCCAACAACCTGTTATCATTGCTGAAACTCCGGGCAAAAAAAATTTAGTAAATCTGGCAATTAATCATTTCAGCAAAAGCAATATCATTTAAATGGAACAATTAAAAAACGATTTGTTATTAAGGGCGTTAAGAAAAGAAAAAGTAGAACGTCCACCCGTATGGATGATGCGCCAGGCTGGAAGGTATTTGCCAGACTATATAAAATTAAGAGAGAAATACGATTTTTTCACGCGGGTTCAAACGCCTGAGCTGGCAACTGAAATAACATTACAACCAGTACAACAGGTAGGTGTAGACGCAGCAATTATTTTTTCAGATATATTGGTAATTCCGCAGGCGATGGGTGTGGAGGTTTTAATGGAAGAAGGGAAGGGACCCTCATTACCTCACGTTATAAAAACTCAAAAAGATATTGATGCCCTTATTACAGATAATGTTGAAGAAGCATTAAGTTATGTGACAAAAGCATTAACTCTTACAAAACGGGAATTAAATGGCCGGGTTCCATTGATAGGTTTTGCTGGCGCTCCATGGACAATATTATGTTACATGGTTGAAGGTAAAGGAAGTAAGACATGGGATAAAGCAAAACAGTTTTGTTATACCGAGACTAATCTTGCCCACCAATTATTACAGAAGATTACAGATACAACTATTGCTTATTTACAAGCCCAGGCAATAGCAGGAGCAGATGTTCTGCAGGTTTTTGATAGCTGGAGTGGTTGCTTGAGTCCGGGCGATTTTAAAGCTTTTGCACAACCATATTTATTGCAAATTGCTGATGCTTTAAAAGACGTTGCACCGATTATTTTATTTCCGAAAGGAAGCTGGTATGCCCTAAAAGAATTAAGCAACAGCAGCGCTGCGGGGCTGGGATTAGACTGGTGTATTTCGCCAAAAATGGCAAGGGAGTTAACGGGTAATAAAATTGTTTTACAAGGGAATTTTGACCCTGCTAAACTGTTAATGCCTGTTTCTGAAATTAAGAAAGCCGTGAAAGAAATGATAAATGAATTTGGTGTTCAAAATTATATCGCCAACTTAGGACATGGTATTACGCCAAACGTTCCGGTTGAAAATGCAAAAGCATTTGTTGAGGCGGTGAAAGAATATGGCCAATAGTTTTCTGCGTAAATGAATAATACTAACAATACATATCAAACCGAAACAAAAGAATTTAAAGAAAGATGGGTAACCTATATCAATGATCTACAGGAAAAAATTTGCAAGGCCTTGTCAACAGAAGACGGAAAAGAAAACTTTATAAAAGACGAATGGAAACGTGATGAAGCCGAAGGTGGCGGTGGCATTACAAGAGTTATTGAAAATGGCAATGTATTTGAAAAAGGCGGCGTAAATACTTCTGTTGTTTACGGTAAGGTAACGGATCCAATGCGCCGGCAATTAAAATTAGAAGGCAGTAAATGGTTCGCTTGTGGCTTATCGTTAGTTATTCACCCGCTGAACCCTTATGTGCCTACTGTGCACGCAAACTGGCGCTACTTTGAGTTGTACGACGAAGATGGAAATGTTATAGATAGATGGTTTGGTGGAGGCACTGATCTTACACCGTATTATTTATTTGAGGAAGATGCAAAACATTTTCATAAAACAATAAAAAATGCGATGGATAATTTTGGGCAAGACCTTTATCCAAAGTATAAAAAAGAATGCGATCATTATTTTACCAATACACATCGAAATAGCGAAATGCGTGGAATTGGTGGTGTATTTTACGATTACCTTCGACTTGCCAATGAAGATGAAGCCGAAGTTTTATTTAAATTTCAACAAGCCAACGGTAACGCCTTTTTAGATGCCTATCTGCCGATTGTGAAAAAAAGAAAAAGCATCAATTATGGCGAAAGGGAAATTAAATGGCAGGAAATAAGAAGAGGCCGTTATGTAGAATTTAATTTAATTCATGACCGGGGAACACTATTCGGTTTAAAAACAAATGGAAGAACAGAAAGTATTTTAATGAGTCTTCCGCCTAGAGCAAGATGGGTTTATGATTACGCTCCTGAACGAGGCAGCGAAGAAGATAAATTATTACAGGTTTGTTTGCATCCGGTAGAATGGGTTGCCAGCTGACTTTACATTCTTAATAACAACTTATGTATTTACAAAGAAGAAACAGGATTCTCCGCCAATCGCCTTCCGTAAGAAGCATGGTTGCAGAAACTGTTTTAACACCCAACGATTTTATTGCGCCTTTATTTATTGATGAAGGTCAGAACGTTTCATTTGAAATTCCATCGATGCCAGGCTATTACCGGTATTCAATTGATAATACGATTAAGGAGGTTAATGAATTATGGAGCCTGGGAATAAAAAGCGTTTTATTATTTATAAAAGCGCCCGATGAATTAAAAGATAATACGGGTAAGGAAGCCTGGAATGATGATGGCTTAATGCAACGAAGTATTAAAGCTATAAAAAATGCATTACCCGAAATGATTGTCATGACTGATGTTGCGCTTGATCCATATTCATCGTACGGCCACGACGGAATAGTAGAAAATGGAGAAATTGTAAATGATCCAACTGTAGATGCCTTGGTGAAAATGAGCCTCAGCCATGCAAAAGCAGGTGCCGATTTTGTGGCGCCTAGCGACATGATGGATGGACGCATTGGTGCAATAAGAGAAGCATTGGAAAAAAATAATTTTACCAAAACAGGCATCATGGCGTATAGCGCAAAATATGCTTCTTGTTTTTACGGCCCGTTCCGCGATGCGCTGGATTCTGCCCCGGGATTTGGCGATAAAAAAACCTATCAAATGGATTATGCCAATCGCGTTGAAGCAATAAAAGAAGCGGTTATGGATGAAGAGGAAGGAGCAGATATTATTATGGTGAAACCTGCGATGGCTTACCTCGACATTATCCGTGAAGTTAAAGATAGTGTAACCCTTCCCGTTAGCGCTTACCATGTAAGCGGCGAGTATGCTATGATTAAGGCTGCTGCAAAAATGGGTTGGCTCAACGAGGATAAAGCCATTCTTGAATGTCTTACGTCTATTAAACGGGCTGGTGCAGATTTGATTGCGACTTACTTTGCAAAAGATGCCGTGAAATTGTTGTGACAAAGCTTCCTGTGACGAATGATCAATCTTGGTTCAAAATAATTTAAGTTTTACACTTATAATAATTATGACTTACACAAGCAATCGCAGTAAACAACTTTTTTTAAGGGCGCAACAATCAATTCCCGGTGGAGTAAATTCACCCGTGCGTGCCTTTAAAAGTGTTGGTGGCACACCTGTTTTTATTAAGAAAGCAAAAGGTGCCTATCTGTATGATGAGGATGGAAATCAATATATAGATTACATTAATTCCTGGGGGCCAATGATTCTCGGTCATGCCCATAATCCTGTGGTAAAAGCCATACAGGAAAAGGCTGCACATTCTACATCGTTTGGTGCGCCCACAGAGTTGGAGATTGAAATGGCAGAACTCATAAAAAGCATGGTTGCCAATGTTGATTTAATTAGAATGGTGAGTAGTGGTACAGAAGCGTGTATGAGTGCCGTTAGGCTGGCGAGGGGATTTACCGGAAGAAATAAAATCATAAAATTCGAAGGTTGCTATCATGGCCATGCCGATTGCTTTTTAGTTAAGGCCGGAAGCGGAATGGCTACTTTAAATATTCAAACCGTTCCCGGAGTTACAGGTGGTGTGGCCAATGACACACTTACGGCTCCATACAACGATTTACCTTCAGTAGAAAAATTATTGACAGAGAACAAAGGCGAAATTGCTGCTATCATAATTGAACCAGTCGTTGGAAATATGGGTTGTATTTTACCTCAACCAGGTTACCTCAAGGGATTACGAAAGTTATGCGATGATGAAGGAATCGTTTACATTTTTGATGAAGTGATGACCGGCTTCCGTTTAGCAAAGGGCGGCGCTCAGGAAGCATTGCATATAAATGCAGATCTCATAACTTATGGCAAAGTGATCGGTGGTGGTTTACCTGTAGGTGCATTTGGCGGAAAAAAAGAGATCATGCAACACATTGCGCCATTAGGAAATGTTTACCAGGCAGGAACATTAAGCGGAAATCCAATCGCTATGATTGCCGGATTTACCATGCTTACAGAGTTGAAAAACAATCCATCGATCTATAATGAACTTGATGAAAAAAGTTCCTATCTCGAAAAGGGGCTAAATAAAATTCTAACTGAGAAAAATGTACCTCACCGCATTAATCGTTTTGGAAGCATGATGAGTTTGCATTTTTGCAATCATGATGTTATTGATTTTGAAACTGCTTCCACTTCCAATATTCCACTATTCAACAAATTTTTTCATCACATGCTTGAAAACGGAGTTTACCTTCCGCCATCAGGTTATGAAAGTTGGTTTTTAAGCAATGCTTTGACTTATGAAGATTTAAACCAAACGATTGAAGTTGCTGAAAAGTTTTCTTTCTAAATCAACTTAAAAGTATACAAGCAAAACATAAAAAAGGCGAAGGAAAAACCTTCGCCCACCCCAATAAAATCTTTTATTAGCAAAAGCCTCTATGATTATTAAATCACTATACAAAAGAATTCTTGAGCCTTAAGAATTATCAGGGGTTTTTCCGTTAGCAACGGCCATATAAACTCTCTACACGAAAGGATATAATCGTTTTGTATAGCAAAAGCCTAATAGACTAATATTATGCCAAACGAAATTTGAAATGACTATTCTCTCATTTTCAAACCTGAAAACCCCTTATTATTTAGCGTAGCGGAAGTTTTTTAACTTATTTTTTTTGCTTACTATTATTACAAATTCCACAATTTCTTTTGGGTAACCGGCTACACAAATGTGATTTTATGTTGACCTCACATTTATTTTGACAATAATTATCGCATGGTAATTTCTTACCTTTGCCATCTTTTTATATTAAAGAAAGGTTAGAAAATGAAGAGATTATACCCTGAATATTGCCAGCTGAATTTAACACAAATCGCAGGAGAAACGCTGGCAATTTGGGAAAGAGAAAAAACTTTTGAGAAGAGCATCACCCACCGGGAAGGTAGCCCCGCCTTTGTATTTTATGAAGGACCGCCGAGTGCCAATGGGATGCCGGGTATTCATCATGTAATTTCCAGAACGCTGAAAGATCTTGTATGCCGTTATAAAACAATGCGTGGTTACCAGGTAAAACGCAAAGGCGGTTGGGATACCCATGGTTTGCCGGTTGAATTGGGCGTAGAAAAATTACTGGGCATTACAAAAGAAGACATTGGAAAGAAAATAACCGTCGAAGAATATAATGCCACGTGCAGGAGAGAAGTGCTAAAGTTTAAAGACAAGTGGGATGAACTCACGCAAAAAATGGGTTATTGGGTTGACCTCGATCACCCCTACATAACTTTTGAAAATAATTATATAGAATCGCTTTGGTGGTGTTTGAAGCAATTATATGAAAAAGGATTTTTGTATGAAAGTGTAAGCATTCAACCGTATTCGCCCGCAGCAGGGACCGGCTTAAGTTCACATGAATTAAATCAGCCCGGAACTTATAAAGATGTGAAGGATACTAGTGTAGTGGCAATGTTTAAAGCAATTAAAAATGAAAAATTAAAAATTGAAAATGCTGTTGAGGATATTTTCTTTTTGGCATGGACAACAACTCCATGGACATTGCCATCAAATCTTGGCTTAACGGTCGGCCCAAATATTGATTATGTTTTAATCAAAACTTTTAATCCATATACCCATCTTCCGACAAACGTAATATTGGCTAAAACACTTATCAGTAAATACCTTAAAGCCGAAAATGAAAATGGTGATTTTGAATCTTACGAAGAAACTGCTAAACATATTCCCTGGAAAATATTGGCGGAGTTTAAAGGCAAAGACCTCGAAGGTTTATTGTATGAACAGTTACTCCCTTCCGAAGCAAACACCTTAGAAAAAATTCAGGAAATAACTCCCGGTGCCGAACCTTTTAAAGTAATAACAGGAGACTTTGTTACTACCGAAGATGGAACCGGTATTGTTCATACAGCTCCTGCCTTTGGTGCCGATGACTTTAAAGCAGGTAAAAAAAATAATCTCGGTATATTAACCCTTGTAGATAAGGAAGGAAAATTTGTAGATGGCGTTGGAGAATTCAGTGGGCGCTTTGTAAAAAATTATAAAGATGATCCGCATTATACCGATGTAAATGTTGATATTTCTGTCAAATTAAAAAAAGAAAACCGCGCTTTTAAGGTTGAAAAATACGAGCATAATTATCCTCATTGCTGGAGAACAGATAAGCCAATAATTTATTACCCTTTGGATGCATGGTTTATAAAAACCACAGCAGCAAAAGAACGGATGGTTGAATTAAATAATACCATTAACTGGAAGCCAGCGTCCACAGGAACAGGAAGGTTTGGTAACTGGTTGGAAAATATGGTCGACTGGAACCTAAGCCGCAGCCGTTTCTGGGGAACGCCACTGCCTGTGTGGAGAACAGAAGACGAAAGTGAAGAAATCTGCATTGGTTCTATTGAAGAATTAAACGAGGGAATCAGAACAGCGAGCAAAATATTAGGCGGCGATGTAAATAAAAATTATTTACATGAAGGTATCTTGGATTTACATAAACCTTACGTAGACGAAATCGTCCTGGTATCTGCATCTGGCAAACCTATGAAAAGGGTTTTAGATCTTATTGATGTTTGGTTCGATAGCGGCGCTATGCCCTATGCACAATGGCATTTCCCTTTTGAAAATAAAGAAGAATTTAAACGAAACTTTCCGGCAGATTTTATTGCCGAAGGTGTTGATCAAACGCGGGGATGGTTTTATACGTTGCATGTTTTAGCAGCCTTGTTATTTGACAGTATTGCATATAAAACAGTTGTAAGCAATGGTCTCGTACTGGATAAGAATGGTGTGAAAATGAGTAAGCGGCTCGGCAACATCGTCGATCCGTTTGAAACATTGGAAATATTTGGGCCAGATGCTACAAGGTGGTACCTCATAACGAATGCTTCCCCGTGGGACAGTTTAAAATTTGACCTCGAAGGCATAAAGGAAGTACAGCGAAAATTCTTTGGAACGCTTTATAATACTTACCAGTTTTTTGCCTTATATGCTAATGTGGATGGTTTTGCTTTTAAGGAAAAATACATCCCGGTAAACGATCGTCCGGAAATTGACCGGTGGATCATTTCTTCACTGAATACCCTTGTTGAATCCGTGACCAAAAGCATGGATGATTATGAACCTACCCAGGCCGGAAGGGCCATTGAATATTACCTTGATGAGCACCTAAGTAACTGGTATGTTCGACTTTCCCGCAGGAGGTTTTGGAAAGGAGAATATGAACATGATAAAATTTGTGCCTATCAAACTCTTTATGAATGTCTTCAGGTTATGAGCAGGCTTATTGCTCCTATTGCACCATTTTTTGCCGATTGGCTTTTTACAAATCTCAATAAAGCTACAGGCCAGTTGGCGGCGTCATCGGTTCATGTAAGCGATTTTCCTTATGCGGATACGACGTTAATGGATAAAGACTTGGAAGAACGTATGCAATTGGCCCAGGATGTATCGTCGTTAATTCTTTCGCTACGAAAAAAAGTGAACTTGCCGGGTGGTCAGGTTGGAATCAAAGTAAGGCAGCCGCTTCAAAAAGTCATCATTCCTGCTATTGATGATTCTTTCGCCCAAAAAGTAAAAATGGTTGAGGAAATCGTAAAATCAGAGACAAATATCAAAGAAATTGAGCTGTTGCAGGCAAACAATAATTTTATAAAGAAGAAAGCGAAGGCTAATTTTAAAACCCTGGGGAAAAAATTGGGTGCTAAAATGAAATGGGCTGCGGAAAGAATTCAACAACTTAATGATGGAGAG
>Ga0134126_10012934_pt1 | contig 10539 bp, 10 predicted proteins | sample KB31752_FD_96881 | JGI IMG/M metagenome (GOLD analysis project Ga0134126, IMG submission 96881) | Terrestrial soil microbial communities with excess Nitrogen fertilizer from Kellogg Biological Station, Michigan, USA - KB3-175-2 | ecosystem: Environmental > Terrestrial > Soil > Unclassified ...
AAGATATTATGGCAGATTGCCCATCGTCGATCATCCCATGACAACCAGCGAAGCCAACAACCTCAAACAAAGTGCAGTGACCGATGTGTATGCATTGATCATTTCAGATCTGCAGTTTGCGATTGCGAATCTACCGGCCAGCTATACGGGAGTTGACGTGGGAAGGGCTACCAAATATGCCGCCGAAGGTCTGCTGGCGCAAGTATATATGGCAAGATAGGGACCTGCCTACAGTATCAACGGGCCGGGTCTGGCACTCAACGAATGGGCGCTGGCGCTGCCTTTAATAAACGATATTGTCGGCAGCGGGCTTTTCGCTTTCAACCCCAACTATGCGAATATCTTCTCTTATTCCAACCAGAGCCCGACCTCCACTGGAAATAAGGAAGCCGTCTTTGACGTCATGTATCAAACCGGGATCAGCGGAACGGCATCCACTTATGGTGCCACCTATCCCTGGGATCTGACGCCTAACGGCTATTTTTTATCGCTTAAGGATACGAAGTCGAACGGGAGTCTCGAGATCATCCCTGTGTCGCAGGACCTGGTAGCCGATTATGAGACAGGAGACCTGCGGCTGCCTGCCACCATCTATACAGCAGGATATACTAATGCCGGTAGCACGGAACTCCGCCCCTTCTTTAAAAAATACCTGGACGTAACGAAGATCCCGACGACGAGCCGGTTCGACTGGGGGATCAACTTCATGGCTATCCGGTATACCGATATACTGATGATGAAAGCCGAATGCATCCTGAACGGGGCGCCCGGAACTCAGACTACGGTAGACTCTATCGTCAATCTGGTGAGGACCCGGGCAGGTCTGGCGAGCAAGACGGGGGTGACACTCACGCAATTGTTCGATGAGCGCAGAAAAGAATTTGCCGATGAAGGTTTCAGGTGGTTCGATCTGCAACGCAGCGGACAGGTGTTGACTATTATGAACGACTGGATCAGCAAAGAAGATGTGCAGCATAGGATTAATACTGTGGTGGCGAATTATGTTATTTATCCGGTGCCGCAGTCGCAGTTGGATGCGGCGCCGGGGTTGTATACGCAGAATCCGGGGTATTAGCCAATTATTTGGCAAAACGACCAAAGGCATTTGGAAAAATTACTTTTAAGGGTTACCCTGAATTCCGATATCAACCATGGTCAACCAAGCATCCGGAATACGCGGTATATGGTGGCAGCCATCCTAGAATATCTTTCAGAGATGATTCCATTGATGTCATTCTAGCTGAATTTCCAGATCTTGAAAGAGACGATATTCTCGCTTGCATTGCCTATGGCACCCATTGTCAGGCATGAGCGGATTGCACGCTTTTCGGTAATTTGAAATGCCGAATCTTAGATCTCTTTACTTTCTTTTCGGCATGCCAGAGCTCATAATTGGTCTGTAAATTGGTCCAAAACGTGGCGCTATTACCAAAAGCAGCAGACAACTTGACTGCCATTTCTGGGCTAATGCCGGCCCGTTCATTGACAACAGCGGAAACATTGGCCCTGGTCATACCCAGTCCTTTCGCCAACTCGGTAATGGTCAGGTTGCGCTCTTCCATGAACAGTTGGCGCAATACTGTGCCCGGATGGGCGGGGGGTAAGGCTCGTTTTAGCATATTATTTCCTCCTATTAATGATAATCCACATAATCAACGTCAAAGATATCGCCTTTACTATACCGGAATATTATCCTGTAGTTAGGGCTGACTTTAATGGACCAAAATCCAGCATAATTGCCCGTCAAACGATGAATGCCGCCACCAAGAGCTTTGATGTCGTCCTCGGATGCTACCGCGTCAAGGGCGTCCAGGATTAAGCCAATCTTTGTTAGGTACTCACGAGGGAGTTTCGACCCATTGCCTTTTTCGAAAAAAAGGCGCAATCCCTTGTGAGTTATTGTCTGGATCATTCAATCGTATCGTGTTTAAGAACTGTATCGCGTATTGATACGCTTATCACGTAAAGATAAAGTTTTTTTATTAATTTGAATTACATTGCGAATGGTACACCGAAAAAAGGCGGTCTGGCGCGTCCAATCCTAGTTTTGTCATTTTTTCAAACACTTGCAATTTATCTTTTGAGGGAGTACAAAGGAAGCATGGAAGATTATAAGTTTTTCTATTTAGAAGCCAGGAATAGAAAGCGGTTTATGTTATCTTATATGATTCTGCGAAATGCGAAAGCGGAGCAGAACATAGCGAAAGAGATTCTCAACGATGTAGTTAAACAGGCCGCGTCAAAGGATGAAAGAGAAGAGAGTGGGGACTCTAATCCGCTACAATTGGCAAGTTTGACTGAAATATTAAAAGGTAAAGGCAAGGAATAGAATAATTAGACACCGACAATCCCTATGGTGGACAAGCTATAATTTAATCTACTCCCCTTCCTGCACCCCCACTAAAATACAAAAACGCATCTAATTGGTATACAATCAACTGCGTTTACATTCTTGCGGAGAGAAGGGGACAAGTTTCGAACCTTTTTAGGAAAGATTTAGTAAAAGTATGCGACTTTATTCTCAGGTTCAATCTTCACTGAACTCACTAGGCACGATATAGAATTGTATAGAAGGCCATATCAAGCAATAACTCTATTCGTTTTGTAACAAATGATCTGCAAAAAATATTCATTTCTGATATTATTTGCATTTTTAATATTATTACTCCTATATTTGAAGTGCACTAACTATCAATTTTAGATATAAAATGGCCTTTAAATCTATTCACAAAACCGGTCTTAGCCATCAAGAAAGGCTTATCATAGATACGTTTGTTGGTCAAGATAGACAGATATTGCGGACGGAAGACCTACTCAATATCCTGAAGCCTTCATCCAGTAACCCCCACCTTATCCTTTCAAGACTTGCAAAAAAGGGATGGCTACAGCGGTTAAAGGCAGGAATCTACCGTATTGTCCCACTAGGATCTGATTCCGCTAATCCTATCCCTGAAGATGCTTGGTATATTGCTTCGGAAATATTTGCTCCCTGTTATATTGGAGGTTGGTCAGCTGCAGAACATTGGGACCTTACGGAACAAATCTATAATAGCACGATCGTATTCACAGGGAAAAAGCAAAGGACCATCAAACATAATATTGCAGGTCTTTTATTTGAAACGCATTTCATTCCGAAAAATAATATCTTCGGCACCCAAAAAATATGGACGAATAACAAGCCGATCCAAATATCTGACCTGCACAGAACTTTAATCGATATTCTTCATGATCCCTCAATAGGTGGTGGAGGCCGAGCGCTTATTGATATAGTTAAAGCTTGCACGAAAAAAAAAGAGTTTGAGCCAGAAAAGCTATGGCAATACGCTGTTAGACTAGAGAGCGGCGCTGTCTTTAAGCGGTTAGGAATGGTGGGAGAAAAAATCCTTAACATACCAGAAGCCATTCTCGAAGAGATTCAGTTAAAATGCAAACAAGGCATTATCCTGCTTGACCCGCAAGGCCCAAAAACAGGTCAGATCAATAAAAGGTGGGGGATTCGGATCAATATACCATTAGCTGACATAGCATGATACCTAAACAGGAAATATTATCTACTGCAACCGCCATGGGCCTGCGCCCCGATACAGTCGAGAAGGATTACGTTCTAAGCTGGGTATTATATGGCCTTTCCAAAAATACTCGATTTGCCGGCTGGGTATTTAAAGGAGGGACCTGCCTGAAAAAATGCTATTTTGATACTTATCGTTTTTCTGAAGACCTCGATTTCACTGTTTCTAAAGACGCATTATATGATCAAGAAGGCATCGAATCTGCTCTTACAGAGATATCGGCCAGCATTTACGAGGAAACCGGCATCCGGCTGAAATTGGAGAGTGTAAAGGAAAGTGTCAATAAAAACGAATCAAGGACATTTGAGGCAAAGATCAGTTATGTCGGTCCTTTGAACTATAATCGTTCTGGCGGAAATCCTCGTATCAAATTCGATATTACTAATGACGAAGTCCTCGCCGAAGAACCGGATTCTCGAACAATATTTCATCCATATACCGATGCTCCTAGTACTCCTGCTCTTATTCCTTGCTATTCCATTCATGAGATATTAGCAGAAAAAACCAGAGCCATGTTAGAAAGGGCTGGCAGGGCAAGGGACCTCTACGATGTCATTCAAATAACTCGGAACTTTCGTGAGCATATACAGTCCGATCGAGCACTCGCTTGTCTTAAGAAAAAGTTTGCATTTAAATCGCTTCCGGAGCCGACAGTGCAATTGCTCATGGAAAGTATAGATCTGGCTATCCTAAAGGCGAACTGGGAAGACCAACTGAGCCATCAACTTCCTCAACTCATCGCTGTTGAAAATTTCTACAACGCACTACCAGTCGAATTATCCTGGTGGATAGAAAACAGCCAGGATATTGAGCCCTTGCAGGCTATAAGTAACACACAATATGAAAATATTTTACCTCGCGAATATTTTCCTATTATTGGTGAAGCACCTTCTCGCAGTCTGGGAATTGGGCGACGGGCTTCTATGCAGTCTGCGGCTATCTATTCTGCCGGCCACCTTTACCAGGTCAGGTATGCCGCTCGTAACAGGCTTAGTATTCAATTGGAATACCATGGGGTGTTACGCATCGTAGAGCCTTATTCATTACGGAGGCCATCTACTGGCAATTTGCTCTTATATGCTTTCGAGCAAATAAGGAACGGCTCTCCCAGCAATCAGATCAAAGCATTTAAGGTGCCGGAGATTAAAAGTATTCAAATCACCAATGACCCCTTTAACCCCCGGTATCTCATTGAGCTTTAATAGGGCGATCTACTTTTTTTGTTTGCTCTTCAAATTTTCGACCGGATGATAGGCTCTACAAGCATCATGGATATGGTAGATTATCACCCCCCCCCCGTCATACTACCACATTAATCATCACCACGAAACTCTTCATGATTCTTGTTTAATCTACAACTGAGTTATTACACTATTTATTGCGTTGGAAATAGTCCCATCTTTAATAAACCGTATTACATCCTCTTTAAATTGGTCTTGGATGAAAAACTTAGTTCCTTTTCTTCCGCTGTCCCCAAAACCTTATTGTCCTTCAGAATTCGGATGGTTTTTAATCGTGATTAAACTTATTTATGCCGTAGTAGCGGGGATGGATGATTTTGTGCTCCCACTGGCGAGACAATCATATTACCGTTGTATCTAAAGTGCCTGATCCCCGCTAGTTGGGATTTGATTCAAAATGGGTCTTTTAACGGTGGTGAGCTCGGGTTATATTAGTTAAATTAGTTCCAAATATGAGGTTATGGTACCGATTACGGCGCAAAGGGCATTGCTCTAGTCAAATTACACTCTTATATTACACAGGGGCTATTGGTTGGTGGTAAGACCTACAAAACCTATACGGTTATTGCAATTCCTAACCCAGATCAAGGCGGCGCTGGAAAGTTCGTGTTGCGACCCATTAATGGTGAAGGCCATGACATAGAAGTAAGTATTGAAGACTTACAAGACGGTTCTTGGCACGCTGGTAGTTGATGGCTCATTGAAATTGAAAGATATCCAAGGAGCTCACTGACAAAACAGTCAGCGGTTTTTTGTATGAGTAGTTTCCTTTTTAACGGTCAATGTTACCGTTGGGTCTTCAAGAAGTGCGTTTACCAACCTAGCAGAGATTTAACTATCTGTGCGAAGTTTGTTAAATTTTTGCGCTTCAAGATTAGAGTTCCAATGGCTGAATGCGGTTGTAAATAATCGCTGAATGGAAAAAAACCAACAAAAAAACCAAACAAACAATGCAACTATTCCCACATGGTTGGTTGTTTGAGCTTCAACATTAAGGCGTTCGCCGTGCAAGGCCCCTTTTTAACCGCCTGAAAATCTCGGGGAGATCGATTGAAAACCCTTTGCCCTCGTATTTCTTGACGGCGAGAATACCAGGAACGACATCTTCTTCATTTTTAATATGCTCTTTATGGCCATACTGAATGACCAATTGCTTGTACTGATAGTTCGACAGTTGCAGAGCCTCTATACTGGCATCTTTCATTTGCAGGGCCGCGTTTGCAAACATCAATTGCGACTTCAAGTGCATAATGTTCGCTTGCCATTGCATCGCTGCAACATCGGCATTTGAATATGCCCGCAGTTCGGATTCAGGAGCAGCGGGAGCATTTAGATACATTTTAAGGGCATCCTTAATTTTGTCAAGGGCATCGGCCTTATCAGCAGGTATAACTTTGAATAAAGTTTGCCCGGCCTGTTCCACCACCTCCGTTTCTGCTTCAATGCCCAAATCAAGAAGAAATTGAGCAAAATAGATCAAGTATTGCTTACAAGCAGTCTTAATATGCTCGGGGAAGGAAAAATAAGTAACTAAGTTTTCCTTGTCTATCGCATTGATAGCGGCAATTTCAGCGCTGTGCTCAATTCTTCTAAAAAATGCTACTGCCTTTGAAATTGCAGGTTTTATTATTTCACCCTTATCTTGAATAGGTAAAAATATATTGAACTCCTCGTGCATGGGCAAATCGCCTTCAAATTCAAAACTTTTTGCATCGTGATCAAGCTCCCCAAAATGCTTGATTAATTGGCCAAACTCATAAATGCTGTACGGCCGTGCCCAAAATTCAGGAATAAAATTAAGCTGCAATATTATGCCAGGTCTTAAATCTTCGTCATGCCTGCATCTAATTTCCGCAGTATAGTCAACCTCGCGAAGGTTGCCGCCAAAGTAACGGCTAAATAGAAATAGATGTTTGCCTACCTCTTCGAAGCTATATTCTGTCAGTTGGTTAAACACGGCTTGATCACTCAACCTGCAATACCATCCGTGTTCCTCATGTAGTATGTAGCAATCGGATTTGGAGTCCCAAGTGCCATTAACGACTATAACAAACTCTCCACGGTAGGTGCTTTCTGCAGTAGGAGGATCGGCTTCCCGAAATTTGATATCCAGCATAATTTGTTGGCTTGTGAGGCGGCAACTCGCCGTAGCTGACAATTGGTAAGCCTATCAAGGCTTAATTACTTTCTAAATCTAAAGTATTTTGAGAGATTTTCACTCCCCTTCCTGCACCCCCACTAAAAAACAAAACCGCAACCATTTGCTTTACAAATAATTGCGGTAACAATCAGCGGAGAGGGAGGGATTCGAACCCTCGATACAAGTTTAAGCTCGTATAACGGTTTAGCAAACCGGCCCTTTCGGCCACTCAGGCACCTCTCCGAAGGCCCTTCACGCGGTTCGCGTAAGGGGAGGCAAAAATAAAGATTAATTCCCAGAAAACAAAACCCACCGCATGCGGTGGGTGATCATATTGGTATAGTAAGTGGGGCTTCTCTTGACGGGTTCGGGTAGGGGCGCGCGATGAGCGAAAAATCACATCGCGGCAAGCTGAACTTTTTGCTGTAACTCCATCACATTCTCGCGGAAGAGGGAGTCAGTATCCATCAGATCTTTTACTGTTTGGCACGAGTGGATCACAGTGGTATGATCGCGACCGCCGAAATGCTCGCCGATCGTTTTGAGGGAATTTTTGGTGAAGGCCTTTGCCAGGTACATAGTTATCTGCCTCGCCTGAACGATCTCGCGTTTGCGGGTTTTTTGCAGTAGCTTATCATAGGAAACATCGAAATATTCACACACCATGCGCTGTATGGTTTCGATGGTAATTTCCTTGCTGCTAGTTTTCACGAAATTACGGAGCACCTTTTTGGCCAATTCCAGGTCGATTTCCCTCTTATTCAGCGAAGATTGTGCCAAAAGTGAGATGAGAGCGCCCTCTAACTCCCTGACATTGCTGTTGATATTATAGGCGAGATATTTCACGACCTCCTTGGGCATCTCGAGACCGTCATTCTTCATCTTGCGCTCCAGGATGTCGATACGCACTTCATAATCCGGCACTTGCAAGTCGGCGCTGAGGCCCCAGCGGAATCGGCTCAAAAGACGCTCCTGCAGACCGTCCAGGTCCTTTGGCGGCTTGTCGGAGGAAAGGATCAGCTGCTTGCCGGATTGGTGAAGGTGATTAAATATGGCGAAAAAGGCGTCCTGCGACTTTTCGGCCCGGTTGAAGAATTGAACATCATCGATGATCAGGACATCCACCAGTTGATAGAAATGGATGAAATCGTTGATGGCATTGTTCCGGCTATGATCCACGAACTGGTTGATGAACTTCTCGCTACTGACGTATAAAACCACCTTATTCTGATGCAAACGCTTGACCTCATTGCCGATGGCCTGCGCGAGATGCGTCTTGCCGAGCCCCACGCCACCATAGATGACCAGCGGATTGAAGGAATTGGCCCCCGGCTTCTCCGCAACCGTCTTGCCCGCCCGACGCGCTACCCTGTTACAATCCCCCTCCACAAACGACTCGAAGGTATACACGGGATTCAGCTGTGCATCGATCTGCATCTTCTTCAGCCCCGGTATTACGAACGGGTTCTTGACGGGGTTGTTTATGATCAGCGGAAAATCCATTTCATTATTGGAAAATGTCTTATAACCATGGGCCGGAACATCCATCGTCAGCGGCTTGTTCTGATGATTGCCGCTATCCACCATTATCCTGTACTCGAGCATCGCATCCTTTCCCAAAATCCGGCGAAGCGTTTTGGCTAGCAGGTTAACATAATGCTCTTCCAGGTATTCATAAAAGAACTGACTCGGAACCTGTATGACCAGGATGTTGTTCTTCAGCTCAACAGGCTTAATCGGCTCGAACCAGGTTTTGTAATGCTGCCACTCTACGATGTCCTTGATTATTTCCAAGCAATTGCCCCAAACTTTTTCAGACGTTTTTGCCATTGTTACAGTCACCAATTTTTATGCCGATTTAAGAATTGTTAGCTCAAAAAAAAATCAAGGAATCGGATTCGAAAAAAAGTTGCGCAGGGGGGCGAATATCAAAACTTTTCGGGAAATAAAAAATTTTTTATTCACGTCTTTTATTTGGCTTGTGTACAACGAAAAACATCTACACACCATACGGTATTTTCAAACTTTTTTACAAATATTTCTCCGTGCTTATTCACATTCACATCCATGCGTGGTCAGAAACGGTTGCCGGGCAACCGCCTCCTCGGGGCATAGAACGACAATAGTAGTGGATCCAGGCGTAATACGGCAGTTGACCGTGCCGCTCCGTTTTAAACTTACCTAGTATGAAGAAGGGAGACGTGAGTTTCGATGTGAACGAACCTTTCTTCATATATGTAGAGTTTGTTGTTGAGGTGATTTGAAGATACAAATTATTTGATTGCATTTTCAAATCCCGGAATTTTTTTTAAAAAAAATAGTTGCCGCTTTTTTTTAAAATTTGGCAGGGCGTTCAACCAGAACTATTTATAATTTTGAAAGCCAACGTAACATGCAACAAACACTCGAATTAAAATTATTTCCCGCCGAAGCCGCCGGCGATCACCTCATCCGGGAACATATCGCCAGGTCAACGGGACGTGCGACAGAAGACATCACGGGCTTTCACCTCTTGAAACGGGCCATCGACGCGAGAGGTCGTCAACCCAAAATATTGATCACCGTCAAAGCCTTTATAGGCGAGCCTTTCAACCCACAACCCCCGCCTGTATTTCACTTCCCCGATGTCTCCAAAGCCGACCGCCAGGTCGTCGTCATCGGCGCGGGGCCCGCGGGTCTGTTCGCGGCGCTGCGTCTCATCCAGAAAGGCATCCGGCCGGTGTTGCTCGAGCGTGGGAAGGATGTCCGATCCCGCAGAAGAGACCTCGCCGTACTAAATAAAGAAGGCGTCATCAACCCTGAAAGCAATTATTGCTTCGGAGAGGGCGGCGCGGGCACCTACAGCGATGGCAAGCTGTATACCCGAAGCACCAAACGGGGCGATATCCACCGGATACTCGCTTTGCTGGTACAGTTCGGCGCCGAAGAGACGATCCTTGCCGACGCTCATCCGCACATCGGCACCAACAAGCTGCCCTACATCATCGAGGCCATGCGCCGGCAGATCACGGACAGCGGCGGGCTTTTTTTGTTCCAGAAAAAAGTCGTAGATTTTGTTCTACACGACGGACGTATCACACGAGTGAAGACGGCGGATGGAGAAAGCTTCGACGGCAGCGCCTTTATCCTGGCGACGGGTCACTCCGCCCGGGACATTTTCCGGCTACTGCTCCGCCAACAGATCCTCATCGAACCCAAACCATTCGCACTGGGCGTACGTATCGAGCATCCGCAGCCGTTGATCGACCATATCCGTTACGGCATTCCATCACCCTATCTGCCGCCGGCCGCTTATTCGCTTGTGGAACAAGTGGACCGCAAAGGAGTTTTCTCCTTCTGTATGTGTCCGGGCGGTATCATCGCACCTGCGTCTACGGATGAGGGAGAACTGGTTGTCAATGGCTGGTCTCCATCGCGGCGAAACAACCCTTACGCCAATTCGGGCATCGTAGTGACCGTGGAACAAAAGGATATGATAGCCTTTCAAAAAGAGAAAGCATTGATGGGGCTTGCCTTTCAGCAGGCCGTGGAACAAAAAGCATTCGCCGCGGGCGGAGGAAGGTTCGTGGCGCCGGCACAGCGTATGGCC
>Ga0134126_10012936_pt1 | contig 10538 bp, 6 predicted proteins | sample KB31752_FD_96881 | JGI IMG/M metagenome (GOLD analysis project Ga0134126, IMG submission 96881) | Terrestrial soil microbial communities with excess Nitrogen fertilizer from Kellogg Biological Station, Michigan, USA - KB3-175-2 | ecosystem: Environmental > Terrestrial > Soil > Unclassified ...
CCTGGCGGTATATCCGGATGACCTGCGATACCACCAACGGGGAGCTGCTGCAGCGCTTTCAATATTTCGCCACCGAGATCGAGCCGAAAATTGCCCCGTTCAGCAATGACCTGAACAAGAAATTGGTAAACAGCGAATATGTTGACCGGCTCGATAGTGAAAAATACTTTATCTACCTGCGCGGCGTAAAAAAATCGCTGGAGCTGTTCAGGGAAGAAAATATTCCACTGCAGACCGAGATACAGGTTGAGCAGCAAAAATACCAATCGATCACCGGTTCCATGTCGGTGCATATCGGGGATAAGGAATTTACCCTGGAGCAGGCGGCTGTGTTTTTGAAAGACACCGATCGCGCCAAAAGACAGGAGGCCTGGGGAAAGATCACCGCGCGGCGCTTACAGGATAAAGATCAGCTGAACCGGCTTTTCGATCACCTGCGGGTGCTAAGGCATAAGGTTGCCCTGAATGCAGGTTTTGAAAACTTCAGGGATTATATGTTCCAGGCGCTGGGCCGTTTTGATTATACGCCACAAGATTGTTATGCGTTTCACGAAGCTATTGAACGGGAAATCGCGCCAATATTACGCGAACAAGCCGAAAAACGAAAAGAAGCGTTAAAGCTGGAAGTTTTGAAGCCATGGGATATGGATGTGGATGTTTCGGGCAAACCGGCGTTAAAACCTTTTAAAAGCGGCGCGGAGCTGATCGAAAAATCGATCCAATGTTTCAGCAATATCAACCACTACCTGGGCGAGCGCCTGGAAATTATGAAGGATAACGCCTTGTTCGATGTTGAAAGCCGCAAAGGCAAAGCGCCGGGCGGTTATAATTACCCGCTTTCGGAAACCGGCGCGCCGTTCATCTTTATGAACTCCGCCAATACGTTTCGCGACTTAACCACGATGGTTCACGAAGGCGGGCACGCGGTGCATACATTCCTGACAGCCGACCTGGAGCTGAACGATTTTAAACATTGCCCGTCGGAAGTGGCGGAGCTGGCTTCCATGTCGATGGAATTAATTTCCATGGATAACTGGGACGTTTATTTTGATAACGAAGAAGATTTGAAACGCGCCAAACGCGATCAGCTATTTGACGTATTAAAAACACTGCCGTGGGTAGCCGTAGTAGACCAGTTTCAGCACTGGATATATACCAACCCCGATCACACCGATGACCAGCGTACCACAGCCTGGTTAGAAATATACGAGCCTTTCGGCGCCGGTTTTGCCGATTGGAGCGACAACCAGGAAGCCGAGGCCAATCTCTGGCAAAAACAGCTGCATATTTTCGAAGTGCCGTTTTATTATATCGAATATGGTATGGCGCAATTAGGCGCGATAGCTGTTTGGAAAAATTACAGGGAAAACCCCGAAAAAGGGTTGCAGCAATACCTCGACGCGTTAAAACTGGGCTATACAAAAACCATCAAACAGATTTACGAAACCGCCGGTATTAAATTTGATTTCAGCGCAGGCTATGTTAAAGAGCTGGCGGAGTTTGTGAAAAGCGAGATGGACAAATTGTAGAGACGCAATATTTTGGGTCTCCTATGTAAAGGAACCGGCTGAGTTTGTGAAGGATGAGATGGATAAATTGTAGAGACGCAATATTTTGCGTCTCAGAACTGATATTTGTTAAAATAGGAGACGCAATATTTTGCGTCTCTATCGCCATTAAAACTTATTTCAGCTTTCAGGGTTTAACACCTTATGAAAAAGGCAATTATAAGTTCAATACTGTTATTATATATCCTTCCGGCGTTTTGCCAGCTTGGCAAACCTGTAACGGTCGACAGCCTGGTTACGGTGACCATGCCGCCCGGCGTTCAAAAAAAGGACACGTTGGGGCAGCAGGTATATTCGGCCAATGGCCTATATGGTTATATGGTGGTGATCAGGGCACCCAATCCCAAAAACACAAGGGTATTAAAGCGTGAAAGAGACCTGAACCGGGTTTTAAAAGATTACGTAAAGGGAATCCAGGGGCAATCGGGCAATGGCAGCGCGCAAAACGTGCGGGATACCGTTATGGGCACCCTCGACGCCAAAGTATTCACCCTGCGTACCGACGATGGCAACGGTAATATTTTATACCGGAACTTTGTCCTGCTGTACACAACGGATGCTACCTACACCTTTGAGTATGGCTACCCCGACAACCGTAAGGAACTGGTGAAAGGCGAATACACGTCGTTTGTAAAATCGATAAAAATATCCCCTGAGCTAAACAGCCGCGATCAGTATATCTCAAAAGCGAAGGGGTTATCCAGAAATACGATGATCGCCATCGGAGCGGGCGCACTGTTGGTTATCATTATCGCAGTTATACTTTTGGTCAGACGAAAAAAGCGGCGCCGTCACAGCCGGCATTCAGCGTCGCATTAACAGGCCCCGGTTCCAGGCGGGGGTATGCAGGAATTTTTTCCGGTCGATCCAGGCGAGCCATAAAACGGTAATGGTCACACCCATCGCCGAGCCGGCAACAACGTCCTCAAAAAAATGCTCGCTGAGGTACATGCGCGAGAAGCCGACCATGATGCCATAAAACAGCAGCAGTATGGCCCAATTTTTATTTTTTAGCAGGTAAGTAAACAGCGCGCCCATGGCAAAGGCCGTTAACGTATGCCCGGATGGGAAGCTGTTATGGCTAAGGATTTCGACGCCTTTTACAAAATGAAGCTTACTGACCTGGTCTTTAAAATATAATTTCGGCCGTGGGGCGTCAAAAGCAAACTTCGCTATCTGCACCGCCAGCGATGTAATGGCAAAAGATGTCGCAACCAAAAAGGCAACCCGGTAATTATACAATGCAATTATCGCGGCAAGCGCAATAATTGTCCAGCCATTTCCCAGGTCGGTGATGTAAGGCTCAATAGTGTCGAGAAAATCGGTGTGCCGGATGTTGACGGCAAAATAGATCTCATTCTTTGTAAAAAGCAGCTTGATGATGAGGCAACAAGCTAATAGTATGAGGTAAAGAATAAAGAACAACTTTATCTGCCGCAAAACACCGCGTATGCCTTTCATCATGGCGCAAAATAAGCATACTTATTGAATTCAAAAAAATGGCTATGTTTGAAATGGCGACTTCAGCCGGTAAAATAATGTCGAAGAGTTTACTGCGAAAAAAAACGATTGAAAAAATATTGGCTGACGCCGAAAGGGGTTACAGCGATCACGATGGTGCAGCCGGGCCCAGGCTTAACCGTGCGCTAAAGGTTAAGGACCTTACTTTTATGGGGATAGCGGCCGTTATCGGTACGGGCGTTTTTACCGCAATCGGCTCGGCGAGCTTTCACGGCGGCCCCGCGGTGATATTGCTTTTCACGTTTACAGCCGTGGCCTGCGGTTTCGCGGCGTTTTGTTATGCCGAGTTTGCCTCGGCCGTACCCGTGTCGGGCAGCGCGTACACTTACTCTTACATCGCGTTCGGCGAAATATTTGCCTGGATCATCGGCTGGGACCTATTGATGGAGTACGCCATTGGGAATATCGCCGTGGCGATATCATGGAGCCAGTATTTTGTAAGGGTGCTGGCAGGCTTTCATATCCATATCCCATTATGGATGACAATGGATTACCAGACCGCTCATACAGGCTATACGGAGGTTGCTAAACAGCTGGCAGGCGGAAAGGGCTTAAACGGAATAGATGAAACATTGAGCAGCGCGTATAACGCCTGGGTAAGCGCGCCGGGGCTGGGCAGCCTAAAAGTTGTGATGAACGTGCCTGCATTGCTCATCGTGATATTGATCACTTATATCGTGTATATCGGCATACGCGAATCGAAAAAAACCAATAATATTTTGGTATTAACCAAGCTGGGGGTTATCGTGCTGGTTATTATCGCCGGGGCCTTTTACGTAAACCCGGGCAACTGGCATCCTTTTATGCCGAACGGTTTTGGCGGGGTGATGAAGGGCGTTTCGGCGGTGTTTTTTGCCTATATCGGGTTCGATGCGATATCGACTACGGCCGAGGAATGTGAAAAGCCCCAGCGCGACCTGCCAAGGGCCATGTTCAATACACTGATCATTTGCACGGTATTATACATCATCCTGGTGCTGGTTTTAACGGGCATGACCAGCTATACCAAACTTAACGTTGCCGACCCGCTGGCCTTTGTTTTCGACGACATCCATTCTAAACTCGGCAATTTTATATCGGGAGTTGTATCCGTTAGCGCGATCATTGTAATCGCATCGGTATTGCTGGTGTACCAGCTTGGCCAGCCGCGCATCTGGATGAGCATGAGCAGGGACGGGCTGCTGCCCAAAGTGTTCTCGCGAATACATCCTAAGTATAAAACGCCTTCGTTTTCGACCGTGCTGACCGGTTTTGTCGTAGCTATCCCTGCGTTATTTCTTAATCTCGACGTGGTATTGGCGTTAACCAGCATCGGCACCCTGTTTGCTTTCGTGCTGGTATGCGGCGGGGTGCTGATGCTGAACAGCCAGCCGCAAAATAAGCTGTATTCAAAATTTAAGGTGCCTTATTTGAACGGGAAGTATATTGTGCCCGCTCTGTTTATCATTTGCTTTATTTCGATCATGCTTTGGGGCCGAGGTTATTTCAGCGAGCTGATAAGCGCTGAAGGCATACCGATGATCATATTTTTTATCGTCGCAACAATTATCATGGTGCTCACCTACATCAAAAACTTTTCGTTGATACCGGTGCTCGGTTTACTGAGCTGTTTTTACTTAATGGCGCAGGAAAGCTTTACCAATTGGGCGCGCTTTGTGGTGTGGCTGGTGATAGGGCTGGTGATCTATTTCACCTACGGTTATAAAAACAGCGTTATTGCCAAAGAGCGCAGGGCCGGCAAACTGAACGAGGGATAAGCCGCTCTAATTGTCAGAATTTAAGTGTTATGCCCGCCGTGGCTTGAATTTCGCTGACCGGCTGTTTGGTATTATACCGGCCGATAGTCCCGTCGTCATTAGCGTAATTGATTGTAAGGCCATCGGAATTAATATAATTGGCCTTTATTCCGATATCCCAGTGATCGCCGATGCTGTAGCGCAAGCCTGCACTGCCGCCGTAGGCAAACGCCTTTGCCAGTGAACTGTGCTGCTCGATAACCGCGCTGCCGCCCGAACCATTATCAAATACCATGGAAAAGGATGGGGTGGACGTGCTTTTTATAATCCCGGCCGAAACTCTCAGGTCGAGCGTAAAGCTTTTATACAGAAAGGAATACTGCGGGCCGGCCATTAAATTAAAATTGTGATAACGGTTAACAGCGGTAACAGTAGTTTCATCTTTATCAAAGTCGGTAGTGTAACCGCTCGTCAGATTTTGCACATCGGCGTTATTCAACTCGCCCTGGTCCTGAAAAGAAATTACAGCGCCGATGGCAAAGTTCTTATACAAATAATAAGCCCCGTCGAACCCGGCGGTAACGCCTTTTTTCGCAAATCCCGATTTATAATTGCTATAAGTTGCCTGCGCGAAATCGCCGGTGGGAACCGATAATCCTCCGAAAAGGCTGATATAACTTTTAGCGTATATTTTTGTCTCTTTATCCTGTGCATTCGCGCTGAACGACAATGCAATGATGGCGGCGGAAAGAGTGATAGTAAATGTTTTTTTCATGCGACGGTAGACGGATGCTTGTGTTTTAAGTTATTGCTGAATATTTGGTAATGCAAACGTATAAAGGATTGTGATAGTATCCAGCGCAACTGCTAAAAAATGTTAAATACCGTATGTAACAATCCTATTGCACGTTTAAGGATAGGTTTCCTGCCTCACAGCAATCACGTTTAATACAGAGGCCGGAGCCGTTAAACAAACGCAATATATTGTTATAAGCAGGTAGTTCTGCCGGAACTATTGCGGCTCAATCCATGACTCCAGCGGAGTCGCGTGTTTACAGCATGAAATAGAGCAGCTAAAGGCTCCGTAGGTGCCTCCTGATAGCCATTATTTTAAACGTGATTTCACCGTTGTCACCTCCTGTTAGATCAAGTTTTATTCAAAATGTATTAACTTGGTATGATTGACACTATACATGCTAACTTAAACAAAAACCCACTATGGCCAAACCGACAACGATTGACGAGTACATAGCAACCTTCCCGAAAAAAACCCGGGCAAAACTGGAGCAGGTTAGGACGGCTATTAAAAACGAGGCGCCCGGTGCAGCCGAAGTAATAAGCTATAGCATACCGGCTTTTAAATTGAAAGGGATGCTGGTATGGTTTGGCGCACATACCAACCATATCGGGTTTTACCCAAGGGGCTCGGGTATAGAGGAGTTCCAGGAAGAGCTTGCCGGCTACAAACATGCAAAGGGGTCGGTGCAGTTCCCGCTGGATAAACCCCTGCCGCTGCACCTGATCGGTAAAATTGTACGGTTCAGGGTTGCTGAAAACCTGGGAAAGGGGTTAAAAAAATAAGGGAGAAATAGCTTTGATACAGGACTGCCGCTTAGAATTCAAAAGCTTTTTTTCTGAACAGCGCTTTTATGATCCTGTCCTGCAGGCCGAGATAATTTCCTGATTTTTTTATCTCCTCAGTTGACACGCCGTATTTTTTCGACCAATAATCTTCTTCGTAATTTTCGCGGATCTTGACCAGATCCTGGTCGTCGGGGCGGATTTTAACCTTGTTATTCATGATGATTAAGTTAAATTGATCAATAAATAATAATGAATTAAAGGTAGGGGCTATCATGTTAATTTAATATTAAGCTTTTGTTACCATAACATCAGGAAGGCTCGGGTTGGGGGCGGATTTTGCAAGGCGGCGAAACTGCGGCGCCGTTATTTCTTTTGCGGCGTATATTCGTGTACGGCTGCTGCCGCTTTTTTTAAATTATCGGTGAGCTCGGTAATTTTCATCGGCTTGGCCATGTATTCGTCCATGCCGGCATTTACACAAATTTCGCGGTCGTCGGCGAGCGCATTTGCGGTAAGGGCTATTATAAACGGCTGCGGGTAGGCAAAGGTACGTTCGCGTATCCTGGCGGTCGCCTCCAGCCCATCCATGCCGGGCATCTGTACATCCATCAATATAACATCGTACTGCCTGTTTTCCATCATGGCCAGCGCTTCGATACCGTTAATAGCCATATCAGCCGTGTAACCTAATTTGTGCAGCACGCTCTGTATCAGTTTCTGATTTATAAGATTATCCTCGGCCACTAAAATATGGAGCGGAAACTGCTGTGCAAAGAATTCGTTGAACAAACTGATATTTTTTTCTGGCGGCGACGTGTCAGCGTGGTGTTTTATGGCTGCATAAACGGCCTTACAAAGCGGGCGTTGTTTTACCGGCTTGGTTAATATAGCCGACGGCACACCCCGCAGATTCTTTTTCACGTCATCCCCGACCGTGCTTAACATGATAAGGGGCACCACGAACGTATTATCGATGGCCTGCATAAATTCAGCATCGTCCATACCCGGCATTTCCATATCGGCTATAAGCAGGTGTATGTCGCCGTTATGCGATAATATCTTTAACGCCTGCATGGCCGACGATGCAGTAACCACTGCAAGTCCCCAGTGCTGCAGCTGCATGGCTAAAATATCCAGGTTGGTTTTATTGTCGTCGGCTATTAATACTTTTCTGCCCTTCAACTTCTTTATGTCTGCCTGCTCCCGGGCAATTCCCGGCTGTATATCACAGGCGTGCGTTTTTATGGTAAAGCTAAAGGTAGCTCCCTCCCCGGCCGAGCTTTCCACCCAGATATCCCCGCCCATCAGTTTCACCAGCCGCTCGCTGATAGCCAGCCCCAGGCCGGTACCGCCATATTTACGGGTCGTTGACGAGTCAATTTGTGAAAATGCCTTAAACAACATCGGCAGTTTTTCGGCTGCTATGCCTATACCGGTGTCTTTAACTGTAAATACAATTTCCAGCGTACCGTCATCCATTTGCTTAGACACATCCGCCTTAATAAATACCTCGCCCTTGCGGGTGAATTTGAGCGCATTATTAATCAGGTTGATCAACACCTGTTTTAACCGCAGGCTGTCGCCCACAATTTCAACCGGCAGGTCGAAACCGATATGGTACAAAAGCTCGATGCCTTGCTTAGCGGCTTGCTGGGCAAACAGGTCCATCACCTCTTCAACACTTTCGCGAAGGTCAAAATCAGCCTCCTCGATCTCCATCTTACCGGATTCGATCTTTGAAAAGTCAAGAATGTCATTAATAACGGTGATCAAATTATTGCCGCAGGTAATAATGGTGTCGGTATATTCCTCCTGTTCGCTGGTTTGGTCCGTGTCGCGCAACAGCGATGCCATTCCGATCACCCCGTTCATCGGCGTGCGTATCTCGTGGCTCATCGTAGCTAAAAACAGGCTTTTTGCCTGGTTGGCCTTTTCCGCATCCTCGCGCGCTGATTTTTCCTGTTTCGTTTTCTTTTTCAGCTCGTCATTAAGCACCTGCAGGCTGGCTGTTTGCGCGTTAAGCTCCTCAACTTTTTGCAATACCTCGGCAGTGCGCTCCATAACCTGTTTTTCGAGCCGCGCCTTTTGCATGCTTATAACCCCCAGGCGGTAACGGTAAAGGGCGTATAAAATAGTTACGATGGCCAGCACGGCAAGGCTCCTGAACCACCATGTGGCCCAAAACGGCGGCGCGATAACGATGGTTACAGAGGCGCCCGTATTATTCCACACGCCGTCGTTATTCGCTGCTTTCACCCGGAAGGTATACGTCCCCGGGTCGAGGTTGGTATAAGCGGCTTTGTTTGTGTTGCCGGCATATATCCAGTCCTTGTCAAAGCCTTCCAGCTTAAAGGCGTATTGATTATACCCCGGCAGCAAATAATTCAATGCCGCAAACCGAAACGAGACCGACGACTGATCGTAAGCAAGCCTGATCTGTTTTACCGTGGTGATATCATTGGTTATAGGCGATCCCGGCCGTCCGGGAATGATGTTTTTATTAAAAATCTGAAAATCCGTAATGTACACCGGAGGTATAAACGGATTGGTGGTAATTTTACCGGGATAAAACGTGTTTAGCCCGCCGGTGCCGCCCATAAACATTTCACCGTCATTTGCCTTGAATACGGCATTGTATTCAAACTCGCCCGCTTGTATGCCGTCATTCGCCTTAAACACACGCGCAACATACGTGTCGGGGTTAAACCCGGTAAGGCCGTTATTGCCCGATATCCATAAGTTGCCGCTATTATCTTCGCCAATACTTTTAATTAAATTAACGGCAAGTCCCGCTTTATTTGTGTAAAGCGAAAATTTCCGCTTTAGCGGATCAAAAAGGTACAAGCCTGCCTTGCCCACCCAAACCCGGCCCCGGGAGTCGGTAAAAACGCTTCCCAGGTCCTGGGTTGTTCCCGCGCTGTTAAAGTAAACCGAAAATCGCCGCGTTTTTAAATTATAGCAATTCAAACCGCCGTCGAGCGTTCCGATCCACAGGTTGCCCGCATGATCTTCATCGATACACCATATGTTACTTCCCGACAAGGTTTTACCATCCGCGTCTTTTACCATTCGCTTAAAACGATGCGTTTTCCGGTCGAATAAATTCAAGCCATCCCAGGTGCCCACCCAAAAATTACCCTCGCTGTCTTCAAAAGCCTTTGTTACCCAATCCGAACTAAGACTTGTGCTGTCGCCCGGCTTATTTTTAAAGCGGATAAATGAACCGGTTTTGCGGTCGAGTAAATTTAGCCCCCCTGCCCATGCGCTTACCCAAATATGGCCCGCTTTGTCCTTGATGATATCGGTTATCGCATCAGAGCCGATGCTTTTCGGATCGAGCGGATCATGATGATACTGGCGGAAAGTATGGCCTTTCCGGTCGAATAAATTCAATCCTCCTCCGTCGGTCCCCACCCAGATATGATCATTATCGTCCTGGCAAAAGGAGCGTACATCGTCGTAGCTGATACTTGCCGCGCCCTTGTCGTGACGGTACAGGTTGAATTTATCGGCGCCGGGCGCGTACAGGCTCACGCCGCCGCGGTGTGTGCCCACCCATAAATTTCCTGCTTTATCCTCTGTGAGCGCTGTAGCGGTTTTTTGCGACAACGTATGCGGATCGAACGATTCGTGCCGGTAATGAAAAAATGAATCGGTTGCCTGGTCGTAAAGATTAAGCCCCTCATTCACTGTTCCTACCCATATGCGGCCCTCGCGATCGATAAGCAGTCCGCCCGACCAAAAGCCCAGGTCGTCGCCTGACAAGCTTCGGTCGTCGTTTAACTTGTGGATATACTGTTTATAGGTGTTTTTTGCCTGGTTGTATACAATTATGCCCGCGTGCATTGTTCCCAGCCATAAATTCCCCGAACGGTCCTGCTGTATATATTTGATCTCGTTGCCTTTTTGGCCGAAAGGATTTGAATACAAGGTAAAGGTTTTGGCTGCCCGGTTGAACAACGCCAGGCCCGACTCGGTGGCCACCCAAAGATTATTGGCCGCATCCTCAAAAACATAGTTCACATAATCGTCGGGTATGCTGTTTTTATCGGCCGGGTTATGGCGGTAGTGCGCGAAGGTATGCTTTGCGCGATCGAACAGATTGAGGCCGCCGCCGCCGGTTGACACC
>Ga0134126_10012938_pt1 | contig 10537 bp, 10 predicted proteins | sample KB31752_FD_96881 | JGI IMG/M metagenome (GOLD analysis project Ga0134126, IMG submission 96881) | Terrestrial soil microbial communities with excess Nitrogen fertilizer from Kellogg Biological Station, Michigan, USA - KB3-175-2 | ecosystem: Environmental > Terrestrial > Soil > Unclassified ...
AAAAAATCCATTACTTTTGCCGCCCCAAAAGCGCATGTGGTGAAATTGGTAGACACGTCAGACTTAGGATCTGATGCCGCAAGGTGTGGGGGTTCGAGTCCCTCCATGCGCACTTTCTTCAACAATTTTCTGTAAAAGAAAAACATTAACCGTATAGAAACGGTTTTTAAATTTAGAGCAATGGCAAGTGTAACAAAAGAAAATCTCGGCAAACTCCACGATAAACTGACGGTAAAAGTTTCTAAAGAAGATTACCTCCCGGAATTTGAAAAAGCGATAAAAAGTTATAGCAAAAAAGCCAATATTCCTGGTTTTAGAAAGGGAATGGTTCCTGCCGGCATGGTTAAAAAAATGTATGGCGCGTCAATTTTTTATGATGAAGTGATTAAATCAGTTGAAAAAGAATTGCAGGATTATTTGGTAAAAGAGAAACCTGAAATGTTTGCCCAACCGTTGCCGATGGAAAATGATTTGCGCAAGCTGGATATGAATCAGCCCGCAGAATATGATTTCCCTTTTGAAATAGGTTTAAAACCCGAAATTACTTTGGATGCCCTGTCTGCTGCTAAACCGACTTTTTACAAAGTGAAAGCCACTCCAAAAATGGTCGATGAGGAAATAGAAAAATTAGTAACTCAAAAAGGTGATCTTAAAGATGCCGAAACGGTTTCGTCTCCGGAAAATGTCCTGAATGTTTTGTTTGAAGAAAGCGATGCCGATGGAAATGTAATTGAGGGAGGCATTTCAAAAGATAATTCTATTTTATTAAAATATTTTTCGGAAGATTATCAAAAAAAGCTACAGGAGAAAAAAGTGGGCGATCCCATCATTCTTCAATTAAAAGAAGCTTTTCCTGAAAAAGAAAGAGAATGGATTTTGTCGGATTTGGCCTTGGATAAAGAAGATGCTTCATCCATTGAGAAGTTTTTTAAAATGTACATTACGAAAATTGGTTTGGTGGAAAAAAAGGAGTTGAATGAAGACTTTTTCAATTTGGTTTTTCCCGGTAAAGACATAAAATCAGAAGATGATTTTCGTAAAGTAATAGAAGATGAAATTCAAAAACAATGGGATTCTGCAGGCCACAACCAGTTACAAGACCAGCTTTACCATACATTAATAAATACTCCTGTCGTATTTCCGGATGCCTTTCTCAAACGTTTTCTTGAAATTGGTGGTGAAAAAGCCAAAACGAAAGAAGAAGTAGAAGTAGAATTTCCAAAATTTGTTGACCAATTAAAATGGACGCTCATCAGCGATAAAATAATCAAAGACAACAAGCTTGAAGTTTCTCCGGAAGAGCTAAAAGAGAGCATGAAAGAAGAAATTTCCCGCTATTTTGGGCAAATGAATTTAGGTGAAGATACTTCATGGCTCGATAGTTATGTTGACCGGATGATGAAAGACGAAAAGCAAGTTGATGCATCTTACAGAAGATTAATTACCGAAAAATTGTTTACCTGGCTTGAGTCGCAGGTAATGCCTGTAGAAAAAGAAATATCATCAGAAGAATTCCTGGAAATGCAGCACAATCATCATCATTGACATTTTAATGGGTTTAGATTTTGAGTAAATAAGAATTTGCTATATTTAGCGGTTTACTGTCCTAAAACTCATAACTCATAACTCATAACTCATAACTCATAACTCCTAACTCATAACTCATAACTCATAACTCATAACTCATAACTCCTAACTCATAACTCCTAACTCCTAATTCCTAATTCATAACTTACCACTCATAACTAATTTCTTCCTGTCCTTTTGTCTTATTTTTTTTGTTAGCATAATATTTGGAACTTCACCGCCGGTAAATTGTTTTACATTAAATTAAGTTTATGAATACAGGAAATGAATTTGAAAAATATGCTGTTAAACACAGAGGCATAAGTAGTAATACATTAGATGCCTACATCAAACACAATGTTACTAATTTAACCCCAAACATTATTGAAGAAAGGCCAATGAACGTTGCCGTAATGGACGTTTACAGCCGGCTAATGATGGACAGGATTATCTTTTTAGGTTATCCCGTTAATGATGAAGTAGCTAATATTATTACCGCCCAATTATTGTTTTTGGAAAGTACCGACAGGACAAGGGACGTACAACTTTATATTAACTCTCCCGGAGGTGGCGTTTATGCAGGCCTCGGCTTGTATGATACTATGCAATTTGTAAGCCCTGATATTGCCACCATTTGTACAGGAATTGCCGCAAGTATGTCAGCAGTGCTTATGGCCGCCGGAGCGTCCGGAAAAAGAAGTGCCCTTAAACATTCAAGAATAATGATGCACCAGCCAAGCGCGGGAGCAGCAGGCCAGGCTTCCGATGTAGCTATCACAGTAAATGAAGTACGAAAGTTAAAACAAGAACTTTACGAAATTTTGAGTGACCATACCGGCCAATCATTAGAAAAAGTGGCTAAAGACAGTAACAGGGATTTTTGGATGACTGCAACAGAAGCAAAAGATTACGGATTGGTAGATGAGGTATTAGTAACTAATTCAAGAAAAGAAAAAAAATAAGTTGACATAAAAATAATTAATATGAATTTTTATAAAAATAATTTGACACGTTTCGAACAGGAAGAAGAACCTGAAGTAGCTGCACCGGAAAACCCAATTGAAAAAATGATGGGTGGAATGATGTTTGATAAAAAATTTCTCGAACAAAGAAAAGTATTTCTATGGGGAGAAGTTCATGATAAAAGCGCAAGGGAAATTACTAACCGCCTTTTGTACCTGGATGCAGTGGACCCGGGAAAGGAAATTACTTTTTATATAAACAGCCCCGGTGGCGTTATTACCAGCGGAATGGTAATTTATGATACGATGCAAATGATTTCATCGCCGGTAAGCACCGTTTGTATGGGAATGGCAGCCAGCATGGGAAGTATTTTATTAAGTGGTGGAAAAAAAGGAAAACGTTTTATTTTTCCTCATGGAGAAGTAATGATCCATCAGCCAAGCGGCGGAGGCCAGGGAACAAGCGCCGACCTTGAAATAATGGCGATTCAAATTCAAAAAGCAAAAGAACTAGGGGCAAAAATATTAGCAGATAATTGTGGCCAGTCTTATGATAAAGTAATGGAAGATTTTGACCGCGATTATTGGATGGATGCAAATGAAAGTAAGAAATACGGAATTGTTGATGGCATTATAAATAAGTTATAATGCATCATTATGACAGATTTAGCTGTCATATGTAATATATAAATTGGGAGAACGTTTTCCCACAAATAAATATCTGTAACCTAATGGCTAAGCAACAAACATTACATTGCTCATTTTGCGGAAAAAACCGTGATGAAGTTAAAATTCTTATAGCAGGCCAGGAAGGGCATATCTGTGAAAATTGTATTGAACATGCACAAGAAATTATAAATCAGGAAATCCTTCCTTCAGAAGGAAATTCTGCTGGTTCTAATTATAAACTTTCGGTAAAAAAACCGATTGAACTAAAAAAGTTTCTGGATGAATATGTTATTGGGCAGGATGATGCAAAAAAAGTACTGGCAGTTGCGGTTTATAATCATTACAAGCGCCTAAATCAAAAAATTGACAATGAGGTTGAAATTGAAAAAAGCAATATCATTATGGTGGGCGAAACCGGGACCGGAAAAACATTGTTAGCCAAAACAATAGCCCGCGTCTTAAATGTGCCTTTTGCGATTGTAGATGCTACAGTTTTTACTGAAGCAGGTTACGTGGGCGAAGATGTGGAAAGTATTTTAAGCCGCCTTTTGCAGGTTTGTAATTTTGATGTAAATGCTGCGCAAAAAGGAATTGTATACATTGATGAAATTGATAAAATCGCGCGCAAAAGCGATAACCCAAGCATTACCAGGGATGTAAGTGGCGAAGGCGTTCAGCAGGGATTATTAAAATTACTGGAAGGTACTGAAGTGCTGGTTCCACCACAAGGCGGCCGTAAACATCCCGAACAAAAATTAATAAAAATAAATACTTCAAATATCCTGTTTATTTGTGGTGGCGCTTTTGATGGCGTAGATAGGTTGATAGGCCGCAGGATTAATACTAATGCCATTGGATTTTCAGTAAATAAAGATTTACAGGAATTTCAAAGAAAAAATTTATTGCAATTTGTGAACGCACAAGACCTGAAACATTTTGGGTTAATTCCTGAATTGCTTGGAAGGCTTCCGGTAGTTACTTACTTAAATCCCTTAGATGAATCTACTTTAAGAAGCATTCTCACAGAACCAAAAAACTCGCTCATCAAACAATATAAAAAATTATTTGAACTGGAAGGAATCAGCCTCGTTATTGAGGATGAAGTCTATGATTTTATGGTAGAAAAAGCTATGGAATACAAGTTGGGGGCTCGAGGCTTAAGAAGTATTTGTGAAAGTATTTTAACCGATGCAATGTTTGAGCTCCCTTCTCAAAAAGTAAAAACATTTACAGTTTCTAAAGAATATGCGCAACGAAAGTTTAGTATTAGTAAACTGAGTATGCTTAAAGTAGCATAATAAATTTTATTTAAAAATGTGAAGCGCCTTATTTTAGGCGCTTTTTTATTGATTTAAAAATCAAAAGAAGAATCAACAGTATTTGTTCGTTTACTGTAATCCTATCTGCTCATCAAAATAAAACTGGTTCCGCGATTCGTGATTGTAAACCGTTTTAAGCCGTATTAAAAAATAAAAAAATCATGATATTTTTTACAAAATTTCATCTTCTTTTCTATTTTTAATTATACTTTTACCACGTACTCAATAATGGTTTAATAAATCTGTTTCAAAAATGGTTGATGTTATTCTTGGGCTCCAGTGGGGCGATGAAGGGAAAGGAAAAATTGTAGATTATTTTGCTCCAAATTACGATATGGTGGCCCGTTTTCAGGGAGGCCCAAACGCAGGCCACACCTTGTATGTAGAAGGAAAAAAAATTGTGCTTCATCAGATTCCCTCTGGTATTTTTCGTGAAAATAAAATTAATTTAATTGGCAGCGGAGTCGTTCTCGACGCGGTTATTCTAAAAAAAGAATGTGAATCAGTTGAGGCTTTTGGGATTGATTATAAAAAATCTTTGTACGTCAGCGAACGTACGCATTTAATTTTGCCAACACACAGGGCTATAGACCGCGCAAGCGAAGCTGCTAAAGGACGGGAAAAAATTGGTTCAACTTTAAAAGGAATCAGCCCGGCTTACATCGATAAAACGGGGAGAAATGGTTTGCGTGTTGGAGACCTTTTGTCACCTGATTTTCGTAAAAAATATGATCAGCTTAAGAAAAAGCACCAGCAAATTCTTGATAATTTTTCTTTTGATGAAGATATTTCAGACGCAGAAAATGAATTTTTTGCCGCATTGGAATTTTTGAAAACTTTGAAAATAGTTAATGGCGAATATTTCATAAATGATATTATTCAATCCGGAAAAAAAATTCTTGCTGAAGGCGCGCAGGGAAGTATGCTGGATGTTGATTTTGGAACTTTTCCATATGTCACATCTTCTAATACAATCACAGCCGGGGTTTGCAGCGGATTAGGAATTTCGCCACAAAAAATTAAAGAAGTTATTGGAATTACAAAAGCTTATTGTACCCGCGTTGGAAGCGGCCCTTTTCCAACAGAATTGCATGATGAAATGGGTGAATTAATCCGTAAAAATGGTAATGAATTTGGCAGTACCACCGGTAGGCCAAGAAGATGTGGCTGGATAGATTTAGTCGCTTTAAATTTTGCGTGCATGATCAATGGCGTTACCCAATTGGTAATGACCAAAGCAGATGTTCTTGACACGCTTGATGTTTTAAAAGTGTGTAATAAATATGATATGAATGGGCAAGAAACCTCCCAGGTTCCTTTTCAAATGGAAGGCATTTCTTTAAAACCCCTTTATAAAGTATTTACGGGTTGGAAAAAAGATATTACAGCTATTAAAGATTTTAAAAACCTTCCGACAGAAATGGATACTTATATTAAATATATTAATTCATTTTTAGGAATACCGGTAAAGTATATTTCTAATGGCCCTGGTACTCATCAATTAATAGTGGCACCATGATTGGGCAAATAATTTTTAAAAAAGTATTCATTATTTTTGGATAATTGAAAATGATATTGAAAATTTACATAAAAATCCTCGGAGAATTATGAAAGCAAAATCTGAAAAGGAAAAACAACTTCCACCAAAGAAAGCTGGAAAAGCGGAACCTAAAACATCAGCAAAAAAAAGTTCAAAACCATCTGACGACGATGATGATGATCTTGATGATGAAGATGAAATGCCCAAAAAGAAAGGAAAAACTTCTTCAAAAAAACGTGACGACGACGACGATGATGACGAAGATGTAGACGTTGAAGATGACTGGGAAAAGTCTGATGAAGATGATGACTTTGATCCTGATTTTGAAGAATTTGATATCCCGAAATCAAAAGGAAAAAAGGCACCTAAAAAAGGTAAAGGTGAAGATGATTTTGAGGCCGATGATGATTTTAAAACCCTTGACTTGTTTAATGATGGCGATGATTTATTTGATGATGACGATGATTTTTAAATCATTGGCTTTGGCGGGGCCTCAATAACATCGAAAAGCAATGCTGAAAAAGAATTTGAAGAATGTTTTATTAAAATATCAGGAATAAAAAAAGCATTGGAATAAATTAGAGCAAAATAAAAATCGGGCTTATTTGTTGGTTTACTTTAATCCGAAAAGAATTTTTACTTTTTTGGAAGCACCGTTGCCTTTGAATCTTTAATGACACTTCCTAAAAGCTGGTTCACACTCTCATCCAAAATAATATATTTTTTTGTTTTAAATTCCGCCATTTTCTTAAAGGGCAATTGTAAAATATAATTTGCGCCTGTAGCGAGAACATTATTAAAACCAGGATTATAATGGTTAAAATCATCCATATCCATTGACACATTTTTAGCAATCACCTCAGCCATATATCTTCCTGAAACCTGTATTGAATCTACATTTAATTTTTCTGTGGCAGTAAGGTGTGCTGTAATTAAACTGCTATCAGAAGGAGAAAGGTTCGAATAATTAAAATTGGAATTGGCTACATTTCCATCTGTATTTCCGGTTTCCATTATATAGTGTGTCGCAATAAATTTCTTCACATGATTGCGTGATTCTTCCGGCAAATCATATTGCAAATCCCAAAAATTATGACTGCCGCTTTTTTTGATGGCAGTGGCAACCCTTCCCTCGCCGCCATTATACGCAGCAATCACCAAAAGCCAATCTTTAAAAGTTTTATATAAAGACAATAAATATTTTGCGGCGGCATTAGTGCTCTTGTAATAATCAACCCGTTCATCTTCATTTTGATTGACAACCAATCCATAATCTTTGGCGGTATAAGGCATAAACTGCCACGGCCCACGCGCTCCCTTCGGAGATAAAGCAGTAGTTTTTAAATCGCTTTCGATGACGGCAAGGTATTTTAATTCCTGTGGCAACCCGTATTTTACAAGAATACCGTCGATCAAATTAAAATAAGGCAAACCCGTTTGCCTGAGCTTCAGCAAATATCCCTGGTGAGCTTGCAAATAATCCTGCATATAAGTTTCTGCATGAGGATTTACCTGGGATGAATAAGGAATGGTAGAATTGTAAGAATAATTTTTAAAAAGGTCTTTAAATCCGTATTGAGTCACTTTGCTTAGATAGGCAACCTGGTCTTTTTTTACCGGCTTTTTAGATTCTATTACCTCATCAATTACTTTATCTTCAACTTTATTTGAGGTATCAATTTTTTCTTTAGTAATGATGGTGTCCCGGGATATTTGCGAAGAAGAATGCAGATGTGCTTCAGCAAAAAAAGGCACGAAGATTATTATAATGAAAAACAATCCCGGTTTATACCTGGCCAACTTTAATAACGCTTGTATTTTTTTAATAGTAAATCGGAGCATCGCAACAAAGTTAATTCATTACGCTTATTTGCCAGAAGCTGAACGCCAAAAGGCATTCCATTAGGATGTTTAAAAAGTGGCAAAGAAATTCCGGGAATGCCGGTAAGGTTTGCATAAACTGTATAAATGTCTGCCAAATACGTTGCTATCGGGTCTTTTTCCATCATGCCTGCTTCAAAAGCTGTAGAAGGAACTGTGGGTAAAATGACTGCATCAAAATCGTTAAAAATTTCTTTGGTTCGCAATGCTAACAAATTTCTAACTTGTTGTGCCTTGGTAAAATAAGCATCATAATACCCTTCGCTTAGAACAAAAGTTCCAAGCATAATTCGTTTTTTTACTTCTTTTCCAAATCCTTTCCCGCGGTTGTTTTTATAAAATGTTGATAAATCTTCGGAATTATTTTCGTCACGGTATCCATAACGGACTCCATCATAACGGGAAAGGTTAGACGAAGCTTCCGCTGTGGTGAGCACGTAATAAGTAGGAACGATATAATCAATCAGATCAAAATCAATTTCTTCTACATGATGGCCATCTTTTTTTAAATCTTCTACCAATTTATAAATACCATTTTTTATCTCCGGATCGAGGCTTGAATGGTTCATTGCATTTTTAAATAAAGCAATCCGGTATTTTTTGGATTCCTCTTTTTCAGAGTGGTTATCCAAATTAAAATTAATAGCTTTTTGTTGGTTTACTGTACTATCAAATTCATCAGGGCCACTTATTACTTCTAAAACAATGGAAACATCATCCACGTTATTTGCAAAAATTCCTATCTGGTCAAATGAAGAGGCATAAGCAATTAATCCATGCCTTGAAATGGTTCCATAAGAAGGTTTCATACCGACAATGCCGCAAAAATCGGCAGGTTGCCTTACTGATCCACCCGTATCGCTTCCCAGGCTAACCATGCACAATCCAGCCTGTACCGCAACTGCTGAACCACCGGACGATCCACCCGCAACCTTGTTCTCATCCAAAGCATTTTTTACTCTTCCATAAACAGAATTTTCATTAGTGCTTCCCATCGCGAATTCGTCGCAATTGCAATTACCAATGATAATCGCGTCTTCGGCCAATAATTTTTTTACAGCGGTACTATGATAAATTGAAATAAACCCTTTGAGCATTTTAGAAGACGCGGATAGTTGGTGGCCTTTGTAAGAAATTACATCTTTCAAAGCGATAATTACCCCATGTAATTTTCCCAAAGCTTTTCCCGATTTTCTTTTTTCATCCAGCGATTTTGCACGCTCTAAACATTCTTCGTTATAAACTTCAATAAAGGCATTGAGATGAAGAAACTGATTTATTTTTTGTAAATAATATTCGGCCCCTTCAACACAAGTTGTATTGCCCTCTTTTAGTTGCAGGTGGTAGGCAGAAATATTTTTATAAGGAAACAAATAGATTATATTTTTAATAAAAAAGGTTCAGATGTTCATCCGAAAATCGATGTACATCTCAACCAAAGTAATAAAAGTTTTGAATAGATTATTTAGAGGCTTCACTTTCTTTCACTACTTCACGCTGTTCGGGGGATGGAGTTGGTTTATCTTTTGCTTTCATACCCTCGTCCAGTTCTTTTTTTACGGATTCTTTTGCGTCATTAAATTCTCTAACTCCCTTTCCTATGCCACGCATAAGGTCTGGAATTTTTTTACCTCCAAAAAATAATAAAACAACCAAAAGTATTAATATCCATTCTGAGCCGCCAGGCATTGAAATTAAAAATTCAGTAGTAAATAACAACATAATAATTGTTTGTAAAGTTAGGCAGCAAAGATAAGGCTATTAATATTTACGCCAATAATCCTGTTTTTTCCAAAATTACTATCAACTAACCTAACGTAAGTACCGCCCACATTTTGCTTTACCATGTGCTGCTTCATAAGGTGTAATCCTCCTGGCACACGAAAATAAAAATACTGACAATAAAATTAGAACGAGAAGGCTTTTTTTCATCCGTATAATTAATGATAAGGTAGAGTTTTTCTATAATTTATTTTTGTTTTGGGTACAATTATAGAATAAAAAAAACCGGAAAAGAAACTTTTTCCGGTTTTTTAGATAATATTTTAAAAAATTATTTAATCCTTTTTTCTTTGATCCTTGCGCTTTTACCACTTCTTTCTCTAAGGAAATACAATTTTGAACGGCGTACTTTACCCACTTTATGAAGTTTTATACTTTCAATACTTGGAGAAAAAACAGGGAACAAACGTTCAACTCCAACACCATCACTTATTTTACGGACTGTAAAAGTTGCAGTGCCGCCTTCACCCTGGCGTTTTACCACATCGCCTTTAAAACTCTGAATTCTTTCTTTGTTTCCTTCCTGAATTCTATAGTTTACAGTAATATTATCACCCGCTTTAAATTTTGGGAAATCTTTTTTTATAGTCAACTGATCGTGAACAAATGCAACAGCATTCATGGCTTTTTAATTTAGGATTGCAAATGTAAGTCAATTTTAATAAAATTCCCCATTGTGGTATTCTTTTATTCCAAAATTTAAACCGACTGACGGTTCAGACTTTTTAATTCATTACCTGGCAACATTTACCGCTCTTTTTTCTCTTATCACCGTTACTTTTATCTGACCAGGGTAGACCATCTCTGTCTGGATCTTT
>Ga0134126_10012939_pt1 | contig 10536 bp, 6 predicted proteins | sample KB31752_FD_96881 | JGI IMG/M metagenome (GOLD analysis project Ga0134126, IMG submission 96881) | Terrestrial soil microbial communities with excess Nitrogen fertilizer from Kellogg Biological Station, Michigan, USA - KB3-175-2 | ecosystem: Environmental > Terrestrial > Soil > Unclassified ...
CCAGCAAAACCTGGAAATGGTAAAACAGAGCCTGGAAAACCTGACCATAAAAGCGCCTGTAGCGGGTCAGCTTACCATGCTTAATGCAGAGATCGGTGACAACAAGCAGAAAGGCCAGAACATAGGCCAGATAGATGTGAAGCAAGGATATAAGATCGTTTCAAATGTAGATGAGCATTACGTATCGAGGATCGTAAAGGGATTGAAGGGTAGTTTTAGTTTTAATGACCACACTTATGGTGTTATGGTTTCCAAGGTGTTGCCCCAGGTTAATGCCGGACAGTTCAAGGTTGAATTAACTTTTAAAGATTCAGTTCCGGGAGGGATTAAGGAAGGACAAAGTTTGCAGATAAAACTGAGCCTCAGCCACTCAGGAAAGGCACTGGTAATAAAGAACGGTGGCTTTTATACCAAAACAGGAGGAAACTGGGTATATGTTTTGAACCATGGCAGCGCGATTAAAAAAAGTATCAGGCTGGGGCGCCAGAACCCTGATTATTTTGAAGTGCTTGGTGGGCTGAATGCTGGAGATATAGTACTGGTATCCAGCTATGAAAACTATGGAGACGCGGATGAGCTGGTGATGAAACGATGAACTAAAAAAATAAGCCCAATAAGGTTTTGAAAACCATATAGGTCTCAGATAAAATATACCATAAAAATGATCAGAACAGAAAAGCTGACGAAAAGCTACCGGACTGACGAGATAGAAACAGTAGCTGTAAGCAACCTGGATATATCAATAGAAGCAGGTGAGTTTGTTGCCATTATGGGGCCATCGGGCTGCGGGAAATCCACCCTGATGAATGTGATCGGGTTGCTTGACAATCCATCCGAAGGAAAATATTACTTCATGGACAAAGACGTTTCCGGTTTATCAGAACGGCAGAGGGCCGCTTTGCGAAAAGAAAACATGGGCTTTGTATTCCAGAGTTTCAATTTGATAGATGAGCTTACCGTATTTGAGAATATTGAATTGCCATTGCTTTACCTGGGCCTGTCATCAAAAGAAAGAAAAATTAGAACGGAAAAGGTTCTGGATAAGATGTTTATATCCCACCGCAAAAATCATTTCCCGCAGCAGCTCTCCGGGGGGCAGCAGCAAAGGGTAGCTATTGCAAGGGCAGTTGTAGCAAACCCAAAGCTGATACTTGCGGATGAGCCAACAGGAAACCTTGATTCGCGCAATGGAAAGGAAGTCATGGTTTTGCTGTCTGATCTTAACCGCGCAGGCACAACAATTGTCATGGTTACCCACTCCCTGCACGATGCCGGGTACAGCCACAGGACCATTAATTTGTTTGACGGCCAGTTAATGACAGAAAATACTGCACAATATATTACAGGGTTATAATTGCCGGATATATGCTAATCAGTTATTTAAAAATCGCTTTCAGGAACCTCGCCAGGAATAAAACTATTTCGCTGATCAATATCTTCGGCCTCGCTATAGGTATTACTTCCTGTGTCCTCATTTTCATGTTTATCCGGAATGAGAAGAGCTATGATAAAAAGAACCCAAATGCGAACCGCATATACCGTATCATTTCCGATATAAAAATCAATGACCAGTCTGACAGGCTATCTATGAGCTCATTCATGTTGGGGCCAGTTATGAAAACGGAGTACCCTGAAGTGGAACATGCCATAAGGGTAATGCCGGTTGGCAAGCAGACCATCTGGAATGGTGCGCAAGTATATCAACTTGACGATGTATATTTTACCGACAGCGATTTTTTTGATGTGCTACCCTACCGCTTTATCGAAGGCAATCCAAAGACTGCGCTTCTCGAGCCTTATACCATCGTACTCACAAAAGAATCAGCGGAACTGATTTTTGGTACCACGCAAAATATCCTCGGTAAAATGTTGAAGTTTAGCAGGGCGAGCTATAAGGTAACAGGCGTAATCAATGCACCTAAGAATGAAAGCCACCTCAATTTTACGGCACTTATACCCATGTCTTCCCTGCCCAAAACCTACGCGCAATCTTTAAAATTCGACTGGACCTATATGGCCCAGGAAAACTACCTGATGTTTAAAACCGAACAGCAGGGAAAGGATTTTGCATACAAGCTCAAAGGGTTTGAAGATAAGCACCTTGTACCATTTTTCAAAGAGAACCAATTGTTGGGTTCCTATCATATATCCCTGCAGAAACTAACGGACATACATCTTGGAAGCAGGGGAACTCATTTTGAGTACGCGGACGTTGGCAATCCCGGCTTCATATATATTTTTTCCATTGTTGCAATTTTCATATTATTCATTGCCTGTGTCAATTACATGAATATGGCAACAGCCAAATCAGCCCGGCGTGCAAAAGAAGTAGGCATAAGGAAGACAGCCGGAGCGGACAGGAGGCAGCTGATCAGCCAGTTCCTTGGAGAATCAATTGTCATAACGGTTATTTCAGTTTTGCTGTCGCTGTGTTTCATGGAGCTTCTGCTGCCGGTTTTTAACGATCTTACCAGTAAATCGCTGACCATTAATTTCCTGGATCCCGGCCTGCTCGTTTTTCTATTATGCATTATTATTGTCATTGGCCTGGTATCCGGACTGTATCCTGCTTTTTATCTGTCGGGATTTCAACCGGTAGAAGTTTTGAAAACCAATAACACACCTAAAAGCGGCCACGCATTACTGAGAAAAGTCCTTGTGGTTGCGCAATTCTGCATTTCCATTGTCCTTATAGCAGGTACGCTCGTGATATGGCTGCAGATGAAATATGTAAAAAATAAGGATGTAGGCTTTGCCAAAGACCAGGTTTACGTAATCAAAACGCCGCCGGCCGACAGCAGCTTCAAAAAACAATATAAAGAGCTGAAGCATGAGCTTTTACTGAATCCAAATATAAAAGATGTTGCCGCCGCGGACTACATTCCAGGAGAGATTGGCGGCCCTATGCTCCATTTCGTTACAACAGATAATAAAAAGAGCCAGCAGCTCATGAATTTTATGGCGGTGGACTATGAATATATTCCCTTGCTGAAAATTCCAATTATAAAAGGAAGGAATTTCTCGAAGGATTTTCCATCAGACGACACAGCCGGATTTATAGTAAACGAGGCTGCCATAAACCAGTTTGGATGGAAGGACCCGGAAAATGTAAAGCTAAGCAATGCAATGGGTTATGATGGAAGGGTCATTGGTGTGGTCAGGAATTTTAATTATGTATCGCTGCACAAGCCTATTGAGCCCCTGGTTCTCTTTTTGAGCAAGAGGCTTCCGTCTAATATACTTTTAAAGGTGAAGCCAGAAAACCTCCCTGCAACTATTTCATTTATTGATAATAAATGGAAAATGTTTTCAAAAAAATATCCGCTTGAATCCTTTTTCCTCGATGAAAACTTCAATAAGCAGTACCGTGCAGATGATAAGCTGCTTACGTTGTTTGTCTACTTTTCAGCGCTTACCATTATTATCGCCTGTCTCGGGCTGCTGGCGCTTGCCTCATTTACAGCAGAGCAAAGAACAAGGGAAATTGGAATAAGAAAAGTAATGGGAGCAGGCGTATCAAATATTGTCATGCTCATTTCAAAAGATTTTATAATCCTGGTTTGTATCGCATTCGTTATTGCTGCACCTGTGATATGGTTTGTGATGAACAGATGGCTTCAAGATTTTGCCTATAAGATTTCAATTTCTCCATGGATCATTATGGCCGGTGGTGCACTGGCTTTGGCTGTTGCCATGGCCACTGTCAGTTTCCAGGCATTCAAAGCAGCTACCCAAAATCCGGTAAAGTCAATCAAATATGAATAAGATGTCCTGTATGGGATAAATAGTTGTGTCTGTTCCCCTAAAGAGAACAAGGGACTTGTTCCCGGTATTTTACCTCAAAATACTACCGTTCTCTTTAGGGGACTTTTTGGATTCCTCACCTTGTTTGAAATAACAAGGCACCTATCCAAATTTCCATATATTTGCCTTTGAGACATGGCACAGAAAAAAACACTTCCTAAAAAGAGTTCCCCAGCATCAGGGCAAAAAAAAACGCAGCCTGTTCAGAGCAAAGCATCTCCTGCAAAAACGGGGCTCTCGTCTTCTGCGATCCTTGTTATAATCTGTCTCGTAGTGGTTGCGGTGGGACTTGTTGTCTATTGGTCAAGCCTTTCAAATACTTTTACCAATTGGGACGACCCCGGATATGTGACCCAAAACTATGAAATAAGGGACTGGTCAAAAGCCGGTATCAATCATCTTTTTCACAGCTATGCCATGGGAAACTACCATCCTCTTACGATGCTGAGTCTCGCGTGGGATTATCATATCGCCGAATTAAAACCTTATATCTACCACCGGGACAGTATGATCCTGCATATCCTTGCCAGCCTGGCCGTTACGGTGTTTACATGGCTTATCTCCAGAAACCTGAGCCTTACTGCCTTTTGCGGTTTGTTGTTTGTCATCCACCCAATGCATGTGGAATCCGTGGCCTGGGTTGCAGGCAGAAAAGATGTGCTCTTCGGGCTGTTTTATTTCCTCGCGCTTATCGCGTATTACTTTTATGCCGTTTCAATTAAAAATAAAATCCCGGTTTATATTTTATGCATGATCTTGTTCCTGTTGTCATTGCTTTCTAAAGGGGTGGCGGTTACGTTGCCTGTGAGTTGCCTATTGGTAGATTATTTTGTCAAAAGGCCATTGAAAATCAATTTGTTGCTGGAAAAAATCCCGATGTTCATCCTTGCCCTCATTTTTGGAATTATTTCAATCAAGGCACAACAAAACGCCGCTGCCATCCAATCTTCTACAAATTATCCAATTTTCGACAGATTGTTTTTTGCTTCTTATGCCTTTCTCGCATATATCGGCAAATTGTTTCTTCCCACCGACCTGTGCAATTTTTACCCTTACCCTACCCAGGCGGGCGGCCATTATCCAATTATCTGGTATATATATCCGATCATGGTACTTGCATTACTGCTTGTGGTATACCTCTTTTCACGGAAAAACAGGAGTATTGTTTTTGGGTTTTTATTTTATGCCACCGCGATATTCCTTTTGTTGCAATTACTACCGGTAGGTACTGCCATCATCGCCGACAGGTACTCTTATGTCGCTTACTTCGGTTTATTTTTCGTTCTCGGCTATTTTTATACGAAGACAGCAAGCGGTGCGCTCAACTGGGGCAAATCGTTTAAGAATTTTATCCCTTTTGTAGTTATCGCCTGGTTTATATGGCTCGGTACCATTACCCGTGCCAGGTGCGAAGTATGGAAAAACACCGAAAGCCTGTGGCGGGACGCCATCGAAAAACAACCCGATCTTTCAACAGCATATAACAACCTCGGTTTTGAGCTGTACAACCAGGCAAGGTATGACGAAGCGCTGCCATTGTTTACCAGATCCATTCAGCTACTTCCAACTTTTGTATTACCTTATGTGAACCGTGGTGAAATATACAGACAGAAAGGGAAGAACGATCTGGCCATGGCAGATTTTAACAAAGCTATCTCCCTCGACCCCAAAAGCGCGGACTCCTATCTTTCGAGGGCCATTCTCTATTCCATCAAACAGAAACTGGATTCGGCAGGAAATGATTTTAATATGGCTATTAAATTGAACCCTGCCATGGCCGAGGCTTATTGCAGCAGGGGAAACTATGATGATATGCGGGGACAATATGACTCTGCGGTAGCTGATTATACCAAAGCGATTAGCCTGAAACCGGATATGGCAGCAGCGTTTGAAGACCGTGGGGAATTATATATAATAAGATATAAAAATTTTAAGGCGGGCATTGACGACCTCAATACTTTTCTGCAACTGCAACCCTCATCAGGTGAAGGATACATGAAACGCTCCGTTGCCTATTATGATATGAAGGATTATAAAAATGCGCTCTCAGATGCCAACCAGGCCCAAAGCCTGGGGTTTGCCGTGGAAGCGAAATACATAAAAGAATTAAAAATTAAGAACCAGGACCCCGAAGGTTCGCGTTAGCAATTAGAAATGATTTCTCCTGTCGTCGAAATGACAAAACGCCCCATAAAAAAAGCCGTCTCCAGATGAAACAGCTTTTTCTTTTCATATTAAAAGGCGAATCCCTTTAATAATTAATCAACCTGCAAAACAGGCGTTAAATTCCAGGAATTATTTTTGCTCCCTGGGATTTGAACCGGTTTTGGCCTGCGGGTTTTGAGTTTGATTCTTAGCCTGCGGGTTTTGAGTTTGATTTTGGCCCGTAGGATTGGTTTTTGACCTTTCTTGGGGGTTACGTTCATTTTCTTCCTCTTCCCTTGGATTGGTAGCAGGATTTTTTTGTCCTGTAGGATTCTTAGGATTAGGCTCATTTGTACGTGCTTGATTCGGATTTTGGTTTTGGTTAGTGTTTGAAGGATTGCTTTGAGTTGCCATAAAATTAAAATTTTAATTAGGTTAAAGAAAGAACAACAGGCCATGATTGAAAAAGTTTACCGGATTTTACGATTTATTAGCCCTGCGCATGTTTAAGACGCGCTATCTCATTATCAAATAAAAGAATAAATCCCGGAAAAAAAATTCGCGCCCGGGGTATTTTTGGCTCCTGCCAATCAATAAAATCAGCAAATGTGCCTATCTTTGCGTCGGAGAGATGTCAGAGCGGTCGAATGAGGCGGTCTTGAAAACCGTTGAGGGTTACACCTCCGGGGGTTCGAATCCCTCTCTCTCCGCTGTTAACCCGCATTAGCGGGTTTTTTTATGTAGTTTTAACCAGAACATCCGGATAATACTACTGCAAAGGAAATTTTTAATTACCCCTTATCATCCCCATAAAATCATCAAACAAATAACCTGCATCGTGTGGGCCGGGGGCTGCTTCGGGGTGATACTGTACGGAGAATGCTTTCAGGGTCTTGTGGCGGATGCCTTCAATGGAATTATCGTTCAGGTTGATATGGGTTGCTTCTACCTCCTTATGCTTTTGCACATCTTCAGCATTGATACCGAAACCGTGATTCTGGGAAGTAATCTCGCAATGGTTTCGGATAATATTCTTTACAGGGTGGTTGAGCCCGCGATGGCCGTTGTGCATTTTATAGGTAGATATGCCAAATACCTGCGCCAGTACCTGGTGTCCGAGGCATATCCCAAATAGCGGCCTTTTGTCATCTACCATTGCTTTTGCAGTTTCCACGGCATAAGGCATGGCGGCAGGGTCGCCTGGACCATTGGAAATGAAATAAGCGTTGGGATTCCATTCGTTAATTTCTGCAAGGGTTGTTTTGGCAGGAAATACCTTCAAAGCGCAGTCGCGTTTGATAAAATTATTCAGGATATTTTGTTTTATGCCCAGATCCAGTACTGCGATTTTGGTCTTGGAATCCTGGTTGCCGAGTTCATAAGCATTTTTGGTTGAAACATGCGAAGACAATTCAAGCCCTTTCATACCAGGGGTATCGCGAAGCATCGCTTTGAGTGTTTCCAGGTCACTTTCTTCAGATGAAACAATGGCGTTCATCGAGCCTTTGTGACGTATGTAATTCACCAGTCCGCGGGTATCCACATTTGAAATAGCTACCAAATCATCTTCAATAAAAAAATCCTGGATAGATTCATCTGCCATTTTACGGCTGTACGGAACATTATAGTTCCGGCATACCAGCCCAGCAATCTTAATATCAGCGCTCTGGCTTTCTGATTTCCTGATGCCATAATTGCCGATATGCACATTGGTGGCAATCAATATCTGACCATAATAAGAAGGATCGGTAAATATCTCCTGGTAGCCGGTCATGCCCGTGTTGAAACAGATTTCACCGGTGGTTGTGCCTATTTTACCTGCGGCCTTGCCGTAGAATACTTTGCCATCTTCGAGTAGAATGATGGCCTGGCGCTCTTCAAAAAATTTCATATGATGGGGCAAATATCGGAAAAAAAGGGGTGGAAAAGAAAAAGGGGGAAATGTAAATTAGGCTACTTCACTGGCGCAATTCACGTAAATTAGGCCATTAGACTGGCGCAATTTGCAAAAAATATTAGTTGAGGGAATAATAGAATCCGAAATTACCCTAATTTACTACAACTTTCCTTGTGAGTAAACCATCTTCACCTCTAAGTTGAACAAGATAAATACCTTTTGAAAGATTGGTTAAAGGAATTTCATAAATAGCCTGCCCTTGCTGGATATTGACACTTTGGAGTACCTTTCCGTTTACATCCATTAAATGAATTAATTTGAAATTTTCACTTCGGTTTGTCATATCAACAAATATCATATTGTGAGCAGGGTTTGGATATAACCGCACGCTATTCACGCTCATTATATCTTCAATACCTGAATTATGGTTAAGTTGTTCGCTTCCTATTTGTACTGTAGGGTCGCTTATAGCGTATTGTCTTGCCCTTACCCAGTCGAAACTTACTGATCCTATGCTTTTCCAATCAAGTCCAAAAGTTACCTGTACTCTGCTGCTGAGAGCTAAACCGGATATTGTCGTTGAAAATGAACCTCCCGGCCATAATCCAGTTATAGAAGAAGTTGATGACCATACCGATTGCCACATGCCTGTTAAGGTTCCCGGACTTGTATTCGTAGTTACAAAATTTGTCGAGAATGTTCCTCCATTACTATAACTTAAACCGATATGCATTCCTGCGTGTGCTCCTGCACTTGAACCTCCGTTAAAAAGGGTGTAACCAGTCCATGTACCAGAATCAAGAGTACCTAAATGTGTATAATATCCATTTGTAGCTGTTATGTTTCCCTCTACAATAATTGGCGAAGCAAAGCCTTGGTCCGAAACAAGTATCAGAGTCCCATAATTAGTAGGAGGACTTCCGGCATTAATAGTGATTTTGCTATTTGAAATATTATATGTTGAATTGGATCCATAGTTTGACCATTTTAAGGTATCTAACGTAGAACCGGTAAAATCATCAAATAACATAAAAGTGCTGTCACCATTACTTGCCGCAGTGGCGTTCGGATTGCCGTAATACATTTTAATTATTTTGGTGGCGCTTGCAGCTAATGCAGGCATTTTGATCCAAATGACGGTTGATGAGGTATTTATACCGCTTTCAATCCAATACGGTATGGTACTGCACTTAACAGTATCCGCAAAACGGATATCATCTCCATTTACATTCATTTTTCCACTTGCAATAGCACCTGCTGTATTTATAACCAGCTTCACCTGGTAATCGGTCAGGCTTGAAAACACAGTATTGGAAACCGAGATAGGTAAATCATATTTCCAGCCTTGTAAACATTTTTGACTATAAGCTACAGAAAATGAGATGGATAACAATACGATGGATAAAACTAATTTAGAAAGTAAAGTTTTTTTCATTTTGATGGTAATTAACGTTTTAACGAAGATTCCCGGATTTTTTCTTATAAATAAGGGATTACCCCAAAAATCCGATACCCTGAAATTACCCTAATTTACCACAACTTTCCTTGTGAGTAAACCATCTTCACCCCTAAGTTGAATAAGATAAATACCTTTTGAAAGATTAGTTAAAGGAATTTCATAAATGCTTGCAACTTGCTGAATATTGACAATTTGGAGGACCCTTCCACTTATATCCATTAAATCCATTGATTTGAAATTTTCATTACAGTTTGTCATATCAACAAATATTCTATTGTAAGCCGGGTTTGGATATAGTCGCACGCTATTCAGGGTCGTTATATCCTCAATGCCTGAATTATGGTTAAGTTGTTCGCTACCTATTTGTACAGTAGGGTCGCTTATAGCGTATTGTCTTGCCCTTACCCAATCATAAGAAGCGGTCCCGATACTCGTAAACAATTGCCCAAAAGTAATTTGAACCGAACTGCCTAATGTTACACCGGTTGTATTGGCATTCGCAGTGCCACCTGGCCATATCCCGGTCTGCGAATTTGAGGTAGGCCAGGATAGTTGCCAGATGCCGGCCAGGTTGCCTGCATTTGTTTCGGTTGTCTCAATATGAGATGCGTAATCAACATCGTCCGAATAATCCTGGCCTATGTGTAATCCTGCATTCACCCCGGCAGTGTTGTCTCCATAATATAGGGAATAACCATCCCATGTACCCGAATTCAAAATTCCCAGTGCAGAATAAAAGCCGCTGGTACTTGTAACCAGGCCCTCTACAATTAAAGGAGATGAGAATGAGTTTGATGACACAAATACCCTGCTGCCAATTGTATTGGTAGAACTTGTTCCTGCTGTTACTGCGATTTGGCCAGCTATTATGGCATAACCTGAATTTGACGATCCATAGGTTTTCCATTTTGAAGTATTCAGTGTAGAACCCGTAAAATCATCAAATAACATAAAAGTACTGTCACCATTGCTTGCCGCTGTGGCATTCGGATTTCCGTAATACATCTTAATTATTTTGGTGGAACTTGCTGCTAGTGTAGGCATTTTGATCCAGATAACGGTTGATGAAGTATTTATACCGCTTTCAATCCAATAGGGTATAGTACTACAATTAACAGTATCGGCAAAACGGATATCATCTCCATTTACATTCATTTTTCCACTGGCGATAGGACTTGCAGTATTAACAACCACCTTAACCTGGTAATCGGCCAGGCTTGAAAACACTGTA
>Ga0134126_10012940_pt1 | contig 10535 bp, 8 predicted proteins | sample KB31752_FD_96881 | JGI IMG/M metagenome (GOLD analysis project Ga0134126, IMG submission 96881) | Terrestrial soil microbial communities with excess Nitrogen fertilizer from Kellogg Biological Station, Michigan, USA - KB3-175-2 | ecosystem: Environmental > Terrestrial > Soil > Unclassified ...
CCTCCTCGCCGAGATCCGCACGCGCGCCGAGATCGGCCAGCGCGTCCTCGTCACTACCCTCACCAAGCGCATGTCCGAGGACCTCGCCAACTACTACACCGAGGTCGGCGTCCGCTGCCGCTATATGCACTCCGAAATCGAAACCCTCGAACGCATCAAACTCCTCCGCGACCTCCGCAAGGGCGAGTACGACGTCCTCATCGGCATCAACCTTCTGCGCGAAGGCCTCGACCTCCCCGAAGTCTCCCTCGTCGCAATTCTGGACGCCGACAAGGAGGGCTTCCTCCGCTCCCAGGGCTCGCTCATCCAGACCATCGGCCGCGCCGCCCGCCACCTCGAAGGCCGGGCGATTCTCTATGCGGACAACATGACCGAATCCATGCAGCGGGCGATTGATGAAACCAACCGCCGCCGCGAAATTCAGGAGGCCTTCAACACCGAGAACGGCATCACGCCGCAATCCATCATCCGTCCCGTCGGCCACGGCGCGGACAACATGACCCTCGCTGGCATCGTCGCCGCCGACTACGCCGACCTCACCACCGAAACCGACGGACTCCCCGACTTCACCACCCAGGCCGAACTCGACGCCTACATTGCTAACCTCGAATCCGACATGCGCGCCGCCGCCCAGAAATTCGAATTCGAACGCGCCGTCAAACTCCGCGACCAGATCAAGGAGCTGCGAACGAAAGAATTCCTGTTTAGCTAGACACCCTCAGCACTCACCCACGAATGCCGTCATCCTGAGCGAAGGCGCAGGCGTAAGCATGCGCCGTAGTCGAAGGACCTGCTACCAAGCCCACGTCGCCACAGCGAATCCGGGCTTCTCCCAAGACTCTGCATCGCTCGCCGCAACCCACGAATGCCGTCATCCTGAGCGAAGGCGCAGGCGTAAGCATGCGCCGTAGTCGAAGGACCTGCCACCAGGCTCACACCGCCACCGCTGCTCAGGGCTTCTCACCGGGATTCGCGCTTAGCTTTTTCTTCAATGCGTTCATTCGCAGTCAAAAACTTCCGACCCCAATTAGCCGCCAAATCTTTGAACTCTGGATTGACCGTTCGAATCAGGGCGAGTTTTTTCTCGCGCCGCCAACCCTTCAACTGCTTCTCGCGCGCAATGGCTTCGCTTATATCTTCGTGCGTTTCGTAATAGAGAAGCCGAGTACAGCCATAGTGCTTGGAGAATCCCGCGAACGTACCGTTCTTATGCTGGTGAACGCGAGTGTAAATATCGCTGGTCACACCGACATAAAGCACGCTGGAAACGCTGCCGCCCATGATGTAGGTATAGCCAGGCTTCATTGCATCCCTTTTGCTCACTGGTGAAGGGCAAAGCGAGTATAGCTACGTACAGTTCAGTTTGAAAGCTCTGCACACTGTGGCCGCGCAAGCTGCATGGCAGGTCCTTCGACTACGCAAGCTGCGCATCTCCGATGCGCACTTTGCTCCGCTCAGGATGACGGAGTTCAGTGGCAGAAGGAAGTCAAATACCCTCCAGCAATCGTCATCGCAAGGCGGCAATCGTGGAGTCGAAAGGACCCACCTCCACATATCACACCGTCATCCTGAGCGGAGCGGCGCGTCCAGCGCGGCGCAGTCGAATGACCTGCCACCAACATCACGCCATCACAATCGCCAACTGGTTTCTCGCCGGATCGATCCAAACTGTGGCGATGCAGTCACCCATCGCCATAAAAAAAGGGGCGTGGCTGCGCCCCTCAGTTTCCGCAATTGGATAGAAGCTACTTACCCATCGCCTCAAGCTGTCCTTCAAGCATCTTGATACGCACCTTCATGTGCAAATTATCCCAATGCTTGCGGCTTTTTCCAAGAAGATCGGGTGTGCGGCCGATTTCCTTTGTGGCGTTGATCGTTTCCTCAACGAGATCAGGTGCTATGGCCTTCCATGCACCTAACACCGCTCCAAACCCGCCTCTCCACTGTGCATTCCCAGAGGGTCCAATTTCGACTAAATTTCTGAAAGCCCCCAGAATCGGATAGCAAGCGCCTTTGGTTAAGCGATATTTCGCTGGCGGAAGGAGAGCAAACGGAAACGACAGATTTCGATTTCCCTTGCCCTCAACAATATTCAGGCCACCAGCCCTTCCTCCCGAATCGTTGTGGACAGTCTGGAAATCACCACGAATATGATCGTAAAGCTTGAGACCGTCCTTCAATAGTGGCCGTAGACGATGATATTTGCTCAGTTCTGGTTGCGCCTCATTCGCCTCAAAATCGTCACCGAATTTTTTTAGAGGGATGCTCCACTTCTCATATGCAGCAATTGGGTGCTTGTTTCCATTATTTGGAAAATCGAAGATATTGAAAATTTCGAGTACGCCAATGAGGTCGCGCACATCTATCTCGGCGTCATCAGATTCCTTCCACGCGATCGAGTTGGAATACGGCTGGTCTCCGACCTCGGCCTTCAGCCACTTGAAGACACCGTCGATGTTGTAGATAGATTTTGGTGCAACCTGCATGCCCGTGTTTAGCCCACGGGCGATATCTGTAACCATTCCATTCTGCACGCCGGTGCGAATATGAAGCTCGACGTACTGCTGGTCGTTAGTGGTTGAATCAGCGTTGCAGCGTTCAATGATCTTCGCTGTGTGCGCGCCGTCGACAATACCCCCTCGTTGGTCATCGATAACGACCTCATAAAGTTGGGTCTCCTTGTCGATGAGCCTTACCTGCTCGGCGAGTATCGTGATTCCCTTGTTCATTAGGTCGAACGCACCCGGGGAAAAACTAGAACCGCGGAGACTCTCTTGGACGTCCCGATAGACAGAACGGTTCAGCCCAACAGGGTCGCGGGCATTAACTGACGTACTAATGCCAGACGGAAAGTCCGAGGCCTTCACAGTAAGCCAGTGCTTTTCTATGTTTTCAAAAACAGGATGGTCAATTTTGCGGGAGGCGTGGGCTTTAATGCGGAAATGCTGTAACGTCATCGGTATTCTCCTTGTGCAGACGATGCTGCCAAATCAACGAATTCAGTTGTATGCACGGAGGCATCAACTGCGGGTAGGTTACACAGCTTCTCCGGTTTTCACAACAAAAATTCGCCGCGAAAAGATTTGGGCGTTCCCGTCCCTTCGGAAATGCGGGGAAATGCAGGACAGACGGGACGTTCACCCACAATCTGTCGGGCACACGGGTGCCCCACGTCTCGATTCCGAGACATGGGTTGCAGGATACCCCGCGCAAACGCCTTTGCTTTTGCTTCTGAGATAGGCGCCGGGTTCGATAACCCAGGGCTTTAGCCCTGGGAGCCTCACTGTGCATTACCGGCCACAGAGCACCAAGGGGCTTCAGCCCCCGGGACACGTCCTCCCCCCATGCGCCTCAACGCCTGTCCTCCTTTACGGCGTCTTTCGCGCCAACGGCGCGAGCTATACCAGCCTGAGTCGGAGCCGTCCCCACTGAGCGCCCTCGCTCATTGGGACGGCGCAGGCCGAGGTAAACCCGCCGTACGCAGCGCCTTCCTCTCTGCCGAAGGCTCGCCTCTAGGGAAGCTTTAAACCCGCTAAATACCGCTACCCCGGCTGATAAAATAGACATATGCCGCAGCGCCCCGCCAGCACGGCCGTCAAGCCTTACGTCCTCGGACGGAGTCGCTTTGCCGCGATCACCGCGATCGAAGGCCTGAAGCTGACCCGCGACGCCGAAGAGCGTCTTGAGCGCACCCGCACTCTCTCCCCGGAACTCCGCCGCACCGAAACCCTGCGCGCCTTCTCCGCGCGAAAGCGCGGATGACCTCCCACGGGATCGCGGGCTACGACGCCTTCGACGATCCCTACTGCTATCCCGGCACTACCGTTCTCCGCAACCTCCTCGACATCCGAGACCAATCCGAACTCGACGCCTTCGAGGTCGAGATCTCCACCCTCCGCGCCGACGAGCCTCTCCCCGTAGGCAACTTCGATCCGGCCCACTATCGCCGCATCCACCACCATCTCTTCCAGGATGTATACGACTGGGCCGGCGAGTACCGCACCGTCCGCACCTCAAAGGGCGGCAACCTCTTCTGCTATCCGGAGAACATCCCCGCCCAGATGGCCGCCCTGTTCGCGAGGCTCCGCGGAGGCGAGGCCTTCGCAGACCTCAGTCGCGAAGCTTTCCTCGACCAGTTCACTTCATTCCTCGCAGAACTGAACGCCGTCCACCCCTTCCGCGAAGGCAACGGCCGCAGCCAGCTCTCGTTCGTCGGGCTCATCGGCGAAGTCTCCGGCCATCCTCTTCATCTCGAAAAGCTCAACAAAGAGACGTTCCTCCCCGCCATCATCGCCAGCTACTTCGGCAATCTACAGCCTTTGCAAGATGAGTTGAATACGCTTCTCGTCTAACGCCCACAAACCTCATATAGAAAGCCGCAAACAGCACGACAATCCCTGCATTCGCCATAAGCCGTTCCCACAGATGGCCTCGGAAGAACAGCACATCCACAGCAACGATCACTGCCGCCATCCCCACGAAATAAACCACCGCTGTTCCTAGTCTCCCCATTCGCCCCACGCCTCGCACTCTCGCACCTGCCTCGAACGCCCGTCAGAATCTTGTCAACCCCTCCGCTTGCCTCCAAAACCCATAACGAATTCGCTCTCAATCGCTTACAGCGAAAAATAATTCTCGCAAAAGTGGCATAACAGTTATGCCCAACTTGCTAGAATAGAAACAGTAGAGGAAAGGCCCGGCCATCGCGCCGGGCCTTTGCTATTGCGCCCGATACCGCCGCAATACCCGCCAAGCCTAATCCCTTTAGAAGGGATACTTTAAGACTGGAGTATAGGGGGAGGGGGAGGGCATCTGCGGTCGCCTACATCTCCACCCGCGCAAGCTGTGCCCCACTTGGAACGTGGATCACGCCTTCACCGCGTATTCTAAGTGCGATGCCCGAACCGACCTTTTCCTGGCATGGCAAGCGCGTTTTTCTTACCGGACACACCGGCTTCAAGGGTGGGTGGCTTGCGCTGTGGCTCGCCTCCAAAGGCGCCGTCGTGCGCGGCTACGCGCTCGATCCTTCAACCGACCCCAGTCTCTTCGCCGTTGCCCGCGTGGGCAATGGCATCGAAGACATTCGCGGAGACATCCGGGACCCGGCCAGGATTGAGCCCGCGTTGCATGACTTTGCCCCGGAGGTGGTCTTCCATCTCGCCGCGCAGCCGCTGGTGCGCGCCTCTTACGCCGATCCCATCGGCACCTATGAAACCAACGTGATCGGCACGGCGCGAGTGCTCGATGCTGTGCGCCGAACGCCATCCGTCCGCGCCGTCGTCGTCGTCACAACCGACAAGTGCTACGAGAACAAGGAGACGCTCCGGCCGTACGTCGAGACCGACCCGCTCGGCGGCTACGATCCCTACTCGTCATCCAAGGCGTGCGCGGAGATCGTATCCGCAGCCTATCGGCAGAGCTACTTTTCTGTCGACAAGCTGACGCGCGATGCTGCGCCGCCTCCGCACTCGCACCAGGTCGCCCTGGCCACCGCGCGCGCCGGGAATGTGATCGGCGGCGGCGACTGGTCGACCGACCGCCTGGTCCCCGATCTTGTCCGCAGTTTCCTCGCAGGCGAACCCGCCCGCATCCGCCACCCGCACGCCATCCGCCCATGGCAGCATGTGCTCGAACCGCTTGCCGGCTACATCGCGCTCGCCGAACACCTGCTCTCACCCGATGCCGCGCGCTACGCCACGGCCTTCAACTTCGGCCCAGCGCAGAACGACGCGCAGCCCGTCTCCTGGATCGCCGACAGGATGACCGCCTTCTGGGGCGGCGGCGCGCGCTGGGCCCCCGATGAGCCCGCCGGCGCCAGCCTCCACGAGGCCGGTTATCTGACTCTCGATTCCGGCCGCGCCCGCGCCGAACTGAACTGGCAACCGCGCCTGGATCTGGAGACCGCGCTCCACTGGCTGGTCGACTGGTATCGCGCGTGGCAGTCCGGCGCGGATATGCACGCCTTCACGCTCGCGCAGATCGCGAGGTACGAGGGCCTCGTCGATCCTGGCAAATAGCCGGCATGACCGCGGTCTTCATCAACTGTCCATGAGCTTGCGGATACAATCCGGACATCCGCTCATGAGATCGCCCTCGCACGTGAAGTTTCCTTCGTCGCTCACGCGTCTTTCATTTGTGGTCAGCGCTGTTCTGGCTTGCGCGCCTCTTACCGCACAAACATCTGCGGCCCTTCGTCGTCCCGCGCGCGCGACCGCGCCTGCCACCATTCCCGCGCTCTTTCTCTCGGACATTCACTTCGACCCTTTCCTCGACCCAACGAAAGCCGCTGCGCTCAATGCCGCGCCTGAGGTCAGCTGGCCGCACATACTCGCAGGCGGTCATAGCACAGCACTCACCGCCGCGCAGCAGTCGGCGTTCCAGGCGTGTTCGAACCAGACCGATACCTCTTACGCCCTCTGGCAATCCACGCTGACGGAGTTACGGAAAACCGCAGCGTCTTCACGCTTTGTCGTCCTCTCCGGCGATCTGCTCGGCCACCAGTTCGACTGCAAATACAAGGCGCTGGTGGACGGCGCGACCGCAGCCTCCTATCTTGACTTCACGCTGAAGACTGCCCGCTACGTGCTCGCGACGCTTCAGGCGGCGCTGCCCGGCGTCCCCATCTACACTGCGCTCGGCAACAATGACTCAGGCTGCGTGGACTATGCGCTCGATGCACACGATGATGCGTTTCTCGCGGGTGTTGCGCCACTCATCGCTCAAGCCGCCAACGTTGCCCCCGCGGACCGCACATCGGTGGAGCGCGACTTCGCACTACTCGGTGCTTATAACGCACCGCTCGCCGCGCTGCCGCACACGCGCATCGTCTCCATGGATGACCTCTATCTTTCCGCGAAATACTCGACCTGCTCCGGCGCGCATGACGCCGTACCTGCCGCCAATGCCATCGCATGGCTGAAGACACAGCTCGATCTGGCGCGCGCTGCGCATGAGCGAGTCTGGTTTGTCGGCCACATCCCGCCCGGCGTCGATCTGTACGCGACGGCCCGCAGGCTGGCGAACGTCTGCGGCGGCGCGAAGCCCACGATGTTCCTTGGTTCGGAAGATCTCGCGCAAAGCCTGGCCGCGAACTCCGACGTAGTACGCCTCGCTCTCTTCGGCCACACCCATGACGACGAAATGCGCCTGCTGACTCCCGACGACGGCCAGGCCCAGACGGCCAACGCAAGGAGCTCAGCCGAGCGCACCATTCCTCAATCCGCGGAGCCCGCGCCCGTCGCCATCACCGGCGTGCCGCTCAAGATCGTCGCGTCGATCACGCCGGTGCACGGCAACCGGCCCAGCTTCATGCTCGCGCGAGTCGATCCCGCCACTGCCACGCTGATCGACTACACCGTGATGATGGCGTCCAATCCCGCGGTCACGCCCATTACATGGTCGCGCGAATATACTTACTCGGCCACTTACCATAAGCCAGCGTTCGATGCGGCTTCACTCACTGCACTGATCGCGGACTTTCAAGGCGATCCAGGCGACAAGTGGCCCATCAGCCAGGCCTACATCCGTAATTACTTCCCCGCCGAACCTGCCGCTGCTGCCGCCAACTCCGCCGTCATCTCCGCAGCGTGGCAGCCCTACGCCTGCTCTCTGGACCACGTCACCGCAAAATCATTCGCGGCCTGCACCTGCGGCAAGTAGCTATTTGTGTCCTTCATGAGTCGAACTCGCTGATACTCTGGTTCGACACTCCCCACGGAAATCCTATGGCTCTAGACCCTTCGATCAACGAAGAATCTCCGTCTGCCGCCCTCGCCTCCGACGCGGCCGAGACGGCTGCTCCTCTTCCGGAGCCATCATCCTATACACCCGCATTAGCACCCTCTACGCACGAGGAACCCGCACCCATGATCGACGTTCACCCGCCGCACCAAACTGTCCACACCTGGAAAGATTTCCTCATCCACATGAGCGCCATCTGCCTCGGCCTGCTCATCGCCATCGGCCTCGAACAAACAGTCGAATACTTCCACCACCGCCATCAGGCCAGTGAAGCTCGCGTCGGCATCCAGCAGGAGCTTCTTGTGAATGCCGGGATCATCCAGCACAACAGTGACAGGATCGCAATCGATCAGCAGCAACTGGCAAAGGACATGGACGTCCTTAATTCGAATGCGCCGGATGCGCAGGCGCTTTCTGCCCTGCAATACTCTTGGTTTTTAACACGACCGAATGACGCTGCATGGAACGCCGCCAAGACAAATGGCTCCATCGCGCTCATTGCGCCGCGGGAGATCGGGGCGGCCAATTACTTCTATTTGAGCAACGATGAGATGACACCGGTCGTCTTCTCCTACATGACGGATATGGATGCCGCTGCGGCCATCGTGGACCATGCACGGATTGCTGGGAGACTGGACCAGTCGGAGCGGGACCAGCTTCGCTCCTTGACCGCGGCCGAAATCGGGCGGGCGAGGGTCTTCAGCGCTATCTTGCCCTACCAACTGAATGCCCTCAAGGACACCAAGCTGGACCGCTGACGGCATCTCCGTGCCCTTCGCCGCCTGCGCCTGCGGCAAATAACGCACAGCGCTAACCGCCGTCGGCTACAATTCCTGCACTGCCGTAAACAAGACAAGGGGAACCGAGCGATCGAAGCGATCGGTATACGCGACCGCACGCAAGGGCCGCAGGCACACAGAAAGGTCAGGTGCATCCATGGAGGTTCACGCTCCGGAACACGTCATCCATTCCAGGCGCGAGTTCCTTGTCCACATGGTGGCTATCACACTCGGACTGCTGATCGCTGTCGGCATCGACCAGAGCGTCGAGTATCTGCACCACCGTCACCAGCGCCACGAGCTCGAAGAGAATATGCGCGACGAAGCCGGGCGCAACGTCGAGATACTCTCCAGGCACTTTGAAGTGAACATCCCCAACCTGCTCTGGTACCGCTCCGTGCTGAAAGCCGCGCAGGCCACTAAACCGGACGGAGGGTACTACGACATCACACTGCCGCCGCCCGCCCACGACTCGTCAAACAAGGTCATGACCTCACCAGAGCGCACCGTCTTCCCCGTTGCGCAATCTACGGGGAGTCTCGCTCTGCTTCCTGAGACCGAGGCCCAGGCCTACGCCATGGTGGACTTTCAGTCCGCCGAGGACGCCAAAGACGTCGACGGGATTCGCGCTGCCGCCGCCGAGCTGGACCGCTTCGACCTTAAGATCGGTACAAAAATCCTGCCGGGCGAGAAGCTGCACCTCACACCGGCGCAACGCGATGAGTTTGTGGCCGCCCTGGCCGGCTATGCGCAACAGCTCTACACTTTGCTGCACCGCGACAACCTCTTCTACAGCGAGTGCGAGGGCATCGTGAACGGTATCCAGGATGAGCAATCGCTGCGGGAATGGCTCGGCACCCACCCGTTGATTATGGACAAGTACCGCAATTGAACTGCAGCTATTTGGAGACCAGCCCCCGGTACAGCGCCACCGTCTGCTTCGCAATCGCCTCCCACGCGAAGGTCTGCTCCACCCGCCTGCGGCCAGCCGCGCCGAACAGCGCGCAGCGCGCCGGATCGGCCATCAGCTCCGTAAGTCTTGAAGCGAGATCGCGCGAAAACCGTTCGCCATCCTTCGGAAATCCCGTCACCGGTTCGGCGTCGAACCGGACTAGATAACCTGTCTCGCCATCCTTCACCACTTCCAAAATTCCGCCCGTTGCGCTGGCCACCACCGGCGCACCGCACGCCATTGCTTCCAGATTGATGATGCCGAACGGCTCATACACGCTCGGGCAACAGAAGACGCGGCAGTTCGAGTAAAGCTCGATCGCCTCCGGCTTGGTCACCATCTTCTCGATCCACACGATGTTGCCGCCGGCTGCGCGCGCCGTCTCCACCTTCTCGCGCATCTCGGCTGCAATCTCCGGTGTGTCCGGCGCGCCCGCGCACAGTACTACCTGCGTGCCCTTTGGCAGATACTCGATCGCATCCACCAGATGCGTCACACCCTTCTGCCGAGTGATGCGCCCCACGAACAGCACATAGGGCTTGCCAGGGTCGACGCCGTACTTCCCCAGCGCATCGGTCGCGCTCGTCTTCTGATATTCCTTCAGGTCGATGCCGTTATAGATCACGTGCACCTTCGCCGCATCCACCTCGGGATACGCGCGCAGGATGTCGGCCTTGGTCCCGTTCGACACCGCAATGATCGCGTCCGCATCGAGGATTGCAGTCCGCTCCATCCACGAGCTCATCGCATAGCCTGAACCCAGCTGCTCGGCCTTCCACGCGCGCAGCGGCTCTAAAGAATGTGTGGTGAGCACAAACGGAATCCCATACAGCTTCTTCGCCAGGAACCCAGCCATCGACGCATACCACGTATGCGTGTGCACCACGTCGATGCGCCCCAGTTCCTTCATCTGCGTCAGGTTTAGCGCCAGCGCGTCCACGGCAGTCTTGAATTTGGCTTCTGATCCTGCTGTAACCTCCACCGGCGGCTCATCGCCAATCACGTGCAGAGTGCCGTCATCCGCACGCTGCTTCCCCCAGCAGTGGACTTCCACTTCGATCAGC
>Ga0134126_10012941_pt1 | contig 10535 bp, 9 predicted proteins | sample KB31752_FD_96881 | JGI IMG/M metagenome (GOLD analysis project Ga0134126, IMG submission 96881) | Terrestrial soil microbial communities with excess Nitrogen fertilizer from Kellogg Biological Station, Michigan, USA - KB3-175-2 | ecosystem: Environmental > Terrestrial > Soil > Unclassified ...
ACGCGCTGGTCGGGGCAGCAGGATGCTCGCATGGCTTACTGGGAACTCACAACGGAGTGCTTCGCGTGAATTCAGATGGTACGACCACGTCTATCGCGAACCTCTCTGCTTTCATTAAAGGACATGCCGCTGCTAATCCGAACCCTGGCGACTTCGAGCCGGATGGGACCTGGTACAGCATGATCGAGGCCTACAACGGAATTCTTTTCGCGGTAGAACCCAACCACGGAGAATTCGATGCAATTCTGCCGAACGGTTATATCCAGAGAATTGCCGATATCTCTCGGGTGCAAGGACATATCGTGCCGACGGCACTGGCATTTCACGATGGAAGTTTCTATGTGGGAAACCTCGACACCTTTCCTATTAAGGACGGATCTGCGAAGGTCATGAAAATTAGTCCGTTTGGCGAGATCACGACTGCTTTCATCAATTTCAGTGACATCGTGGGTTTGGCCTTTGACAAGAAAGGACGCCTATATGTGCTCGAGAACACGACTGGCAATCCATTTCCGACTCCTGGTACAGGAACGATCTTGAGGGTCAATGGAAAGAACAACTACACGACGATTGCGACCGGATTGTCGCTGCCAACCGCAATGACATTCGGGCCCGATGGCAACTTATACGTCTCAAACCTTGGATTTGGACCGCCGCCAGTAGGAGCAGGCCAAGTGGTGAAGGTCGTAGTGCCAGCCGACTGATTTTGACTTTCTCCAAGTCAACAGACGTCACTAAAGTCACCGGACCGGTGTCATAAACATCACCGGTCCGGGTTGCGTGGACTCAACGGTTATCTCCGATTATTGGTTGTAGTTTGCCCATACGCAGCGGATCTTGCCGGCTGAAGTCAGTTGCATCACCTCGGCGGACTTGCTTCCAAGCACATTGTTTCCGTAGTACAAGACGATCGTTTCTACTCCCCAGAGCACGTCGATGAAGTCGAAGTGGCGGTCCGGGTAGGCCTGAATACCACGTAGGAAGTATTCGCGCAAGGCCGCCTTTCCTCTTACCACGCCATCGCCGTTGTTGAGCAACTTTAAGGCGACGGGCGAGGTGAGGATTACCTCATCGTCGTAGTGAGCTAGGATTTTTTCGAGATCGTGACTGTTCCAGGCATTTATCCACTCCTGGGCGAATTGGTGAGCGAAGGGACGGTGGAAGGGGGATGACGCATTTTCCATAGTCCAAGCTAACATTTCTCAGGGATAGCTTTTCGAAAGGGCCCTAATTCGGGGCGGCTTAGTACGGGCGGGACGCCCGTACCCCACGATATCCTTGAATGTTGGACTGGGATGCTGGTATCCCCACGAGCCGATGGGGCTTCGAGCTACGGGCGTGGGCGCCCGTAGCTACATGGTCGTCTTTTATTTTTCATTAATAGTCATATCACGAACGCGGGATGCTCACTTCCACTCGCCGGCTTTTACCAGCTTGCGGATTTTGCGTTTGATGAGGTCGCGTTTTAGGGCGCTTAGATGGGTGATGTAGAGCTTGCCGTTCAAGTGGTCGGTTTCATGCAGAAAGGCTCGGGCTAAAAGTTCTTCGCCGGTTTTCTCGTACCATTTGCCGTTTATGTCCTGGGCGCGGATGGTCACGCTGTTGGCGCGGGTCACGTTTTCGCGAAAATCGGGGATGCTGAGGCAGCCTTCGCTTTGCGTCTGCTTGCCTTCTTTATGGATGATCTCGGGATTGGCGAGGACCAGTTTCTCGCGCGGGTTTTCTTTAAAGCTGACGTCGATGACGGCGAGGCGTTTTGAAATGCCGATCTGCGGGGCGGCGAGGCCCACGCCTTTGGCCTCGTACATGGATTCAAACATGTCTGCGACCAGGGTTTTCAGGTCTTCGTCGAACTCGGTCACTGGCGCTGCGGGTTTTTCCAGGACGGGATTTCCGTATTTCACGATGGGATAGATCATTGTGCAGTGGTCAGTCGTCGGTGGTCAGTGTTTAGTGATCGGCCATGGGCGATCAGAAATTTTTTACCTGTTCTACATATCCGTGAAAATTCCGCAGGGTCTCGGTCATGGAGTCGCCGCCGAATTTTTCGAGAGCGCTGCGAGCTAACGTCAGCGCAACCATGGCTTCACCAGCTACTCCGGCTGCAGGCACCACGCAAACATCGGAACGCTCGTAGGCTGCCTTCACCGGCTCACGGCTGGTAAAGTCTACCGATTGTAATGGACGACGCAAGGTGGAAATCGGTTTAAGGTAACCACGAACGCGAATTTCCTGGCCATTCGAAATTCCGCCTTCGATACCTCCGGCATTGTTGCGCGTGCGAGTGAATCCAGCGCCGCGGTTGTACCCGATTTCATCGTGAACAGCTGATCCGGGAGCGTAGGCCGAGGCTACGCCTGCACCAATTTCTACTGCTTTTACGGCTTGCAAAGACATCACCGCGCCTGCAAGTTGCGCGTCGAGGCGCTCGTCCCATTGAGCGTAAGTTCCTAGGCCGGCGGGCACGCCGTGGGCGACCACTTCGAAAACGCCGCCGACTGAGTCGCCAGTTCGGAGGACCTTATCGACTTCGGCCTTCATGCTTTGCTCGGCCTCGCGTTCGGCGCAGTTCAGCAACACCTCTTCGCGGCTGCAGCTGGCTTGAATTTTCTCCCAAGGGACCTCGTGCTCGACATTAGCGGTGCCAACCGCCACCACGTGGCTCAAGACTTCGATATTCAGCTGCTTCAAAAATAATTTGGCTAAAGCGCCAACGGCTACGCGAGCGGCGGACTCGCGTGCCGAAGCCCGCTCCAGAACATATCGCGCTTCGGAAAAGTTGTATTTCAAGGCGCCGGCGAGGTCGGCGTGTCCCGGACGAGGAGACGCCACCCGCTTGTGCAAGCTAGAATCTCCCTTTTCAACCGGAAGCTGTTGTTGCCAATTTTTCCAGTCGCGATTTTCGAGCAGCATGGAGATCGGAGACCCAATTGTTTGCCCGTGACGTACGCCGGAGAGAATGCGAGCGGTGTCGCGCTCAATTTTCATTCTGCCGCCGCGGCCGTAACCTTGCTGCCTGCGCCACAGTTCGTGGTCTACAAAGTCTTGGGCGACTGCAAGTCCAGCGGGCAGGCCGGAGATAAATGCAACCAGAGCCTCGCCGTGAGACTCTCCGGAGGTGAAGAATTTCAGCATGTACTCGGATTGTATCCGATGAGTAATGTTGCGGAGGACATGGCAAACCCGCAACTCCGCTTGTTCATCCAAGAATTGGCTACGCGTATTCCGCGCCGGTGGTGAGCACTGTGAAAGGGATATCAATCGGCGATTTCGGGTCGTGTGTTGTACTAGGCTTTGTAGTTTCTGAGGTGATTGGGTGTCCCATAAAGCTGCCCCAAGGCGGCAAGTCGCTGATACGAGCGTTTCCGATGCCGCTGAAGTCTCGCGGCATTTGTTGAAAGGCGAGGAAGAGGAACGGCGGCGCATCAGCCGGGAGTTGCATGATGAGACTGGCCAAGCGCTCATGGTCTTGCGTTTTCAACTTGAGATGCTTGGCTCGACCGCTAAAAATCGAGACCAGAAAGCCATGGTCCAGGAATCGCTCGATGTACTGGACCGGACTATTGAGGGGCTGCGGCGGATTATTGCCAGGTTGTCGCCGCGCGTCTTAGAAGAGTTTGGGTTGGTAGCCGCAATTCGGCGGCATGCACAACTGTTGGCCAGCCAGACCCGCATGAAAGCCCACGTGGAGCTGCCGGAAGAAATTGCGGCCATGCACCACGACATTGAGGTGGCGCTCTACCGCTCGGCGCAGGAAGCCTTACAGAACATCGCAAAGCACTCGCGGGCGCGAAATTTCACGGTCAGGTTGTACACCGCGGGTGGACAGATTCATCTGGAAATCGAAGATGATGGGAGCGGGCTGTCGACCAAGGCGCCGGACGACGGGGGGTTTGGGCTGACTGGAATGCGAGAAAGAGCGGTTGCGCTGGGCGGTTCAATGACGGTGCAATCCCGGCGTGGTCGAGGCACACAGGTCCGAATTGTCTTGCCGTTCAACGCGCGGGAGTCTTTCACTCCGGAAACAATTCGCGGTGGTCGAGCAATTCGGCGCAGCACTGCGGCAAAGGCCAGCTAACGAGAAGTTATGCCGATTCGATGTCTGATTGTTGACGACCACACCCTGTTTCGCGAGGGACTGCGGCGGGTGCTCGAGAGCGAGCCGGATCTCCAAGTTGTGGGAGAGGCGCGGGACGGATCGGAAGCAATTGAGCAGGCTCAGGCGCTGAAGCCCGACGTCATCCTGCGTGACATCGGAATGCCGGGACTGTCGAGCTTTGAGGCGTCACGGCGAATTACAAGGGAATTGCCGGGAAGGCGAGTCATCTTCCTCACCATGTATGAGGACGAAGAATACCTTCTGCAATGCCTGGACGCCGGCGCCTCGGGCTACATCTTGAAAGATGCGCCTGCCCCGCGGCTGATCGGCGCCGTCCGCGACGTGAATGCGGGACGAAAATATTTAAGCCCGCAAGTGCTGGGAAAGCTGGTCGATGATTTCCGTTCACGCTCGACTACCGGAATGGCACGGGGTTCAACCCTGACACCGCGCGAGAGAGAAGTGATCAAGATGCTGGCAGAGGGAAACTCGGTGCGGCAGATCGCTAGCATTCTCGGCTTAAGCGTTAAGACGGTCGAAGCGCACAAGTTTAATCTGATGCGGAAATTGAATATCCACAACAAGGCGCAGCTGGTCACTTACGCCATTCAGAAAAAGATCGTGAAGATGCCGGCTGGGGCTTAAGAAAAATTCTGGCCACGGATCTTCGCGGATTCACACGGATCGCAATCAGAAAAATCAATGAGCTTTCTTTAGCGGGCGGCGATTTTCATTTAATCACGATTGTTCGCGCGCGATGTTCCCTGTTAATAACTCGTTCAAAATGCAAGAAATATGTTGACAATGACAGTGACACATCGCAAACTCTGAAATCAGTGATGCTGCTGATGGCAAAATTGTCGGCAGAGACCGTTCAGTAACGAGGGAAAATCGTTCAGGAGGGTAAAGATGCCAGCAAAGAAAAAGGCAGCAAAAAAGAAGAAACACTAGTTACGTGAGAAAAGCTCACGCAAGAGTTTTGTAAGCCTCTCGACGAAAATCCTCGAGAGGTTTTTTGTTTTGTGGCCCAAGTAGTAGTTGTCGCGAGAAGCGGATCGTGCTAGAAACGCAGTAGCGGCGCATGTTTGAGGTCAACCGAGTGCCGCTGGCGGATCCTATGAGCATTACTAAGCTGAAGGCGAAACCGAACAGATCAAGCGAAATCATCGTTCCTGACAAACTTTACTTCCGCATCGGAGAAGTCTCCGAGTTGTGCCGGCTGCCGGCGTACGTTCTTCGGTTCTGGGAGACGGAGTTTCCCCAACTGAAACCGGTCAAGAGCAGCACCGGGCAGCGAATGTATCGGCGCAAGGATGTTGAAGCCGTGCTGCGGATCAAGAAGCTGCTTTACGAAGAGGGCTTCACGATTGCGGGCGCGAGACAGCAACTTCGCACCGAGAGCAAGATTGAGAAGAACCAGGCACCTCTGCCGTTTCCGGTCCAATCATCGGCTGACTTGAAACGCATTCGCCACGGATTGCAGGAGATCCTGGGGATGCTGGTGGCCCGGCACTGAGTAGTGGTTGGGTTACTTTAATCCGCGAAGTTTTGTGACTACCGCCGCGATGTCATTTTCTTGAAACAATCGAATGCCGGCGATCCCGCTGGCGCCCGCCTCCATGCAGAGATGCGCATTTTCCGTCGTTATTCCTCCCAAGGCTAGCACTGGGATTTCGTGGCGGCAAACCTTGTCGAGCTGATCTAGACCCGCTGCGCTGGATCCCTGCTTCTCGAACACTGGACCGAAGACAACAAAATTGGCCGACGCTGAGCGGGCATGGACGCTCGCCGCTACCCGATTTCTTTCGGCTGCGATCACATCGGCTTCGGTGTGGCATGAGACTGCGATGATTGGTTCAGAGGGTTGTACTTCGCACCAAATCTCACGCGCGTCTGCGGGCGAGATGTCGTTCGAGGTCAGGTGAACGCCGTGAGCATTAGTCACGAGAGCGATATCGGTTCGAGAGTTGATTAAGAGCCGGGTGCTACTGCGGGAGTCGCGGATGATTTGTGCAGATTGTTGCGCGAGAGATTCGAGTTCGCGGACTGCCAAATCTTTTTCGCGCAGCTGAATGTAATCGACTCCTGCCGACGTCGCTTCCGTGATCTTTCTCAACAGGAGGTCCCTGCGGTCGGGTTCGCTTCCCCGGAATTGCATACGATCCGTGATGTAGTAGAGAAGCAAGAGAGCAGTGGCTAATGATCGGTGGTTAGAGATGGTCACATTTTAGGCCGGCCAGTGAGCTGTTGCATTCTTAATCCCACAACATACTCAACCTGGATCGTTCAAAGTTATGCACCGCAGATCCTACGGTGCAGGCTGACTACTCTCCCACCCTTCGCAAAAGCGGCGAAGGATGGGGCACCCGCGCATTCAGCGAACCGGGCTGCCACCTACGGATTTGTCTTTGCGATCTCGGGCACTACTTCGCCCACCCGCTTCGGGCGATCGGGTCCCAGGTGGTATTTGATCAATCCATCACGAAGATATTCGAAGCCTTCTTCCGGGCTGTCTACGATCTTGAACAGCTCCAGGTCTTTGGGCGAGATGGCGGCGCCGTCAATCATGGTTTGGAAGTTGATCAGCTTCTCCCAATAATCGCGGCCGTAGATCACTACCAGAATTTTTTTTGCCAGCTTCTGGGTTTGCGCGAGAGTCAGGATTTCGAATAGTTCGTCCAGAGTGCCGAAGCCACCGGGAAAAATAACCAGGGCTTTGGCTAGATAGGCGAACCAGAATTTGCGCATGAAAAAGTAATGAAATTCGAAATTCAGCGCCGGCGTGATGTAGGGGTTGGGATATTGCTCGAAAGGTAAGCGGATGTTCAGGCCGATGGATTTGGATTTCGCCTCTTGAGCGCCGCGATTTGCAGCTTCCATGATGCCGGGGCCGCCGCCGGTGGTAACTACAAAACGGCGCCTGCGAGCAGGTATGGTGCTTGCCCACTGGCTCAACATGAAAGCCATACGGCGGGCCTCTTCGTAATAACGCGCCATGTCAAGATGGGACCTGGCCAGCTTGGTGTCTTCCTCTGAGCCCGCTTCATCTAGCGCTTTGCGGGCATCATCCAGGCTGCGAAAGCGAGCCGACCCGAAGAACACGACCGTGTCCTGGATCTGCTCGCGCCGGAAGCGCGCCAGTGGCTCGACGTATTCAGCCATGATGCGCAGGACGCGACCGTCCGGGCTATTGAGGAATTCAGGATTCTCATAAGACAGTGGCGCGATTTTCTTTTCGGGAGGAATACTCATCGGTTCCTTTGTCTAGCTTCTGAAGAATGGCGAGTGATCAGGTCACAGGAAAACACATTTTGCGATTTGCAGGGTTGCATGGAAGACAGTCCGAAGCGCGACTCAGGGCCGCGGGTTCTCATGATAGTGAATAGCTTCCCAGAATCCCAGCCACAGATCCAGAATACCCAGTCCGCTGGCCAGACCCCGCACGAAGCCGCTGGAAACGAAGTCGCGCAACCCTGGCCAGGTCAAAAGAAGCGGATTATCGGTCCAGCGAGGCGTCCAAGGAAGAATAATCAGCAGCACGCCAAGCGTGGCGCACAAGGTGACGAACAGCAGCGAGCGAAGGCGAAGAAGCCATATTTCCACGGCTGTAGGAGTTCGATGCGCTCTTCGCACCGAGGGTCTTGGGGAGTCCGTGGGAATGGAATGCGGCTCGCCAGATGTGGTCGCGGGCGGAGTCGTAGGCTCGAGGCTCAATACGCCACCCCAGACCCAAGGCTGTTACATGCCCGTCCATTCAAAAGCATCTGGTTATTTTACGGCCTGAGGGCCTTGATGCGCTCGGCCACATCGCGATAGTCGATGTTGCTGCTGTAGACCTCAAGGAAATTGCTGAGGGCAGCAGGATTGTTGCCTGAATTTTCGAGTGCCGAAGCAAGTTCGTAATGCAACGCGGTGCGAGTTTCCTGCTCCAGATTTGGAAGTTTCAGGGCTTTCTCATACCAGCGGACTGCAACTTCTGGCATGCCTTTGTCAAGGAAGCATTGCGCCAGCCAGGTGTAAGCCTGCATGAGATTCGGGAAAGTGTGGCCGCGATCGACATATTGGCAGACCTTCTGCAACTCGCCGATCGCCTCGTCGAGCAATCCCATCTCGCGGAAAGCAACTCCCAGGTTGTAATGCGTCTCTGGATCTTCGTCAGCGCTGGCCGCATCGTGTTCAAGCTCCTGCTTCAATTCGCCAAACATGCTGGAGAGGTCGACGCTGGAAGCGGGATCGAAGCGTTGCGGCGGCGGCGCGGCGTGAGTTGCAGCGGAAACGTGCGAGCTCGGAGGCGCGATCTGCGCTGGTGCAGTGTGGACCGGCGTTGGGGTTGACACTTGCACCGGTGGCGGAGGCGGCGGCAGCGGGGCCGGCGCTGAATGGCTTTGACTGGCTGAGGCGACAGCAGCCCGGGCGCTTCGAGATTCGCTCGGAGTGACGGCTTGAGGCGTTTCGATGATTGGAGACGCTGCCGGGGTAATTGGCGGTGCAGGCTGAACGGGAGCGCCTTCGACGATGAAATCATTACCCAGCGATGCTTCGAGATCGGCGACGAATTCGTCCAATGTCCCGGGCGCGAACTTTGATTTAGGTTGCGCAGGCACTGGCACGGGCACGGGTGCGGGTGCGGGTGCGGCTGCGTGCTCTACTGGAGCAGGCGCGGGATCCAGATTTTCAACGCGCGGCGGCTCGGCTTGGCGCGCGGGAGTATCGAACACTGGCCGTTGACTCGGCCAGGGTTGTGATGCCGGTGCAGGGGTATGAGCGGCTGCCGCTGGTTTTGGTTCCGGCTCTGGTATTTCTTCCAAAACTGCTGCCTGAGGCGGAATAATTTCCGACTCATCAATACAAACCGGCGATTCGGAAACCGGAGCCTGGAGAAGTTGCTTGGCCGACGCAATTCCATGACGAAGAACCGAAAGCTCAGGGGCGTCAGGCGCAATGGCTTCCAATTTTGCGAGAATACTCTCCGCTTGCTCGGTCATACCTTGCCCGATATAGAAGCGAATTTCCTCGATCGATTCCTCTAAATTGGGACGCGGGGCTACGGCGGCGGCTTCTTCCGTCGCAGGGGTCAAGGCTTCGTCATGAGTGGCAGAATGCGCAGCCTCGGAAGTTTCCGTTGCTTGCGGTACTTCAATGGCAAAATCTTGCTCCCAATCGCCCGCAGACTGAGCCTCAGCGGAAATTTCCGGAGCAGCGGTTGTCGGAAACTCCTGCGGCACTATGGCGGGTGGCGCCGAAACCGGCATCTCTGCGGGCGAGTTTGGAGCCGCCTGGTGAAAGAAAAGTCCTGAATGCGTAGAAGACGTGTTCGCGTCGTGGCCGGGAGACTGACCGGGCAATTGCGCGGCGGCTGCCTCGGCTTCAACGAATGGATCGGGCGCCGGCGCAGCAATCTCGAATTCCTGAACGGCTGGCGGTTGAGCCGACGACGCATGCGCGGAGGGCGGTGGAATTGCGTGAGACTTCGCGGCGGACGGGGCGATGCGCAGCTCATACTTCGCAGCCAAGTCGCTGTACTTCGACGCTTCATCCGCATATCCGGCGTCATGATAAATACTTTCGAGAGTGCGGCAACACACGGCAGCTTCCGCAAATCGGCCGGCGCGCGTATGCAAAGCTGCCAATCTCTGATTCAAGCGCAGGTCACGGGGAGCGCTGGGCAATGCGACAATCAAGGGGTCGAGGGCCTTAGCCGGCATGTTGTAAGACATAAACAACTCGGCATCGGTCAAAGCCGCCTTCAATGCGAGTGCGACCTCGTCGTCATAGCGTTGCTCGATGAATGGGGCATTGGCTTCAAGTTCATCGATCAAGCCTGCGCCTTCTTCAGAGGTAATGAGGTGATCGGCGTTTACGGACCCAATCTGGTGCGTCATCTGCTGGTAGTTCTGCGCGTGCATCTCGTTCGCAGGCTCCAGTTGGGTCAATTTTAGGTAATAGGCCTGGGCCTTTTCGGGGTTGCCGGATTGAACGTAGCTGTGCGCCAGCAGTTCGTAGATATCGGTGAGCTGAGAGTTTTCGCCGCCCTTCTGGAATATGGCAAGGACCTGCTCGAGCGTGCGGGGGTCATCTTGTATGTAATGAAGCAGGGCGCGCAAAGACTCAAAGAGCTTCGCGGAATCTGTTCTCAATAAGTGATCGGCGAATTGTTCGTAGAGCTGGACCGCATCGCGAGGCCGTTGCGCCTCCGCCATAGCGGTTCCACATTCGAAGATTGCGGAGACGTCATCGTGGACATTCGCCAATTTAGTGGCTACAGCAGACGAATCCTCAATCCGGTTGGTGTGCACATAGGCCTGAAACAAAGCTCGCAGTCCATCGGCATTGTTGTCGAGATCAGCAACTTTGGCCAGGCACTGAATGGTTTTGTTGTAGTCGCCCTTCTCGGCGGCGGCACGGCCGCGAAGCACCAGGGCGTAATTGTTTTCCG
>Ga0134126_10012943_pt1 | contig 10535 bp, 10 predicted proteins | sample KB31752_FD_96881 | JGI IMG/M metagenome (GOLD analysis project Ga0134126, IMG submission 96881) | Terrestrial soil microbial communities with excess Nitrogen fertilizer from Kellogg Biological Station, Michigan, USA - KB3-175-2 | ecosystem: Environmental > Terrestrial > Soil > Unclassified ...
CGGTACCAGGCGACGAAGCGGGGCAGGCCCTCGTCGATGGGCGTGGTCGGGGCGAAGCCGAGATCGCGCTCGGTCTCGGCGATGTCGGCATAGGTCGCCGGCACGTCGCCCGGCTGCATCGGCTCGAGCTCGACGATGGCCTGGCGGCCGAGCGCCTGCTCCAGGAGCGCGATGAAGCGCTTCAGCTCCTCGCTGCGATGATTGCCGAGGTTGTAGAGCCGACAGGGCGGCTCGCCGCCGTCATCGGCGGGCGGCCGGTCGAGGCAGGCGACGACGCCCGCCACGATGTCGTCGATATAGGTGAAGTCGCGGCGCATGTCGCCGTGATTGAAGACGCGGATCGGCTTGCCGGCGAGGATCGCCTCGGTGAAGAGCCACGCCGCCATGTCGGGCCGGCCCCAGGGCCCGTAGACCGTGAAGAAGCGCAGGCCGGTGGTCGGCAGGCGGTAGAGATGCGAGTAGCAATAGGACATCAGCTCGTCGGCCTTCTTGGTGGCGGCGTAGAGCGAGTGCGGCGTGTCGACCCGGTCGGCGACGGAGAAGGGCAGCTTGGTGTTGCCGCCATAGACCGAGGACGAGCTGGCATAGACGAGATGCTTGAGCCTGGGCAGCGCGCGGCCGGCCTCGAGCACCTCGAGGTGGCCCTGGATGTTGGCGCCGATATAGGCATGCGGGTTGCTGAGCGAGTAGCGCACGCCGGCCTGCGCCGCGAGATGGACGATGCGGTCGGTGTCGGGATGGCGCCGGAGCAGCGCCGCGAGCGCGCCGCGCTCGGCCAGCTCGACGCGCTCGAAGGCGAAGCCGGGCCGGCGGCGCAGCTCGGCGAGGCGCGCCTCCTTGAGGGTGACGTCGTAATAGTCGTTGAGGTTGTCGACGCCCAATACCCGCTCGCCGCGCCGCAAGAGCGCCGCGCTGACATGGAAGCCGATGAAGCCGGCGGCACCGGTGACGAGGACGGTCATGTCTGGCGGGTATAACCCGGCCAACGCGAGAAATCACGTCCTGGCTGCACGTTTCTCTTCCAATTTTCGAATAATGGCCCAGCAGCCGAGCATCTCTGCCTCAAGTTAATCATGAATCGGGATCGCGTTGCTGCCGATCGCGCCGATCGTCACCCGGTGGTTAACCATCAGCGGTCTTTTTCCTGCCCCGGCGGCGATGACAACAAGTCGCGCGAGCCACGAGTTTGTGGTAGTTTCCATCACCTTTCACGGGTGAATTGGCGCACTCCGCTAGAAAATCCGTAGATGACCGAGCTCCTGCATCGTCTCGTTCACGACACAGCGCAACGAGTCCCTTCGGCTACCGCTCTCGTCTACCGGGAACAAAGCCTTGACTACGGGACAGTGGCGCAGCTGGTCGAGCAGGCGGCGAGAGGCTTCGCTCGGCTCGGTCTCAAACGCGGCGAGCGCCTCGGCATCTATCTGGAAAAGCGGATCGAGACGGTCGTCGCCATGTTCGGCGCCGCGGCCGCCGGAAGCGTTTTCGTCCCGATCAATCCCGTGCTGAAGCCACGCCAAGTGGCTTACATCATGCGGGACTGCAATGTCCGCATCCTGGTCACGTCGCCGCAACGGGCCGCCGATCTGGCACAAGAGTTGGCGACGTGCCCGGATCTCGCCATCGTGGCGCTGGTGGACGGCGCCGAGCAAGCGGTTCAGCAGCAGACAAGGACGACGCTCAGCTGGCGCGCGGCGATGACTTTCCCCGGCGCGGCGCAGCCGAGCCGTGTGATCGACACCGACATGGCGGCCATTTTATATACCTCTGGCAGTACGGGAAATCCGAAGGGAGTTGTCCTCTCCCATCGCAACATGGTGGCGGGCGCAAAGAGCGTCAGTCAGTATATCGAGAACACCGCCGACGATCGCATCCTCTCCGTCTTGCCATTGAGTTTCGACGCAGGCCTCAGCCAAGTGACGACGGCGTTTGCCGTCGGCGCGCGCGTCGTTCTGCTCAATTATCTGCTGCCGCGTGACGTTCTGCGGGCCTGCGCAGAGCACCTTATCACCGGCATGACCGGCGTGCCGCCGCTCTGGATTCAGCTGGCGGAACTCGATTGGCCGGATGCAGCAAACCGGTCGATGCGCTATTTCGCGAATACCGGCGGGCACATGCCGCGACCGACATTGGAACGGCTGCGGACCGTTATGCCGCGTGCAAAGCCGTTCCTGATGTACGGACTGACCGAAGCGTTCCGATCCACATATCTCGATCCGAGCGAAGTCGACCGCCGACCCGATTCGATCGGCAAGGCGATACCGAATGCCGAGATCCTCGTCGTACGTCCCGACGGCACCCTCTGCGCGCCGGACGAGCCGGGAGAGCTGGTGCATCGCGGCGCGCTGGTTTCCATGGGGTATTGGAACGATCGTGAGCGCACGGCCCAGCGCTTTCGTCCGGCGCCGGGACAAGCAAACGAAATTTGTTTGCCTGAGCTCGCCGTGTGGTCGGGCGATATTGTCCGCCGCGATGCCGAGGGGTTCCTCTATTTCGTCGGCCGCCGCGACGAGATGATCAAGACGTCCGGCTATCGCGTAAGCCCGACGGAAATCGAGGAAGTCATCTACGCTTCCGGGCTCGTTGGCGCAGCCGCCGCGATCGGCGTCCCACATCCGAGATTGGGGCAGGCGATCGTAGTGCTTGCGACCCCGCCCGCCGGCGGCCGCTTCGATGGCGAGGCACTGCTCGTTCAATGTCGCCGTGACATGCCGCAGTACATGGTGCCGTTGCTGATAAGCGAGCGTGCCGTGCTGCCGCGCAATCCGAACGGCAAGATCGATCGCAAGTCGCTGGCGGCGGAGCTTGCCGACCTCTTTCAGCGGGAGGGCGCTTGACCGGGAGCCTCGCCACGCATCCGACCATCGCCGCCTATCCGGTGCGCGACGGCTGCCTCGAGATCGGCGGCATTCCGCTCACCAGGCTCGCCGAGCGGGTCGGCCAGACGCCGTTCTTTGCCTATGACCGGCACCTGATCGACGAGCGCGTGCAGCATTTGCGGCGGCATCTCCCCTCCGCGGTGGCGTTGCACTACGCGATCAAGGCCAATCCGATGCCGGCCGTGGTTCAACATTTGGCAAAACTCGTCGACGGCTTTGACGTCGCGTCGGCCAGCGAAATGCGGACTGTGCTGGATGCGCCGATCGCCGCTGTGCACGTGTCCTTCGCCGGTCCCGGCAAGACGAAAGGGGAACTCGCCCAGGCGATCGCGGCCGATATAACGATTGAGATCGAGTCGGTGACCGAGCTGCACACGATTGCGCAACTTGCGGAGCAATCGGGTCGGACGCCGCGTGTCGCGATCAGGGTCAATCCGGATTTCGAAGTCAAAGGATCCGGCATGCGCATGGGTGGCGGGCCGCAGCAGTTCGGCGTCGATGCCGAGCAAGTGCCGGCGCTGCTGCGCGAGGTCAAAGGGCGCCGCATCGCGTTCGTCGGCTTTCATATATTTGCCGGGTCACAAAATCTGCGCGCCGATTTGCTGCAGATTGTGCAGGAGCGGACGGTCGAGCTGGCGATCTCGCTCGCCGCTCATGCGCCCGCGCCGGTGCGATATCTCAATATCGGCGGCGGCTTCGGCATCCCGTATTTTCCGAAGGACGTGCCACTCGACATCCGCCCGATCGGCGAGAATCTTGCACGGTTGATCGATCAGCGGGTCGCGCCAGCCTTGCCGCAGGCGCAGGTGATCATGGAGTTCGGACGATATATCGTCGGAGAAGCGGGAGTCTATGTCACGCGTGTAATCGACCGCAAACTGTCGCGCGGCGAGACGTTCCTCGTGACGGATGGCGGCCTCCATCATCAACTCGCCGCCTCCGGCAATTTCGGCCAAGTCATCAGGCGCAACTACCCCGTTGCGATCGGCAACCGCATGGCCGAGCAGCCGCAGGAAACCGTCAGCGTCGTCGGCTGTCTATGCACGCCTCTCGACCTGTTGGCGGACAAGGTCGAGTTGCCGCGCGGCGATATCGGCGACCTGGTGGTCGTCTTCCAGTCCGGCGCTTACGGCCTCAGCGCAAGCCCGACCGGTTTTTTGAGCCATCCCGCGGCGCTCGAAGTCCTCGTCTAGCAAAAAAGCGCTCGTGGTTCGACATTTAGACGGCGCGAAAGCACCGAGCGATGAACTAACGGCACGGCGGCGCGTTATTCCGGTCGGCTAACCGGAGAAAGCAAATGGCACGCTCGAAGGATTTTATTGACGGCTGGTCAATGGGGTGGACAGCCGCTACGCAGGCGCTGCTACAGTCGTTCAATCATTTCGCCATGCCCGAAGGTGGTGCTGCCAGTGCCGCGCTTGAGGTCGCGCGCCTGGAGACGGCCGGAAATAAGCCAAGCGGCCGCCGCCGCGGCCGCCCACCCAAATCAGCGACACCGTCGCCCGCGGAGCCACCGCGGCGGAAGAGGGGGCGGCCGCCGAAGGCACGCTGACCATGTAAAAATGTGGCGACGGCCCCTATTGTGGGCCGTCGCATGGCCGCCGTCAGTGGCCTAGCTGGGCTCCTGGAATCGACAGACGCGCAGCCTTGGCCGTGGGCGAGTGCGAAAGACCAGCCTCTTCTTTCAGGCTCGCCGCCCGTTTTTCGAGTTGCCGGGCATAGGCCTCGAGCTCTGCGGCGATCTCGTGGTTGTATATCGAGCTCGCGAGACGCCAGCATTGCTGAGCTTGTTCAAGCAGTACCTTCGCGACCACTTGCCCCTCCGGCGAAGTGACGGGTAGCCACGTTCGCTGCCCCAACATGGGTACATAAATCGAGACGAATAGTGTCGCACTATGATGACGTGCACAATGATCCTTTCGCGTCCCGCGCCATACCATTATTGGGGATGCACCTGCGCGATGCTGTCGATCTCGCAGGGGAGTTCTTTGGGTGATCTTGAAAATCCGCTCGCCTGCTGAAATCAAAGGAAATATTTCATCGAACGTCCGTGGGAGCATTGAGCGCGGTGGGTTGCCGATGCCCTCCGTAACGCCAGCTATCGCTTTGGGTTTTCCCTCTATAATGTCGCTCATGAGGCGTTGTGCCTGCGAAACCACGGCGGCGTCCATGGGGGATGACGACCAATATATTCGGGAACAGATCACCCGATCCCGCTTGCGGAGCACCATCGAGCTGGCGCAGCGGCTGATGGCCGGCCGTAAAGACTGGAAAGGGCGCGATTACTATCTCCACGACATTGAGGTCATGGAACTGCTGCCGCCCGAAGCGACCGATATCGAGCGCAAGGCTGCGCTCCTCCACAGCACCCTCGATACGGGCGCGGCCACGCCGCAAGAGCTTCTCGCCCATGGCATCGAGCCGCAGGTGATCGAGATTCTGATGCTGGTCACCAACCGGCCCGGCGTCACCGGCTATGCCGCCTATGTGCAGAAATGCAGGGACATCGTCGCGTCAAAAAATCGCTCGGCGATGCGGGTCAAGCTGGCCGACATGTTGGCCAACACCGGCCACCCTACAAATGACTATAGCGAGACCATCGAGCTCATGAGAGCAGGCCTGCGGCCGGGTCGAGGGTGACGTCGCCTGCCGAATTCAGGCCACTTGAGGAACGACCTGCGCACGCCTTACCCAGCCATTGATGGTGAACCGGCTATCGCTGAACTGCTTGCTCGTACAGCGCACCGGCAGAACCTCATGGTGACAATGGCTCGGGAAGAAGAGAATGCTGTTGTTCTTCGGCTCGATATCGGCCACCGCATCGCCGCATTCGTAGCGGCCATTGGCAATCCGGCTGTCATAGAGACGGAATTCGCCGCCGCTGAAGCCTTTGGGCTCGTTGTTGAAATAGAACACATAGCTGATCGCCCGCGCCAAAGTGTCGGGCGAGCCGTTGTCGTTGTGCAGCCGGAAATAGTGGCCGTCATTGTGAGCCGTGAGCTGACACTCGATGTCGCCGATGGGAAAAGTGCCCAGGCCCAGCGTCCCCGCCAGCCATGGTGTGAGCGAGCGGATGCGGTCACGGAAGAGCTCGGAAAAGCGCGGAAATTCATGCAGTACCAGCGACCGCCGGTAATCCTCGTCGTTTGTCGACACGCTCGAGGAAGTGAACTTCTTTTCTTGAGCAGCGACAAAACTCAGCAGCTCCGCGAGGAGAGCAGGATCGACGAAGTTCTCGAGCAGCGCGTGCGGTGATTTGGCGATCGTGCCTTCGCCGGTGGACCGGCGTTGTATCGGCACGACCGGCGGCTTGATTTCTGTCTCGGTTACCAAAGGCGGATCGATCAGCAGCGCAACGAGATCCGTCGATGCGAAGACGAAGGAGTGCCGCCCCTCGTCAACCCGCATATTGAACAGCCGGGGTGCCTGGCCGGTGCCCGGGCTCTGGCCCTTCTGGTGCATGGCGGAGAGCAGCGCGCCCAGCATCGGGTCGGCGGGTTTGAAAAACAGCGTCCGGCTGTGGCCGCCATTCAGCAGCACGGTGACGCTTATCTCGCCTTTGCTTGCCATATCTGGCCTCTCGAAGGTCGGGCACAAAGGGGCGCGTGCCCGTGGCGCAGTCAATTGGTCCCGAATCCGTTAAGGAATCGTATTCAAGGAAGGTGACATCGGCAACCAGGCGCGACCGACCGCCCGTCTCTTTGACGGACGCGCAACGGATCGGGGCAAGTATCGAGTGACCGGCCGCATGCGTAGGCTGGCCGCCTTTGGAGCCCCGCGGACGCACATTGCTCCAAGGTTTGGCCAGAATATCGCCTTGATTTACCTTCGATCCACGCCCGATTTTGCCCGCAGCAGTTGATCGGCCGATTGGATTGTGATCTCTATCCGGATCCGGATTCGATCGATTGCCGCACGACGACCTTGCGACGCAGTTGATCAGCAATTCGGTCGCCGCGGACCGCAAGTCTCACGCTAGCATAGGAAGTATTCCAGCTTTGCACACCGATCTGTTCATTCGCGAACTTGACGAGCAGCGCTTTGCCGAATGGGAGCGGTTCGTCGATCACTGTCCCGAGGCGACCTTCTTCCATCGTGCCGGTTGGAAACGTGCCATCGAGCGCGGCTTGGGGCACCGCGGCTACTACTTATTTGCCGAACGCGGCGGATCGATCGAGGGGATATTGCCCCTGGTGCACATCAAGAGTGCGCTTTTCGGTCACTCGCTGACCTCGCTGGCGTTCTGCGTCTATGGCGGCCCTGTCGCAACCAACCCTGACGCGCTTGAGGCGCTCGATCGGGCGGCACGAGCGCTCGCTCAGCGTCTCGGTGTCGGGCATCTCGAATATCGGCATAGGACGCCTCGCAACTATGCCGGAGCCTTGGAGAAGCCGGACCTCTACGTCACGTTTCGCAAATCCATCTCGGCCGATGTGGATAAGAACATGCTGGCTATTCCGCGCAAGCAGCGGGCGATGGTGCGAAAGGGCCAGAGCGCCGGCTTGCGTTCCGAAATCGATGCGGATTGTCGGCGCTTGCATCGGGTATACGCCGAAAGTGTCCGCAATCTCGGCACGCCAGTGTTTTCGCGGCGGTATTTCGATGAGTTGAAGCGCGAGTTCGGTGACGACTGCGAGCTGCTGGTGGTAGTGCAAGGAGAACAGCCGGTCAGCGCGGTCATGAGCTTCTACTTTCGCGAGGAAGTGCTCCCTTATTACGGCGGCGGCAGCTCGCTGGCGCGCAAATGCGCCGCCAACGATTTCATGTACTGGGAGGTGATGCGCCGCGCGTGTGATCGTGGCAGCCGCGTGTTCGATTTCGGCCGAAGCAAAAGAAACACCGGTGCCTTCGATTTCAAGAAGAATTGGGGGTTCGAGCCGGAGCCGTTATCGTATCAATACATCATGCTGCGCGGCCAGCAGCAGCCGCCGAACGTCAATCCGCTCAATCCCAAGTACCGCATATTCATCGAGACGTGGAGGAGGCTGCCGCTCCCGGTTGCGAATCTGGTTGGACCTTACATCGCCCGCCAACTCGGCTGAGGCTATGCGGGAAATATCTCGTCCGTGTAGCCCATGGCCCAATAGACGATCAGTCCGATCCATTCGTGGAGCGCGACCGATGCCACCGTCAAGCCATCAAGCAGATCGAGCGACAGGAAGCCATCGCTGCCGTCATGCGAGAGGTATCCGGCTGGGCAAGCAATGACGTTCCATCCTGCCTTGCGGAAAACGCCCATGGCCCTCGGCATTCCGGCTGCTTGAGCGACGAGAATCCACAGCTCGTCGGATTTCGGACGCACGAGATCGTGGGTCAGCCGGGCATTCTCCAAGGTATTGCGTGATCGATCCTCATAGGTGACGGAGCGATCGCCTGCGCCGATCTCGTCGATGAAGTCCCTGGCCACCGCGGCCTCGCTGATCCGCGTATTTCCGCCGCCGCCGGTGAAGACGAGTTGCGCCTCGGGATAGCGCCTGGCAAGCGCCACCAGCGTCGCGATCGGGCCTGGGTCGTTGAGCGTCGGCCGGCCCCAATAAGCAGATTGCGCCAGTCGCTCCATGCCGCCGAGCGCCACGATTCCGGCAACTCGATCGGGAAGCGTGGGATTGGCGGCAAACCGTGCCTCGAGCGGAAAAGCAAGCCAATTAGCGGTGGGCAAGACGCCGAAAAGCACCACGACGGCCGCAGAGACCGTCAAACAGGCCATGGCCAAGCCATGGTAGCCGATTAAAGTGGCGAACACCTCGACCAGGATGCTGAAGCCCAGGAGCGCGGCCGGGCTTGCCAAGGCCCCCAGAGATCTGGAAAGCAGATCGTACATCGCCGGCGAGTATAGGATGGCCGCCGCCGAACGGCCACTCGGCGGCCGCCACAATCATCGCTCACCTCGTGGGCCGCGCTCCAATGTCTGTTTCATCACCGCCGAGCCCTGCTCCATCATCCCGCCGATCGCCCCGGCCATGTCGTGTGGCAGCAGGTCGGCGATCCACACCAATCGGCAGCTCCCGTCGCTTTCGGCTATGACCTGCATGGTTGCGTGGTGGTGGCTGAGGCGCCCGCCGACCACGGCATAGGCGACGCGCCGCGCTTTGTCGTCGACATCGACGATGAGTTCCCGCGCCACCAGGCCGTTGGCGAAGGTGACGATGCGGGCATCGCCGTCGAGCCGCGTGTCCGTGACGAAGCCGGACGCCAGGCGGCGATGCACCGCGCCGACATCGCGCAGCGCATCCCACACCTCATCGGCGCGCGCCGCGAGCGGTATCTCCTTGCGGATGGATGCCATACTTTGTCTCCCTGGATCGGATACTAGCTGAGGCAGACCGCCTCGACATTGTTCCCGTCGGGATCGAGCAGGAAAGCGGCGTAATAGGTCGGGCTGTAGTCGGCGCGCAAGCCAGGCTTGCCGTTGTCGCGCCCGCCCACCGCTAAGCCGGCGCGATGGAAGCGGTCGACCTGGGCGCGGTCTCGGGCGCGGAAGGCGACATGCACGCCCGGGCCGGCAGCGCCCTTGCCTGCGGCGTAGAGCCACAGCGCGGGCTCGCCTTTGGCGCCCAACCCGGGCTTCCTTCGTCGCGCGAGCACAGCACATGGCCCAGCGATTTGAGCGTCTCCTCGTAGAAGCGGACGCTGGCGGCGAGATCCTTCACCTTTAAGCCGATGTGATCATACATGGTGACCTCCTTGATGTGCGGAGGTCAGGCTAGGCCGAGCGCGGCACCTTGCTCTTGGAGAATCTTGCTGTTCTTTCGCGCCAGCCGGCGGAAATCGCGCGGCGAAACGCGGGCCGCCCGGTGGAAGGTGCGCACGAAATTGGACAGGTCGCCGAAGCCCACATCGTAGGCGACAACAGTGATCGGCCGCTCGTCCTCGGCCAAGAGCCGCGCCGCCCGTCGGAGGCGCGCGCGGACCAAGTACTGATGCGGCGTCACGCCGAGGACGCGGGTGAACAGCCGCAGGAAGTGAAAGCGGCTTAAGCCGACCTCGGCCGCAGCGCTCTCGAGGTCGATCGCCTCATGCGCCCGGGCATCGATCGACAGCGCCGCCTCGACCGCGCGGCGGCGGTCACGCGGCTGTGGCGCCGGCGCGCGCCGGGTCTCGCCCGACACCAGCTCCAGGAAGCGCGCGGCGAGCAGCAGCCCGACCTCATCGAGGCCGACATTGCTGCTGCCTTGAGCGGCAGCCTGCGCCAGCTCGCCCAGCACCATCAGCTCCGGCAATGGCGGCACGGCGCCTGCCTGCCATGCCGCCGGCTGGCCGCCCAGCGTGTCGGCCAAGGCCGGCGTGAATTGGAACGACAGGCACTCGTCACCGCAGGCATGGTCATGCGTGCACCTGTACTCGTCGCCGGGATGGCCGACCAGCACCGAGCCCGCCACCAGCTCGAAGGAACGGCCGGCGCTCTCGCAGCCGAAGCTGCCCTGGCGCACGTAGGAGAGCGTGAACGTGCGATGCGACTCGGTGAACGGCCGCTCGCTCGGCGCCGCATCGCACCGGTAATCGACCACCGCCATCGCGTCGCGCTGCAGGAGTGTTGTCGCCGCCATCACGCGAATCTAGTGATCACGCGGAAGGCCGGCAACCGCTCGCACGCCGCGCGATGGTGCCCCTGGAGGGACTTGAACCCCCACGCCCTTGCGAGCAACAGATTTTGAG
>Ga0134126_10012944_pt1 | contig 10535 bp, 9 predicted proteins | sample KB31752_FD_96881 | JGI IMG/M metagenome (GOLD analysis project Ga0134126, IMG submission 96881) | Terrestrial soil microbial communities with excess Nitrogen fertilizer from Kellogg Biological Station, Michigan, USA - KB3-175-2 | ecosystem: Environmental > Terrestrial > Soil > Unclassified ...
CAATTCGCCGCAGAAGGGCATTCACGTTACCGATCGTGCGATCAAGCAAATTCGCGTTGGGATGGCGAAGGAAAATGTCGCTCCCGATCAAGGCGGTTTGCGATTGGGCGTGCAGGGCGGTGGATGCTCCGGGCTTAGCTACAACATTCGCTTCGACACTCAACCGCGTGAGCGTGATCGCGTGTACGACTACGATGGTGTGCGCGTTTTTGTGGATCCAAAATCGTTTATTTACCTGAATGGCATGACCCTGGATTATGAAGAGACATTGATGCGCCAAGGCTTCAACTTCATCAATCCGAACTCGACCAAATCGTGCGGTTGCGGATCTTCTTTCTCTGGCTAACGCAGGGCCGCCTGTTGAGAGCCGATGTCGCGGCGCGGAAATGGCGGGCGAGAGTCGGATCTTCAATCAGCCAAGAGAGAGTGCATGACAGTCGTAGCGGAACCCTCGAAGAAATTGTTTTGCTGGTCGTGCGGCGGCGAGAACGACGCAGACATGCAGTTTTGCGCCAACTGCGGCAAACTGCAGCCATACACCCCGGCAGATTATTTTTCGTTCTTCGGCCTGCCGCGAAGGTTTCAATTGGATGCAGCTGGGCTGGAAAAGAAGTTTTATCAACTCAGCCGGAAGTTTCATCCAGACCTGTATGCGCGCGGTAGTGCGGACGAACAGCGCTGGAGCCTTGAAAAAAGTTCGGTGCTGAACGATGCATGGCGCACCCTTCGAGACCCGCTTCGGCGTACCGAATATTTACTGGGACTGGCTGGAATTCGACTGGAAGAGCAATCCCGCGACGCTTCAGATAAAGCAGCAGAAAGCGGGACGGCCAAGCAGCAGGTGGTTCCACCGGATTTGCTGGAAGAAGTTTTCGAATTGAACATGCAGTTGGAAGAGATGCGCATGGCGAAAGCCAGCGGCGCGGATGATCCGGAAACGCGCGGAAATCTGGAAGCCGCACAAAAAAATTTTGATGCGCAAATGAAGGCATCCGAGCAGGACCTGCATCGCTTGTGGAGCGAGTGGGATGCGGCTGCGGAAACGAATGAGGACGCGATGCAGCAAGCTGCACAGCAGAGAATGGTCGATTTGCTCAATCGGCGCAGCTATATTCGCAACCTGCTTCGCGATGTGCAAGAGGCGCTGAAGAATTAACTCGCGTCTCTGGAATGGGATATAGAAAGCATGGCAGACGAGAGAGTAGTGGGCATCGACCTGGGTACGACGAACTCGTTGATCGCCTTTATGCAGGGCGACCAGCCGGTGGTGATTCCCGGCGAAGATGGCTCGAATCTGGTGCCTTCGGTCGTGGCTTTGTCTGCGGATGATCGATTTGTAATTGGGAATGGCGCGCGCAAAAACCTGCTGGAGACTCCGGATCGAGCCGTGTACTCCGTAAAGCGCTTGATGGGTCGCGGAGTTGAAGATGTTCAGGACGAGCTGAAGTTTTTTCCGTTTCGCCTGGCGGACGATCTTGCGGCAGGCGAAGTGCTTCGCATCAAGCTTGGCACTCGCGAACTGACCCCGCCGGAAGTATCCGCCTACATTCTTCGCCAGCTTAAACAAAACGCCGAGCGATTTTTCGGTCCTGGAGTGATGGTGAAAAAGGCGGTCATCACCGTGCCCGCGTACTTCAACGATACCCAGCGTCAGGCGACCAAGGATGCAGGAAGAATTGCAGGCCTGGATGTGTTGCGCCTGGTGAACGAACCCACCGCAGCCGCGCTCGCCTACGGACTTGATCGCCAAAAAGAAGGCATCGTCGCCGTGTATGACCTGGGCGGCGGCACATTCGATATTTCGATCTTAAAGTTGCACGACGGCATCTTCGAAGTGGTGGCGACGAATGGCGACACCCATCTTGGCGGAGATGATATCGACAATCTCCTGATCGCGATTGCGCTTGAAGATATCTCCGGCGATCTGGGTCTCGATGTACGATACAATGGCGAGGCGATCCAGGCCATTCGCAAGTCCGTGATCGACGCCAAGATCGCGCTTAGCGCGGAAAATTCCGCCAAGCTGGATGTCACCTTGCCCAGCGGGCAGCGTTATGCCCGCGAGATTACACGCGAACAATTTGAGCAGCTTATTCAGCCTGTTATTGCACGCACGGTCGCTCCCTGCCGCCAGGCAATTCTGGATGCGGGCATCAAGATCGAGGAGATCGGCGAAGTCGTGTTAGTCGGCGGATCGACGCGGATTCCGCTGGTGCGCAAACTAGTTGACGATGTTTTCGAGCTGGCAGCACGCGGCAAAAAACCTCACGCCGAAATGAATCCGGATGAGGTGGTGGCCCTGGGAGCGGCGGTGCAGGCCAACATTCTCGCCGGCGATTCCTCGGCGACAGACGACATGCTGCTATTGGACGTGACGCCATTATCGCTCGGCATTGAAGCGCTCGGCGGCGTGGTGGCGCGCATCATTCAGCGCAACTCTACGATTCCAGCATCGGCCACGGAACACTTCACCACCGGGGTCGATGGCCAGACGAATGTCGCCATCCACGTTCTCCAGGGCGAGCGCGAGTTAGCGAAGGATTGCCGATCGCTGGCGCGTTTCGATCTGAAGGGAATTCCTCCGATGACGGCCGGGATGCCGCGGATCGAAGTGAAGTTTCTGATCGATGCCAATGGGATTCTGCGCGTCACGGCGCTGGAGCAGCGCAGCGGCAAGCAGGCCGAAATTGAAGTGAAGCCAACATACGGCCTCACGGACGACCAGGTCGAAACCATGATTCTCGATTCCTTCGATCACGCTGAGGAAGATTTCCGCGAGCGACAATTGATTGAAGCCAATAGCGATGCCGAGACCATCCTGATCGCCGTTGAAAAAGCGCCTTCCAGTCCAGCATGGAAGATGTTGCAGCCGGACGAAGTGGAGCGTATCCACATCGCGCGAACGACCCTGGAAGAAGCGCGAGGCGGCAACGATTACCATGAAATTCGCAATGCGATTGAGGCGCTGGATAAGGCGACAAGGCATTTTGCGGAGTTGCAGATGGATGTCGCGGTCGGCTCCGTGATGAAGGGGAAGACCATGGATGCAGCCGGCGACCGCATGGGCAAAGGTCCTGCTGCGCATCATCCCATGGCACCTGCGGAATTTGAAACTGCCCCGAAGGAATCTGAAGTTCAAAACAAATGAGAGCGAGCTATGGCACACACGACCAGTCCTGAAACCGAGAAACCAATCGATCTATCCAAACCGCCTGCAGCCGGAATCGTTCGCGTCACATTTCTTCCCGAAGGCCGCACGGTGGAATTTGCGTACGGCAGCATGCCTTACGATCATCATGGCAAGCCGATGTCGTTTCTCGACGTGGCGGAAAATTTCAATATTTTTCTCGATCACGCCTGCGGCGGCGCCTGTGCCTGCACAACTTGCCACCTCTGGATCAAGGATGGCGCATCGGGAATCAGCGAAGCAGATGACGATGAGCTGGACCGCATGGAGACGGCTGCGGATGTGCAACTGAATTCTCGACTTGGCTGCCAGGCTGTCATTACGGGACCAGGCAGTTATGTCGTCGAAATTCCCAAGTGGAACCGCAATTACGTTTCGGAAGGTAAGCCGTTGTCACTGGTGGAAGAAAAGGCAGTCCCCACGAATCCCTGACATAATGTTGTGAAGCCACTTTGGAGCGCGCCGTGCCACAAATTACCTGGAATGATGCAGAAGAAATCGGAATCCAACTGCAGGAGAAGTTTCCTGAAACCGATCCGTTAACTGTTCGCTTCACTGAGTTGCATCGGTTCGTAACGGAGCTGCCAGGCTTCGCCGACGATCCGCAAAAATCGAACGAGTCGAAGCTCGAAGCCATCCAGATGGCATGGCACGAAGAGTGGAAAGATTCGCAGCAATAAACACACTTGCAGCGATTGCAACTGTCGACGTCCCCCATGCGGGCAACATGTGAATGTGAGGGATTGACGATTCCGTAGCGGCTGTTCTGAACGCCCCACAGGATTGAAGTACAAACCGCACCGCCAGCCCGCCTAACCGAAAACCCCCGTCTGCCGCACATGCGATAAGATCGACTGACCGACTACTTATGCGTGTAACAGTGCCGCGTATCCATAAAAAGCTTCTCCACCGTGTTTGGCGCGAGGAGAAGTCGATGCTGGCTGCAATCCCCGCGATTGCGCTTTGCTTTTTCGTCAAGAACTCGACCTATATCGGCGGCGCCGGTTCCTTCGGATCTTTCAACGATCTTTTTCTTGTCTTCTCCTTCGGAATGGTGATATGGAACGCAATGGCAATTTCGCGGCATGCCGAGAAACTTGCCATGCGCCTGGGTGATCCCTACGGGACCATGATCCTGACGCTGTCCGCGATCGCCGTCGAAGTGGTCATGGTGATCACGATGATGACGCATGGCGCTGCGGACCCGCAGGTTGGGCGGGATACGATCTATTCCACGCTCATGATCCTGTTGAACCTGGTAATCGGGCTGTCCCTTTTTCTGGGTTGGCTCAAGTTCGGAGAGCAGCGCTACAACATCAGGAGTTCCAAGTCATACCTCGCGATGATCTTCATCCTGGTGGGCCTTGGCCTGATGTTCCCGAATGTAATGAAGCAGCAACATCTACACCACCAGTTCCTGTACTCGGGATTTCTGATCTTTCAGTCGCTGACTCTCTACTTGTACTTCCTCAAAATGCAATCGGGCCAATTGAGCTACTTCTTCATCAACGCGCCGCAGTCAGGCCTTCTGGCAGACAGGGAAGAGGAAATCGAGGAACAGGCTTTTACCCGGAGTGAGATTAGCATTCGTTACCATGGGGCATTCCTGCTTCTCACTCTGGTGGCGGTCTCTATTCTTGCTGAGTTTTTTGCGGCCACGATTGATGTCACCATCGAACATTTCCGCGCTCCCAAAGCCCTCTCTGGCCTGATCACCGCGGTGATCATTCTCAGCCCGGAAAGCCTCACCGCCGTTCGGTGCGCGATGAACAATCAGATGCAGCGCGTCATCAATATCGTGCTGGGATCGTCGCTCTCGACCGTCGCGCTAACCATCCCGGCTGTACTGATCTATAGTGCCGTCAGCGGAAAGGCCGTGACCCTTGCGCTGCAGCCCTCGCAAATGGTTTTGCTGATCATCTCGCTCCTGGTCTTTTCGATCTCGGAGACCACCGGCGAGACCAATCCTGTCGAAGGCTTGATCCTGCTCAGCGTGTTCGCGGCGTTTATTGTCCTTATCTTTGTATGAGCGGTGCCGACTTCTCGACGTACAGCTAGTGCGCCAAGGCTGTTCAGAACGCCAGTCGCACTGTTACGCATCAGCAACAATGGCTTCATCAAAGAGGATCGATGGAGTAGTCCGACTGCTCCTCTTGATTTGTTTGCGGCTGGCGAGCGATTTTGAAGATCAGCCATCTTGCGATGGAACGAGTTCCCCGACGCCTTCGTATGTATTGGTATGCGTTTTTGTCAGGCGCTGCAGGGCAAACTGTTCGGATTTGGACACCGGTGTTTGAAAATGGACGCAGTTCCTTGAAGCGCAAACTGTTCGGCGGAATAATCCCATAGAGATTGGTTAGAGATGCGCCTTGAAAAAGGTAGATTCTTGATTGGAACTTAGCGTGCTGTAAATACTCTTAACTCATTTCTCCCGAGAGGCAACCACTGGATGAAGCAGTTTGAATCTTTTCGGCTGGATAGCTCGAACGAATGCCTCTGGCAGAATGGGGTGCAGATCAATCTTCCCCCCAAGCCGTTCGCTGTGCTCCGATATCTGGTCGAGAATCCCGGAAGGCTGATCTCCCATGATGAATTGTTGGATGCACTATGGCCGGATACCTTTGTGCAACCACAGGTTTTACGGACGTACATGCTGGACCTGCGGAAGGTTCTTGTGGATGACCTAGCGTGTCCTAGATTTATTCAGACGCTACCCAAGCGCGGATACTGTTTCGTAGCTCGGGTCACCGATTCAAGCATGCCTGATTCCGCCACTGCGCCCGCGAGTAGCCCCCAACCCGCAATTTTCGACGAAGTTGTAGGACGTGAACAAGAACTGATTCGCCTGAAGACGCTTGCGCAGGCGCTGGCCTGTAGGCAGAGGCAAACGATCTTCATTACTGGCCCCACGGGCATTGGGAAAACCGCCATGGTGGAGGCGGCGTGCCACCAGATGGTTGCCATGTTGTCGGCCAGCGTGGCCTGCGGTCAGTGCGTGGAAGGGCTCAGCAAGAAGGAAGACTACTATGCCGTGGATGAAATTCTGCGGCAGCTATTGGCTTCCGAACTGGGAGAAACGGCGACTCGGATTCTCGCGAACACCGCGCCGGCGTGGCTGGCCGCAATTGCGAAAGATTCTGAATCGACAAACGGCACGCGATCGACCCCTCCAAAAGCCCCGGCAGATCTCTGTAGAGCACTGGAAGAATTGGCAAAAGAAAGAGCGTTCGTCCTCGTCTTTGAAGATCTGCAGTGGGCGGACGATTCCACGTTGGAATTGATTTCTGCACTCGCACGGCGACGGACGCCGGCAAAGTTGATGCTGCTGGCGACTTACAGTTCCCACTGCGTCTCGGCTGAACATCCACTGAAGACATTGAAGCAGGACCTGGTGATGCACCGGCAATGCGCAGAGCTGGCGCTGGAGCCGCTAGCTAAGACAGCGGTTCGAGAGTTATTGAGCAGGGAATTGGGGCAAGAGGAGTTACCTCCGGGACTAGACAGCTTTGTCTACCGGCACTCGGAGGGCAATCCATTGTTTGCGCTAGCACTCTTGCGGCACCTCATCGCAGAGCGTCTTCTGATCCGCGGAGAATCAAACCAATCTGCAGAGTGGAAGCAATGTGCGCCTTTTCCGGAGATAGAAGCTAGCCTACCGCAGGAGTTGGTGCAGTTGATTGATCCGGAGATTGAACGGCTATCCCGAGCCGAACAATGCATTCTGGAAGCCGCCAGCCTGATGCCTGTTGTTTTTCCCGTGTGGGCGGTGGCAGCCGCACTGGAAGCGAACCCGGCAGAAACAGAAGAGGCTTGTGACCGGTTGGCGCGCCGCTCGTGTTTTGTTCATCGTGCCGGACACGATGAACTTCCCGACGGGACACGCTCGGATTTCTACGCCTTCGCACATGGTCTCTATCGTGAAGTTCTGTACCAGAAGCAGACTGCTTCCCGTCGCGCGAAAGGACATACTCGCATTGCGGAGCGATTGGCGGAGCTGTTTGCCGGTCGCGAGGACAATGTGGCGCGAGAGATGGCGATGCACTATGAAGCAGCCGGCAATTGGAAGCGTGCGACCAGTGCGCTGCGAACGGCGGCGCGACATGCGCATCAGAGGCAGGCATATTCAGAGGCGGCTCAGTTGCTGCAGCATAGCCTCGTTATCGCCGAAAATCTGAATGATGCGGACCGAGGCGTCGTTGAGAAAGAAATTCAGAGCGAGTTGGACCTTGCGCGCGTCGCCATGCAAGGAACAAAACAACCGCACAACCTGCCGGAAGAAATTGACGGATTCTGGATGGGAACTTGACAACTTTAATTTTGCGAATCGCTACTGTGGTGAACATAGGCAGGAGGTACCACATATGCGATCCAAAATCCATACCGTTCTGGCGTCAGCAGCGTTGATAGCGGCAGCAGTCCTGGCGACAAATTCCGCGATGGCGGACACAACCCTCAATGTACCCTTCAGCTTTGTGGTTGCCGGCAAGACGTGTCCTGCGGGTCACTATATAGTCAGGGAAAATCCGATTGGCACCTTCGTGACCTTGACCAATCAGGATTCCAGCCGTGTATTCACGTGGATTATGGGACCCGGGCCGGCCAACTATGACCCAGCGAAAATCGTGCTCAAGTTTGATGTGACCGGAGCGACGCATCTCCTGCGGACTGTCCAGGTCGGGGCGATGACGACCTCTGTGCTGGATAAGAATGTTGACACGAACGAATACAAGTCCGCCGAACTCGTAGCCCATCCGGGCCAGTAGGTTAGCCCCGGCTCGGACGACGGTCGTCGCGCCTTGACTGGAATCCATGCAAGGAGAGGGTTCATCGATTCTTCGATGGCCCTTTTTTTTGCCGTCCACCGGCAAGCCTTAATCTCGCCCTCACACACACTCGTACACTGGAAGCATGAAGGCATTGCCGAGGTTTGATGTAGAGGGTCAGGTCGCGCTGGTAACAGGCGCAGCGCGAGGGTTGGGCCGAGCGATTGCATTGGCGCTGGCCGAGGCAGGGGCAGACATTGCGCTGGGGCTGAGGCAGCTTGGCAATGATGACGGCCTCGCACAAGAGGTGATTGCGCGCGGTCGCAGAGTCCTGCCGCTGCAGATGGACATGACGCAACTGCAGCAAATCCGCGAGGCCATTGATGCCGCCGAGCGGCACTTTGGCAAGCTCGACATCCTGGTGAATAACGCGGGAATTGCTCCGGACAATTTGGCGGAAATTGTGACCGAAGAAGATTTCGATCAAACCCTGGCGATCAACCTGAAGGGCACCTTCTTCGCCAGTCAGCAGGCCGGTCGCATTATGATTCGGCAGAAGCGCGGATGCATTATCAACATGGGTTCGCAGGCCGGCTTTGCAGCGTTGCCGACCGAATCTGTGTACTGCATGACGAAGGCCGGCATCAGCCACCTGACGAAGTGTCTTGCGGTGGAGTGGGGCAAACATAACATCCGGGTGAATGCGGTTGCCCCGACATTTATCCATACTCCAGGCACTGAGCCTGCGCTGTCCGATCCCGCATTCCGTGCTGAAGTCATCCAAAACATCGCGGCGCTGCATCGTATTGGCGAGCCCATCGAAGTGGCGGGAGCTGTGGTGTTTCTGGCGAGCCCGGCCGCATCATTGATTACGGGTGAGACGCTTTTGATCGATGGAGGGTGGACGGCGCGCTAGCAAATCGAACGTTGCGAAAGCGCTTTCGGCTTCGCGAGGAGCAGTAAATTTCCAGTCCGCGGTTCTAGCGCTTGGAGAGATCTCGAATCCACACGTCTTTGAACTCCATATTGCCCTTGCCGCCGGCGTGCAACTGCAATGCAATCTTGCCATCGAAGGAACTCGGATGAGGGTCTGTAAAGTCCACCATGGATACACCGTTGAGCCGAGATTTGTAGTGATTTCCGACTACCTCCACCAGGTAGTCGTTCCAGTCGCCCATGCGCACCACGCTCTCGTTTTCCGGAGCAGGCCAGACCACCCAGCCGCGTCCATCTTCTCCGTAGACGCCGCCGGTGTGGTGCATCATCGTGCAATCGATTTCGAACTGCATACCTTGCGTTGTATCCACCGACCCCGGCTTGAACCCGGTGTGAAAAAACACCCCGCTATTTCCGTCGCCGACACATTTAAATCGAAGTGACAGTTGGAAGTCTTTGTAGTCGTTGTTGGTCTCAAGGTATCCGTAGGCCGGGGTGAGCCCCTTGCCGTGAATGACTCCGTTCTCCACGGTCCAGCTCTCATGACCGATCTTCGTCCATCCGGCCAGATCGGTGCCGTTGAAAAGAGAAATCCAATCCTCGCCGGACAGCTTCGACTTTTCTTGCGCGATCAGAAGTGTGCCCGCCGCGATCGTCGCTAACGTCAGCAGGCTCGCAAGAATCGACCTATAGCTCCAAAAGCAACTTTTTTGGTTTCGCATTCGGCGAGAGCGGTGGAAAGTGCGTGGCGAAAAGCAGGGAAGTCTCATGCGAATCGATCCTCCAATGGCTGGGACACCAGCATATCAGTCCTAGCGGAGGATGAATCTCAAACGGTAAGGACGCGAACGCCGGCTTTCGCGAACGCAGCCTCAGTGTCATCGGGAATGCCGTCGTCGGTAATCAAGACATCGATCGCCGTCGGGGGGCAAATGATGACTGGGCTGATCATCCCGACTTTGCTGGAGTCGGCGACCACGACAACCTGCTTGGCCTGGCGGGTCATGGCGCGAAATACCGCGGCCTCATCCGCTTCAATGGTGGTGGCGCCGCGTTCCGGGTCCACTCCGCAGACACCAACAAACACGCGATCCATCACGACAATATTCAATGATTCAATCGCGGCAGGCCCAATCAATGAAAACGCACCTTGCCAGCGCATTCGGCCACCGGTCAGCGTGGTGTCCAAACCTGCGCTGCTGCTCAGCTCCATCGCGATGTTCACGGCATTGGTAATGATGTGGAGATTGCTTCGATGGCGAAGATACTGGGCCACTTTTGTCGTCGTCGTGCCCGCAGTTACGCCGACAGTCTCGTTATCCTGGACCAATGCAGCGGCAGCCTGGGCGATACGCTGCTTTTCTTTTGCGAACCGCTCCTCGCGAACGCCGAAAGACGCATCGAAGCGAAAAGGCTCATACACGGCCTGGCCCGCAAGCATGGCGCCACCATGGGTGCGATGAACCAGGCCACGTTCCTCCAGGCGCACCAGGTCGCGGCGAACGCTGGCGGGTGACATCTTGAGAATGACGGTCAACTCATCGACACTGGTTTTGCCATGGTGCAGTAAAAGGCGAAGAATTTCTTTGGCGCGTTTGTCGATCTTGGAAGATATCACGGCAGGACTATCTTCGATTTCGCCGGAGGCG
>Ga0134126_10012945_pt1 | contig 10535 bp, 13 predicted proteins | sample KB31752_FD_96881 | JGI IMG/M metagenome (GOLD analysis project Ga0134126, IMG submission 96881) | Terrestrial soil microbial communities with excess Nitrogen fertilizer from Kellogg Biological Station, Michigan, USA - KB3-175-2 | ecosystem: Environmental > Terrestrial > Soil > Unclassified ...
CCTGAGCCGGGGCCAGGAGGGTTGGATGGCAAGCGCTCGGTTTCGTAGTCGAAGTACCAGCCCGTCGCTACGCGCCGTCCCTCCGCAAGACGCCACACAAAGCCTTCGACGGGGCGAAGTGAAGTGAAAGTGGCGGTCAGACAGCGGCGGTGCTGTATAGCGTGGTGGGGACGTGCAAGCACCTGGGGATGGATCCGTTCGTCTACTTGCGTGAAGCGTTGTCAGGCTTGTTTGCTTTGGGGGACAAGCCGGCGCACGAACCCTTGCAGGAGTGGTTGCCCGATCGATGGCTGTTGCAGCGTAGCCGGGCATCTCCGAACCGGCCGGCGTTAGCCGGGTGAAAAAACACAGACAAGTTGGCCAATCATCAGCCTGCGGATCCGCTATGGGTCCGTGGGCTGACGCCCTTTGTAATCGCATTCAACTCCAACGTGATCCGCCGGGCGCGTACCATTGCTGGTGGCCCGACAAGCGAACATCAAAAAGCTACTTCAAGTCGCATAAGAGTTTGTGATTCTTGCGCAGCCAGCGCAAGAATCAAACCTTAGTAGAACAGGACAAGTGAAGATCAACGAACAGCGTCGGTCCATTCGGCGAATATGGGTTGAATGAGGCATATCCCGGTCATTTGCAACATTGCGAGTTCGCGTTCACGGAATTATAGCAATCGGGAATGCTTTCCTTGCAGATGTGGCCGTAGGTGTATTTCCACTGCCCCGCCTGTTTTTCGTAGCAGCGCACGCTCCCCTTTTCGCACATCATCTTGTATTGATCGTTGCCACAGCAGTGCTTGAACTCGGCTGGGCGGATCCCTCCACCAAGAGCTTGCACAGCGGCTTCTTGGCTGCCGACTAGCGAGGAGCCTTCGGAGTTCTCGAAAAAGGAGCGATCAGAACTTGGACGTCCAATTTTCGGGGGAAGTCTCATCAAAGTAATCCTCTGGTAGCGACGAAAGCAAAAATCGTAACATCGCCTACGCAGAACCACAAATCCCTATTCGAATGGCAAGAGGCGAAGCATCGGGTACAAATGATTACCTAATTGCTAAGCCCAGCATCAAATAATTGCAGCTCTGCGTAGGCTATTCTACTTGGTGCAACCGGCTTGGCTCTCGATCCTGGGATGTTCAAGAGTTTATTCGAGAGTCGTGCCGCAGATTCCATTCCAACAGACGGTGACCCCGCCAACCTGGGGGGTGATGCCAAAACTGCGCCCGGCATTCAGGCTGGCCGAGGAAGCCTGCGCCGTGGAAGTAGCCGGCATTTCAGACGAGCGCTCGTTACTACGGACCACCTTGAGGCTGCTCATTTTGGTGGTACTGGCTGTCATCGAACGGGGAAGTCGCATCGCCAAACTCCTTAAAAAAGTGACCGTCGAAACACTAAGCACGTAAAACTACGCAATACTTGCGCCAAAAACCATCTGAAAATTGATTCAGGCGCTAGCTGCCTCCCTGTCAACAGTTGCGAAGCAGTCGAAACACCAATCTGTTGGGCGACGCCTCCGATGTCGCGAGGCGGCTTAGTAGCAGGTTTCGCGGCACTTCTGCCGGCCCACAAGGTCACCAGGGTATAATTGGTCGCACATCTGCAGACAAAACAATGGATTGCTTGCCTGAGGAGAGATCCTTCCACTCCTTTCGCTCGCCTCTCGCATGGCGACCATACCCGATGAAAACCGCTCTAGTTTTTGCAGGACAATTCGTTTTGGCGGCAGTCGCATGTTAGCTAACTCCTTACGACCTTCAACCTGAGGTCGCTAATCAGGGCGGGGACAACAGACTTGACGTCCACAGTTCCCGCGACCACAAATTTGCCTTTCAAAATGTCGCTTCCGTCAAACAGTTTGAGTTCAAAGTCATAGCACTCGGACAGAGTGCGGCACCGATCGTTCCGGATGACCGAGATGCTGTCCACCCAAATGTCTGCAATGGTACTATTCGGACCAATGAATTTCTTGAAGTTAGCGTCCCCGCTCAACTTGCTGAATGCGTCGAGAAGGTTCGTCGCCGCAAAATTCCTGGTCCGATCTTCAGGGGAGCGACCGTAATTACGCGTTTCTTCCATCAACCGGCGAACGAGGTGGTGAAAGAAATCCTGCTGCTCCGGAGTATAGCCGGAAGTAAAGAATTTTGAGAAAAGGGTTTCGGTCGCCCAATTTTGCGTCCCCCGCATGACGGGACTGATGACTTCAACGACTTGGCCAGAACGAAGTCGCACCTTGCCGACGATCTGACCAGGAAAGGCTGCAGCTTCGGCTTTTAGGATTTCCGTTTGGTCCTCCGTTTTCTTCTCGTCCCCTTTCTGGTCTTTTGCTCCACCAGGCGAACCTTCCCTCGCGGGCTTTGGGGGCAGCGGCAAAGGAGGCCAACCGTGATCCTCTTCACCGGAATAGCAGGAGAAATACTCGTACAGGCAATCGGGTTTGGCACCAATACTTTGCAGGAAAGAATAAACTGTGGGCCACGCACCGAACGACTGTTCAATGAACAGGGCAACCAACTGCTTGTATCCTTCGGCGGCGAAAGCCCGTGTTGGCTGAATCGCGTAGATAGGTGAGCCATCTTGTTCAAGAGTCCACACGACGGATTCGGCATCGGCCATGGCGCCATGGTAAGCCTTGGTTTTACCGGAGGCGATCGGGCGACTCCCACCGAGCAAGTAGTGAATAAACGCACTTGGGTCCAGAACGCCCACCGTGTTCGCCGGAAGGCTCAACATCGCGTTGAGGGAGTCCTGCGTGCCAGGTAGCGGAATGTCGTAATTGATTTTGCCGACGGCGTAGACGAGTTGGGCGCCTGCTTCTGATTTGCAACCACAGCCACAGTCGTAAGGCAATACAGTTCCCGAACCGGATGAGGCTTTTTCTCCCGTCTCCTGCGGAACCACCGATTGAGACGGTTGGTCGGCCCGCGTATCTGTCGTCGTGCTGGAGCAAATGTTACTCTGGCCTTCGGCAGACTGTTGCGCATGATTCATCGGAGCGATCCCTTCTTTGATTGCAGCAAGAGCTGCGGTCATATTGAGTCGGCCAACCAAAATTCGTCTGCAATCGGAATCAACGCGAGGGTCACATCTGTCGACAGTGTTGAGGATCGCGCGACGAACTTTATCCGGATCGAAGGCGCCAAACTGCGCCATCTGTATCGACAAGAGAAGACCAGCCACACCGGAAACAATTGGCGTTGCGAGACTGGTTCCGCTCTTTACTGCTACCTGATTGTCAGGTGAAGCCACCAATAAGTCTTTTCCTGGCGCGAGAATACCGTTTTCTTGGTAAACACGTCCCCAGTTACTGAACTCAAGAGAATCTCCGGCCAGAGACATGGCACCAACAGCAATCACCTCTCGTGCTGCTGCTGGAACGGTCAAACACTCGCAACCATCATTCCCCGCGGCAGCGAACACTAATACCTTTCGGTTGTGACATTCGCGTAGCACTTCCATCAACTTAGAGTCCAGACGACATTTGTCCCTGTACACATCACCGCAATCTTTGGGCAACAACTCTCCGGCGCTAACATTAATGATGTGTGCACCGTGATCCAGCGCGCCACCAATCGCTTTTGCGAGAGTCTCTTGCGAACAGTGACTTAACTTTCCATCTGATCCGTGGCGATATACAGGAACAATAACCCCTCTGCAAAGAGGAGCCACGCCTTTTACAGAACTCGCGTGCGATCCAAAAAGGAGACTTGCCACATAGGTTCCGTGCTTTACCGCAAATTGCGACCGATCATCTCCTGTTTCAAACCCCTCAGGATAAAGATCAAGAGGATCAATTACCTCTAATATCGATTCTTTGAATGTTGGATGAGTCTGGTCAACCATTCCATCAAGAATCGCTATACACACCCGAGAATCGCCAAGGGATTCACCCCATAGCGCCTTCATCCCGGGGACCGACTCAACAGCGTTCCCGTTTTCGACAGCCTTTTCCCTTTCTTCGTGTGATACAGCCACCAGACTAGGCGCAATTGCGCCTGATTTGGTACCAGTACTTCGGTTTGTAACTGGCTCAGTCATTGCCATGTCGAGAACCGTAGTCGCGGCGCCGACAAGAACCGGAGTACCTCACCCCAAGCACCTCAAGCACCGCACGCTACCTTAAGGGACTGTCAAGAAATAACTTGAACAGTGACATTATTGTGTCACTTGTTACTCAGCCACTTCTCTCGCATAAATTGAGGCCTTTCCGCGTTCTATATGTTGACATTATATAATACAGTACGTTCAAGTTATTTCTTGACAGTCCCTTATTAGTTCCGGAAGTGCATTTTACCCCTTTTTACACTTGCTTCCGATGCCAAAGTAGCAATTGTTTTCATCATGTAATGCAAGAAAATCCATTTTTTCACGCCTCAACGCTTGCTTACCTTCATTTTATATCCTGGTCTCGTTCACAAGACTATCAGAACACAGGCGAGAGTTAATTTTAGTATTATGCAACTCTTCTGAAACAGTATCAAGGATAGCAAATGCGGGCTGTGATCGTCGTTTGGGCCTCTGAACATATGTTCGTTATCCGCAAGGGCCTCTATTCCATGGAAACGCCTTCCGATACTGAGCATGCGTTCCTCAATGGTGGCCGAATCGACGATCACAGCCGAAACGGGATAGAGTTCAGCAGCCGGCGGCCGCTCCCCAACGAATGCAATCCGCCACAGCAGCTGGCGGCCGCCGGTCTGCTGCAACATCTGGTTGAACGCAACCCCCGCACTCTCCTCTGGACGTTCAAGCCAATCTACACACAGAGTGTAATGACTCGCATGGCGGCTCGACTAGGGAAGATCGCCGGAAGATAGCCGGCAATTAGCCGGGGATCTCGGTTACTCTTACCCCTCGACCCTCCGACCAACGCACGCCTTGCCCGTCGGCCTCCATCGCGAAGCGGATGCTCCAGGGGGCAACCCCTCTGTTCAAATTCTTGATGGCATCGTGCAGCCGCTCGCGACGATCCACGCCGCCGCGGGGCGGCAACGGATCGTCGATGCGTGCCGGCCAGCGCAGTTCCTGGAAAGCGTCCAGGATGCACATCTGATTGGGAGCCTCCCGCCGGAAACGCGAGATCAGCGTATCGCCATAGTACAGGGTACGGATATGGCGATCCCAGCGTGGTTTCTGACGGCGCCTTCCGTTCGTCCCGGTGGTTCCCATGGCTGGCAGGTCGGACTGCTGCCAGCCCAGGCCCCAGACAGCCGCCGCTAGGGCAGCGCCGGGCTCCGTGAGTGTGACGGCTGGAACGATTAATTTCACTCCCCCTTCAACGTTTAGGACTTGCTTGAAGATGAGATAGCCTTGCGTCTCCGCCCTCCGGATCACCTCCGTCGTGAAGCCGGAATTGATCAGCGAGCCTTCGGTCGCCAGGACTTCCCAAAAACGACCGTGCCGCTGACACTCCTGCTGCTGGTAGGCGAACAACAGCAAGAGCATCGCCTTCACGTTGCGCTGCGCATCCTCGATCAGAGAGAAATCATTCGCAATTTCCATGGACGCCCTCCTGGGCTGGGTTCACCGAGGTGAATGGTCTTCGCTTGATGCTGTCCTTTTTCCGAGCGCTGTCTCGGCCCCATCTCGCGGCGATGGACAGGCCGAGGCGTTGCTGGTCACAGACGTGCGGGATGGAACTGTAACAGACGCTCTGATGCTCTCGACAATAAAAGGCGGAACGGAAAAGGCAACAACAAAACGCTGGGGCGAGCATTTTTTACAAGTCTTCATATTTCTGCCACGGCGACGCTCGCTAATAGAACTGCCGATAGGTCCGGAGTGGACGGGGAGCCGAGGGAGAGTTTCGATTCGGCCCATGGGGTCAAGTGCCCGTGGTTACACTTTGGCGTTCGTGAGGGGCATCACTAGCCTCGATTTCCACGATACTTAGTTCGGTTAACAAAAGCGACCTGTGAGGTCAGTTAAATCGGATCGCCAGACGCTTGTCGCCAAACCAGGGCTAGGGGTCGGTTCATCCGCGAGTCCCGACGCGACGAGGAAGGGGTTGTGAGTTCGCTTGTCCAAGGTGACGACAACTTCGTGTTCCAGAACCTCGACGGTGGCCGACACGTCCAGCAGGTTGCGGAAGATCTTCTTGGCCGTGGCCTGTTGGTACTGCCGGCCAATCCGGTTGGCCAGCAGACGATACAAGGCACTGGCCATGAGGGTGATCTGCAAGTCGAAGTCCACCTTCGTGCCGATCATGGACGACAAGGCATCGAGGTGAAAGAACTGGACGGCTTCGGAGATGCCGTTCTCGATCAGCATGCGTTGGGCATAGCGGGTCACCAGCTTCGGACAACTGGTTCGGAGGTTGTTGGTCAGGAGGATGGTCGGCTCCTCGTGGCCCAGATCGATCACGATGATTTGCCGCACTCGGCCGTCGTAGCCGAGCAACGGGACGCGCTCGTCCAGGACGCGGGGTGTGCGGAAGGTGCGCGTCAGGAAGGGCAAGGTGATCCGTCGCCAGGCCGAGGCCGGCAAGCTCCTGATGCGGCCCAGCATGGGCCGCGTGCGGCGGCAACAAGGGCGCGCAGTTCCATCTCCCGGCTCGAAGTGCCGGCCTGCTGTCCCGAGGTGGTGCGAAGGATGACGGCAGCACACCCGCCGGATCGAGTCTGATCGACGTAGCTGCCATCCGTGTAGATTTCCGTGCAGGACATGACGGTAGGGTGCAGCAAGCGGGTAGTTCGCGCAAGGGTCTCGGACGTGCCGGTTCTCTGGGGCTATAATAAACCACGGTTCCATGAACAGGAGATAGACATGGCCTATAACGGACCGATCCTGGTTACCGGAGCAGCCGGGCAACTTGGGGCGGTGGGACGGACCGTGGTCGGCCTGCTCTTGGAGCGAGGCCTCCCTGTCCGCGCCATGGTCCGACGCGAGGACGAGCGGGCGGCGGCCTTGCGGGCCGCTGGCGCCGAGGTGATGGTCGGCGACCTCCTGGAACCGGCCGACGTTTATCGGGTCGTCAGCGGCTGCCGGCGGGTCTACTTCGGCATGTCCGTGTCCGCCGGGTATCTGGAGGCGACCGTGACGATGGCGGCCGTCGCCCGGGAAGTCGGCGTGGTCGCCCTGGTCAACATGTCCCAGATGACCGTCTCCGAAATGGACATCCACAACACCACCCCGAGCAACCAGCAGCGACAGCATTGGCTCGGCGAGCAGGCGCTGGCGTGGTCCGGCCTGCCGGTCGTCACCGTCCGGCCGACCATTTTCCTCGAAACCTTCCTGACGCTTGCCAGCACGAACGTCCGCGAGCGTAGCCAGATCGAGCTGCCGTTCGGGCGGGGCAAGACCAACCCGGTCGCGGCGGCAGATGTCGCCCGCGTGGTGGCCGCAGTCCTCGCCGACCCAACGCCGCACCTCGGAAGGGTCTACGAACTCACCGGCCCGCAGTCGCAAGACCTGCACGGGATGGCCCGGGAGTTCTCCGAGGCGCTGAACCGGGAGGTCGTGTACGCGGACGTCGCCCCCGAGGCGTTCGAGGCCGTGTTGAAACGGGCGGGGCTGCCGGAGTACGTGGTTCAGCACGTCGTGACGATGGGCGAACTGCACCGGGCGGACCGGTACGACCGGCAGGCGGACGGCGTGGAGCGGGTGACAGACACGCCTGCGATGGGCGTCCGAGAGTTCGTGTCGCTTCACGCCAACGAGTTCGGCGGTCGCCGACGTTGAAGGTCGGTGTGGGGATAGTTCGGGGGACAAACGAGGAGAATCGTCATGAAGATCGTCGTGATCGGCGGCACCGGGCTCATCGGCAAGAAGCTCGTGACAATCCTCCGGCAACAGGGCCACGAAGCGGTTTCTGCCTCTCCCTCCTCGGGCGTCAACACCATCACGGGCGAAGGACTGGCTAGTGCCTTGGCTGGCGCGAACGTGGTCGTGGACGTGTCGAACTCGCCGTCGTGGGCGGATGCGGCAGTGATGGATTTCTTCGACACCTCGACCCGGAACTTGTTGGCGGCAGAGACTGCGGCCGGGGTAAAGCACCACGTCGCGCTGTCGGTGGTCGGGGCGGACCGCATGCCGGACAGCGGGTACATGCGAGCCAAGGTTAATCAGGAGAAGCTGATCGAGGCCGGCGGCATGCCGTACTCCATCGTGCGCGCCACGCAGTTCTTTGAGTTCCTCGGCGGGATCGCCGAATCGGGGGCTGAAGGCGATACCGTTCGGCTCTCGACGGCCCCCATGCAGCCGCTGGCGGCCGACGACGTGGCAGCCGCCCTGGCGGACGTCGCCGTCGGCACGGCGTTGAACGCCACCATCGAACTGGCCGGCCCCGAGAAAATGTCCATCGCAGAGTTCGTCGGACGGTTCATGGCCGCGAGCGGGGATAAGCGGAAAGTGATCGCGGATCCGCAGGCCCTTTATTACGGGGCGGCGATGGGCAGCCGCGGGATTGCACCGGGTGATAACCCGCGTCTTGGCCCGACGCGGTTCGTGGAGTGGTTCAGCCGCTCCGTGCCGCACGGGTAAGTCCAAGGCTCGCCGCATTCAATAGCGGTTGTCATGGGCGGCCACTCGCGGGGCTGATGCGGGCGTTCCTCGCGAAGCACGCCACGTAGCGCTCTCCCGCCGCGAGCCATTCTGTGTAAGGTCGGCCGCAGCCGGTATTCCCTACTATTCGGCGGACAGACAGATCTGCCCGCCTCCCCAAAGGAGACTGACCATGAGCTTCTCAGTCCAAGACAAGGTCGCCCTCGTGACCGGGGCAAATCGCGGCATCGGCAAGTCAATCGTCGAAACGCTGCTGAAGAACGGTGCCTCAAAGATATACGCGGCGGTCCGGAACCCGGACTCGGCTGCGGACGTGGTGGGGGCGTCGGGCGGCAGGGTGGTGGCGGTCGAACTCGACCTGGCCAAACCGGCGACGATCGCGGCCGCTGCGAAGGCCGCGATGGACGTGCAGCTGGTCGTGAACAACGCGGGCGTCCTCAAGACCGCCAGTCCGCTCGCCGCCGACGCGATCGACGCCCTCCGGTTCGAGATGGACGTGAACGTCTATGGCTTGATCCGCATGGCGCAGGCGTTCGCGCCGGTGCTGGCCGCCAACGGGGGCGGGGCGTTCGTGCAGCTTAATTCGGTCGTGTCGCTGAAGAATTTCGCCGACTTCGCGACCTATTCCGCGTCGAAGGCCGCCGCGTACTCGATCACCCAGGGGCTGCGCGACAAGCTGAAGGCACAGGGCACCCTGGTGGTGAGCGTCCACCCTGGCCCGATCGCGACCGACATGGCCGACGCCGCCGGCCTCACCGCGATCGCGGAGCCGTCGTCGCTGGTAGCCGACGGCATCGTCGCGGCCTTGGCTGCGGGCGAGTTCCACGTCTTCCCCGACTCGATGGCGCGGAAATTCTGGTCCGCCTATCAAGGCTTCGCCAGGACGGTCGTCGAGGCCGAAGTCGGCGAGGGTTGATCCGTCGCCGGGCCACCGGCGGGGCGCCGAGTTTCTGCTGGCCGACGCGCTGCTGGCGTAACCGAAATGACCGAAAGCCGGATAGGCGTTACCCTACCCGGCTCTCGGACTTTCGTGCCTTGCCTGCCGGCTCGCGGCGGGTGCAACACCGGGCGGTAAACGCCGGGTAGCGTGATGGTTTGGCGCGGAGCCCTGGCAAGGTGAGGGTAGTATCGGCAAGCGCGGGGAGGCGTCTTGAGTGGTGATTATGGGTTCGAGAGTCCGTCTGCTTGCGATCGCGGGCGAAGTGGCCGCGCAGCGGGTGCGCAGTACGGAACCCACGCAGCACGCGGGCCGAAGGCATCGCCCAGATTAAGGTTGGTCTGCGGTGTAGGGCTGGCTTTCGGCCCACAGCAGTTGCCACCGGGCCTCGTTTTTCGGCTGCGATCAGTGCAGTGGCGATCGGGCGGGAAGTGAACGAGTAGCCAGCCAGATGCACAGACCGTTCGGTCTGGTCAATCACAGACACCATGGCCACGGTGCTGGCGCCATTCGGGCTGAAGGCGACCTCGATGGATTGCTCGAGAAATTGCACGCGGAGCTGATGAGCTTCTTGTCTCGCGATGAGTAAGAGCTTGATTACTCAATCCTAGTCTGGGCGGTGGACAGGTAGTCGGGAGATCGACCAGTCTTGCAAGATGTTGCCGACAGCTTTTCGCAGGGGTAAACTTGATCTTCGGACTGGATTCATGCTCCCGGATGGCGTTCATCTGGGAAAGGTCGGTTGATAAAGTGAGTACAGAAAATGAATCAAGCGACTCTCATTATGGTAGGTTTGGTACTTCAACTGTGTTCAGTTGCGCAAATTAGGGCCGGAATGGTAATCGGCTACACGGACAGAGCCGCTTTTGATGGAGCAGCCCAGCCTCAGTTTCAGTGGGGATTTGACGGTATTGTCCAAGGAGATACATTTAACAACTACCAGGGGCCCAATGGGATTGTACTCACGTCGGCCCTTGGGACGAATGATCGTAACCGTTCAGACCTCGGACAGAAGGGACGGTGTTGATTGACCGGCAAAGTGAGCTTGAACAGTAGTTGTCATCCAAGCGAAGACATCGCGGTTCTGGCGACGGCAGGTTTCGATCACC
>Ga0134126_10012946_pt1 | contig 10534 bp, 12 predicted proteins | sample KB31752_FD_96881 | JGI IMG/M metagenome (GOLD analysis project Ga0134126, IMG submission 96881) | Terrestrial soil microbial communities with excess Nitrogen fertilizer from Kellogg Biological Station, Michigan, USA - KB3-175-2 | ecosystem: Environmental > Terrestrial > Soil > Unclassified ...
GCCGGTTTCATCTGCCGCGGCATGACAGACGCGCAGTGGGCGACCTTTGCCTCTGATCTCAACGCCTACATGACCGCTTGGGGCAAATGTTTTTTAAGTCCATCTGTTCTGGCGGCCGAGATTCTGAGTCACCGATTTGAACCCGTGCCGACTGACCGAGGCGGCTGAATGAATCGCCGTGCTTATTATCGGCCGTGCACAACACGCCTCGTTCTCCGCTTCGTCGGCGATCCTATTTAAGAGTGCAGCCTACTCACGTCTTGCTCGGCAAGAGCAACCTTCGGTACCTGAGGGCGCGTTCCTGATTGTTAGTCATAGCGCGCCAGCTTGTCGAAGTGCGGCGGTAACATGCAATTGGTATTGGCCGTTAAGCTTGATACCCAAGCCGCGGGTCAATTGTGGAACAGTGCCAAACAAAAAGGCGCCGAAGGTGGTCTCTCTGTTCACCAGATCGGGCTGGTTGATCAGGCTCAGCGTGTTGCGAGCGAACCACCCATCATCGCCACGTCACCACCTTGACGCCATTTGCGATCACCGCCGCCCTTCTTTCGCGGGAACGCCCGCGCGAGCAGGCAATGCCTCGGGCTCGGCCTCAATATCGCGTCCCAGATCGCCAAGGCGCACAGCGGAGAACTGACCGTCAGTTCGACGGCGGAAGAGACTCGGTTCACGTTCACCATGCCTCTCGCGCCTTCGCCGCGAGTGTCGATCACGCCTAGCCGGGGCGACTATCCTCGTATGGCCTGAGGCCGTCGGCCTGAACCTCAGCGTCATTCGGTCTCGAAGCGATATCAACCATCAACCCGTTGGCCATATGCTGCAGTCGTAGACGATCCTGGTCTGGGAAGTTGCGGGGTTGCGTATCGACTAGAGAGAGGCAGCCTACGACCTGACCGGATGAGGTCCGGAGTGGGGCTCCCGCGTAGAAGCGGATGCCTTTCTCCAGTACGCGCGGATCATCCGCGAAACGCGCGTCCTCAGTTACGTCCTCCGAAACCAGGACATCGTTGGCGGCGATGACATGAGCATCCAGCGAGTTCTCGTGGCCCTCCTGGGTTTCCTGTGAGGCGCCATCGGCGAACGATACGAGTGCGATCGGCACGTCGAATGCCTGAGCGATCTTCCTGGAGGCCAGGTCGAGCTCCTGCCGACGCCAAGCGGCCAAACCGATCCTGGGCAGTGACGCAGCTTGCGTCGGCTCCGTCTCACTGACGACTTGCGGCGTCTCGCCTCGGACTGCTGCTCGGCGGATCCATACGCCAACCTGGTCGACGGAGGCTTGGAGGGAAGCCAACACCGCATCTGCCGCCATCTGCTGCTTGAGCTCTTCAGGTTGTTCGAAGCCCGCCATCAGGTTCCAGCAACAGACGACGAGCTTCAGATGGGGAGCGCGGCGACGCACTCGACGAAAGACGTACCGGGCCAACACCTGCGGCTGCGCGTGAAAATAGGACAAGCAAACTGCGTCGATACCATGAAGTTCGAGCTGGCCCAGCGCGCCCTGGGTGACTGCGATCGGCGGCAAAACTTTGGCGCCAAAGCCGCGCTCCTGAAGCACCTGCGCGATCATCTCTGCCGCCGCGTGATCGAGCTCCGTTCGTCCTGCAAGACAAAGAACCGATGGACGCTCGGGATTGTTCCCGTCTGCTGAGGCGGCTTTTTCCCGGACATGGTCCTCAACCTCCCGCACGACGAAGATAGCGGTATCCGCGACGAGGCGACGAAAATTTGTGTCGGCGGTGCTGCGCTGCCTGTCGTTCTCCGCGAGGCGGAGAGCAGGAATCGCCACGTTGTCGTAAAACTCGCACGAGGAAGATTCCTCCACGTAGTCCTCTGCGATCTCCACCGCCTCCTCCACATTGCCGGCCACTAGCCGCTGGTAAAGCTGCTCCTCCGGAGCGAGCACGGGATCGCTACCGAGAAGAACGCCCAGGAACTCCAACTGCGGGACATAGCGTCCGATGACGACGACGCAGACGGTCAGAGGCGTCGAAAGAAATAGCCCGACCGGGCCCCACAGCATGGTCCAGAAGATCGCGGCGATAATGATTGCCAGCGACGACAGGCCTGTGCTGGAGCCATACAGCCAGGGCTCGACGACATTGTTGCTGATCAGTTCGGCAACAAGGAACAGGCCGGCAACCCAGAATAGCATAGTCCAGCCAGGATCGACGGCGATCGAAAGGGCAATCGGGAATAGCGCCGCAATGAAGGGGCCCAGGTACGGGATGAAGCGGAGCACTGCGGCGAGTAGCCCCCACAGAATCGCGTTTGGCACGCCCACGAAGTAGAGCGCGATACCGATCGGGATTCCGTAGCTCAGATTGACGATCAGCTGCATCACCAGGTACCGACTGACCCGGGCCGCGGCGTCGTTGATGGCCTGCGTGCTCTTTTGGAGGTCACCGGCTCCTGCAAGCTTGATAAATCGGTCGCGCAAGTCCTCCCGCTCGAGCAGCACGAAGATCACAAAGATCACGACCAGCCCGGCGGTCGCCAGAGGTGCCAGCAAAGGACCGATCACGGAACGAATGAGCTCGAGAGGCTTGGGCTGGGGCGGCGCCAGCCTGACGGTCACGGGTTCTTGTGTCCGAGCACCCGCTGCCAACCCGGGCTGCTCCGCTTCGCTGCTTTTTTGCTTTTGCTCGCCCGAGATCTCTTTGCCGAGATCCTCGACCGTGGTGGTGACCTTGTCGAGGACACCGCCGCTCGTCGCCGACTTCTGCAAGGAGTGGATCTTCTCCGTTATTGTGCTCTGGTACTTCGGAAGGTTGTCGGCAAGTTGGACGAGCTGGCGGCCGACGACCAACGCGACCCCTGCGACTACGACGAAAGCGAGCGTTACGGCTACCAGCACTGCTGCGATGCGGGGCACTCTCCAACGCCGGAGCCAATTCACCATGGGCGTCAAAATGAAGCTCAGGAGAATGGCAAGCGCAAACGGAACGAAGATTTCGCTGCCGAAATAAAGGCCTCCGATCGCGAGGACGATGCCGCCCGCCGTCAGAATGGGAGAAGCAGTTGTTTGAACCGCTGGCAGTCGCTGCTGCGATGTCGGATCCAACTCGGCCATGCCGCCCGGCCTTTAGATTGAGCACGAGTCAACCCCGAATTGGTCAATCCGATCCAAGGACTCCTGCGAAATCCGAAGCGACGGCGACCTTCATCTCGCCAGATGGCGAGGTTTCGATGGCGGCCCACAGCTCCGTCTCGCCCAGTCGACCCCTCCGGGAAACCCGCCCCACATCGCCGGCAATCTTGTTCAGCAGGGCGCGACTGCGCTTCTTTTTTCGCAGTCTCACCCCAGCCACAGTTCCGGTACCCTCGTGCGCCGAACGTGGAGGGCAGCGGAATCACGCCGCGTGTTCGCTCTCAGGAGATTGCTGCGGCTTCGAACGGCTAAGGGCGCGGTCGGACACGGGGAGCGCCTGAGATGCTTGGGAGCAGCCCTCCGCACTCTCCCGAAGCATGGGCGTGAAATCTTCATGGGAACATATCATCCAACCCACGCCAGCATGGCAACGTGGGCCGGCCACGCTGATGGCAACGAATGCCCTTATCTTCGGCGCAGCCAGCGTGACTTACGCGGCCCGGTGGACGGCACGCTGCGTCGCTCCCAGGTAGCCAGCTAGGCGCCTCGGAAATCGGCCTCGGCGCGTCCGGCCGGTGGAACGAACGTTTTGCTGTGCGGTTTCCCCGCATCGTTAATTCCAACCGGAGGCACGCCAATGTCGAGTGACAAGAGTCTGCAGGAGCTATTTCACGACACTCTGAAAGACATCTATTTTGCAGAAAAGAAGATCCTGTCTGCGCTGCCAAAAATGGCGAAAGCGGCCCAATCCGAGGATCTCAGAGCCGCCTTCCAGAAGCACGAGACCGAGACCGAGGAGCACGTGGCGCGTCTTGAGAAGGTCTTTGAGGAGATCGACGAAACGCCGCGGGGCAAGACTTGCGACGCCATCATCGGCATTATCGAGGAAGGTCAGGAGGTTATGAAGGAGTTCAAGGGCGCACCCGCGCTGGACGCCGGGCTTCTTGCTGCCGCGCAGGCAGTAGAGCATTACGAGATCGCCCGGTACGGCACGCTGAAGACATGGGCAGCAGAGCTTGGCCTCAAACAGTCGTCCAAGCTGCTGGAGACTACGCTTTCAGAGGAAAAGAAGACCGACGAAACCCTGACCAAATTAGCCGAGAGCAAGGTCAACCAGCACGCCCAAGCGGCGTAGCGTCGCGCCTGAAAGCGAAAGCTCGCCTAGGCGCCCCCAGCTTGGGCGGGCAATTTTGCACATAGGCTGCTGTGTTGTGCTGGTCACAGGCGAATCACACGAATCTGCCTATTGCTGCTGACGTATGGCCGCAAACAAGGTAACGGCGGTACACGGGCGCCCGGTTCTGCCGGGCCAGAGACTGAGGAGCCGAACCGGGGGTGTCGGGCGGCTCTTTTCTTTGATTTGCAACGGCGGCGGCGTGAGCTGACAATTGCGGCGCACATCATTGGCCTTTTGCTTTCGGAGTCCAGATTCTAAAGGGCGACGTGATCGGCCTCGTCTGAACGGGTCGGGTTCGCGCCCGCTCTATTGGTCCGCGGGCAGGAACGCTCGATCTCGATCGGCCGCATATTTTTGCGGGCGAGGGATCGAGGCGATCTGCTCCTCCTGATCATCATCTTGGGCAGAGGCGCTTTCCTTCGTGCTCTTCGTCGGCCGGCGCGCTCTGCGGCTTTTGGCGGCTAGGCGGCTTGGCAAGTCTGACCGAGTCAGGCAGCCGGCGCTGACTGTGCGCCGCTCGATATCGCGGTCCTCGACCAGCAAATTCTCGCCGACCTCGTGGCCGTGCTTGTTAGATAAATCCACTGCCTCCCCATGATAGAATCCATAAGCTTGTGCTCGAGCCGAAGTCCCGTGCGGAGGTTGACCTGCCGGAACGAGAGCCGCTCCGCCGCAGAGGTCACCGGGCAGGAGGCCAAGGAGAGCTTCAGAAGGCCTTTCCAGTAGACGCGGGACGTAGACACGGTGAATTCCAGCGCAGAGAACAGCAAACCGAAGTGTTGTCCGCGCGGCCATGGGAGCTACCACGATGCGCGAAAATGCCTTCGCGGATAGTCTGGCTGGCGCCGCCGGGTGCTGCCGCCAACCTTGCCTATGGCTTATTAAAGAAGCGCTTTTGACCCTAATGTGATCAGCCGCACTTGTCATGGCATCTGGACTCGACGACGTCGCCGTCAGCCCCGAGTCGATCAAACTTTCTCCGCGGTCGAAGCACCGTCGATCAGGTATAGGCGCCTTGACCGCGGCATCATTCTCTTCACTCAGCATCAGTTCGCGCTCCGCGCCGTGCCGCCCGTCTTTCGCCGAGGGTGAGTTTTGTCTGGCGCTGGGCGACGACGGCGTTCGCCTCAAGGGCCAATCTCGTCAGCAAATTCAACATTGGATCCTTGCGGCTGAGCTGGGGCGGCGGCCTTTCATCCAGATTAGGCCGGAGATGCTGGCCAAAATGACGACGCTGAACTGATCTAATCGACCTCCACGTCTTTCGATCTCTCCCTCGGTCCTAGGACGATCTCGCCTTTTCCCGCGCTGCATCCGCCGCATCCATGCCAGCTTGCTTCAAGCGATCCACAGCTTCCTCGGCCGTGTCGTTGAATTCGCTCTTCACCGTATCAGAGGCTTCATGCAATCTCTCAGATACTGCTCCAGCGCGTGTGCTCAGCTCGGCCTTGACATCGTCGCTGAGCTCGCCAACCCATTCGTTCTCCAGATCAGACGCCTGGAGGGCACCTGCAACTGCTGCGCCTATTGCCAAGCCGATCACCCCGAGCACGAGGGGCTGACGTTCAAGCATCTCGCCAAGCGATGACTGTGCTCTTGTAAAGGCATCTTTGGGAAGCGGATTGCTCAAGTTGCTGATGTTATCTCGCGCATATGCCACCCCGTCGTCGAAGCGCCGTTTGATCCTATCTGCCGCGCCAGACAGGCCATCGGAAGCCGCGTCTTTGGCTTGGCGTAGTCCCTCACCGACGCGAAAGGATCCGTCGTGGTCCATTTCCGGCGCAGTCGGGGGCGCCACGGTCCGTCGAAGTCTCGATGTAGCCGGCGTGACCACATCGGCCCCCGGGGAAACCGCGGCCGCTGCCGAATTCGCGGCATTCTTTAGCTTCTCGTTGCCGACCAGCAGCCACAACGCACCACCTCCGATGAGTGCTGCGGACAATGGGTTTTCCCTGATCGCCGACATCAAACTGTCTAAAAACCCGGTTTGTGTGCTGCTCATTGCACCATTCCTTTCACAGCGCTTTTGTCCTGTTCCAGCTGCCGTAAGGTCTCCCGCGGTGCCAGACTCCTAGCATTGAGCCGGCTGATGCCGATGCCAAACAGGACGCCGGCGACCACAAAAGCCAGGATCGCAGAGAGCAAATAGGAGACGGGCTGCGACAAGCCCGCCGTCATCAAAGCGGCTGACAGTGCCAACAGCGCCATGACGAGCCCCGGCATCACCCAGACTGTGCCGCCCGCGATGAAGCCCAGCCCGCCGCCGACCTTCTGAACCTTCTCTCCAAGTTCAGCCTTGGCGAGATCGACCTCGTTCTGAAACAGCTTGGCGAATTGCGACAGCGCATCGCCCAGCAGCGTGGAAATGGTTCGAAGGTCATTCTTGCTTGTTTGGATATCGTTCTGAATGCTCATGACATGCTGGCCCGTGTGAGGATGACGTTTCTCTCAGCTATTGCGGGGCTGTGAAGAGTCTGGCCTCCAGGCATCTCCGACTGAAGAGGTGGAAGGGCCGGCCCATTTCTCGCTTTGCGTACTGCGTCCTTGCGAAGATGAAGACTGTCCGCCCGATGCCTTGAGAAAGCGGATAGCCGCGAAGCCGGCCAGAACCGAGAGCCCGAGAAATGCCGCTGGTTGCCGCTTCGCGAAATCGGTTGCTCCGTCGATGAGATCGCGATAGCTGCCGTTGCGGATCTTCTCGGCGGCGTCTTCTACATATTCCGCCGCGGAATTGATGCCTCGGGCCGCGAAAGGCGCATCATTGTCGAAGGAATGGGCGGCTTCGCGGATGTTCCCGGCAAAGCGCTCGATGAAATCGGCGCCCGACCGTTGCTGTTCGCGGGCCTTGTCCTGGAGATGGTCCGCCGTTTCCGAGGCGACATCCTTGGCAGCGTCAGTCGCCTGGCTGAGTTTATTGCGGGCAACGTCGGTCGACGCTCGCAATGCGTCGCCAGCGCGCTGTTTTACCTCCGCCCCGGCATCGGTCACCTGATCCTTCAGGTTCTGCGACGAGGCGGCTTTTTGGTTCTGGGTGAAATTCGTCTTCTTGGTGAGGTCCAAATCGCTCATGACGGCTTCTTTCAGCTTTTCGGGTTTCGGGAATGATTGAAGGCTGCCGTGGCTACGTCTTCGGCGGCTTCTTTAAGTGTGTCGGCCATGTTTTGGGTCATGCGCCTGGCTTGCGCGCCGAGATCGGCGTCCGCGATGCTCTGCGTCGCCGCGTCGGCAGCTGAGGTTGCCGCCTCCTTGGCGGTCTCAAATCCGGTTTGGGTCGCCTCTCTGGCCGCCTGCATAACGCTGTCGCTCGCGCCACCCATGACCCTGGCTTCGGCCTCGGTTTTAGGAAGAGCCGCGGCAATGATGGCGCCGATGGCGATCCCGAGACCGCCGATCAGCGCAGCATTCTCCCCGATGACTTGGCCAGCCTTCACGGCGCCTGCAGCCGCGGTGTCCTTGGCCACACCGACGGTGTCGTTTGCGGTGGAGCGCGCCTGATCGACAGTGTCCAGGGCAGCATCCATGCCAGCCGTAAGTTTATCCGCCACCGTGCTGGCGGTCTGTGTGGCCCGGCTCCTGAGGTCATCTTGAGCGTCGCTGGCCAGGTCGGTGGTTCGACTTCGAGCCGAGGAGAGGGCTTCCTCGACGTTGCTGCCGAGTGCTTGCGCGTTCTCGGTCGCCTGATTCAGCACCTCTCTAGTCTTGTCCATGGCCGGGGTTGCAGCTTCTGCAGCTCGGCCGCGTACTGTCCTCGAGGAGAGGGCAAGGCCGGCGCCCATCATCAAAAGCGGCAGTGGGAAGCCGCGCGCGAGTCGCAGCACCGGGACCGCGATCGCGAGGCCAGCCGCGACGGCCTGCATCGGGTTGTCCATGGCGTGTTGCTTCAGTCCTCCAAGCCAACCCTGAGTCTTGTGGCTGACGTAGTCCGAGACTTCCGATTTGATATGTTGCGGGGAGACCTTCTCGCTGATGTCTTCCGCGGTATCGGATATCCTCTCCCTCAATCGATCAACCGTGGCCGCCAACTCTGCGCGGCTACGCTCGGATTCGATTCTCAACTCCTTCACGGATCGTGCCATGGCGCTTGCCCTCACGGATTTCGTTCCGAACGAACTCACGCTCTGATGAATGGTTCCTCGGTATTTTGGCTGCCTTGAATTGCAGAGGATAACCTAGCCTGCGCGACTTGCGCGTGCTCGAATAACCAAGTCGAGCAATGCACGTTCTCGTGCAAAGGATGCGTGCTACGGACGCTTCCGACAGAAAAGTCCCGACATGCGCTTTAGCTGCGGTGCCGCGTGACTAACCCCCGCCTCCAGCGAGGCCGTCCCGCGTAGGTTTCGTCCTGATGGCGCCGCGCTGGAGGTTCAGGAGGTTCGTCATCCGTCAGGTTTGCGGCGCCCCGACGGTGTCAGCCATCTGCGCGCCTCGCGCGCCCATCGGCTTCGGCGGTCCCGCGGTGGTGTCGCGTTCGGTCTGGTGCTCCATCTCGGCATCAAGCTCCGCCCCTAGCAGGATGACAATGGCGGAAATCCAGAGCCAAGTCATGAAGCCGACGACGGCCCCCAGCGAGCCGTAGGTCTCGTTGAACTTTCCGAAGTTCGCGGCGTACCAGGAGAAGAGCCCCGACACCGCAAGCCAAAGCAGGGCGGCGACGGCACTACCCCAGGTGATCCATCGCCACCGGGGCGCCTCGCGGCTGGGGCCATAGCGATAGATGATGGCAAGGGCGAACGTGGTGACCAAGTACATCGCTGGCCACCGCCCGATGCGCAGAAGCAGATCGCCGAACTTCGAGAGGCCGACGTAACTGAGGATCAGAGGGACCACGACGATCGAGCCCAAAGCAGCTAGCACGAAGAGGACGCCGCCGATCGTGAAGCACAACGAGATCGCGTTCAGCTTGAAGAAACCGCGTTGGTCCTCCTCGCTGTAGACGATGTTGAGCGTGTCGAACAACGCCTTCATCGCGGCATTCGCGCTCCAAAGCGAAATGCCCAGGCCGATCAGAAACGTCAACCCCAAAGTCTGCGAACCCTTCGAGGCAACTCGCGTAAGCTGCTCGCGAGCGACATCGATGGCCCCGCCTGGCGCAAATCCCGCGAGTTCATCAAGGTGCTTCGCTATTGTCGAAGGGTCAGAGAACAAACCGTACACCGCGACGAGCGCCGCGATGGCAGGGAAGATGGCCAGGATGCTGTAATAAGTCATGCCCGCGGCGAGCGACAGGATCCGGTGCCTCGATACGTTCTGGTAAACCCGGAGCAGTATGTCCCTCCAGCCGCGAGGCGGTATCTCAGAAGGTCCTGTCGCGCCGCGGCCGCGATCGCCTTCTGGGGCTTGGGCATTGCCGGACCAGCCGTCGGCCTGCGGGTTAGCACTGTTCGAGTGCACGCGCCTCTTCGCCATCGCTTCGTCCCTTGCCCTCGCCGAAACAGAAACGGACCGATGTGGAAGAACGTTCCTGCAAAACTCGACGAAGGTGCTGCGGCAAAGCAACAAACAACTATGTACCCCAAATTGTCCTGCCACAACGACCGCGCTGGCTGCCTTCGGCTCGAAAACGGCTTTGGGACCTCATTGATCTCATTGTGGCTGGTTTCGAAGAGTGACGTTGCCGATTGATGGCGAGTAGCCATTCGCCCCTGGAACGGGTAGTTCAGGTACTTCAAATGCCTAGATTCGTTTGCGGTGCAGTTCGACTGGCCGCCGAGTTCTTGAGGACTCTCCCACCAATGGTCCTGACGGATATCATTGGCTTCCAGCACGAGAACGATGCCCAACGCTGCCTGGATGAGATGCGCAAGCGGTTAGGGGAGTTCGCACTGTCGCCACATCCTGAGAAGACCCGGTTGATCGAGTTCGGACGCTTTGCGGCAGAGCGCCGTAAGCGACGCGGGCTCGGTAAGCCGGAGACCTTCAACTTCCTGGGCTTCACCTTCATTTGTGGCAGAACCCGCTCGGGCAAATTCCAGATCAAGCGGAAGACTCGAAGGGACCGCATGCGGGCGAAGCTGCGGGAGATCAAGGAAGCGCTGCGACGGTGTATGCACCGGCCGATCCCCGAACAGGGGAAGTGGTTGGAGCGGGTCGTCCGAGGCTACTTCAACTACCACGCGGTGCCGACCGACAGACAAGCGCTGGCAGTGTTCCGACACCATGTCACCGACCTCTGGCGGCGCACGCTGCGGCGGCGCAGCCAGAAGGATCGGATGACGTGGGAACGGATGACGCAGCTGGTGAACGACTGGCCCCCAAACCGAGTATCC
>Ga0134126_10012948_pt1 | contig 10534 bp, 6 predicted proteins | sample KB31752_FD_96881 | JGI IMG/M metagenome (GOLD analysis project Ga0134126, IMG submission 96881) | Terrestrial soil microbial communities with excess Nitrogen fertilizer from Kellogg Biological Station, Michigan, USA - KB3-175-2 | ecosystem: Environmental > Terrestrial > Soil > Unclassified ...
ATGGACTTCCATGCTGGAGACGTGGGCTACGTGCCAAAGCCTCTCCCCCACTACGTAGAAAATACCGGAGACACGGATTTGAAGTTTCTGGAAATGTTTAGGAGTGACCATTTTCAGGAGCTCTCGTTATCAGAATGGCTAACTCATACTCCTCCGGAATTGGTTCTCGCACATTTGAACATCGACCGCCAGACCCTCAATGCAATTCCCCGCGAGTCTGTGGTGCTCGTGGGCTGAAAAACACCGCCGCTTTGATGAGAGCGCTCACCATACCGAAATGACGCCGTATCTACGCGGCCTGCTCGCGTGTCTCTACCTCCAACCTGGCGGTATCAACGTCGTAAAAGTATCCGGTAGACCAATCCAGCACTGTCGCAAGCTTGTTGCGAAAGCTGGTAATGCGCGCCAGGTGTACAACGCGCCAAGCCAGCCATCCTGAAAATCCGCCGATCACTCTTCCTGCAATCTCGGCTACACCCACCCGGTGTCCGATGGAGACTACGCTGCCCAAATTCTTGTAACGAAACCGTAGCGGAGATTTGTTCTGAAGCATGCGTACGATATTCATCGCCGCGGTATGTCCTTCCTGCATCGCAGCGGCCGCCAGAGCGGGGACAGGTCCGCTTTTCAATTTCGCTAAAGCATTATCTCCGATCGCAAAAACGTCAGGATGGCTGGGGACCTGCAGAAACTCGTTTACGGTAATCGAGCCCCCTTTGCCATGATCCGTTTTTGATTTGCTTACAACATCGGCAGCACGGATCCCTGTGGCCCAAATAACTGTGGCGGCCGAGATTGACCGCCCTTCATTCGTTTCGACGTTCCCGTTATTGACGTTCTTAGCCGTAGTGTTGAGCCAGACTTCCACGCCGGTATTCCTAAGCTCGCCAAGCGCAATCTGGGCCATTTTGCTCTTCATGTGCCCCAGCAACTTGGATCCGGCTTCGATGACGACGATGCGGGTGTCGTTCGTGCTGAGAGTCGGATACCGCCTCGGAATCAGATGCTGGACAGCGTCGGCCAGGGCTCCGGCGGTCTCGACGCCAGTTGCGCCACCTCCAATTACAACGAATGTCAGAAGCTTCTTTTGTTCATCTTTGTCCGTGATCTCTGCCGCCTTTTCAAGGCAGTCAATCACCTGGTTTCGGATGGCTAAACCACCTTCCAGAGATTTCAGAGGGAGGGTGTGCTCTCGTGCAGACTCGTTGCCGAAATAGTTCGTGGTACTGCCCAGGGCAATAATCAAATAGTGGTAGCTGACATCAGCACTGTCGGTCTGCACCGTCTTCTTTTCAAAATCGACTCCCCGGACTGTGGCCCTCCGGAAGCGAATCCCACGCGGACCGGTGAACGTGCGCAACGGGATCGCCACGTCATACGGCACGACTCCACAAGTCGCTACTTGATACAGCATGGGCGTGAACAGATGATAATTGTGCTGGTCAATCAATGTGACGCGCAGCCGATCACCAGCCAATTCGATCAACTTTGAAGCAGCCGAAAGTCCGCCAAAGCCGCCACCGAGGATGACAATGTGTTTGCCGGTTGAGGACAGGCGGACCGTACGATTGTTTTTGTAGATGCGCGCGGCTGCAAAGCCCCCCAGAGCACCCGCTCCGAGCGCCAGAATAGTGCTGCGCTTCATGATACTTCTCCCTCCTCTGAATGGACTTTAGGCTTCACCAGAGCTCAATGCGCTATAGTGACTTCGTCTGATGCATCAGGCCACCATCAATGACGACTGTGGTACCGGTAATATAGGCGGCATCATCCGAGGCCAGGTAACAAACAAGTCTTGCAACTTCCCGGGGCTCGCCAACCCTGCCCAGCGGAATTTCTCGCTTCAGCGCGAGTTTCTTTTCGGGATCGGACAGGGTGCGTTTGTTTATAGGAGTGTCGATTGCGCCGGGCGCAACATTTACTACGTTGATGCCATATGGAGCGAGTTCGAGGGCGAGATCGCGGCAGAGCATTCGCAGGCCGCCCTTTGCCACGCAGTACACTGAATAGCCCGGAAACGGCAAGTCTTCATGAACCGAGGATATATTGATGATGGTCCCTTTTTTCCGTTTTGCCATGTCACGGGCCGCCGCCTGGGTGCAGAGGAAAGGCCCCTTGAGGTTTACCCCGATCACTGCATCAAATTCGCTCTCGGGCTTCTCGAGGAACGGCGATTCTTTTTCGATTCCTGCATTGTTCACCAGCACGTCAACTCGCCCCAACTGTGAAACAGTTTGGGAAATCATGTGCTCTACTTCGTCCAACTTGGAGACGTCCGCTTCAATCGCAAGTGCCGCACCATGGTCGTTCTCGATCTCGCGTACTACTTCCTGAGCCGCATCAGGCTTACCGATGTAGTTCACCACGACATTGGCGCCTTGCCGCGCCATTTCGATCGCAATAGCGCGTCCAATCCCGCTTGAGGCGCCGGTTATGAGGATGACTTTGTCCTTTAGAGATCTGTATATATTCGCTTGTTCAATGTTCGTTGTTGTAATAGTGCTCATATTTCACCTCAATGATATTGATTAGATGCCTGCGTCGGGGCTGTAAAACTGATGGTCCTCGCGCCAGCCGCCTTGACCTTCGCCGATGTTTCTGTAATTGGCTATGAACTCAATTTTTTTTATGTACTTCACCATCATGAATCCGAGCTGTGTCTCCACTCGCAAGCGCAGTGGGGCCCCATGCGCAATCGGGAGGGGTTGTCCATTCATTTCGTAAGCAAGAATGGTTTGCGGATCGCGCGCCAGATCGATGTGAATCGTTCCGTAGAAGTAGCCGCCGGCGATTGAATCCGGCTCCGTCCGTGCTTTGTTGTCGAATGCATAGAGGGCAATGTACTTCGCTGAGGCGAGTGGCTTCGAGAGTTCGACAATGTCTTTCAGTGACACCCCTCCCCACTGCGCAACAGCCGACCAACCCTGAATGCAGCAATGCTTCGTGATTTGCGAATGCTTGGGCAGTCGCTTCAAGTCTGAAAGCGACAGCGAGACTGGCGTCTCGACCAGGCCGGCCACTTCAAGGTAATAATCGGCAAAGTTGCTCCGCGCCATCTCCTGGTATGGCTCGTCGACTGGGGGCCTCCCATTCACCCTGAAGCTGGGTGAGATGGCCGCCTCGGGATACTGTTGTTTCGAGGCCGAGTGGCCAAACAGAGTTCTCCGCGCACCGTCGATCATTGTTCCAATCGTGTCCTGCACGAACCGTGGATGACGGAGTGACGCCTGAGTCGCGACAACATGGAGGATAAAGACGGCAAACAGCCCAAGGCACCCGATGAGGAGTGCAATCGGAATATTCGGATCATTTGTTTGTCCCAGAACAATGAGTGCCAGCTCCCGGCCGAAGCCGTGCAAGACGACCATGAGTACGTGCATGATGATGAAGCCCGTGAAAGCGAGCATGCACAGGAAGTGAATGCTACGCGCGGGCTGGCGACCGCCGAAAATCTTCAGGTACCAGGGAAACCGGCCGGTAATCGATGGTGACATGGCGATGCCGGTCGCAATCGTGAGCGGCGCGATGATGAAAACAATTCCGAAATAGGATAGCTGCTGGAGCGGATTGTAGGCCCCCGGAGTCTCCACCAGATGAAAGCTCGCGTATTCAAGAAACGAGTGCCACGCGCCTGGGATGATCGACCACGATTCCGGCACAAGGCGGCGCCATTCCCCCGTGATGAAAAGCAGGCTGTAGTAGGCAATACCTGAGAGTAGCCAGCCGCCATCGCACAAGAAATGCCAATGCCTGCCCATACCTAAGTTCTTGTGGCCCGGAAGCGCGAGCCAACTTGGGAGAGAAATCTCTTCATCCGTCGAGGCCCATAGTAACTCTGACTGGTTTTCTCCTCGCGGGACGACGAAGGCAAGCAGCAAAACGTAGAGCCCGGAAAGTAAAAAGAAGGCAATCGCACCGATAGCGCTTTTACGGTTCGGCGCTGCACTGGCCGCGATTGCCGCATGTCCAAACTGGGGTGTCGGCGCAACGCGTCGGTTGCCCGGAATGCCCGGCCTGAAGTTCAGCCAAGCCGATTCTGGCAGGCAGTTATCGTTCCAGTACAGCTTGGGGTGGGCGCTCAGAATCTCGAGCCCGCTCCGGATCAACAGGCTTACGAAAAGCAGGTTGCAAAAGTGCAATGCTCGTAGCCAGAGTGGAAAATCGAGATAATGCACACTACGCCGCTTCTAGTTGCTCTCGCTGCTGTTCGACTTCAACTTTGATTGAGCCGCTATTGTTGACCACTTCGACCTGGATCTCTCCCCGGCTTGTGCGTTCGAAATGCAGATCGATCGTGCTGTCGCCGATTTTAATGCGCCGGAAGTCCAATTCATTGACAGAGCTGGGAAGCACCGAACGAATCACGCGCAAACGCTTATTGAAAGCGTCGGCTGTGAGGCCGAGGAGAGTGCTCACCATGAACGGAACCGATCCCGCAGCCCACGCCTGCGGATGGCAGGCTACCGGATATCGCACAGGAACCGCGAAGTCGTGCTGCGAGAAGCCGCCGAACACCTCCGGTAATCGTGCATGATCAAAATGTTGACCTGCCGAGACAATGGACTCAAGTACGCGCACGGCCTGCTTATCGAATCCGTAACGCCGAAATCCGGCAGCAATTATTGAATTGTCGTGCGGCCAAACCGTCCCCAAGTGATAGCCGATGGGGTTATAGCGCCGCTCTTTGTGCGACAGAGTGCGGATCCCCCAACCGCTAAACATGTCCTCGGTGGTCAGGTGCTCCACCACTGCTTTTGACTTATCGTCATTAATTATTCCTGTCCATAGCGCCTGCCCTGGATTGGAGCTGATCACAGCCGCAGGCTTACCGTCCTTCTGCAATGCAATAGCGTAGAAATTCTTGCTCTCGACCCAGAAATCACGATTGAAAGTTTTTTTCAGTTCTGCGGCCTGGCTCCGAAGCTGGGCCGCTGTTCCGTTATCACCGATACGTTCATACAGATCGGCAATCAGCAACTTCGCCTGGTACACGTACCCCTGCACCTCAACCAAAGCGATGGGTGGCGTTGCAAGGGACCCGTCGGCGTTCATCACCGAATCCCCTGAGTCTTTCCAACCCTGGTTCCCCAAACCCTTGCTCGATTTGCTTGCGTAAGATAGATACTTTCCATGCGCATCAGCTCCGCCGTGGTCTATCCAGTGAAGAGCTCTCTCCACGTTCGCGCGAATATCCTTGAAGAGGTTGAGGTCTCCGGTCCAGTTCGCGTGCTCGCCCACAAGAATCAGGAACAGCGGAGTTGAATCGATAGAACCGTAGTATGGCGTCTGCGGAATCTCGTTCAGATTGGCAAGCTCACCACGCCTTAGTTCGTGCAGGATTTTCCCCGGCTCCTCGTCGCGCCAGTCGTCATTTTTCGTGCCCTGATGGCTGGCGAGAAGGCGAATCGTGTGTTCAGCGATGTTTGGTTCGTAGGCAAGAGTCTGCAGAGCGCTGATGATGCTGTCCCTGCCGAACAGGGCACCGTACCAGGGCAGACCTGCCGCGAAATAACGGCGGCCATCGAGTTCGCTCTTTAAGGTCCCAAGATCAAGCAGGCTCCGATGCATCACCCGGTTCAACTGGACGCTACTCGAATGTACCTCGGCATAACCGGACAGCCACTCGCGGGAGGCGCGGTCAATCCCATGTACAATCTCGTCAGGGTTCGACCTGACAGGCGTGCCGACTGCTGATTTTTCGCGTGTTTCTATCAGTCGGAAAGAAATCTTTAGCTGCTCACGCCCGCCCGCCTTCACCTTCAGTTGATATTCAACGGAGCTCGCCGAATGTTTTGTCGGCGCCGGCTCGAAATGCACCTCAGTTCGACGGAGTACTCCATCGGCGCCGGAATAACCCAGAACGAGAACTCCGTCGTGCCATTCCGGCTTATTTTTTCTTCCGATCTTCTTCGGGTGTAAACCGCGAATCTCGAATATATCTTCAAAGCGGGATTCAAAGTCAAAGGAGAGGGGCAACTCGTGCGCGTGCACATCGTAGTTATCAACGGTAATTACGTCGTGAACGGTCAACCGATCTCCGTCAATTACGCGCTGCAGGTGCACACCAAACGTCTGCACAGGGACGGTTTTTCCGCCCGGAACCTGCAATTGCTCGTTTGTGAGCTCGAAGTCGGCAATTGAACCCCGGTTAGCATCCGATGCCAGGACGTTCGGCTGAGTACCAGCAAACCTGATGTGGTAGCCATCAAGATACCTGCAATCGTGGCAGTAGAGGCCAAAGCCGTCCTGATTCCCCTCTGGAACCTCGCCGTTCTGCTCGGACAGGAAGAAGACGTCGCCTGCTTTGGTCACAACAACTTTGGCAACATTCCGAGGCGCCGCAGAATCATCAGCATGGTGGGTCATATCGTCTGGTCATATCGTCTAGCGATATATTCTCTGATGCAGGCCTCGCGCACATGGTAGCCGCTGCTTGCCAAATTCGACCATGCTGTACGGCTCTGCTTATCTTTTCTTTCGAAGAGGGAAAGAAGAGGGGAAGAGGAATAGATTGCGAGATCCTAGTCCAGCCGAGCTAGAGGCCGATGGTTGTGTACTGGCGGACGTGCACCTGGATGCGCTCCGGCATGGCGGCGCACGTGAATGTTGGCCATCTTGTCTGAACGTCCGGCGAAAATAGATCGATAGTTCCGGTCATGGAAGAGTTTGCCGGTTCGTGCATGTCGTGGCATAAAGCGGTGCAAGAGGCCGGCCAGCAAGCCGCCTATGCATGGGCCAATTACATAGATCCAAAATGAACCCCAGTGGTGCTCAATCCATGCGGGCCCGAAGCTGCGTGCAGGATTCAGACTTGCGCCTGAGAAATTGCCGTCGATTCCTACAATGACCGAGGCTACGCCAACCACGACGAGAGGAGTCCAGCGCATCAACTTCCTGCTGCTTAGCATTTCAAAAATGATGAAGGCCAGAGAGAAAGTAGCGACGATCTCGGCGACGCAGGCTGCCCAATCCGACACACCTCTGCCTGGCACATTCAGTGCCTCGCGTACGGACTGCCCGAAGCCGCCGGCCGCGGCTGCTCCCGCCCATGCGCCTATTATTGCGCCCCCAAGCTGCGCAACGATGTAGCCGAAAAGGTCCTGCAGCTGCATCTTGCCCTCGGCAAAAAACCCCAAAGATATCGCGGGATTAAGATGGGCCCCAGAAATGCGTCCCAGCGGCGTTATTGCGACCAAACCGCCGGCTCCTCCCAGCATCGAGCCGGTCAGAAAAAGGCGCAAACGCGCTGAACTAATGAAGTGTGACACCGGAGAGCGAGGAGCGAACATGACAGCCACTGCCGCTACGACGCAGAAGACCAGAAATAGAGTACCGAGAAACTCTGAAACATACTCTGGAGTATGGCTTCGAAATTCTCGCTGCCATGATTCCTGCTGAGGTTTCACTTTAACAGAAGCTACTTCCAGATCTTTAACCCCTCCATCATTCACACGCGTTGTGAGATGCCAGGATTGTGGATTTTGCTGCGGGTGTGTTTTCGTACATCGTGGCTGGCCGGTTTGCAGAAAACAATCGAAAGCAGAGAGGCTGCTTTCTCGTGGAGCTGCTTCGGGCGGTCAGCGGAGGCTGGGATATTCTTCTTCCTTTAACAGTTCGGTTCATCGTGTATGGTTCTCTACGCAATCATCACATATATACTCTTCTAAGCACGGTGGCCAAAACATCCATCATTCATATTTCCGCGTTAGGGTTGCTGCTGTTTGCCTCAATTGGCGCGGTGTGCCAGCCATCGGCTTCGGCGCAATTTAAGGCGCAGCTAGACAAGGCCAAATCTCTGCGCGATGCCGGCTCTTCTGATGAAGCGCAGAAAATTTATGAGTCGGTCTTGACGCCTTTGCGCTCACAGCAGGCAAGCCCGGAGCTGGTTGACACGCTCAACAACCTGAGCGACATCGCAAATATGTCGGGCCAATATTCCCGAGCGGTGGAGCTTTCCCGCGAGAGCGCTGCAGCCTGCCGGAAGATGCACGATAAAAACTGCGAAGCACAGGCGCACAGCGATGCCGGCCTTGCGCTTTCCAATGCGGGAAACTATCCGGAAGCCGCAGCCGAGCTAGATCTGGGATTGAAATTGACGGCGGAAACCGGCAACGCGCAAACGGCAGTGTTGATCCTGAACAATCTCGGAATCGTTTATTACTATCAGGCAAAGTATTCCGAGGCGCTGCGCACATACGAATCTGCGCTGCAATATGTCCAGAAATCCAGCTCCGAATCGTGGAGCGCAACGTGGCGGCAGTTCACCCTGCTGAATCTGGCAACGCTCTATCAACGGCTTGGCAATGACCAGCGCGCCATCCAGACGTACAACGATGTTCTGGCCCATCCGGAAGCCATTACGCCGCGCGATCTTGGCCATATCAATGCCAATATCGGAGCACTTTACCGTCATTTGGGCGACGCGAAACAGGCGCTTCAGTTTTATGGCTATGCCGACGAGTACTACGCGAAAGAAAAGGACGTGGATGGCGAACTGGGAGTACTGAAGAACAGCGGCATTGTTCTGGCGCTGGATCTCGGTCGATTGCCGGACGCGCTGAAGACATTTGATCGCGTGCGTGCCCTGGCCGCAAGGACAAACAACCAGCGTGAAGCCATGCAGGCTTCGCTCTATCGGGGAGAGGCGCTTTACCGCATGGATAAACTGCCGGAAGCGCAGAAGGAATTCACAGCAGCGCTGGCTGAAGCAGACAAGCTCGGCACCGTGGAAGAGCAATGGAAAGCCGTGAATGCTTTGGGCAAAATCGCACTGAAGAACGGTCAGCGAAAAACTGCTGAAGCGAAGTTTCGCGATGCCATCCAGCGGATTGAAAGTTTGCGCTCACAATTGCAGCTCTCGCGATTGAAAGCGGATTTTCTGGCCGATAAACGCGATGTTTACGATGCGCTTATCAAGCTTGTTTTGCAACGCAACGATGCCGCTAGTGCTTTTGAGTTCATAGAACGCAGCCGCGCACGCGTTTTCCAAGACAAGTTTTTTGGCGACAAGCTTTCGCCCGATGCTCTCACACTTCACTCGATCCAGGCGCGGCTTGATCCGCAGACCGCGCTCATTGAATTCTGGACCGGAGCGGAAGATGTCGCGGCGGTTTGGGTCACTCGCGATGGGGCTGGCATTTCGCAAAGTCATTTTTCCAGCCATCAAATGGATACGTTGCAGCGCTTCGTCACCGGGCTTCCTGACAACCTCAGTAGCGACTGGCAGAAAGATTTTCAGAAAATCAGCGGCATGCTGCCCAGGGACATTGTGCCTTTCTCGCAGGCACGTTACACGCATGTGCTAATTGTTCCTGACGGTTTCCTCAGTCTGCTTCCGATCGAACTGCTGCCCACGGCTTCGGGACAGTCATTGTTTGAAACGCGCGACATCACATACATGCCCAGCGCGGTGCTGCTGTTGCGCGGCGCGATGCAAAAAGCCTCTGCTACGCGCTTACCGTGGCAGCAGCAACTGGTTGGCTTTGGCGATCCCTCCGTTATCGACGGCGGTGAAAGCTCGCTCACCAGTGCGCCGCGAGGAGAGATCGCCGGATCACTGCCGGCATCGGGCGAAGAAATTCGCGGCATCGCGCGTATGAGCTCCGGTCGCAGCAAACTGTTTCTTGGCGCAGACGACCGCAAGCAAACTTTTTTTGCGTCCGCCCATTCCGGCGCTGCGCTGCTGCACGTGAGCACGCACGCCGTAGCGGACATGGATGACCCCGAACGCTCGCGTCTTCTTTTCTCGCCGGACGAGCCGGGCCAGCCGAACAACTATTTATTTCTCAAAGAGCTGTACGATCTCGACCTGCGCGGTACAAGCCTGGCTACGCTTTCCGCCTGCGATACCGAACGCGGGCGGCTTGTCCCGGGTGAAGGCATTCAGGCCTTCAGCCGTGCATTGCTGGCTGCGGGATCGCGCTCCGCGCTGACCACGCTGTGGCGCGTTCCTGATGAGCCGACATCACAATTCATGCAGCACTTTTATTTTTATCTGCTCAAAAAGCATCTATCGAAAGCAGAAGCGTTGCGCCTGACCAAGCTGGAATTTCTACATTCCGGGACTGAGCTAAGCCATCCAAAGTACTGGGCTTCTTTTGTTCTCAATGGCGACGGAACTGAGCCTGTTCCGCGATTCATTCCCTGGCAACTGCTGGCATTTCCTGTGCCGATCATTGCCCTGGCTGTGTTCATTTTCGTGAGATTTCGTCGGAGGAAGAAGCTCGCAGCAGTAGCTCTAGCTGCAGATTAAGCCACGCGTCGCATGTAGCCTAAAGCACAAGGTCTCAGGGCTACTCACCCGCTGATGAAAGCGCGGGCTCGCTTATGCCCCTCGGGATGACGCATCTTAAATAATGGCGAGTTTAATCTAGCGTGCTTGTTTTCGAGCGCAACGTTGCAGTCCCGCGTTACTTCACCTTGAACTGTTCCGTGCTGGAATTTGCGATCTCTTTTCCTGTCGCATCCATCGCGGTTACTTTCCACCTGAGCGGCTTGCCGGAAGTCATGTCAGCTTTCATTTCCGGAGTTACCG
>Ga0134126_10012949_pt1 | contig 10534 bp, 12 predicted proteins | sample KB31752_FD_96881 | JGI IMG/M metagenome (GOLD analysis project Ga0134126, IMG submission 96881) | Terrestrial soil microbial communities with excess Nitrogen fertilizer from Kellogg Biological Station, Michigan, USA - KB3-175-2 | ecosystem: Environmental > Terrestrial > Soil > Unclassified ...
CAGGATCAGGCCACAGACGAAGTTGTTGAAGATGGATTGCAGGCCAAACCCGAGCCCGACGCCGAGCGCACCGGCAAACAAGCTCATCTGCGTCATCGGGATGCCGGCCACGCTGAGGGCCCAGAGCACGCCGACCACCAAGAGCAGGTAGTGCAACGTGCGCTCCACCATGTACAGCGTGGACCGGTTCACGTGCCCGTTGCGCTCGCCGAAGCGCCGCAGCAGGCGCTTGGACAGCGCCATGCCGAACAGGAACAGCACGAACAACAGCACCGCGCCAAGCAGGGAGCCAATGGTGACTTGGGCGCCACCGACCCTGAAACCCAGATCCAGCCAGCCTTCCACCCGGCCGACCGCGCGTTGCACGGCAACCGGCGGATCCAGGACCGCGGCGAGGCTGGCGATGGCCGGAAAACTCACGCGTCGGCCGTTACAGCAACAGGCGCCGGATGTCACCGAGCCGGGCGGCGAGGAACACGGCAAAGCGCGCCGCCAGCGCACCGTCAATGACGCGGTGGTCGTAGGACAGCGACAGCGGCAGGACCAGGCGCGGCGCGAACTTCTTGCCGTTCCACACCGGCTTGAGCGCAGCTTTGCTGACGCCAAGGATGGCCACTTCCGGTGCATTGACGATGGGCGTGAAATAGGTGCCACCAATGCCGCCGAGCGAGCTGATGGAGAAACAGCCGCCCGACATTTCCGCCGGACCGAGTCTCTTGTCGCGCGCCTTCTTGGAGATTTCCCCAAGCTCCTGCGCCAGGTCGAGCAACCCCTTGCGATCGGCGTCGCGGATGACCGGCACCACCAGCCCGTCCGGCGTGTCCACGGCAATGCCGATGTGGAAATACTTTTTCAGGATCAACTGCTCGCCGCTGGCATCGAGCGAGGCATTGAACTGCGGGAAGGCCTTGAGTGCCGCCACCACGGCCTTGATCTGGAACACGAGCGGGCTGATCTTCAGCTCCGGATGCTCGGCGCCGAGCTGCTTGCGGAACGCCTCCATCTCCGTGATGTCGGCGTCCTCGTGCTGGGTGACATGCGGGATCATGGCCCAGTTGCGCGCCAGGTTGGCGCCGGAAATCTTCTGGATGCGCGACAGCGGCCGCTCCTCGATGTCGCCAAACTTGGCAAAGTCGACCTGCGGCCAGGGCAGCAGATTCAGCCCGGCGCCCCCCGCCACGCCACCGGCCTGCGGCCGTGCGCCCGAGGCCAGCGCGTGCTTGACATAGGCACTGACGTCCTCGCGCAGGATGCGGCCTCCGCGCCCCGAGCCCTTGACCTGGCTGACGTCCACGCCCAGCTCGCGCGCAAATGCGCGCAGCGCCGGACTGGCGTACGGCACGTCGCCCGGCATGACGATGGCGGCGTCGAACGGCGGGCGCGGATGCGGCGCCTCGCCACGCTCCGCCGACGCGGCGGGCGCAGGCTGGGCAGGCGCGGGCGCCTCGGCCTGGGCAGCCGGCGCCGGTGTCTGGGCGGCTGGCGCCGGGCTGCCGGTCTCGGCCGCGGCCGCCTTGGCGGGCTGTGCCGGTGCGGCAGGTGCAGATGCTAGCGCCGGCGCCGCCTTGGCAGCGCCACCTTCGCCCTCGGCTTCGATCACGGCGATGAGCGTGCCCTCGGACACGGTATCGCCCACCTTGAGCTTGACCTCCTTGACCACGCCGGCAACCGGGGCCGGAACCTCCATGGTCGCCTTGTCCGATTCCAGCGTGATCAGCCCCTGTTCGCGGTCGACGTGATCACCGACCTTGATCATCACCTCGATCACCGGCACGTCGTCATGCCCTACATCGGGGACCTTGACCTGCTTGAGTTCAGCCATGAAACACTCCTGCAATGGCATTGGCGCACCGCGCACCGGCGGCAGCAAACTGGGTCATCACACCCCGGTCGCGAAAGCACCGACGGGCGGCATGCAACATGCCGGCGTCCCGGCAGCCTGCAATGTGTCGGCACCAACACCTTGCACGCGCCGGCTCGGCGGTCATCGGGCCCATGGGCAGACAACACCGTGCTCATCATAGCGAAGCCGCCGGCGCCGCGTCTGGAAAAACCGTGGGCAGCGGCCGCCGCTGCCCGCGGCGCCAGGCCTCAATCGCGCCCGGCGTCCGGGGCCGGCTCGGCCCTGGGCGCGGCAGGGTGCGGAAAGACGCTGCGTGCCGGTATCGCAAACGGCACCTGCATGGCTTCGAGCTGTTCCATGAGCCGCAGATTCACGCGCTGCTGGATGTCGCAATACAGGGTGTAATCCGGCGACAAGACGTAGTACACGAATTCGAAATCGTAGCCGTACTCTCCGAACTTGGTCAGGTGGCCCCGGTCAAACCGGACCTGGGCCTCCGCCTGGATGAACTCCCGTGTGCGGGCAATGATGGTCTGCACCTGGTCGCTGCGCGTGGCATATGGCACGCGGAAGCCGAAGACCACGCGACGCTGCGACATGCGGCTGTTGTTGTGGATCAGCTTCTTGAGCAGGTCGGCATTGGAAATCACCAGTTGCTCGCCGGACGTCGAGGCGATCCGCGTGGTCTTCACCCCGACGTCGACCACCGTGCCGGAATCGTTGTCAAAGGCAATCGCATCGCCCACCTCGAAGGGCTTGTCCAGGCCGATCGCCACCGAGGCAAACAGGTCGCCAAGGATGTTCTGCAAGCCCAGCGCCACGGCAATGCCGCCCACCCCGAGGCTGGCCACGAAGGCCGTGATGTTGATCCCGACGTTGGCCATGAAGGCCAACAACAGCATCGACCAGACCAGGATCTGCGCGGCCCAGGTCAGCATGTTCAGGAACACCGGGCTGATGCGCTTGCTGCCCGCGTCGTCCGTGCGCTGCAGCCAGTGGCGGATCAATGCGTTCGCCCACAACGCCAACTGCAGCCCGCATAGTGCAAACAGCAGATGTTCCAGCCAGACACTGGCCTTGGCGCTGGTATGCAGGAACTTGCACGCGATCGCCAGCGCCAACAGCAGCACCAGCCAATAACGCGTGGCCACGAGCAGGGCCAGCAACAAGGCCAGTCCCGGGCGACCGGTCTCGGCATGCCGACGCCGCACACGCGCGGTCAGCAGGCGCAGCAAGCCAGCCACCAGCACGAAACCCAACAGCGCACCGCCGAGCGCGAGCGCCCACAGCAGGAGCGGATTGCCAGCAAACATGGTGTGCTCGAGCCAACGGGACATGCTTCTTCGCGCTCCTTACCGTCAGGCCATGCCGCCAATCATCAACGTCCGGGTCGCGACGCCGCCCGACACGGTGGGGATGGCCGCAAGCCTAGAGGCCGGGGCGGTGCGAACGCAAACCAGCGCCGGGCCGCACCCGGCACGCGGCGCTGTGATTACTGGCGCCGGTCCTGGATGTCGCCGACCCGGCCATCCACGATGGTGACCGTGGTGACGTGGTCGCCGCGCCGGTATTGCCAGCGTTCACCACCGTCATTCGGGGTGATCACCCGGACGTGGCCACGTCCCCGTGCAGCGGACGATGGGCTGCGCGGGCGGAATTTCCGCGACGGCTTGCCGAGCAATTCGACGACCCTCGTGGCGCTGTCCCCCGTGGTGAGCACCTGGCTGCCGACGCGCAAGGTACCCGACGCCCGCGCCGCGCCCGCGTGGCCTAACACCAGCAACAACAACCACACCCAGCATTGTCTCTGCATGACCTTGGCTCCCGCCAGCCGACCGCCGCAGGTCGAGCAATGAGCTTGGCCAGGCCGCGCACGGCAGCCAAGGCCGGGCCAGCCATGTGCGCGCAGGCGCGCTCCCGTTCGGCTGTCAGCGGACACCGCGGACATGCCGGAGCCGCCAAGCCGTACTCAGGGATTGCGCTCGAGCAGTTGCAGCGGCCGCCCCTGCGCGTCTTTCCAGCCCTGCTGCAGTTCCAGCAGGCGCTGCACCGAAGGACATAAGGCCGCAACTGCCGGACGCAAGGCCTGCAACTGCTGGCGCATGCGCGCCTGCAGCCCGGTGGCCAGGCCGACGGCCTTGTCGCGCAGGGCCAGCGCGCCCTGGGCATCGCCGCCGGCCATGGCCTGAAGGGCCTGCTGGCCAAGATCGGCGCCAATCGTGGGCAGCAGGTCGGCGCTGAGATCGGCCGCATACTGCTCGAACGCCGAGCCATGCCAATCCTTGGTGCTCTGGCTGGTCGCAATGCGCTGCTTCACGCTGCTGGCGTGCGCCGCCAGGCGGCTGTCCAGCTCGTCGCGACTGGCACCGCCCAGGCCAAGGCCAGCGACTTCATCGCGCACCGACTGGGTCGCCAGGTCCACGCCGCGCGTGGCCACGGCGCGCACCTGTGGCACCAGGGCACGCACCTCGCTCTCGAACGCCCGTACCCGGGCCGGCTGCTCGCCAGCGCCATGGACCAGCACGCCATCCACGCGCAGCGTCCCGGCGTCGATCACCACGCGGGTCGGCCCGGGCGTCGCGCGCTCGAACACGAGCTGCCCTGGTTGCACGGTCAAGTCGTAGCTGCTGCTGGCGTGGCAGGTCGCCGCCAGGTCTTGTGCCTGTAGCGGCACGCCCACGCCCAGGGACAGCAGGCCCAGCAACAGGGAGGAATAAAACAGCCGTGGACGCATCGCTTGCGCTCCGCAGGAAGCCCACCTCGGACCATAGCTGCCTTGCCGGAAACTGCGCTGAACGCGGTCGCAAATGGTCAGCCGCGCACGCGGAATTGCGCCCGCACCCCTGGCGCACCCAAGCGCCAGCCCAGCCACAACAGCAAAGGAACCGCCACGAGCTTGAACGCCAGCGCCAGTCGGTAGGTGCGCCGCGCATGCTGGATCGCCTGCTGCAACACCGGGTCGGCGCGCAACTGCACCAGGGCCTCGGTGCTGGCACGGTCGAATTGCCACCACTGCAGCAACAATGTCACGCCGGTGACGGCCACCCAGACGGCCAGGAGGCCGGACGCCACGCGCAAGGGCAGGCGCCCCCAGCCCTGGCGCAGGATGCAGGCGGCGCACAGCACGATGAACACCAGCGCCGCAAGCAGGTAAACCACATCCCACGCCAGCATGCGTTGCAGCATCGAGGCCGCCTCGCCGCTGCCGGGCGCCAACTGCTGCAACTGCGCCCACACCAGGCTGGCGTGGCGCAGATACTGCGCGCAGCCGAATGCCGCCAGCAGCAGAAGCAGCCAGACCACCACGCGCCACGCCGCGAAGGCCGGGGTCTTTGTCGCCGGGATTGCCGGCGGCATCAGGCGGCTTTCCCGTGCGGGCGGCGCCTGCCCATCGTCATGCGCAGCGCGTGCCGGCACGCCATGTCCATCTCCATGTGCATCCTGCAAGTGTAGCGGGCCCAGGCTCCAGGCTCCCGCGACCCCTTACGCACGCGCGTGCCCCCTCGCGCCGCCCGGCGGCTCAACGCCGGGAGATGGTGAACTTGCCGACCGATACGCCCAGGTTCACGCCCTGGCCTGTACCGGCCAGCGCCAGCGAGGTCGTGCCCTTGGTCAGCACCTGGGCCTGGGAACTCTTGACCACGCCGGCCTCCGCGCCCGCCTGGGCGTAATCGCCAAACACCTCGCTGATGCCGTGCACGGTACTGATCTCGCCGCGCCCATCCTCGATGCGGTACTTCCCGGCGGTCAGGCCACCGCCCACGAGTTCGATGCGCACGGCCGCGGTCTGGCCGTTGTCGCAAGTGACCGTTCCGTTGCCTTCGGCGCGCTTGTAGAACAGCGACCAGCCGGACAGGTTGTACCTGAGATGACACTTCACCGTCGGCTCCGCCGCCTGCGAGGTACCCGCTGGCAGCGCCGACGCCGCCAATACACCCGCGAAAACCAGGGCTGCCGTGGCCAGCACATTCTTCTTCATCAGCTTTCTCCTTGAGGACGTCCCTATTGTGGTACCCGAGGCGGCATGCTCGTGCAGTCCTCCGCAGGATGTCCATGGGTTTGTGACGGAGGCGTGCATGTAGCGGATGCGCGCGCCCTGCACGCGCTTGGTTTCTGCCGCCCGCCGACCTAGACTCCAAGGCAATGACGGGGCGAGGCAGCCGATGGTCAAGTATTCGCTGGTGGGTTACGACGGCTCGGACGCCGCGCGGCGCGCATTCCAGTTTGCCATCGACCTGGCGCGCTGCAGCGGTGGCCGCGTGCGCGTGGTGTCGGTGCTGCAGGTTACCGAGGCCGGCGCCGATGCCTGCGCCCTGCTGATGGCCGATTCGGGCGCCGAACGCCTGCAGGAGCTGCTTGGCGAGCTGACCGCCATCGTCCCGGAATCGTCGCAACTGGTCGATCTCGAAATCGTACACGGCAGCCCCGGCGACGTGCTGCTGAGCCAGGTGACCCAGTACAACATCGACCACCTGGTGATCGGGCACACGGCCCGTGGCGCGCTGGCGCGCTGGCTGCTCGGCTCGGTATCCAGCAACGTCCTGGCGCGGGCGCAGGTACCGGTCACCGTCGTACCCTGAGCGCCTCTTCGTACCGGCCGCCGCCAACAACAAACCCGCGCGTCAGGCCTTCGGCTGCGCTTCCTGGTCCGGCCGCGGCTGCGCATGTATCTCCCGCCGCATCTTCTGCGCCGCCTTTACCCGGCTGACATCGAGCGGACGGATGCGGGTGATGGTGCAGGGATAGCTGTTGCGCCCAGTCAGCACCTTGTCGAAGTTGGTCGACACCTGCCGCAGGTACGAGGTGATGCCAATCGAAGGCACGTAGGTGAGCGCCGGGCAGCCGCCATCCACGTCGAGCAGCCAGGCCTCGTTCGGACGCGTGTATACCGCCAGTTCGGTGGCGCTCAACGGCACCCAGGAATACAGCGAGAGGAAGCGGAAGCTGGACACCGGCGCCCCGGCCGCGGCGGTGTAGTCCGCCACCAGTTGGGCCTGGCGCTGGGCGTAGGGCACGGTGCTGCAGGCTGCGGCAAGCAGCACGGCTGCCGCTGCCGGGATCAATCGGATATAGGACATGGCGCCTCCCGGATGCTACGCAGTGTTGGTCGAAGTCCTATGACCAACGTGAAGCGTTGGCGCGTCGTTTACCGGCGCTATTTCTTGCGTTTATCGAGCTGACTCCAGCGCGAGGGGTCGAAGCCGCCCACCTCGTAGACCAGCGTCTCCTGCTGCTTGCTCGCCGCCGGGGTCACCTCGATCTCGACCTTTTGCGCACCCGACAGCAGCTTCAGGAAGCCCTTGTCGTCGTTCATCATCAAGGCGGGTTCGCCGGTGGGCGGAGCGAACGCCTTGACCCGGTGCAGCTTGCCGTCCACGGTGACCTTCAGCGTGCAGGACTTGCCGCAGACGAAGCCCTTGCCGCTGCCGAACAGGAAGACGTTCTCGCCCCATTTGGTATGCCGGCGCAGGACCAGCTTCACGCGCTCGCCGGTCACCGGCTTGCTGTTGAGGATGGTGGCCGTGGATTGCGTACCGCCGGCCATGGGTGCCACCTGGTACTGCCAGAGTGCCGCCAGCCGGTTCTTCTCGCTATTCTCGCGATAACGCTTTTCAATCTCCGGCAGCGTCTTCTGCACCTCGGCCGCGGCGGCACTGTCGGGGAATTGCTCGACGATGCTCTTGCCCATGGTCACCGCCATCGCATCGTTGTTGATGCGCAGCAGCTCGCGGTAAGTGTTGAGGTTCTTCGCGGCCTTGGCCGCATCGGCCTGGGCCTGGACCTCCTGTGGGGATGGTCCGGAGGCCTGTTGCGAGCAGGCGCCAAGGATGATGGCCAGGCCGACGGCCGTGCCTGCCAGATACGTGCGCAGCAAATGCATATCAGCTCGCCAGCAATGGGACGGAGCCCCAAGCTTGCCGCGGGCACCCCGCCCAGCGCAACCGCCGTGTGGCTGGCAGGCGCGGTCCGCTCAGTTTTCCGCGGCCACCGCCGGCCCCACGTAATCCACACGCGCCACCTGGTCCAGCCAGATTCGATCGACTACCCCCGGGCTCCCCGGCCGCTCCAGGCTCACCACGGCGTTCATGCCTTCGCGCCGCTGCGGGTCGCGAAACACCTGGGCGCTGGTGCGCACCTGCACCACCCCCTCGTGCCTGCTGCCGTCGCTCATGTGCAGCACGACGCGGCTGTGCGCCGGCAAGCGCGTGATCAAGTCCAGCAGCCGCTGGATCCCTGCCTCATCCGTACACACCCGCGGTGCGAGCTGGCCCATGTCGTCTGTCCATCCATTGCGTTAGGCTGATCGTGCCAAGACCATCTGGCGCGATGAAAGATAACAATGTACCAGCGCACGGCCCCATGATCATCCAGTCGCCAACGGAATTCGCCGCCGCATTTGCCGCCTTGCCGCCGCCAACGCACCCGGCGACGGCACGCGCCGCCTTCATGGTGGCGCCGGCCGGTCACGACCTGGCGGCGGAATCCGCTACCGACAACGCCTACATGCACCTGGATGCCCAGGTCGATCCAGGCCGTGCGCTGGCCCAGCACCAGGCCCTGGCACAGGCCCTGCGCGCGGACTGCCCAGTGATCATCTTTCCAGGCGATGCGGCCACGCCGGACGCAATCTTCCCGAACAATGTCTTTGCCACCACACCTGGGCGGCTGATCATCGGCCGCATGCGCCATGCCATCCGTCGCGCCGAAGCCGGGCGTGGCGACATCCGTGCCTTCTTCCGCGACGTGCTGGGCTACGCTGAAGTCGATTTGTCCGGGCGCGACGACCTCGTCGCCGAGCTCACCGGCGCCCTGGTCATCGACCGCGGCCGCCGCATCGGCTATTGCGGGCTCAGCGAGCGCTGCGACCTGGCCGGTGCCTCGGCGATGGCCGAGGCCTTCGGCTTGTGCTTCGTGTTTTGCTTCGAATTGGCGCCAGGCGAATATCACGCCAACGTGGTGCTGTCCCTGCTCGCCGGCCGCGGCGTCATCATCGCGGCCGATGGCTTCCGTGATCCTGCCGTTCCCGCCGCCATCACCAGTGCCTACCCGGACTGCGTGGTTCAGCTCACCCCGGCGCAAAAACGCGCCTTTGCCGGCAACGCCATCACCTTGAACGGGCAGCGCGTCTGGATGAGCCAGCGTGCCGCCAACGCCCTGGATGATGCGCAGCGCCAGACCCTGGCTGAGGCAGGTTTTGCGCTGGGCACGCCCGCCCTGGACGAGCTCGAAAAGGCCGGCGGAAGCCTGCGCTGCTGCGTGGCCGAGATCTATTGACCTTGCGTCAAGCCCGCCACGCTGGATGTGTCGGGCACCGCAATACAACCACCGTCGACACGGCGCTCACGCCTGCCCGGGCAGACTGGTGGCACACCAGCGCCCACGCCGCCAGCGACCGCAGGCATTCAGCTTGACCCACGATAATGGTCCTGGCGAAGGCGCCACCGCCAATGCCGCAAGCCGCTTGCGTCATTGCCACCGATGCCCCCACACCTGCCATGGAGCAAAACCAAGATGCGTCAACATGATCTAGAGAACCATGTCAAAGAAGCCGGCGATCGTGCGGCTGATCGCGCGCGTTATTACGCGGACCGGGCCAGCAACGGTGCCCGTAGCCTGGCCGAGCGTGGCCACGATCTGCGGGAGCGCTTTGCCCGCCGCGGCAACCGCTACAGCCGGCAACTGGCGCACAAGGCCGAGGATCTGGCTGACGAAGCAGGCTACCAGTATCGTCGGGCGCGTCGGCACGTGGCACGGCACCCGGTCGCCACCGTGGCGATCGTGGCCGGCACGATCGGCGCCTTCCTGCTGCTCACGCGCCTGCTGCGCGGCCCCAGCGACGAAGACTGACGTTCAAGAGCGTTTCGTGCACCTCCGGCGCGCGAAACGCTCTTGATCTTAAGATGAGCCCGGCGCAAGCCGAAACGCGAGAGCATCGCCTGCGAGCGGGCTCCCACGGTCGAGAACGAGAGTGGCGTCGGCGGCGGGGTTGTTGATGCGCCGGACCCGGAAGGGGTCCAGGCGCACACGGTTCAGACGCCGATGGGGTTTGGCTTGTCGGCGTCCAGCTTCCAGGTCTTGATGGCCCGCTCCACGTCCTTCTCATCCAGCACGCCATCCGCCGCCAGCGCCACCACCGCGGCATGTGCGATCCAGCGCGCATCCACCTCGAAGAAAGCACGCAACGCGTCGCGGGTGTCGCTGCGACCGTAGCCGTCGGCGCCCAGGGCGGTGAAGCGCCGCCCCTCCGGGACAAAGGCGCGGACCTGGTCGGCTACCGCGCGCACATACTCGCTGACCGCCACCACCGGACCGTCGTGGCCGGTCAGGCACTCGGTGACGTACGGCACACGGCGATCCTTGGGCTTGGGATGCAGGCGGTTCCAGCGCTCGCAATCGAAACCATCGCGCGACAGCTCGATGAAGCTCGGGCATGACCACACGTCAGCCTTGACGCCAAACTCCGCATCCAGCAGCTCGGCCGCCGCCACCGCCTCGCGCAACGACCCGCCGGCAGCCAGGAGCTGTACCCGCGGCGTGCCGCCCTTGGCCTTGGACTGGCCCGGCGCCGTCGACTTGGTCTTGACCTTGCCGTCCGCCGCCTGGAACAGGTACATGCCCTTGATGATGCCCTCGGCGCAACCTTCCGGCATGTCGGGGTGGGCATAGTTCTCGTTGGTCACGGTGATGTAG
>Ga0134126_10012950_pt1 | contig 10534 bp, 8 predicted proteins | sample KB31752_FD_96881 | JGI IMG/M metagenome (GOLD analysis project Ga0134126, IMG submission 96881) | Terrestrial soil microbial communities with excess Nitrogen fertilizer from Kellogg Biological Station, Michigan, USA - KB3-175-2 | ecosystem: Environmental > Terrestrial > Soil > Unclassified ...
CACTTCTTATGCCAGATTACGAGATCCTGAATGGCTTCAGATTTGGTTCTGCGGCGCAGTGGCTGCGCGATTTCGCGCATTTGCCCAAACCCGGCATTTAACGCAGGCGACTGCCAGCGTTCCAAACGCCCGTGCCGCGCGTCCACGGGTGGGGAATCGAAGGAGCCGGAACATTGGCAGCGTTCGTGCAGGTCCTGCAATCAGGAGAAGGTACATGCCAGTCTTAGCACTCGAAAAGCAAAATACCAGCGCATTAGCAACGCGCGTTATGAAAGCCAACGTTTTCCGCGCACCTGGTCAGTTTGGCTTGGAAGAGAAGCCCTTCCCGCGAGCCGAATACGGTGAAGCTGTAGTCAAAGTCCGCCTGACTACAATCTGCGGAACGGATATCCACATCATTCGGGGCGAATATCCCGTACAGCCGGGTCTTACAATCGGGCACGAAGCGGTAGGTACCATTCACGAAATCGGCGCTGGCGTGACTGGTTACCAAGTGGGGCAACGGGTGCTCGTGGGAGCCATTACCCCTTGCGGACAATGCGAATCGTGTCTCGCCGGACATCAATCTCAATGTGGCGGCCCCTTAGGCGGGTGGCGCCTTGGGAACACGATTGATGGCGTACAGGCCGAATATTTCCGGGTACCCTTTGCGCAGGCGAATCTGACCGCGATTCCAGACGATTTGGCCGATGAAGATGTCATTCTTCTGGCAGATATTGCATCAACGGGTTTCGGTGCGGCCGAGAGCGGCAAGATCCGATTGGGGGATACAGTTGCCGTTTTTGCACAGGGGCCCATCGGCTTGTGTGCCACCCTCGGTGCGCGACTGATGGGCGCCGCCGAGATTTTCGCGGTGGATTCCGACCCCGCTCGCCTTGCAATGGCGCGTGAATTTGGCGCCACGACCACTTTAGATGCCGGTCGAGGCGTCGTGAGCGAAATTCTAAGCCGGACCGGAGGCAGGGGTGTTGATGTGGCGATTGAAGCTCTCGGCATCCAGGCGACATTCGAAAACGCGCTACGCGTGCTGGCCCCAGGCGGCGTGCTCTCGAGCGTGGGCGTTTATTCGGGCCACCTCTCGGTGCCTCTGGATGCTTTCCGCGCGGGGTTGGGAGACCAAACGATTGCTACCACGCTGTGTCCTGGAGGAAAGGAGCGCATGCGCCGGCTCATGCGTCTGGTCGAGACGCATCGAATCAATCTACGGCCATTGCTGACCCATACATTCTCCCTCGACAACATCGCACAAGCATACGCTTTGTTCGAATCGCGGCGCGACGGTGTACTGAAGATTGCAATTCGGGTATCTTAAAACGCAGTGTGGACTCGCAGCATATGCTGCGCTGCCCGCCAACGCCCGTTGATCTTCGTGAGCGCATGATTGTCGAAAAGAATCGCCTCGATGTTTTCTTCAAACCGAAATCGGTAGCCGTGATTGGCGCCACGGAGAGAGCCGGGCATGTCGGCCGCGCGATTCTCTGGAACCTGATTAGCAGCCCCTTCGGTGGAACCGTTTATCCAGTGAATCCCAAACGGGTTGCTGTGCTGGGCATCAGGGCTTATCCGTCCATTTCCGCTGTTCCCGAGCATGTCGATCTGGCAGTCATCGTCACGCCGGCGGAATCGGTCCCGCAGGTCATGCTCGAGTGTGTGAATGCGGGCGTTTCAGGCGCTGTGATCATCTCGGCGGGCTTCCGCGAAATCGGTGCGCACGGGTTGGATCTGGAGTGGCAAACCTTGGAAGTCGCGCGCAAAGGAGGCATCCGGCTGATCGGACCGAACTGTCTCGGCGTGATGTGCCCGATTACGGGTCTGAATGCAACCTTTGCTCCCGCAATCGCGCAGCCCGGCAGCGTAGCCCTTATCAGCCAGAGCGGAGCCATCTGCACCGCGTTACTCGACTGGAGTCTGCGTGAACAGGTTGGGTTCAGCGCGTTTATCTCAATTGGCTCGATGCTCGATATCGGATGGGGTACCTTGATCGACTATCTGGGCAGCGATCCGCATACGCGCAGCATTGTGATTTACACGGAATCGATCGGCGATGCACGATCCTTCCTCTCCGCCGCCCGCGAAGTGGCGCTGAATAAGCCGATCCTGGTGATCAAAGCGGGAAGAACGGAACTGGCAGCGAAGGCCGCAGCTTCTCATACGGGCTCCCTCGCGTGCAGCGATGCGGTGATCGACGCCGCTTTTCGCCGGGTCGGCGTTCTACGGATCGACGAGCTCGGAGATATCTTTCACATGACAGAGATCCTTGCCCGGCAGCCCCGTCCTTCCGGTCCGCGCCTGACGATCGTCACGAATGCCGGCGGCCCAGGCGTGCTGGCAACAGACGCATTGGTCAGCCTGGGCGTGAAGCCATCCAGCTTAGCCGCGGAAACGGTTGAAGCGTTGAACAACGCGCTGCCGCCGCACTGGAGTCATGGCAATCCCATCGACATCATCGGCGACGCCGGCCCGGAGCGCTACAGGCTGGCGATCGAAATCGCCGCGAAGGATCCCAATACGGATGGCTTGCTGGTCATCATGACGCCACAAGCAATGAGCGATTCCATAGAGATCGCAAGCAGGCTGGCTCCGTTTGCAGCATTGAAGAACAAGCCCATTCTTGCAAGTTGGATGGGCGGAGAGAAGGCAGGCGAAGGAGAAGCGATCCTGAACCAGGCGGGGATCCCGACGTTCCCGTTTCCCGAGGCAGCCGTCCGGGCGTTCCATTACATGTGGCGCTATAGCTACAATCTTCGTGCGTTATACGAGACGCCTGCTATTACGGAGCCAAATGCGCCGGCGGCAGACTCGGCGAGGAAGCTAATCGAAAGCGTGCGCCAGAGCGGACGAACGCTGCTGACCGAATTTGAATCCAAACAGTTGCTTGCGTTCTATAAAATCCCGGCCGTTGAGACGAGATTGGCCGCTACTGAAACCGAAGCCGTAAGTGCTGCGGATGCCTTGGGCTATCCGGTGGCTCTGAAGCTGAATTCGCTTACCGTTACACACAAAACCGATGTTGGCGGCGTGAAGCTCACACTCGAAAACGCCCCGGCCGTTCGGGCTGCGTTCCGCGAAATTCAATCCACGGTGACCAGCAAACTCGGTGCGGAACACTTCAACGGTGTCACTGTACAGCGCATGATCTCAACCGAAGGATATGAGCTGATTCTCGGGTCGAGTACGGATGCCCAGTTCGGTCCCGTGCTCTTGTTTGGTACAGGCGGGCAGCTCGTCGAAATATTCAATGACCGGGCTCTGGCTTTGCCCCCGCTCAACACCACGCTGGCGCGCCGTTTTATGGAGCAAACCCGCATCTTCACTGCGCTCCACGGCGTGCGCGGCCGCAAAGCAGTTGATCTCGGAGCGCTCGAGCGTCTGCTTGTCCGCTTTTCCCACCTTGTTTTGGAGCAGAACTGGATTCGCGAAATCGACATCAACCCGCTGCTCGCTTCATCCGATGCATTGATCGCGCTCGACGCGCGGGTGGTCCTCTATGCACTGGAAGAGGATCCTTCCGAAATACCAAAACCGGCCATCCGTCCTTATCCTTCGAAGTACGCAGGAGAAATCGTGCTGAAAGACGGTGTGATCCTGCATATCCGCCCCATTCGGCCGGAAGATGAGCCGGAATTTATCCGGTTTCACACAACTTTATCGGAAGAGAGCGTCTACCGGCGCTATTTCTTTCTGATGAATCTGGAAGCGCGCACCCGGCACGAGCGACTTACCCGAATGTGTTTCATTGATTACGACCGTCAAATGGCCTTAGTCGCCGAGCGTGCAAACGACGACAAACCTGGCGAAATCGTCGGGGTAGGCAGACTAATCAAGTCTCCAGGGGCGAGGGAAGCCGAGATCGCAGTCCTCGTAAGCGACGCCTTTCAGAAGCGCGGAATCGGGAGTGCCTTGGTTCAGCGCCTGATCGCGTTCGCCAGAGACGAAAACCTGGAACTTCTCACCGCTTCATTTCTTGCGGAGAATCGGCCTATCGAAGCACTGTTCCGCAGCTTTGGGTTTAGCTTCAGCCAAGGAACGGAGCCCGAGCTCCGGCAGGCCACATTGCGCCTGTGAGCAGCGTCAAATGGCGCACTGCGGGTGAAACCGCTCAATTCATCGAGTTGATTGCAGCCCAAAACAGCGCCTTACCACCTATCTCCAAGTGGTCTTATTTTTGCATGCCGTGTAATTGATGACTTCCACAGCGCAATCCCGATCCACTGAATTATTTGAAGGGCCTGTTTTCGCCAAGCGATCCGTTCTCGGGCGCAGCCCTTTATCGATCCGGCCAATACGTACTGTGCTCATCCGGCCGAGCCCCTTGGCTTGCCATGAGGAGCCGATACCGATCGAAATCGCGGAAAGCAAATTGGATTACGAGGTGATCGTACCGCTGTCTGGGATCGATCCTCGGAAGATCTATGTCTTGGCCAAGCCGCGATCGCTTCTCATTGAGGCCCGTTCCAAGAGCATCGTGCGCCATGCGACGAGCGATGTAACGGAAAGAATCGAGCGCCGCCTTTCAAGAGAATTTGTTCTGCCCGCTGACATCGAAGCGCACAGTACAACGGTCCGGGTATGTGGCGACTCGCTTCGAATCAGGGCTCGGAAATCGGAAAACGACGAGCAAATTCCCTGGTCGGAACTCATTCATTTCGATACGCGAGGGTCCTTGGGCTGTGTGTAGCTGCCCCGCCTGGGCCTGAAGGAGATTTGTTGGCGAATGCCGCGTTTCAATCCATCCTGTTCCCGGCCGACTTCTCTAAGATGAGCGACGCCACGGCGCCCTACATGGATTGGCTCAGCTCACCGGAGCTACTGTCACCCTCCTGCATGTAGTGCCGCGCGCCGCAGCGGTATGATGCTGGTATGACCAGGTCGAAGATCGCCATCAGTTTGCCGAGGGATCAACTGGCGAGAGTGCAACAGGAAGTCCGCGCTGGACGAGCGGACTCGGTTTCGGGTTACATCACGCGCGTGCTCGCGGAACAAGAGAAGCGCGAGTCTCTTCGGGCGCTGCTGCGGGATTTGGTCGAACAACACGGCGCGCCGGAGGCCGAGGACATCAAATGGGCAGAACACGCACTCGCACGGCGACGGGGATAACGCTGGATGCGGGCGCGCTGATCGCCCTGGATCGTGGAGATAAACGGATGATCGCGCTGCTCGATCGGGCACTAGCTCAAGGCCGGGTATTTCGGGTCCCTTCCGGCGTGCTGGGACAAGCCTGGCGCAATGGCCGTGTGCAAGTTACGTTAGCGCGGTTCTTGCGGACTGAGGAAGTGGAGATTGTTCCTCTCGACGAGCAGCTCGCGCGTTCCTGTGGGGAACTCTGCGGAGCCGCGAACACATCGGATATCATCGACGCCTCAGTTGTGATCCTCGCCAGGGAGCGCCGAGACCCGATCGTTACAAGCGATCCGGATGATCTGCGGCGATTAGACCCAGCGGCCACCATTGTTTCGATCTAAAGTTAATCCTGGGCCTCACCGCCAACGATAAAATCTAAACCAATGCGATATAGAGCAAAGGTTGACTGGTGGATAGGGCTGCGCTTCTCATTGGGCTCTGCATGCCAGTGATCGAGCCGCCCCGACCGGGCAAGCCTGGCTTTTCGCTGGCGGCAGCGATCTGGGCTTTCGTGTTCGGGTTTTGGTACCCGCAGTCTTATGAACTCGGGCCGGATGCGCTCATCGTCAGCCTTTCTCGAACATTATTCATCCGGCTAGATAAAAAATCCGGACTTATCAGCGCGATTCCGTAGAAAAGCATAACGGTCAGCAACTTGCCGAACCGATCGACGCGGCCAAGCACTCCGGCGGCATTCATTCCACTCGAAGCACCACAGATCCTTTGGTACCGGTAGATTCAGCGCTGAATTACTTTAAGCGCGTGGGTCTACCGAATGGTGGGCGTATCTCCGCGGTCTCCACGTTTTGCCATTTGTGATACGCTTCCTCCGCTTCTTCCGGAGTCGCATGCGACTCGAAGATCTGGACGGGCCCGGCCTTCATTGCGAGCGTGAATCGATCCGGAGTTTCAAATGGAAGCCAAGGCGTAGTATCGATCCACCAGTCCTGCCCATCCAGGCTTCTCTCGATCGGGCCGTCGGGTGTGAGATGCCCCGTCGCCGCCACGTTCAGCGCAAGCCTCCGGCCTTCCGGCATGTGCAGGAAGATACGGCCGTGGCGGCTGGGACGCGTTAGAATTTGCGGAACTGGCTCGCCAACGTATATTGCGCCAATGGTATTATCGAGCCCAATCGTAACCCGGTAACGGACGCGCTCTTCGCCTCCAGGCCAGCGGAGAAGTCCTCTGCCGGCAAGCATCACGGATCGAACCGCTTCAGACATTCGAGTCTCCTATGCTCAAAACAAGCAATACGCGTGCCGTTGAACTTGCGAATCCTCCGGCGGGATCGGGCAGCGATTTGCTTTGCAGGCCCGGGAACGCTTGGTCATTTGACGCAATCGCAGCGTGATATCGCTCAAGCTAAGAATCTCTCAATAATAAATGGAGCCCGCTCTTGCAGCTTCCTACGAACGGACCAAAGAATGCTTAAAAAAGCATAGCTATGCAGGTGCGCTCATGAGGAACACAAATACACTCTCGCGGGATTTCATTTCTGCTGGGCAGAGGTGTTTGCTGGCCGATGATATCGCGGCGATCGAGGAGATAGCGAGCCGCGGCGAACCCGGCCTGAGTCCGATGTCCAGGATTCCGGAAGGCGCCGAGATTGAATATTGCGGAGCGGGGTTCAATGATCAGACGCTGAAGATCCGCTGGCGGGGAAAGTTCTATTTCGTTTTTCGCGAAGATCTCTCAGCCCAGCGCAAAACCGCGGCCCAGTGTGCGTGCTGCTAGACTGAATGTGGATCGGACAGCATCCGTAACTTCCCGCTACAAGACGCATGAAACGGAGGCTGTGAATGATGTTTCCTGTCGAAGCCCCCGATTCCGTGGAAGGAAGAACTATATCCGGCGACAAGCCGTGGCAATGGACTCTGCTCGCCTTCCGGCGGCGTCCCTCCTACCCGAAAGAGACTTGGATTGCGGCCGCTGCGGGAATTGGCATCGTTGCCTATCTCCTTTGTAGGTACGTCATCCCGAGTGCTGCCGAGCACTCTCACTGGATTCTTCTTGCCGTCCTTCTTGGCACCGGCGCACCGCTCGTGATCGATCTGGCGCAAAAAGCCTTTCGCGGCGAGTTTGGTTCAGATCTCTTGGCGGGCTTCTCGATCGTTACATCCATAGTGGTAGGCGAGTATCTTGCCGGTTCCATCGTGGTGCTGATGCTTTCCGGCGGCACCGCGCTCGAGCAGTACGCGACGCGCCGGGCCTCGGCGGTCTTAGGCGCGTTGGCGAAACGCCTGCCAAGCATTGCCCATCGCCGCACCGGCGTCGAAATTCTTGAGATTCGCCTGGACGAGGTGCAGATGGGCGATGTACTGCTGGTGTTTCCCCATGAGATCTGCCCCGTAGACGGAGTGGTCCTGGAAGGCCACGGGACGATGGATGAGTCCTATCTGACGGGGGAACCGTACCTGATTTCGAAGGCGGTGGGTGCGCCGGTGCTCTCAGGCGCAGTGAACGGCGATAGCGTGTTAACCATCTCGGCGAGCAAGCTGCCGAAGGATTCACGCTATGCGCGGATTATGCAGGTCATGCGGGAGGCGGAAACAAACCGCCCTCGCTTCCGCAGGATTGCCGCCCGGCTCGGCGCATGGTACACGGTTCTCGCCATGGGCGTGGCCCTTATCGGCTGGATAGCCGGGGGCGACGCGACGCGTTTCCTGGCGGTTCTCGTCATTGCCACACCCTGTCCGTTGTTGCTTGGCATTCCAGTCACGATCATTGGAGCGATCTCGGTTGCGGCCACCCGCGGAATCATCATCAGGAATCCTGCGATGCTCGAACGCATCTCACAGTGCCGAACGATGATCTTTGACAAGACCGGCACGCTTACGTACGGCAAGCCGGAATTGATTGAGATTCTGTGCGCTCCGGGAGTAGCGGCCTCGCAAGCGATTCGAATGGCGGCCAGCGTCGAGCAATACTCGCGGCACCCGTTGGCGCAAGCCATCCTCCAACGAGCGCGTTTGGAAAGCATCACCTTGGCGCCGGCCCTTGAAATCAGCGAGAAGCCGGGCCAGGGCTTAAAAGCGAGAGTCGAAGGAAGCCTTGTCGAGATCACAGGACGAAAACAATTACAGCAAGCGAGTCCCGCGGTCGCAGCAGACCTGCCGCCAGCCAACGCTGGAATGGAATGCATTCTTCTGCTGGATGGTCGTTATGGCGCGGCGTTTCGCTTTCGGGATGTTCCGCGTGCGGAGAGCCGGTCGTTCGTTCGCCATCTCGTTCCCACCCACCACGTCAATCGTGTCTTGCTGTTATCGGGAGACCGCGAGGCCGAGGTGCGGTACCTGGGAACTGCGGTAGGGATTTCCGAGGTGCTGTTCGGTAAAAGCCCGGAGGAGAAACTCGCTATCGTCCAGGATGAAGCCAGCCGCGCTCCTACCCTGTTTGTTGGCGACGGAATTAACGATGCGCCTGCCATGCAGGCCGCCACGGTAGGCATCGCTTTTGGTCAAAACAGTGATATTACTGCCGAAGCTGCGGACGCAGTGGTCATGGAATCATCACTCAATAAAGTGGACGAGCTAATTCACATTGGCCGTCGAATGCGAAGAATCGCCCTGGAAAGCGCAATTGGCGGCATGGCGCTGAGCATGATCGGGATGCTGATTGCTGCGGCTGGTTATCTTCCGCCTGTGGTCGGAGCTATCGCTCAGGAGGTCCTTGATCTCGCGGCGGTGCTCAATGCGTTGCGGGTAGCAGTTCCCAGCGGCGAGCTACGTCCCGATTGATGAAATTATAAAAACTTATCAGCCATTTCAGCCGAAGCTTGTCTACGAGGAATGGAAGCATGAGCCATTCCAAACTCTGACAGCGGCATTCCGAAATGGAGCGGGAATTGCTCACCGGCTCAGGGGAGATCGATTATGAGCACCTTGCAAAATTGTTTGACTTATCTGGACGCGCACGGTATTCGATATGTCCACACGACGCACTCGCCAGCCTACACCGCCGAAGAAGTAGCGCGGGCAGAGCACATGCCGCTACACCGAATGGCGAAAACTGTCGTGTGCACGGACAATGGCGGCTATTTGATGGTCGTTGTTCCCGCCGATTCCTACGTTGATTTGGAGCAGCTACGGGCCGCGATCGGAGTTCCTACGCTTTACTTGGCAGAAGAGAGCGATTTATATCTGATCTTCCCGGGAGCCGAACTCGGTGCAATGCCGCCACTGGGAACCCTGTTTGGCCTTCGGGTTTATTTGGACCGGGAGGTTGCTAACCAGGAGTTCATTGCCTTCAATGCCGGTACACACCGGGACGTGATTCACATGCGGGCTGCCGACTTCCAGCACTTGGTCCGGCCTGTCTTGGGCGATTTCTGCGAACCGAAATACCATTTGAGCAGCAGTTTCGCCTGACGAGTTGCGCGAATCGGCTCAGTGGGCGGCGCGAGATCGCGCACATAGCGATCAGGCCGGCCACGCATCGATTGCACCATAGATCTGTCTCAAAGCGGGAGCATTGACATCACTCCTGTCCAGCAAAATACCGCAGTCCTTAGCCACTGCGCGCATTTCATTCGGAGCGGCGCGTGCGTGGCCAAGGTCTCAATGCCGCTCAATGAGCCAGGCATTAGTGGCAACGGCATGATTCCAGAAGGCGACGTGGCGCCCGTCGGGAGACGGCACCATCCAGCCCTGGATATCTCCTAGCGGGCGGAAGCGTCCATCCCGATACACATAGAGCATTCGGTAATCGAAGGTCGTCCGGACCGATACGAACCAGCCATGCCCACTAGGGGGCCCATACTAAACCGTGGATGTCCAACGAGCCTGGCAAGGCCACCTCGTGCTCTCCCGGTTCGTTTGGTTTTGGCTCCAAGTCAATTACACGGATTCGTGGCTCTTCGGAATCATGATCTGGAATAGCCACCTGGGTTCCGTCCGGTGAAACGTCCCAGTCGCCGAGAAACTCAGGAGTCCATCGGGTTCGCGCCAGCTCTCGACCTTTGCCGCGGATGGGATCGAGCTCGTAATAAATATCGGCTTGCCCGGGCACTGTGGTCCTCAGCACGCATCGCTTGCCGGTCTGCAGTGCACAGCGGAACTCATCCAGCGGTCCACCGATCGGGATTTCCTCCGGCGTTCCCCCCTGCAACGACACTCGCATCAGCTTGAAATCTATGCCGCTCGCCTTGTCGTCGTGTGCCGCGTACAGCAGGGTCCGGCCGTCCGGCGCCAGCTGCGCCAGCATTTTTGTATAGGGTGTCGTGATGATGGTAGCGGGTGTCCGTTCTTGCAGATTCTGTTTGAACAGATCATAGGGGCCGCCGTTGCGATCCGACTCGAAAATTACGGCGCGACTGTCCTCCGTCCAGGTGTGCGGAAAGTTTCTAGGCGCATCCGGGAACGTAGTGGGTCGAGCCGGATAATGGGCGGGTGCAAGATCGAGACCTGTACGCGCA
>Ga0134126_10012951_pt1 | contig 10534 bp, 10 predicted proteins | sample KB31752_FD_96881 | JGI IMG/M metagenome (GOLD analysis project Ga0134126, IMG submission 96881) | Terrestrial soil microbial communities with excess Nitrogen fertilizer from Kellogg Biological Station, Michigan, USA - KB3-175-2 | ecosystem: Environmental > Terrestrial > Soil > Unclassified ...
GATCCAGGTGTAAGCCTCGAGATATCCGCCGGTGAAGGCCAAGAGGCCGGCGGTCCGCAGCGCATCCTCGCGTGGGAATGACGTGGCGGCGGCCTGCGGTATGGACGCGGTGGATTTCTGCTTGCTGGCTAACCGGATAGACCACGACGAATCCTCCCAATGCCGCGGGCAATCCTGATCTGAATCAAGCGCTTTCGCTTCAGGCGTTGCCGGCAACAACTTGATCTAGATCAACCTGCGGCAGGCGCCGCTTGCGAAGAATTTCGTAATCATTCAGCTCACGATCGGACCAAGGCGATGTTTCGATCCCTGTGCTCGTCCGTCGCGCTCCTTGCGGTGCTGACTACGCCTGGTATCTGCCAAGCCTCGGTCAATCGAACGCTACGGCCAATCCAGGAGGAAATCTGGGCACTGCCCCTTACCCTCCCCTCCATAGCCTACGTGGTCCACCCGATCGGCAATGGACCATTTCCGCTCGCCGTGATGAATCACGGCGTGTCCCTCGACGCCCGCGAACGCAGCCTCTTCCCGCTCGTAGAGTTTCGGGACGCGGCGATGTGGTTTGCCCGCCGCGGCTATCTCGTGGTGGCGCCGACCGGTCCCGGCTACGGCGCGGGCGCACTAGATGCGCCTGAGCTCGGCCTGTTTTCCGTATTCTATTCCAAGATCGGCAATTGCGAGAATCCCAACTTCAGGGATGCCGGCATGGCGGCCGCCGCGCTCGATAAATGGATCATCGACTACATGACCGAGCAGAAATATGCCGTGCCCAACAGCGCCGTCGTCGTCGGTCAATCTGCCGGCGGCTGGGGTGCGATCGCGCTTTCCAGCCAGAACGTTCCTTCCGTGAACGCGATCATCGCCTTCGCCGCAGGCCGCGGCGGTCGCGTCGGCGGCAAGCCCAACTCCAATTGCGCGCCTAACAAGCTCGTCGAGGCGACGGCAGAGTTCGGGCACACTGCGCGCGTACCGATGCTGTGGATCTACATCGAAAACGATACGTTCTTCGGACCCGAACTTTCGAAGCGAATGCACGCCGCGTATACCGGCGCGGGCGGCAGTTCCGAATATCACCTGATGCCGGCGTTCGGGAACGAGGGGCATTTCTTCATCGATTCCCCCGACGCCATCCCCCAATGGTCGCCGCTGGTCAGTCAATTCCTCGACAAGCATCGCTAGTGGAGATCGGTGATGCAAAAGCGTCGCACCAAGCAACTCTTTTCCTTTCTTGCCTCGGCATTGGCGGCGCTCTTTATGCTGGTGCTGTCGGGCCTCGCCACCGCCCAACAGCCCGCTCCGGGTGGGCCGGAAATGGCATCACGCGGCCAACGCATGCTCGCACGCGAGATCAAGTATGGCGATTGGCAGAAGGTGTGCTTCAAGATACCGGGGACCACCGCGGTCTGCCGAACCAGCATCGCCGGCACTTTTGACACCGGGCAATCAGCCGTGCGTGCCGATCTGATCGAGCGTGAAGGCGAAGGTAAGGCCCGGCTGCAGCTTTTCCTGCCGGTCGGGCTCTATCTGCAGGCCGGCGTCAAACTGTCGGTGGACCAAGGCAAAACGTATCAGGTGCCTTACATCTGGTGCATGACCAACACCTGCATCGCCGGCAATCCGGCCGATCCGCAGTTGGTCCGTGACATGGAGAAAGGCCAAAAGCTCTCGCTCGAAGTCGTCGATTCCAGCGTGCAGTCGATCAAGACCGAGATTCCGCTCAGCCAATTCGCCGCCGCTCGCAAGGGCGCACCGGCGCAAATATTTCAGCAGAACGTCGATGAATGACGCGCCCAAGCCGTCATACGGATCCGGCTGACGCCCGTTCGATCGGCTCCATTAGCGACTTTGCCGCGAACGGTTTGATCAGATAGGCGATGCAGCCAGATTCTATCGCGGCCATGCGCGTCGCGTGATTGTCTTTGCCGGTGATATAGATGACGGGCAGACCGATGCCAGCAGCTTTCAAACGGTGACGCACCTCAATGCCGGATTCGTCGCTGAGATTGATATCGAGAACGACGCACACGGCCTCGTCAAAATCCGCATGCTTCTGGAAGGCGCGGGCTGACGGAAACAGCACGCTGTCATAGCCGTGCTCTTTCAGAAGCCGCTTCACTCCCCTGAGCATGTTGGGGTCGTCATCGACCACAAGCACAAGTTTCTGCTTCGACAATTGCGCTGGTCCTGTTTGCCGACGGATATCAATCATCGGGCCGCCGCCGAAAGAAGCTCCGCCATATAAAGCGATTGGCTTCGCTTTGTTCCAATTTAACTGCCCGGGTGGCTTCACGCGTAGGCCGCCGCCCACTGCATTCCAATTGTCCTTGGGGACAATATGCACAAAGAATGAGCTCAACCCTCTACCTGTCCGTCGCGATTTCCCGCCAAGATGCCGAGCCGCTCGGCGACCGAGACAAGCTCGGCTAGCGTCTGGACTTTCATCTTCTCCATCACCCGGTGGCGGTGGGCCTTGATGGTGCGCTCGGTAGCACCCAATTGCTGCGCGATCTGCTTGTTGATCTTGCCCTGCACCACCCGATCGAAGACCTGGCGCTCGCGCGGCGTCAGGGTGCCGAGCTGTGCACGCAAGACGCCAAGCTTCAGTTTGAAGTCTCGAGCCATCTCCTGGTGAGCCATCGCTTTCTCGATCGCGCCCAGCAATTGCTCTGAGGAAACCGGCTTGGTCAAAAAATCTTCTGCACCGGCCTTGATGGTCTTTACCGTGATCGACACGTCGGCGTAGCCCGAGAGAAAGACAATCGGCAGAGTCGAGCCGAGCTTGCCGAGCTTTTCTTGCAGCTCTGGGCCGCTCAGGTTCGGAATGCGAACATCCAGCAGGATGCAGCCCGGTTGATCTTCCTCGGGCAAGCGATCCAGAAATTGCTGGGCGGAGGGATAGGCCGTCACCTCATAGCCCGCCTTCTTCAGACGCCGCTCGATCGCGGTCCGGAATGATGCGTCATCATCGACAATGTGAACGGTACCTGGCAACTCTGCCTCCCCTGAATTCCTCCTAGTGCAGTGTCAACGGCATCGAGAGGTGAAAAACCGCGCCGCCTTCGGGCTGGTTCTCCGCCCAGATGCGTCCCTTGTGAGCCTGAACAATGGTCCGGGCGATGGAAAGCCCGATTCCCATGCCTTGGCTCTTTGTCGTGAAGAAAGGATCAAACACGTCGGCCAGCTTTTCTGCCGGGATGCCTGGGCCCGAATCCGAAATTGAAATGATGGCGAATGATCCGCCGTTCAGCTCGGTGCGGCCAATCACCGCACGTCCGTACGGTAAGGCCGACATCGCCTCCATGCTGTTGACCACCAGGTTGAGGATCACCTGCTGGAGCTGGACCGGATCGCCCTTGACGCGCAGCTCGCCTGCCGCAGGTTGAAGATACAACGCGACATTCCGGTTGGAAGCCTGCACCGCAAGGAAACCGAATGCCTCGCGCATGATTTCATTGAGGTCGATGTCCCTGACCTCGAACGGCGCCCGCTTGAGAAAGCCCCGCAGGCGCTGCAGCACCTGGCTCGCACGCTGGTCGTCTCGGCGGATGTCCGCCAGGATTTCCTTCAGTTCGACGAGATCAGGTGATGGCGACCGAAGCATCAACTCCGCTGTCTCGGCATTGGTCAGGATCGCGCCGAGCGGCTGATTGAGCTCGTGGGCGATCGACGAGGACAATTCACCGGCCGTCGCTTGCCGGTTGACATGAGCAAGCTCCGTCATGCGTGTGCGCGCCTCCTTCTCGGCATTGTTCCTCCTCTTGCGCTCATGAAGCAGGATGGAAATCAACGCGGCCTGGATCAAGATGATCGCGCCAATCCCGATGCTTTGCAGACGGTGCGTTTCCCAGAAAGGCACCTCACGAAAGCGGATCTCGCTTCCGGGCGGGAGATCGGACTCGCTTACGCCCCAGCGCTGCATCTGTTTCCAGTTGAAGATCGGTTGGACAGCTTTCGTCACGGTGGCAGGAATGTCTTTCGCCGCCTCTCCATTGAGAATACGAAGCGCGAGCCGCGCGGCCTCGGCACCCAGCACGGCGGGAAGCAGGACATGGCCGCCGATGGCGCCGGGCGCAATCAACGTCTCCGCTGCGACGATGATTGGTCGGTTCGCGACCTCGGCAACACGAGACAATGCAATTGTCGGCGGATAAAAACTTCCGTCGCGGTCGGAATAGGTAGCCGAGTAGATAATCGCGCTCCGATCGGGCAGACTTGCGACACGATCGCGCGTCTCATTCACGGTCAGGCCGATCAAATCAATAACCTGCAGACCCCGCGTCGTCGCTCCGATTTCGTATTCCCAGTTGCGAAAGACGACCTGGCTCTGCCAGGACCCACCGACAAGTACAACGGTTTCAAGATCAGGGACCACCGCGCGGGCTGCGGCGATCGCATCTGCAAGCTTCAACTGGGCGAAATTGCCGGTCACATCCGGCGGCGGTTTCAATCGCTCGAAGTCCGATTTTTCGACCATGGTGAAAACGACCGGGACGTTCGGCCACAGCTCAGCTCGCCACTTCAGGACGAGCTCCATGGTGTCGCTACCAACAGCCACGATGACCCCGATCGGCCTGTCGCGATACTTGTCGCTCAGAAGGCGCCGGAGAGACTCTCTATAGGCATCGCTTTTGAAGCGGCCGATGTCGAGATCCTCAGCGTAGAGTGTCGTGTGCTCCTCATCTTGCGCCGTCACTTGAGCGCGGAAAGCCGAAAAGATCTGGTGATAGAAAGGCCCATGCAAATCGGATTGGTCGAGATAGAGAATTGAGCGCGGCCGCAGTTCTTCGGCCGGCAAATTTGCCGACACCAGCATCGCAGCCAGCCAGACTATCAGTCCTCCGATCCGAACAATCATGGCAGCTCGACCAGCCCGGTCTTTTAGCCAGAAAGTAGCACATGATTGTGTGGTTCGGAATATGCGCGCAATGGTGCATATCCGCGCAGGGCCTACTTGTCCTTATGGACAATGTCCGCAGAGACAATGTCCCCCAAGCCAAGTGTTCGGCCGGCGAGCCGCGGCGTAGGAATGGCCCGTCAAGAAGTAACGCGCAGGCGCATAGCGCCGGCGTTCACGTCAAGAACTCGGTCAAATATGGCCGTTCAACGCGGGAATGGTCCATGTTCGTCAACCTCAACATCAACCCTGCCGGCCGCCTCAGATTTCTCGGTGAGCTGACCGCGCTGGCAGAGACCGACGTGCTTTTAAGCGAGTTTAAATATAATCGTGGCGCCGAGATCTTCGGAGAAGCAGAGCCGGCCGAGTTCGTCTATCAGGTGATCGACGGCGGCGTCAGAAGCTACAAACTGCTTTCGGACGGCCGCCGGCAGATCAACGCGTTTCATCTGATCGGCGACATCTTCGGGCTGGAAAACGGCGAGACGCATCGCTTCACGGCCGAAGCGATAGTCGAGACCACCGTGCGCCTGACAAGACGCGCCAGCCTGGCGCACATCGCCGAGACCGACGTCATGGTCGCGCGCGATCTTCTCAACATGACGGCCAGCAACCTGCAGCATGCCGAGAACCATATGCTGCTGTTGGGACGCAAGACCTCGCTGGAGCGGGTGGCGGCTTTTCTTTTGGAAATGGATCGCCGTCTGACAGCCGCCGGCATCATGGCGCTGCCGATGTGCCGGCGCGATATTGCCGATTACCTTGGGCTCACGCTGGAAACGGTCTCGCGCGCGCTGTCCATCCTGCACGACAAGGGTATCCTCGGTTTCCTCGGCCAGAGCCAGCGACAGATCGTGCTGCTCGACCGGCCGAGGCTCGCCGAGCTCGATCTCTAGCGCGGTGGCGTGTTGTGGCGTGCGCAGTTCGCCACTTGCCTACGGCGCCAGCCGCAGGTCTGGGTTCATGGGCAGCATTCCGAAAATGACCTGGTATGTTTCCTACGCCGCGAGCGGAGATCTATCCAGCGACCGGGTTCGTCGCGCGACAACTACGTTTGTCGACGAGCGCGAAGCACGGAAATTCGCGCGAGCGAAATTCGAGGCCGGCGACAAGACGCTCGTGGCCGGAACGATCAATCCGGCCACGCCGAAGCGTGTGATTTCCTCTTCGGCTATTCCCGATTGGCTGGATGAGGCGCCTGACCATTGACCGGACTGTCCTCGCTGGCCCACGCCATCATCAGCTCCCAAGCCACCGCCAGGACGATCGGCCCGACGAACAGGCCGACGATGCCGTGCGCGAGCGTTCCGCCGAGAACGCCGACGAAGATCACGAGCACCGGCGTCGATAGTCCGCGACTCATCAGGAGCGGCCTGAGTACATTGTCGGAAATGCCGACCAGCAGCAGATAAATCGTGATCAGCACGGCTGCGCCGACATCCTTCACCGTCCAGATCCAGATGATGACGGGAAGCAGGATCGGCGCTGATCCGATCTGCACGATGCCAAGCACGAGCACAGCGAAAGCAAGCACGCCGGCATGGGGCACGCCTGCGATCTTCAGCCCTACCCCGGCGAGCAACGACTGCAGCACCGCAATACCGATCACGCCCTGCGCAACCGTTCGAATCGTCGCACCGGCGAGCGACAGGAAATCCGCGCTGCGCTGTGGAACGATCCTGGTGAGCATGCTTCTGACGACCGCAACATGTTTTGGCCCTGACGGAAACAAAAATCCCGCGATCAGCACAGATGCGATGAATTTGAGCGTTCCGGTGCCGGCGCTGCCGGCAATCGCCAGGATCGGACCTGCCAGCGGTTTCAAATGCGGCGCGAGTTGGCGGAAGGCAGCATCGAGATTCTCGGACGCCATTTCCCAGATATCGTACAGCGGCGTGCCGACCAGCGGCCAGTTCCGGATGCCATCCGCCGGCGGCGGGATTCCCAGATCTCCGGACGTCAACTGATCCGAGATGCCGCGCAGGCCGTCGACCAGGCCAAGGCCGAGCCAGGTTGCGGGCCCGAGGAAGACCGCTAGGACAACGATGGTGGTGATGACCGCAGCCGTGCGTGACCGGTGGCCAAGATGCGCGGATAGCCAGTCATAGGCGGGATACAGCGCCACCGACAGCACCACGCTCCAGACCAGGATCGGGATGAACGGACGCAGCAGAATGAAAGACCAGTAGATCAGGAAAGCGAGCAAGCCGAGACGAATGGCGATCTGGATCACCCATTCGCCCGACCGGTCCGATCTGGAAACTTGCACGGGTGTCTCGCGCGCGTCCATGGCACAGCTCTGTCGCATTCACGGCGGCTCATCGGACCTCGCTCCGCGTCGGCGGACTTGATCCAGATCAACCTGCGGTCCGTGCCAAAGATAGCCGCCTCCTGCTGATGTCCCGCGCTCCCTCGTTCAGGCAAACACAACGCTCAATGAGAGCCTGATGCCGCCCACGAAAAAGCTCAGGAAAGCGCGTCGTCCTGGCGCGATGCTAGCGGAGGCTTCACGTCGGATCGATCGCAACTACAACTACCCCATCCACCTTGATGAGAAAAACCATCGAGGGCTGTTCGGTTGGGGGCGCTAGTTGAACCGCCCTTTGAAAGGCCGCGACTTCCGGCTCGCTGGCCGACCGGACGTCAAGTCGCGCATTGGCAGCACAAATGGTAGCTCCATTACAAGTCAGTGAGGAAAGGTCCAGCCGCAAATCGGCATCGGCGCAGATTTGCGACGCTTCTCCAATTCCCGAGGCCTCAAAGGTCAACGTTGGATTTCCATCGATGTCCAACGTAAAGACTTGATTGGTTTGCGGGCTTGACAACGACGATAGTCTCTTGCCTTGTTGGTGACTACAACCGCAGGGTGGCCTGCACCCAGCTCCACGACGAACATTCCAGACCAGAAATCCACAGTCCTCGAACGAAAACTATCCAGACGTTCGTTGCAGAGCTGCGGGTGGACTGGCTTTTATCCTACGCATGACCACCAATTAACGCCTGGGAGGCCAAGTGTTCGCCATCGTGGTCGCCAGTTTCATCCTGGGTTTCTTCTTCCTCGCGCGCTTCAACGTGCTGGCCGCCCTCGTTGGGGCAGTCATCTGTGCCTTGTGCTCCTTCATTTACGACGTAAGCCGTGATGTGGCTTTCATTTACGCGCTCCTAGCCGGCGTCGTTGCCGCCGCCGTTTCGCAGGCCGGCTATATCGCCGCACAGTTCCTGCGGCGAGTGCGGAAATGAGCCCCCGCAAGGGTTTGATTCAGGCATTAATAGGCATTTTCATAGCTCTTCTTCGAAAAGATCGTCATCAGGAGAATCTTGATGTCGAATGCGAATGACCAATTGTCGATGTAGTAGAGGTCATGCTCTACCCGTGCTCGCATCTTCTCAAAGGTATCGGTCTCGCCCCGGAGTCCATTGACTTGCGCCCAGCCCGTAATTCCCGGCTTGACGTTGTGCCGTCTCGACATGCGCGCGATCTGGCCGTCATACATCTGATTGTGTGAGACAGCGTGAGGGCGAGGTCCGACGATGGACATGTCGCCTCGGATGACATTCAAAAGTTGCGGAAGCTCATCAATATTCGTGCGACGCAATATCCGCCCTATGCGCGTAACCCTGGGATCGTCTCGCGTTGTCTGGCGGAATTCCTTTTCGTCGTTCACCATCATGGTGCGAAATTTCAGAACATCGATAGGTTTATTGTTGTAGCCGTGCCTGGTCTGCCGAAATAATACTGGCCCCGGCGTATCCAGCTTGATCAATGCCATGACTATCAAGAGCAAGGGAAGCAGGAAGACGCCCACCGCCGCGGCAACGACGATGTCAAAACTTCGCTTCAGCAACCGATCCATTGCCCAATCGGGCCCCGAGGCGACCTCGAAGACACGCGCCCGACCATAATATCCGATGCGGCTGCACCTCATCAGACCGAGCATGCCAATCGGCAGCAATTGGAGCCTAATCGGCATTTCGGAGAGCGTATCCGCCGCACGGGTGACCGCATCCATGCTGTCTGAATCGAACAGAAGCAACACCGAATCACATTGAAGAGACCGGCATTGGCTCAGAATAGTCTTTAGCTGAGAGTCGGAATCGCCGGAGTCGAGATAGTAGATTTGACGTATCTCCTCTTTTCTCGACGACAATTCTTCGAGCAGCCGCGTCGGCTTTTCCACGCCGGGAAAAACGAGGACAAGAACCCCGGGCGATGCCCAGTACCCTCGCCTTCTTGCAATTTCGACCGCACGCCACGACAGAATTCTGACGCTGGTCTGGACGAGCAGGCCCAGCGTAAGTTGGGCAACAAATGTTCCTCGTGAATAAAGCGTGACCGTACCCGTGATGAACATGAAGGCGAGCAGGAAGATGAAGGCCAGTGCGAAAGCAAGCGCACCTCGGTGCAGAAATGCCCGCTGGTTCCACTCGGCGCCGAGAAAGTCATATTGCCGGTCAGCCAGGCAAATGAACCCGTAGATCAGCGCCAGTCCGGTGCACATCCATCCGTATGGGATCGTTTTCGGGAGACCGCCCCATACTACGAAATGATAAATCAGGAAGGCGAGATAGGTTGAGACAGCGACCGCAGCCATTTCAGAGGTGGCGATCGTGATGGCAAAGGCGGAGCGGACCTCGCGCCTGCGAGCCTCCTGGGATGCGTTCGCCGCCGTGCCGTATAGGTCTAATCCCAACATTTTCGCTGACCTCCCGCGGCGCTTAAGTCCGTCCCGTCATATTCGTTCCAAACGAACCCTGGTGTGCTTCACCTCTCGCGCCAGACCACCAGAGCGCGACGACGCTCGACAGGAATCTCGGATTGCCGAGCAAATAACGTGAAGCGAGACGACGTGGCTCGAGGCAGAACCGGTAGAGCCATTCCAACCGAGCCGAGCGAACCCAGACGGGTGCGCGAGAAACGTCGCCTGCCATGAAATCAAACAGCGCACCGACGGCAATGCCGAGGGTGCAATCCGTTACGGCGAAGTGCCGGGCCAGCCACAGTTCCTGTCTCGGATTGCCGAGTCCGACCAGCAGCACATCCGCGTTGGAAGATCGGATTGCCTCGATCAGCTCTGGCGCGTCGATGTCACCAAATCCGTCTCTGGTGCCGACGACCCGATGTCGCGGAAATCGTCTCTCCAGCATGGAAGCGGCTCGCTCGGCGATCCCCGGCTTCGCTCCAAGCAGGAATATCCTCAGACTCCGTGGCAGCTGGGACAGCAAATAGGGAACGAAATCCGTACCGTTCAGGTTCTCGGGAAATTTGGCGCCGTAGAGGACACGGCTTGCGATGTCGGTCCCTACCCCGTCGTTCAGGACGAGAAACTGGCGAAGCGCCTCACGGACATTCTTGTCGCGGCGAGCGCAGTTCAGGAGATTGGCATTGCCAAATGCAATAATCCTCCGCGATTTCCGCTCAAGCAGTCGTTCAAGCTGCAGGGCGGCGCCCCGTCGATTTGTCAGCTGAACTGGAACGTCGAGAATCGTACGGGTCGATGCCCCAAGAACCGATCGGTAAAGCGTCAGGTAACAGCTAGAAACGCTGCTCCACTCATAGGCTTGAGACGCTTTCATGCTGGCAGCGCGGAGTACTCCGTATCGTTCGTGTATCGTCTTCCATTCACCGACAAAGCTGCGTGC
>Ga0134126_10012953_pt1 | contig 10533 bp, 9 predicted proteins | sample KB31752_FD_96881 | JGI IMG/M metagenome (GOLD analysis project Ga0134126, IMG submission 96881) | Terrestrial soil microbial communities with excess Nitrogen fertilizer from Kellogg Biological Station, Michigan, USA - KB3-175-2 | ecosystem: Environmental > Terrestrial > Soil > Unclassified ...
AACCGCCCCCTTCCAATACTTCGTCAGCCACATGGATGAAAATCTCATCGAAAGCGTTCGCCAAGGCCGGCGCACCGAATTCGAAAAATTCGACTGGCGCGCGGATGTTCCCGATCCGCAATCTGCAGACACGTTTCTACGCTCTAAACTGCACTGGGAATGCCGCGATCGCGGTCATCACCAGAAGCTGCTGTTTTTTTATGCAGAACTGCTCCGGCTTCGCAAAAGTTCTTCATCGCTCTCCATTTCAGAAAGAAATGAATGCGCTATCTCCATTCTCGACCCTGTCGGTTTAATGGTCGACCGCTGGCACGCTGGGGACCGCACTATCGCGCTTTACAATTTCGAGCAGGCTGCGCTTTCAATAAATCCTTGTCTTCCGTCCGGCGTTTGGAAAAAACTATTGGACTCGAGCGATGAGATGTGGAACGGCCCGGGTTGCGCTGTTCCCAGCGAACTGCACGGAGGAAAAGCACTCACGCTCCAACTGTCCCCGCTTTCTTTCGCGCTATTTAAGTTTGTTGAGGAGGTTCCGGCCAGCGGACAAACGACCGCATAATGCAGTCGCGCGCGTTCGCAATTGTCCCTTTGCAAAATGAGTGAAACGCATGACCAAGTGAATCCTGTGCGAATTCCTTCTGCCACTTATCGCGTTCAATTCAATCTCAACTTCCGCTTCGCAGATGCCGAGGCCCTGATCCCTTATCTCCACGACCTCGGCATTTCCCACCTGTATGCTTCTCCGCGTTTCAAAGCCCGCAGAGGCAGCTCGCATGGCTATGATGTCGCCGACCCTCTGCGCATCAATTCCGAGCTTGGCACCGAAGAGGAATTCGATCGTCTCGTCGAACGCCTCCACCAGTACGGCATGAGCCTGCTCCTCGACATCGTTCCCAACCACATGGCCGCGAGTTCCGAAAATCCCTGGTGGATGGACGTACTCGAAAACGGCCGCGCCTCGCGCTACTCCGGTTTCTTCGATATTGATTGGGCGCCGGAGGGAATCAAAATCTCGGCGGTCGAAAAGGGCCGCGTCATTCTTCCCGTCCTCGCCGCTCCATATTCAGAAATTCTCCTGAATCAGGGCATTCGCCTGCGCTTCGATGACCGAGGTTTTTTCTTCCAATACGAAGACAACCGTTTTCCTGTAAACCCCTCGACCTATGCTCAGATCCTCGAGTTCTGCATCGAAAATCTGCGAAACCAGCGCGAATCCTCGCCAGCTTCTGTCAACTGGCTTCAGAAACTCCAGCACATTTCACGTGAACTGCCCGAGCCGCGAAACGGCGAAACTCTGCGCAATCAACGTGATCGCATGGTCCATGAACTGAAATCCGAACTGTGGAATTTGTATCAGGATGATCCCGTCATTCGCCAATCTATAGATGCCACTCTCCACGAACTGAACGGCACATCCTCGGAGCCTTCATCCTTCCGCCGTCTCGATGAGCTTCTTGGCGCGCAAGCCTATCGCCTCGCCCACTGGCGCCTGGCCTCAACCGAAATTAATTATCGCCGCTTTTTCGACATTAACGATCTCGTCGGACTTCGCTCGGAAGATCCCATCGTCTTCGCCGCTCGCCATGCCGCCATCATGCGTTTGATTCAGGAAGATAAAGTCTCCGGCCTTCGCGTTGACCACATTGATGGACTCCTCGATCCCCTCGAATATCTCGATCGCCTGAAATCCATTCCCACTTCCAACAATCACGGCAATCCCGATGCTCCTCCCGTCTACACCGTCGTCGAGAAAATCACTTCCGGCAGTGAATTGCTTCCTCGCGAATGGCCTTGCGCTGGAACCACCGGTTACGATTTCCTGAACGCTCTCAACACTCTCTTCATCAATCCTCAGGGCTACCGTCTCATCGAAGAAAACTACAGTAGGTTCGCCGGCATCGAGAAACATTTCGCCGACACTTGGTACGAATGCAAGAAAAGAGTAATTGACGATCTGTTCGCCACCGACCTGGATTTCCTCTCCCGCCGCCTCGGCTGCCTTGCCGCAACTGACATTTATGGCAAAGATGTAGCAGTTCCCGATTTGATTGCCGGACTGAAGGAAATCACCGCCTGCCTCCCCGTTTATCGCACCTATTACCGCACAAATGTATTAGCCGAGCGGGACAGGCCGTTTTTGGAGCAATCTTTTGCTGAAGCCCGCCGCCGTGAGCCCGCGTGCGCAGCGTTTGATTTTCTCCATCGCGTCTTCTTTGCGGAACTCCCGCTCGAGTCCGAGGAGATTTGCGCAATTTGGCTTAGTTTTATCCTGCGCTGGCAGCAATTCACCGGCGCCGTCATGGCCAAAGGCCTCGAAGACACCGCACTGTTCGCGCATCATCCGCTCATTTCCGTCAGCGAAGTTGGCAACAATCCATTCCGCCAACAGCTCCGCTTCGGCATCGATTCATTCCACGAGTTCAACGCTGCCACGCTGGCAAATTGTCCTCACACTATGACTTCCACTGCGACTCACGACACCAAATGGAGCGAAGACCTTCGCGCCCGCGTCAATGTCCTCTCGGAAATGCCTCACGAATGGGCCAAGTCTCTGCGTCGCTGGTCGCGCCTGAATAAAAGCAAAAAAACCTGGCTGAATGGCAGATTCGTTCCTACCCGCAATCAAGAGGTGATCTTCTATCAGGCCATGCTCGGCGTTTGGCCGATCGGTTCAGTAAATCAGCAGGAGCGAAAATGCCTCAGCTCACGCCTGGAAACCTTCTTTCTCAAAGCCGCCCGCGAAGCAAAAATCGAAACCGACTGGCTCAATCCCAATGAGCGCCATGAAGCCGCTCTGCGCCGCTTCGTCTCCTCCATATTCGCGGCTTCGCCCGACGACCCCTTCATTTCCGACTTCCTCCGCCTGCATCGCCAAATCGCTCTTTTGGGTGCCTGTAACTCGTACTCTCAGGCGATTCTGAAAGCCACCGCGCCCGGCGTTCCTGATTTTTATCAAGGCAGCGAAATGTGGAATTTCTCGCTTCCCGATCCCGACAATCGCAGGTCAGTGGATTTTCGAAATCGCCAGTTGGCTCTCGAAGACCTCAAAGCCGGCAGCGTTCATCTGGAAGATTCCTGGCTCAGTGACCTAATGCATTCTTGGCAGGACGGGCGTCTCAAACTTTATCTCACGATGCGCCTGCTTAATTTCCGCCGCGCGCATCCATCGCTTTTTGCCGCAGGTGAATATCGCCCTGTCCACGTTCACGGCGCTCATCACAATTCCGTCTTTGTTTTTCTGCGCCATTACGGAAGTGAATGGCTCCTCGTCGTCGTTCCGCGCCTGCTTGGCCCTCTCAGCAAAACACCAGGTTTCCCGGTGGGCAAGCAGATATGGCAGGACACGTTTTTTGAACTGCCTGCGGACACGCCTCGCTGCTGGACCGGCATCCTTACAAATGATTGCCTCAACCTTTCTATTTCCGAGGATTCTTCGGGCATAGCCCTATCGGACGTCTTCCGAGCCTTTCCCTTTGCGGTTCTTGTTGGTAATGGGAACGGCGATGTGGCCCACGGAGAAAATAATCAGTAAGGAAGTATCTGAATTGCGGTCGTGGAGTGTCAGACAGCTCGGCTCTTAGTGCGTCCGCCGATCGAAATCAGCACGTTCCGCCAACCACCAAAATACCGCCGACAATCGGTGGTAGCGGAATCGTCCTGTGTTCTGTTTTCGTCGCTTGAATTGGCCCGGCCTGAAATACTTTTTTGTGCGTGGTGTATGTGATGCCTTGATACGCCAGGCAGATCACTCCTGCGATGACCAGCACAATTCCGGCAATGAGCGAGGGTCTCATAAGAGTTTGCCATTTTTGAGGAATGGCAAAGCTACGCAGGGATTAAAATCCCTGCCCCCGTTTACGTCCGTCGCATCAATCCGCCGACTAGCGAGATCAGGAACAGAATGATGAAAATGATGAAAATGATCTTGGCGATTCCCGCGGCTGCGGCAGCGATTCCAAAGAATCCGAATATCGCTGCAATAATCGCTACGATCAGGAATACCACTGCCCATCCCAGCATATCGCCTCCTGTGCGGCCTGGCCTTATGACCGCTTCGGCAGATTCTGAACGTACTCGCATCGCGCAACTATCGGCCTCATTCGGTACTGCCGGCAGGGGGTATCTGTAGGGAGAGCCTCCGCCGTGCCTGGCGCAGCATCCCCGGCTGAATACGTGATTCCACCACATCGCCTCAGGGTAACTCCGTATTTCTGGTCGGGTCGGCCCGTGTTTTACTATTTCTGCAAGCCATCCTCCACTCGTTCGGAGGCGTTTCCAGAGACAAGAAATCGGGGGGCATAGGTATGAACTGGGACCAGATACAGGGCAAGTGGAAACAATACAAAGGCCAGGCAAAAGTGAAATGGGGCAAGTTGACGGATGACGACCTGACCTCAATCAGCGGCAATCGTGACCAGCTCATCGGCAAAGTTCAGGAATACTACGGCCTGACAAAAGAAAATGCGCAGGCTCAAGTGGACGAATTCATTCAAAGCCTGCCGCCGGACGCCGAGCAGGCCCGCGGTGCTAGCAACCGCTAGACTGACCGGCTTGCCCAGATCTTTCGGGCTTTTCAATTCTCTTAGAGAGACACTCATGGCCATTCACACGGAATCTGTGCCCCAGCAGCCGCAGCAAAATGTTTCGCGCCAGGAACTGATTACGCTTCTCAATAAAGATCTCGCCCGCGAATATCAGGCCATCATCGCTTATGTCGTGTATTCGCAGGTCCTCAAAGGCGCCGCTTACATGAACATCGCTGGCGAACTCGAAAAACACGCGCAGGAAGAACTGAATCACGCCCTCATCATTTCCAAGCAGATCGATTATCTCGGCGGAATGCCCAGCGTCGCGCCGCTCCCCGTGCGCACTTCCGAAAAAGCGGAAGAGATGCTGCGCTTCGACCTCGAGCAGGAAAACGAAACCATCGCCAGTTATCGCGATCGCGTGCGCCAATGCGAGAACCTCGGCGAGTTCGCCATGGCCGAAGAAATTCGGAAAATTCTCGTCAACGAGCAGGAGCACCAGATCGACCTCGCCACCGCGCTCGGCGAAGACGTTCCGCAGGTGCGCGGCGCGTACGCGAGTGACCGTAGTTCCGCGGCTGCCCGTTCATGATCGACTAAGGAAAATCTCTCTGTGAATTCAAGTTCTCAGTGGATACACATGAATGTTTCCTTCGGCTACTCTGCTCCTGTAATGCTCACTGCAACACGCTCCGCTTGTTTCTCTCCTGCGCAAACCCTCCATCAGGGGGCCGTTGAAGTTCACCTGAAATAAACGGCCCCTTCCTACCTTTTCTAATTCTCTCTTACATTCATCACCTGCCGCAGCCTTGGGAATGCTCTCGATACAATCCTCGCTCTCGCCGGTGCACGATGATCTCTGCGTTCTCAATTCCTCAGCAATCGTGAAACGAAAGGAGGAACCTCGATGTATACACAGGAACCGCTGGCAAAATCTCATCCGAACGAGCCGGATGTGGACAACCCAAGTCCTGAGCGCCGCCGTCGGCGCAAACGCTCCACCGAAACCGATAATCCGGAACCTAATCCGCGCCGCGATCGCCCAACTCCGGAGACGCCTCGAAATCCCCAAGATCTACCCGAGCAGGAACTGCGCAGCTAGAGCGCGCTAGCGTTGCCATTCACGGGCGGGTGTTCGCACCCGCCCCGAATTTTGCACGCGGCGTCTGCTTCTGCTCTCGCACCTCTGAAAGCAACGCTCCTAATTTCATTGCGTCAAAAGGTGCGCGCACTTTGCTGTCGTTATCAAAATAAACGTACACGTCCCGGTTTCTTAGGTTCGTTCCGCCCATTTCTACCACGCGCCCCGGCTCTGCAATCTCTTCTCCTTTAGACCACGCAGCCACCCGCCGCGCCCAAACCTTCAATTCCTCATCACTGTACCCGCTCGCATACAACTCTTCCGCTCCATGCAACCTGCAATACACAAAATCCGCGGTCACATCCATAAACCGCGGCAACCCCGCTCCATCCGAACACGCCAATGCCACATTATTCTTGCGCAGCAGCTCAACAAATCTCTGGTCCCGAAAACTTTCATTCCGCACTTCCACCGCGTGCCTCAATTTTCTATTCGCATCGATTTTCATCCACGCCCTTGTTCTCAGCCGCTTATCGTGCTGACGCGCCAGTGCGGCGGCCTGTTCCGTGTCTCGTGGCAGCAGCTCGAAAAAATCGGCAAACAGCGCCTCATCAAACTGAAAATTGCGCGGTAGTTGCCACACGAGGGGCCCCAGCTTCTTTCCAAGCCGCAGCACCCCGGAAGCAAAAAAATTGGCCAGCGCCTTTTTCGCGTCTCTCAACCGTTTCATGTGCGTGATGAACTGGCTTCCTTTGAGCGCGAAGCAGAAATCCTCGGGCGTAACCCGCGCCCATTCCGCGAAACTCGACGCTCGCTGCAGCGAATAAAACGTCCCATTTATCTCCACGGAATTGAAAATCGTCGCTGCATAACTCAGCTCTTTTTTGTGCGGCAGTCCTTTTGGATAGAACACGCCGCGCCACGGCGGGTACGTCCAGCCTGAAATTCCAATCCAAACATTTCCAGCTATCGCCATCGAATTCGCCCGACCGGCGCGGCCAAGCACATCGCGCCCAGAGATTGCTCACTGATAAGATGAAAACGAGAAACTTCGCGCGACTCCGGCGCGTAGTAACATCGTGTGCGCAACAGAACGCATCACAAGGATGGAAATGTTGGTGGGTAAATCGTGATTCCGGGCAACTCAGCATCCTCCGACGGCGCCGCCGTCCGCGCGGAAAATGTCTCGCGCCATTACCAGATGGGCGAAGCGTTGATCCGCGCAGTCGATAGCGTCAGTATTTCCGTAGCTTCTGGCGAATTTGCCGCTCTCCTCGGCTCCTCCGGCTCGGGCAAATCCACTCTCTTGAATCTACTCGCAGGTCTCGACCGACCTACCGGCGGCGCGATTTACGTTCAAGGGCGCAACCTCGCCGAAATGAATACGCATGAACTCGCCCGCTATCGCAGCGGCGTGGTCGGTATGGTTTTTCAGGCGTTCAATCTGCTCCCGCGCATGACGCTCGAAGAAAATATCGAGCTGCCCTTGCGCCTCGCCGAAGTCCCGCGCGCCGAACGCGTCTCCCGCGTCCGCGAAGCCCTCGATCGCGTCCAGCTTTCGAAGCGCCTCGGCCATCGCCCGGCGGAACTCTCCGGCGGAGAGCAGCAGCGCGCCGCTATGGCTCGCGCCCTCGTCAATCGCCCTTCGATTCTTCTCGCCGACGAGCCCACCGGCAATCTCGACAGCGCCACCGGCGAAGAAGTCATGCTTCTACTTCAATCCTTCAATCAAAATTTGGGCATGACCATTTTAATGGTCACGCACGAACGCCCTCTCGCCGCGCGCTTCGCGCATCGCATCATCACACTCGCCGATGGCAAACTCGCCTCCGAAGCCGAACCGCAGCCCGTCGGCGCACATTCGTCCGGAGTCCGCTCGTGAAAACCGGCGATCTCACTGAACTCGCGTTCCGCAATTTGCGTGAAGCAATTTTCCGCAACTCTCTCACCACTTTGGGAGTCGCCGTCGGCGTTGCTTCGCTCGTCGCCATGCTTTCCGTTGGTGTCGGCCTGCAACAGTTCGCTGCTAAACGCCTCGCCAGCAGCGGCCTGTTCAACGCGATTTTCGTGGCATCGCGCGCCGACCGCGGATTCGAAGCGCGCCGCCCGGACGACGCCAACAAAGCTGCGGCCAAAGAGCGCCCGCTCGATGAATCCGCTCGCCACGATCTCGCCGCGCTCGCCAACGTCACGGAGGTTTATCCGCAGATTCGCTTCATGACCGAAGTCCGCTACGGCAATACTCCGTACCCTACGAGCGTTGCCGGCGTTCCGGATTCCGCAAAAAATGACGGCGCGTTCGATGGTATGAAAGGCTCATTCTTTTCCGGCCCCAACGCCGATGAAGCCATTCTCCAAACAGAATTTGCCAAAGAACTCGCCACCGATACATCCACTCTTCTCGGCAAAACTCTCATTCTTCGCTATGCGAAACGCGCATCGCTCGGCGCGCCTTCCGCCAGCGTCTCATCAAGCGCATCCAAACACGCCGTGAATTCGAATTCCACCCCAGGCGGCTTCTCCGTCATCCCCGAAGAAAAGCGCCTGCGCATCGTCGGAATTATCGACACCGAGCCCGAAGGCGGTTTCGGCGGATTCGGCCGTAGCCGCGTTTTCATTCCTCTCAACATCGCCGAAGACTTGAGCGCCACCAGCGTTAGTGATCTTCAGCAACTCGTCAGCGGTTCCACCGCTTCGCGCAACTATTCGAGCCTCACCGTGCGTGTGAAGAGTCCCACGGATGTGCAATCCGCCGAAGCCGCCATCAAAAACATGGGCTTCGAAACTTTTTCTCTGCTCGATACAACGCGCAATCTCCGCCTCTTCTTCACTGTCGTCGATTTGCTTCTCGGAATTTTCGGCAGTCTCGCGCTCGCCGTCGCCACTCTCGGCATCGTCAACACGCTGGTGATGGCCATTCTCGAGCGCCGCCGCGAAATCGGCATTTTCAAAGCGCTCGGCGCCGATGATCGCGACGTCAAACAGCTTTTCTTCGCCGAAGCAGGCGTGATGGGCTTGCTCGGCGGCGTCGGCGGAGTCCTCATCGGCTGGTTTATCAGCCGCGCGCTCACCTTCGGCACCAACGTTTATCTCGCGCGCCGCAGTCTGCCTTCCGTGCAAATCACCGCCGTGCCACTGTGGCTCGCGCTCGGCGCGATTGCCTTCGCGATTATCGTCAGCCTCTTTGCTGGACTCTATCCCGCCTCCCGCGCCGCTCGCCTCAATCCGGTCGAAGCTCTGCGCTATGAATAGCAATCTCGTCCGCGCAAATTTTCGTCGCCGCGCCGCATTCACATTTGCAGCGCTCGTGTTTTGCGCGCTGGCCGCTGCAAGTCCCGCGCGCGCCGCGCTCGGCCGCATCGAATGCAATTCCGTTCCAAGCGCCATCCTGCATCATCCGGTCCGTTACTGCGCGATCCTTCCGCCGAGCTACGACACCGAAAAAACGCGCCGCTATCCTGTTCTATATTTTCTTCACGGACTGGGCGGCAACGAACAGCTCCTCGTCACCACCGGCGGCTGGAACATCATTGAAGATGAGTGGCAGCAGAAAAAAATCGGCGAGTTTCTCATCGTCACGCCCGAAGCGGACACCACCTTTTACATCAATTCGCGCGATGGCCGCACGCGCTACGAAGATTTCTTTCTCCAGGAATTTATTCCCTCCATGGAACGCACTTACCGCGTCACCGCCGAACGCAGCGCGCGCGCCATCGCCGGAATGTCCATGGGCGGCTACGGCGCGCTGCATCTCGCTTTTGCGCATCCGCGCCTTTTCGTCTCCGTCGCCGCGAACAGCGCCGCGCTCTTCGAAAAATTCCCGGTAGTGAAGGTCGCGGACCCGCAAAGTTCCGGCCTTCTGCGCGCGCTGCACGCGTTCGGCACGCCGCCCGATCGCAGATTCTGGGAACGCAACGATCCGCTGCGGCTCGCGCGCGTCGCGAATCTCTCCGGGCTCGGCATCTACTTCGATTGCGGCACGGAGGACGACTACGGCTTCGAGCATGGCGCGCAGGCGCTTCATGACGTGCTTGCCGCGCGAAAGATCCCGCACGAATTCCATCTCTATCCCGGCCACCACGACGCCGTGTACTTCGCCGCGCACCTGCCCGCCGTGCTGGAGTTCGCCTCGCGCGCCTTCGCCTCAGCGCCCAAACGATGAACCCCATAGCCATTAGGTTTTTAGCGCATCGGAGCTTCAGAGTCTATGTGGCAACTCCGCTGTCTTGTAAGGGCACGGTTTTTATCCTGAGAGCACTCGCGAAGGACAATGCGGTGGTTACGGCACGGTTGCCGGGGCATTTACCACCACGCGCGGATTCCACTCGCGCAAATCTCTGCTTAGCACCCGGATGCTGCCGTCAACGTTATTTAGGGGGTCGGAGCTTCAGCTCCGGCATAAAACAGCCGGCGAAATCGGGGCTTTAGCCCCTGAAGCGCCTATAGGCAACGCGTGCAGCGTGCCGCCAGTATTGCTCTCCCGAATTTCTTCGCGCCCACTCAGGGAACTCTGCGTCTAATCCCAACGTATATACTTTGCACTCGGAGGTGCTCTATGAAGCAGCAGGACTTCTCGAATCACACGCGCGTTGTGCCGGCTTTCCACATGGTCGCGCTCCCCATTTTGCTTTTGAACCTGATTGACCAGATCTACCGTATCGTGCATCTGGGATTTTCCTTCGACACCGTCGTTTCCCTGCTGCTGGCCATCGCCCTGATAATCGTCGCGCTCTACGCGCGCATGTTCGCGCTCACCGTGCAGGACCGCGTCATTCGCCTCGAAATGCGCTTGCGCCTCGAACAGGTTCTGCCGCCCGACCTGAAGCCGCGCATCCCCCAGTTCACCGTCAACCAGCTCGTCGCCTTGCGCTTCGCCAGCGACGCCGAACTTCCCGACCTCGTCCGCCAGGTGGTCGACGAAAAAAT
>Ga0134126_10012954_pt1 | contig 10533 bp, 6 predicted proteins | sample KB31752_FD_96881 | JGI IMG/M metagenome (GOLD analysis project Ga0134126, IMG submission 96881) | Terrestrial soil microbial communities with excess Nitrogen fertilizer from Kellogg Biological Station, Michigan, USA - KB3-175-2 | ecosystem: Environmental > Terrestrial > Soil > Unclassified ...
ATCGTGAGGAACGCTAATAACGGCGCACTCGTGGACCTCCGAAAGAGCCATGATCGCGGCCTCAACCTCGACCGAGAAAACGTTGAAGCCGCCGGTGATGATCATGTCCTTCTTGCGATCGACGATGTAGACGTAGCCTTCGTTGTCCATATAAGCGACGTCGCCGGTGTGATGCCAGCCGAAACGGCGAATCTCCGCCGTCGCCTCTGGAAGTTTGTAGTAACCGCCGCACACGAGAGATCCTCGAGCCACAATTTCGCCGGGCTGATGAGGCGGGAGAACCTCGCCTTCGTCGTTCATGATGGCGAGCCGCACGGCGGATGTTGGCTTGCCGCAACTGGCGAGGCGCTCCGGATGATCGCCAGCAGCTGCGGCGGCGAGGGTTTCTTGATCGAGGAAGGTCAGCAGCATCGGCGCTTCCGTCTGACCGTAAGACTGGCACAAGCAGGGGCCGAATACTTCTACGCCGCGCCTCAGCTTGTCCGGGGAAACCGGCGATCCTGCGAGGAGGAAAACGCGCAGGCTGGAGTAGTCGAAATTTCTGACTTCCGGATGTGACAGCAAGTTGTAGAAAGCCGTCGGCGGAAGAAACAGGTGCGTGACCTGGTATCGAGGAATACTGCGGAGGACTTCCAGCGCCTCAAATTTCGGGAGAATCACATTCGTCGCACCGAGAGCGGTCACAGTGAAGGCGACAACTCCCGCCGCATGGGAAAGCGGGGCGGTGTTCAAGCAGACGGGATGTGCACAGTTACCGCTCCAATAGTGAGTGGCCATTTCGGTCATCGTGCCCCACGCCAGCGAGGTCACTCGCACGCCCTTAGCAGGGCCAGTTGTGCCGCCGGTGGGAACGACGCCGACGAGCCGATCGATGTTGCCGTGAGCGTCTCCCCAGTCGAGATCGTCGATGGTATCGCCGGACTTCATGAACGAATCGAGGGAAGGATGCTTGCCACCATCACGATCGAGGCAGATCAGGTGGCGCAAGCTTGGTACTCGCGTTTGGATCTCCGCTACGGTGTCGCCAAACTGACTCTGATAAAACAGCCAGGCCATCTCGACGTAATTCATGTATTCAACCGTGGCATCGATCGCATTGCGGTAATTTACCGGTACCCACACAGCGCCGGCGCGCATGATGCCCAACATGCTGAGCAGGACACGGGCGTCATTGTGCGAGAGAATTCCGGCGGGTTCTTCGCCCGGGAGACCACTGGCCCTCATTGCGCGGGCGATTTTGAAGGTGATCTCGCGGGCCTCGCGGTAGGTGATGCGCGACTCGCCGTCGATAATCGCAATCCGATCGGGATTGGCTTCTGCGCCTTTATCGAAGTAGTCGATGGCCTGCATGGTGCGCTATTCGATTCTGATCAGTAGAGTTTCGCTTTAGCCAGGCCGTGGCTTTCGAGCGTGCGTAATACCTCGCGGTGACCGAATGCTTCGGCGGCGGAAGCAAAGCCGACCTTGCGAGGCGGTCCGCAGACCAGGTTGTGGGCCGCGAACGCCTGCAGCAGGCCGGTCTGTTTATAGCAGCAGGTGCCCACCACGACGCAGTGAACCACTTCAGTTGAACCGCGGCCAGCCACCACATCGATGGTGCGCTGTTCCCGCGAGTTTTCGCGAGGCGGAGTTCCGCCCTGGACCGCATTCGCCATGTCGGAGAGGCGCTTTTCCTGCTCGGCTTTCGACAAAGGTCGGATTTGTTCTTCAAATAGTTTTTCAGTCGCGGCGACGCCTTCCATAATCTGGCGATCGAGCAGACCTCCATAGGAACGGACATTTGCGATCTGCGGATGATTTTTGTACCAGACGGGCTGGGGGAATCCGCCCCAGGCCAAGGCTAACTGACTCTGCACATATCCCGGGATGGCGACATCGTAGCGCGTGGCTTTGGGCCAGGGTTTGTACTGGTTCTGCTCGAGGAACTGGGCGTCAGTTTGGATCACCGCGAATATGGTTTGCGTCGATCCAAACGTCGGGATGCCCTTGAACATGGTCACAGTTTCGATGGTGTCCACCTTGGCGGTTTCGAGGCAGAGACGGATAGCCGCATCGCTGGATGTCGACATAAAAGCCGTCGCAGGAGCAATGAGGAGACCTCGATCGGCGAACTTGCAACTCCACTGCTCGGCAATTTGGCGAATCCAGGCTTGTTCGCCGGAAATGTCGAGATAGTGGCATCCCGCGGCCAGGGCGGCTTCCACCACGCGAGGACCGTTGTAGATAAATGGGCCGACGGTATTGCAGACAACCTTGGCGCCAGAGAAAAGTTTCGTTAGTTCCTCAACGGTACCGCTGGTTTCTACGATTTCGAAATTGGCGCTCTCGATGCCAGGAACTTTCGCGAGCACTTCTTCGAGTCGCTGGCGGCTGCGTCCGGCGGCAATGAACGGCACGTTGTACTCGCGAAGATACTCGACGACCAGGCGGCCGGAAAATCCATTGGCGCCGTAAACCACCACCGGGCGTTTGTTCGCCATAGTGAAATTCCCAAAGTCAGTAAGGAAAGAACCTGTAGACTAGGGAGCGATTCTAGGCTAAAGTTTCATAATTGCTAGTAGGCACTTTTTCGTAACCTTAGGTTCTATGGGGGCTTTGACATGGAAGACTACTATTGCCCGGTCAAACTTACCGCTGACATCATCGGCGGCAAATGGAAGCCGCTGATTCTCTTTTACCTGGAAGGGGGCACCCGGCGTTTCGGGGAACTCCGCAAAATGATTCCCACGATGACGAAAAAGATGCTGACCCAGCATCTAAGGGAACTGGAGCGGGACGGAATCATCCATCGCGAGGTTTATGCGGTCGTGCCGCCCAAGGTGGAGTACTCGCTGACCAAGCATGGCGAGAGCCTGAAGCCGATCCTGAAGCTCATGTCGGCGTGGGGGACGCGGCACCGCGCGCGATATGGAGTGCCGACGGGCCGTTTACGTGCACAGCGAACCCCTTTGACGCCGAAGCTGGTCCGCGCCGAAACAACCTTGCCTGCTTAGCGCTAATCCATACTGATTTGGAGGGCCTGGTGACGACTCGACCGAAAGGTTTGATCTCACAGTACGACGACGTGTGGCTGCTTGATGGCGTGCGCACACCATTTGCGGAGTACAACACCGTGCTCGGGCTGGTGTCCCCGATTGATTTGGGGATCAAGGCGGCGCGAGAGGTGTTTCGCCGGTCTGGCGTTTCGCCGGAGCGCGTTGGGACCGTGATCGCCGGAAGCATGGCGCAGGCGAGTTTCGATGCTTACATGTTGCCGCGGCACATCGGGCTGTATTCGGGCGTACCTGTCGAAGTGCCTGCGCAGTTGGCTCAGCGAGTCTGCGGGACTGGAATGGAGTTGATCCTGCAGGCAGGCGACGCGATTCAATTGGGCAAAGTGGATTGCGCGCTGGCCGTCGGCGCAGAGTCCATGAGCCGCAATCCTATTGCCGCGTACACGCACCGCAGCGGTTTTCGCATGGGGCAGGTTGAATTCAAGGACTTCTTATGGGAGGCGCTGCTCGACACGTGCCCAAATGTCACCATGGGCGGCTCAAGCGAAAACCTGGCGAAGAAGTATTCCATCTCGAGGGAAGATGCGGATCGATTTGCAGCAGAGAGTTTCGCGCGAGCCATTGCGGCACGGGAAGCCTGTTTCGTAAGCGGTGAGATTTGCGCGATCACGAACGAACAATTTGAATTGCCCGCATACAAAACACGCGGCATCCGGCTGCCTCGCGGCGTCGATAAGTTTGAGCAAGATACACACGTGAGGTCTTCCTCAGTAGAGGCGTTGGCGAAGCTTGCGCCTGCATTTGGCGGAGTCCAAACGGCTGGCAACAGTTCCGGCATTGTGGATGGAGCCGCGGCAGCGCTCGTCAGCTCGGGCGCCTTTGCACGCGAGTCGGGCAAGACGCCGCTGGGAAAGGTGATCGCGGGGGCATCGGTGGGCGTGCCTCCAGAGATCATGGGAATTGGCCCGGTTCCGGCGATACGTGCGGTGTTGGACGCGACGGGATTGACCGTCGATCAGATTGATCGGTTTGAGATCAACGAGGCATTTGCTTCCCAGATCCTCGCGTGCGAGCGCGAACTCGGACTCGACCACGGCAAGGTCAACGTCAACGGGGGCGCGATCGCCATTGGACACCCGCTGGCCGCGACCGGTGTGCGCTTGTCGGTCACGGTTGCACGCGAACTGAAGCGTGCGGGCAGCAGGTACGGGATTGCCTCAGCGTGCATTGGCGGAGGGCAGGGAATCGCGGTGCTGATCGAGAATGCCGCTTAAGCAAAAGTAGACAGTTTGGGCTAAATGCTCGCGCTTCCATTCTTCGCGTACACCCCGCACAGAAAGATGTCACTGATTTCCTTCGCGAGCAGGCGCGGCGGACTGTCTACCTTGGGGTTGTACCAGGTATGCAAGCAGTTCATCGCGCCAAACAGCGCCATGGCGATGCTGCGCGACTTGAAGTGCAATCCTTTCGCACACCTCAATTCCTCCAGCAGTTCAGTGCAACGTCGATAATAATCGCGCTTGATGGCGGCGATCTCTGAGCCCATGTTGCCAGTCAATACGTCATCTTCCTGAGCCAGGACCTTCATGGCTTTTTGCTTTGCGAGAAAAAACGTGATGTGGTTCTCGATGAAGAGTCGAACGCGCTGCTCAGGATCAGTAGTGGCTGGAAGTTTTTGGTCGAGCAGTTCAGTTACTCGCTCAAACAGCTCTTTCTCGATCAGATATAGCAAACGCTCCTTGGAATCGAAGTAGTAGTAAAGCCCCGCGAGTGACATAGCGCAGGCTCGTGAGAGATCACGCATGGAGGCACGCTCGTAGCCTTTGTCGCAAAAAATGTTCGTCGCGTGCTCGAGGATTCGCGCGAGCCGACGATCGAAGCGAGACCGTCTGCGCGTTTGGCCGAGGACCGCGGTGGTTGCGGCAACACCCATGGGAGCTCTTCACGCGTCTATCAGCTAAAACTCAACAAGCACGTGCAGCGCCAACCAACATCTTCCGCAGTGCTGAGTCACTTGGCCTGCAGCGACTCCAGATAATGTGTCAGGTTGGCAACACGCTGCTGCAACTCTGCCGGATGGCCCTGGCTCATCTTCCAAAACACCGGTCCCCACACAGGCATATCGCGATTGCCGTGAGCAGTCACCGTGGCCTCGCCGCGCAGAATGCTCATCACACGATCTGCGGGAAATTTGCCGCCGTTATTTTTTGCCAAAGCCGTGAGGTCCGCAGGCTTGCTGTTTAGCGCGGCCGCAGCGGGGCCGCTCCCCTTGGCGTCAGTGCCGTGGCACGATGCACAGTAAGCAACAAACATCTCCTTGCCGGACGCGGCCGACGTCCGCGGCGCTGAGGTGTGCTTAATTTCCGGTTTGGCCTGCTGCGCGTGAAGAGCCAAGGTCGCAGCCGTACTCATCAGAACGAGCCCAAATACGCGATAGAAAGACATTCATGTCTCCTTTCGGGCAGCCGTGCCCTTCCACGTAAAAAGACCAGCCAGCGTCGCAATATCCGAAGATTCGCGAGGCAGGCTGCCGATTAGAAAATGAACTTCGCAGCAAACTGGAATTGCCGGGGGTTGAGCATGGTTCGCGGCGTCCCAAAGTTCGCTAGCGGGAAGTTCGGCACCGAAACTGGGATGAGACCCTTGCTTAGCCATGCCACCGGATTGCCTGCCGCCTGCTGGTTAGCGCAGGAAACCGAAGCGGACTGGGTTTGAATGGCGAGCGTGGTGGCGTCGTTGTAGTGGCGCGGCACAGCCCCGCAAAAAGCCGGAGAGCCATAGATCGAGCTGACTTCGTCGATGTTCTGGCGATTGAGAAGATTGAATGCGTCGACACTGAGGTTCAGCTTCAAACGCTCGACGATCTGAATCTGCCGAGACAGGCGCAGGTCCCAAGCATAAAAGGGGTCGCCGATATAGGTGTTGCGACGAACCGTGGTTTCGCAATTCGAGACGTTCGTGCATGTGCCGCCGAGCCCTCCAACGCGATCCGTGCTCAGGCCTGCGACGTCTCCGAAGACGTTCTGTCCTACAAATAGCGTGAACGGGCGGCCAGTCTGCGCTGTAATGATGCTGCTGAACTGGAAATTTTTCAATAATCCGTGATCAGGGCCGTTCGCAGTGAAGTTTACAACCAGGTGGTGCCGCAGGTCCTGGTTCGAGTTTGCACGTTCCGCCGCATAGTTGAACTGGTTTGGCGGCAGATTGATGAACGTAGTGAAGTTGCCATTGTCGATGGTATGCGAGTAGGTGTAATTGGCGGTGAGATTGAAAAACCTACCAATTCGCTCGATACCCGTGATAGTCAAGCCGTGATAAATCGCATTCGCAACGTCGTTGTTGTAGTCGAGGAGGCCGCCGCTGAGAGTCGCAGACCCGGCGACGTTAGGATCAGGAACTCCGAATTCCAATCCGCTGGGATTCACAGGCAGAAGGGGATTGGGCGGCGGGAACGCCGGTGGGATTGGGCTGGCTGGTCCGAGATAGCTGAAGAACGGACCCAAGCCGAAGGGCCCCAGAATGGGCGTTCCGTTGCATGGCGTAAGCGATCCGTCGGGATTGAGAATCCCCTGTGCGTCCGAGGGATTCGAAGACTTGGTTGTGCCGTAGGGGCACGGGATGTTGATGTTGTTGCCACGAACAAGTTTGTGAGCCTGGACCATCAGGTAGCCGACATTGAGCGTGAACCCGTGACCGAACTCGTGATCGATCTCAAAGCTGGCTTGTTCGGCGTACGGCAAGCGGCCGTTACGCTGAATGCCACCTGCTCCTACGCCGCAAGCGCCGGCGGGCGGTGCTCCGACCGCGGGAGTGAAGCAGGGGCCGGTCAGAGTAACCGGGGGGTAGGGTTGATTGGCGAGAACGCCCAAAGTCTGAAGCTCAACCACGGAGATTCCATTTGGTTCCGCAGCGCACACTGACGCCGGGAAGGCGACGCACGGGACCGCGGGAGTGCCCGGGAATCCTGGGAGAGCCGAGAGTTGCCAGCCACCATGGGCCGCCTGGTTCTGAATCATAGGGACCTTGACTGGAGTGAGGCCGTAAGTGGCACAACCAGGATCCGCGCCAGGGGGATTGCAGAAATAGCCGGGAAGGGCTTTTTGGTTGCCGGTAGTGAAAAAGAACGTGAGATTGTTGCGATCGAAAAACATTCCGTAGCCGCTGCGAATTACCGTTCTGTTGTTCGGAGACCAGGCAAAGCCAACACGTGGCTGGAAAGCGCGGTAGTCGGCATTGACGGTATTGCCGAGTCCGGTTTCAAAATCCCAACGCATGCCGTAGTTGATTGTGAGCGAAGGCCGTATCTTCCATTGATCTTGTGCGAAAAATCCCCAATAGCCGTGGTTCAGCGTGTAAGCGTAGTTGTTGTACTGATCGGTGGGGAAGGCATTCGGCCACCCGCTGCCGAAGCCGCCGCCGGTTGGAGGAGCCGGAGTGTAGCCGTTGGTAAATCCGCTCCGAGGAAGCGCAGTGCCCCAGTAAATAAACGCGATGCCATCGTTCTCTGGCGCGAGGGGGCAGTTCTGCGGAATAGAGCCTTCAGTGCCCGTAGTCAGCAGATTAACGACGTTGGCCATGCGGAAGACGCAGTCGAGATTCGGAAACAGAATGCGTTCCGGCGTGAAGCCAGGGTAGTTGTTCTGGCTCCAAACGTAATTGGTGTCGAATCCAAACTTCGCCGCGTGATTCCCCTTAATCCAGTCGACGGAGTCCGAGAACTGCATACGGCTCTCGTAGATGGCGTCATACGTTCCAAAATTGTGGCCGAACTCGAGGTCGTTAACGACGCTGAGGTCAGGCTCTCCGGTGGCGCCGGGGAAGTTGTAGTGGCGCCGCGACCACTGCACCAAGGCGCTGTTTACCACGTTGGGCTTGAGAAGACTGCTGACAGTGCCTACCAGCGCCTGATCGCGAATGAAAAGATTGCGGCCGCCGCTGGGGGTGCCGGTGCCGCCGCCGTCTTCGGTGTTGCCGACGAGTTCCCCGAGATCGCGGGCGTCTTCGACGATGTAGCGCACTGCAAGGCGATTATTGGTGGTCAGCTGATGATCGAGGCGGGCAAATCCGTAATCGTTGTGAACTGTCTTGTTAGAAGAAAACAGGTAGGTCAGCGGTGAGGCCGTACACTGCGCCGGCTTGAGAAAACATCCTTCGGGCGATAGGCCCATGTATGCCTTGGCCTGATCAATCGCGGCAATGTTGTTGACCAGATCGGGAGCGAAGGTCGGCGATTCCGCGCGCCGCTGGCCTTCGTAGTTCATGAAAAAGAATGTGCGGTCCTTGCGCAGAGGCCCAGACAATGAACCGCCGAACTGGTTTTGCCGCAGGGTGTCGGGAATGGGGCGCGGTTGCAAAAGCGTACGCGAGTTCAAGCTGCTGTTCTGGAAGTAGTCGTACAAAGAGCCGTGCAGGCTGTTGGTACCACTTCGCGTGACGACGTTGACGATCCCGCCCAGCGCACGACCGTATTCGGATCCGAAACTGTTATTGACGACGCGGAATTCCTGCACTGAGTCCTGAGGAGGGGTAGCGCGTTGCACGCCGCTGATGGTGTTCACGAAGTCGGCACCATCGACCGCGATCTCGTTGCTGAAGGAGCGCATGCCGCCAAAGGAAATCTGCGTGACTTCAAATTCGGTGAAAGTAGTGCCGAGCGCAGTGCGGCTGGTCGCAACGCCGGGCGTAAGCAGTGCGAAATCGGTGAAGCGCCGGTTCACCGTCGGTAAGTCAGCGATCTGCTGGGTGTCGATGACCTGGCTGATTTCGGTTCGCGTAGTTTCGACCGGGGGAACTTCGGTAGTGACGGTGATGACTTCGCCGACAGACGCAACCTTCAGCGTCACATTGACTGAGGCAGACTGGCCGACCAAAAGTGAGAGACCGGTTTGCTGATATTTTGCGAAACCGCTGGAAGAGACGGTCAGGTCGTAACGTCCCGGGGGAACGCTGGGCAATGCATAGAAGCCAGCTTCATTGGTGGTTGCCGTGAATGACTGGTTAGTGTCGACCGAGCGCAATACAATCTGGGCTTTGGCGACGGCCCGACCGCCGGTGTCGAGCACGGTCCCATTCAACTGAGCGGTGCTCAAACTTGCCTGGGAGAAAGCAGCTGTCGCAAGGACAACGGTGACGAGCAAAGCCAGAGCGGCTCGGGAGCAGCACGTTCTCATAAGATCCCCTTTGGAGCGAACGTTACGACGAGGTACGCGACCCAAAACGACCGAGAAACTTGTAAGAGTGCTTTATGACTTGGGAAGCAAAATCAAAAAACTTTCAGTTCAGCCACGATGGATACAAAATACGAACGGAGGGTAATCGAACGTCCGTTCTAATTATTTGCGTATGTCGCACACGTTGGAAATCGAAGTCAAGATAAAAAAACGTACGTCGACAACCGACACTTAAACAAACACTTAGATCGCCACTACGGTTCCGCGAAGGTAACTACGTCCCGGTGCGTTTCATGGCTGCCGCGCTGCCCCAAACCTCGCGCGCGGTGTCGGCCACGAGCCGAAGCTTGGCTTCTTCATCGTGAACCGTGACCAAGTTTCCTTCCAGCGTCGAGGCGAAACCGCATTGTGGGCTGAGCGCCAGGCGATCGAGAGAAATAAACTTGCTTGCCTGCTCAATGCGGTGCTTGAGTTCGTGCTTGGATTCGAGCGCCGCCTTTTTCGAGCTGACCAGGCCAAGGACGACGGTCCGATCTTCGGGAACCTGGCGCAGAGGCTCAAACCCTCCGGAACGCTCATCATCGTATTCGAGCAGGAAGCGCTGGAAGCGCGTCTTCTGAAAGACCTTTGTGATCGGGCCGTAGTCTCCGGTTGCGTAAAACCTACTCTGATTGTTGCCGCGGCAGAGGTGGAGACCGAAAGTGATACCGGGATGGTCACCAATCACGGCGTTGTCCATCTCGGTGGAGAGATCGAGCAGGCGGTCGGGATCGTTGCCGCGCTGGCGATATCCTTCGCGGAGTTCCGGGTCGAGCAAGGCTGCGTACTGCGGCGAGTCGATTTGAACATAGGTGCAGCCGAGGCGGATGAGTTCCGCAACTTCGTCGCGAAGAATGTCGACAAGGTCTGCCAGGTAGCCGTCGATCTTGGGGTAGGCACCCGCGGATTTCTCTTTGTCGTAATAGGCGGCGGCTTGCTGCGCGCTGATCATCGTCGTCTTTGCCTGGCGCGATGTGCGAGCGCGTACGTAAGTGAATTCCTCGGCACACAAGGGACGCTTGCGCCGAAGCTTCGAGATCACAACCGGGCGCTTGAGCACGAGTTGCTCACCCTGTTCGTTGCGGAAGGGGATCGCCCAGCCTGCGGTCTTGTCAAAGCCTTCCACGGCATCGATGAGGTGCCCATAGAAGGCATAGCGGCGCATTTCGCCGTCGGTGATCACGTCCAGGCCAGCGCGCTCCTGCAGGGCAATGGCTTCGTCGACAGCGCGGTCTTCTATGTGCTTGAAGTCAACTTCGCTCATCTGACCCGCTTCATGCTTCTCGCGCGCATGCTTCAGATAATCGGGACGCAAAAGACTTCCGACAACA
>Ga0134126_10012955_pt1 | contig 10533 bp, 11 predicted proteins | sample KB31752_FD_96881 | JGI IMG/M metagenome (GOLD analysis project Ga0134126, IMG submission 96881) | Terrestrial soil microbial communities with excess Nitrogen fertilizer from Kellogg Biological Station, Michigan, USA - KB3-175-2 | ecosystem: Environmental > Terrestrial > Soil > Unclassified ...
CCTCGCGCTCCGGCTGGGCGTTCCGGTCAAAGGCGGGGGTCTGAAGGAAGGCATAGAAGTCTTCCCGCGCCAGGACAAGCTCGAACACGGAGAGTACGGCAATGCTATCCGTGCCCCGCTCGGAGTACACCGGAAGACGAACCGTCGCTACTGGTTTTATGAGGCGGAGCCCACCCCCGAAGCTCAGCTTGACTACCTCGAGCGGTTGACGAAGCTGACTGAGGTGGAGTTGAGGACATTTATTGATGGGATGAGAATGCCCGAAGCGTACAGGCCGGTCGCCGCGGTTCCGTATACTCCGCCGTCCTCATCGCCCCGCTACCCGGAGTTCCGAATTCTCGACTATGTGCGGACGACGCGCAAGGACAGCCGAAACTGGTGGGCCCGGTGCCCTTCATGCGCCGCGGCCGGTCACGACCGCTCGGGCGACAATCTCGCCATTCAGATCAAGGACCCCCGGTTCTACAAGTGCTGGGCCGGATGCACCAAAGAGGAGATCCGGGCCGCGCTCGGCCAACCCGTCCGAAAGCGCGCGATGGTTTAGGGAGCAAGAACGATGAACATCTCCGCAAAAACAACCCGACCGCCGACACCTCGTCACGCTTATCACGGACTCGTGCTACCACACAGCACGCTCAAAGCTCTTCAAAAGCGCGGCATCTACTGCACGCCCGGAGTCTCGCTGGAACACCAGCACTTGGCTAGGCGTTATGTACTGCGCGGCGTTGAATCAGGCGGCGCAGTCTCTGATATGGGCAGAGCATGTGCTTTCGTCGCGGAGGACGGGTCGCCATTGCCGTGGCTACAATCCATCCACTCGATCGCGGTAAACGGCCGTCACGCCATCTTGCTGGCGGAAAGCATGGTGCGCATAGAGATGCTTCGCAGCGAACGGACCTGGGAGCTGGCTATCACGCATCATGCTCTTTCCCCCGTTCCGGAACGAGCACGCCCACAGATAGTCTCGAAGCCTCTCTTCCGTGGAAGGGATGGAGTTCTGTCCGTGGATCTCTGGAAGGAAGAGAATCGCGGGCTCCGGGGGAAGCTGACTCCCATTTTCTATAGCCGTGCTGGCGAGGTGCTGCCTCTCCCACCGCCGTTTGAAGAGGCGATCAGAAGAACAACTGCAGCCGTCTGCTGCGTTGGCTGCAAACACACGCACGTCGGAGTGCCGCCGATGGTGGCGGTCGTCAATCACGTCACTGAGAAGGAACAGCCAGCATGACAGACCCTAGTCAAGTTGTCGTTACCGTCGGCGAGCCAAACTGGGCTCCCCTTGAGCGGGTCGTTCCAGTGACGGACCTGGAGAACTTCATGTACATGGGCTGCGCCGGAGAGATCGAGCTCTATAAGCACCGGATCACGCGGCGCTACCTCAACATTGGGCGGAACTCACAAAAGTTCTACCGGTACCTCAACGGAGAGTACACCGAAATCTCTCAAGCAGCGGCGCTCCAACACGTGAGCAGCTGAACTCTGAGCAAAAGGAGCACGGCTATGTCAAAAGGTGTCAACAAAGCAATCTTGCTAGGACATGTAGGCAAGGACCCCGAGATCCGTTCTACAAACGGTGGGACCATGGTTGCTTCATTTTCACTCGCCACCGCCGACCGCCAAAAGGACGGCCAGGGAAACTGGCAGGACAGGACGGAGTGGCACAACCTCGTCGCTTTCAACCGCACCGCCGAGATCATTCGCGACTATGTGAGGAAAGGCTCGCAGCTTTTGATCGAGGGCAAGATCCAGACCCGCACGTGGGATGACCGGGAATCTGGCCAGAAGAAATATCGGACCGAAATTCTCATTTACGACCTCACTCTGCTAGGCGGCCGTCCAGAGGACGAAGGCCGGGGCTCTAGCGGGAGAAGTCATGCCCGAACGGGAAGCGTGGGCTTTGGTCATGCGCAACCTGTGAATGGCGAGGACTACTCCGATCAGGGCATCACGGCGGACGACATCCCGTTTTGATGGACTCTCATGGCGGCGACTGAGGCGCTCTTCGGGGCGCCATTTCTATTTGAGGAGATAGGACGATGCCAACGGAAGATGTGAAGCCGAATCCAGAACCGAACGCTCTGTTCACGCAACTGGCGGAACCTTTTGATCCATCGGAGATCAAGTGGCGCGTCACCCACACGAACCGGGATGGCAACCGCGGAGCCGTGATCGCGTTCGCGGACCCCAGAGCCTACACGGACCGCCTCAACCAACTCTTCAGTCCTACCGGCTGGACTCGGACCTATGATGTGTCCACCGTGTCATCCGTGACGCGGATGAAGAAGGACAAACTTATCCAGACAGGCAAGGTGCTGGTGACCTGCACGCTGACGATTACCGGACTGGGCTGCCATGCGGGCAGCGGAGAAGATTGGGCAGATGAAGAGAACGCGATGACGGCGGCGGAAGCTCAGGCATTTAAGCGGGCATGCAGCTGTTTCGGTCTGGGCCGTTATCTCTACAACTTTACCGAAATGTGGGTCCCGCTCAATGAATATCGGCAGCCGGTCGAATTCCCTAAGCTCCCGCATTGGGCGCTTCCCAAAGGGAACAATATGGGCAAGTCCCACCCCGCCGCTGGTTCGCGGCCTCCAGCGGTGCAACGAGGTCCCATCGACCAGAAAACAACGGTGAGGATTGAAGGCTTTCGGCGCATTTTGGGTGACCCAATCTATGGGGAGATCCTCTGGCGCGTGGCGCATACACGCCAAGCAAACGCCATCCCGAATGCACAGTTGCAGGCCAATATCGCCGAGGCGATGGAGCGAGCCTCGCGCGGATTTAGCAAGGTTCACTCCCTGGCCGAGCGGATTGGTGAGACATCCTTCATTGCGATCCTCGACAGATTGCGAATCGAGTCGATGACGACGATTCCCAGACTCGAATTGCTGAAGACTCTGGTGACGGAGCTTGAACGGGAGGCAGCCCGAACGGCTGCCTAGCCGCACCCACCATCCACCTTGGACCCTCCGGAGGGCGTATGCGAAATGTAGTAATGATTCGATGCGAGCCGGGCCTGGTTTCCATTCCCGTGGAGAGCGCCGTCTATTGCGGGAACTGCGAGACAGTCTCGACATCATCAGGGCGGCGGTGCGGACTCTGCGGATCGGAGGACATCGCTCGATTGGTTCCGCCGGTTCCAGGACCGTGGGATCCGAGCCCGGCTCCCGCCGCCGTCTTGGCCGCGTAACAACTCAGAGTGCGCGGCGGAACTTCGGTACATTGAGAATTCAAAGCATAGGTCGCATATTACGCTTGTACTACCCCAAGACCAGCGCTCTCAGCCAGAAATTCCAAACATCTTGCCAAGCATGGACGATGATGTTGGCTCGCAGATTTCTGCGCCACGCGGCCAGAGCACCCCACAGAACTCCGATCACGCAGCACTCAATCACGCTATTCCACCCCCCATAGCCGTGAGCAAAGCCAAACAGAATTCCCTGGCACAACACGGCCGCCGCAATGTTCCCAGTCAGAGCATGCAGTTGACGTTGCAGGAAACCGCGAAAGACCATCTCCTCACAGATGCCTGCAGAGATGGAAGCGGCAATTCGAATCAGGATTTCCAATAGGCCCTGGGGGGACGGAAATGCTTGTAGGTTCGGGCCATTCGGCACGATAAGCCGCCAAACAAAATACAACCGCACAAACCCATAAACAGTGACATTCGTCAGTATCCAAGCTGGCAGCGCAATCCCCAGGTCCATGACAAGACTCTTCCGCGAAGTCAATCGGCCGCCCGATAGCGTTTCCAGGCTGCCGCCGTAGCGATGTACCGCGACCCAGCAGTAACGCAGGAGAGCCCAGTTTAGAAGCGTTAAGGTTAGGAAGAGGGAATTCATTTGAGTGTGGCTCTCGGGCTGGCCTCTCACCAACCCACCTCCTACGGTCGGAATGTGCGGAACAAATAAGCCATATGCGGAATAACCAGCCACAATCAGCAGAAGCCCTACCAGACTTCCCCACGAAGCGATCTGCTTTGGCCCTGGGCGCACATCCGGATTTGTCGCTGCAACAGCTTCATTTTCTTGCATGACTTTTCCTCTTACGACTTTCTGATCGCGTCCGTTGCTGTTTGGCGATCTTGCGCAATTCCGCCAGCGCCTCTTCCCCCCAGCGCAGGTGCGCTTCCAACTCCAACTGTCCGAAGCGGGCCGTCATCTTCCAATACGGTGTGTCAGGATACTGCTCCCGGGCTCTTACCGCTCTTTCGGTTTCAGTGAACACTTGAAGCAACAATCGCTGTTTCTCTACCATTTCTTCCACATAACCGATCAGAATCTCTGCCGGAACCTGTGCGCCGAAAAACAGCTTCAGAAGCAGTTCATTGCGCGGGATCTCCGGCTGTGGTGCAACAGCCAGCCAAGCCGTCAGCCGCTCGTGTCCCTTCTTTGTGATCGAGTAAATGTGCCGGTCCGGCTTGCCATCCTGCCGTTCGGTCTTCGACGTTACGAAGCCCTCGGCAGCCAGGGTTTTCAGATTGGGATAGATCTGCCCATAGCTCTCATTCCAGAAGAAACCGACCGATGTTCTAATGCTCTGCCCCAGGTCGTAGCCTGACATCGGCGCCACGGTGAGCAAGCCAAGAAGAACTTCCATGCTCGAACTTGAACGCTTTGCCATATATGAGTAATAGATATATATCTAATAGAGTGATATTGTCAATCCCCTCATAAAAGTGGACTGCATCAAACTCCGGATCGATAACGAAACGGCGGCATCGCGCCACGAATTGCGGGTCGTGGTGGCTACAAAAGAAGACGACAAAGAAGAATTCATTTCAACATGCGAGGTGTCTCTATGAGAAGCGCGGCGCGCCTCAAGATGGGCTACTATCCGCTGCCTGAAACCGAAGGGAACAAGCTTCGTGCTCTACTATCTTTCGCCAGCCCGGCTTCGGTGATCGATCCCTGCGTTGGGCAAGGAACTGCCCTGGAACTTGTCTCTGGCGACGCTCCCGTCCGGCGCCATGGCATCGAACTTGATGCCGAACGGGCTCGCATCTCCAGTTCAAAAGGCATCGAGACCATCCAGGGGAACACTTTCGACGCCATTGTGAAGCCCGAATCGTTCTCCCTGTTGTACCTGAATCCGCCATATGATTCTGAAATCGGTTCCATCGGCAATCGGCGCATGGAGGCTGTGTTTCTGGAACACACTTACCGTTGGTTGCGGATGGAAGGCGTTCTGATTCTGGTGATCCCGTTTGAGCGGCTGCACGACTGCACCGGCCTCCTGAGTTCTCATTTCACCAGCCTGAAAGTCTTTCGCATGACCGATCCCGATTCGGTCCAGTACAGGCAAATTGCCGTCTTTGGCGTTCGCCGCGAGATCAGAGGTGCCGCGGTTGAGAGCAATAAGCGCCAACTCCAAAGCATCGGGCTCTATGGGAGCTTCCTGGAGTTATCTGAATTGCAGTCGGACGCGTGCCCGCCCTATACCGTTCCTCCGTCCGGCGAAGCGTCGTTGAGCTATCGCGGCCTCCCTTACGACGTTTTGGAAGACCTGCTTCCGCACTCAGGGGCATGGAGACAGGCGGCGCCGTTGTTGATGCCGCACGATGATGTTGCCACCGGTCGGCCCATCACACCGTTGCATGGCGGCCACGTTGGCCTCTTGTGCACCGCAGGACTGCTCAATGGTGTCTTCGGCGAGGGAGAGAACCGGCACATCGCCCGCTGGCGGTCGGTCAAGCATGTGACAACCTTCGTTGAAGAGGATGGAGACGCCCAGATCATTCATCATCGGGAACGCTGGACCAATGAACTCCGCCTGGTCTACGCCGATGGGAGAGTTCTCAAGCTCACTGAGACCGCGGCGAAGAAGGAGGGTGAAGTCGATGGAGAATGCACACCTTCGACTCGGGCTGCTTGAGTACGTGCGCATTACGGAAAAAGCGTCGACCCGCATTCGCCTGCGGGTCGATCGCTATATGGGAGAAGAGCGGCAGGCGCATCTTCTCAGCGTCTTCGGCAACGACTCGGACGTCGGCGCGATCACGGCCGCCGTTCATGAAAAGGCCGCCTTCAGTCTGACCTTTCCCAATGGAGAGACCAAGGAAGTCTCGCTCGGCGAACATGCCTCCTGCTACAAGGGCGCGGTTGTATTGCCGGGCCGGAAGCACCCAGTGCGTCATCTACTCGCGGTCTCTCAGGAACTGCACACGAACGGCACCGCCGGAAGAACTATGCTGCTGCGCTATCGGCGCGAGGAGGCATGGGCGACTCTCGCGAGCTTCCTTGGCCTGCCTGCCGACTCTGCGTGGGCGGACCATATTCTGGCCATTGTCGAACGGAAGAAGCGGATCGAGGAGATCGACGGGATCGGCTGCGAGCCGGTATTGATCTCAGCCACCACGGAAGAGATGCTTGAGTGGATCGGCGACGGTCTGCAATCCGGTTCTGTGAGCTTTCCAGAGAAGACGGGCCCGATCGTGTGGCCGCGGTACTCGCTGGTGGAGTCGTTGCGTCCAAACAGCTTCGCATTGAGGGGAGCACAGTAAAATCGATTCCACCGAGAACTGACGCCTGATTGCTTGCCGGTGAGGAGAGCTGGAATGGCTACAGAGGACATGGACCGCACAGTATCGTCAAATCCGTTTGTCTACGACCAGCTCAAGAGTCTGGGCGTGAGCGCGAGCGTCTGGGATGATGTCCTCGAAGAATTGTTCGATGAGCCGTTCGGAAATATCCCCGGCCCTTTCGGTTTACTTCTGGCTGATCTCAATGGGAAGATTGGACCTCAGCGGCTGGACTATGCGCGGCAAGACGGCATTTCCGATCACGACTTCGTGCGCGGTCTACTAAGACAATCCATCGAAGAACACTCCGATCATCCAGAATTGCCAGACGATGACGGCTTCGATTGCGCTGAAGCAATCGACGAGTATTGGAAACATCGCTCCTCTCTGAACTGAAAGAACCATGCCGTTGGCTGGTGAGATAAGTCCCACTTCGCCCTTGTTCGCCTTATTCAGATCCTCTAGTCATCTCTCCCACATTCCGCGCCGCACATCTGGCGCAGCCCCCACAACTCAGCTTTGAGGAGGTATCTCCGTGGAGACCACCTTCGACTACCTGCGCCAGTTTGGCCCTATCCTGGCCGAACGTATCCTTGAAACGTACCCACCGCTACAGAGCACAAAAGATCCGGTCGCACCCGGTCTCGCCGGGCTGCTGCGCAAACCCCTACCCGCTCAGGCTGTGGCCATCACCGGCACAGCGAAGTATCTTCGCAAGGCCAAGGCCGCACGCATTGTCGCCGAATGTGGTGCTGGGAAAACTTTTATGGCCTTGGGGACGATCCATGTGCTATCCGAAGGGCAGCCAACAACGACGCTGGTGATGTGCCCCTCGCACATCACGCACAAGTGGGCGCGCGAGGTCCTGTTGACCACCCCCCGCGCCCGGACTTTCCTCATCGAGGACATGCGCAACGGTGGCGATCCCGCAAAGCCCCACGGGGTCCGCGAGGTCAAGCTCAGCAAGGGGAAGACCGTCTACGAAGGCAAGCATCTCAGCCTTGCGGAGATGCGTCGGCTGGGCCGAAAGGAGTGGCGGAAGCTGTTCACGGGGCCGACCTTCTTTCTTACGGGCAAGGACAAAGGCAAGCTCAGCTACTACTGGGACCACGTCTACCTAAAGGCAAAGTCCGGCCCGAACCTGGGCGGGATCGTGAATCCCGATTCGGGTGAGGCCATTCTCGACTCGGAGATGGAGAAGCTCACGACCCTCGACTTTCGCGACAAGCAGAAGGTCGCGGAGACGCTGGTTTCACCCCGCAATGGGACGACGAGATTCTCGGCTCTCTGGCAGGCGGACCGCAACCGGATTCAGCGTATGGCGCCGATCGAATATATCGGCCGCTATATGGCTGGGTGGTTTGACTTCGCGATTGCCGACGAACTGCACCAGTTGGCCGGCGACACGGCCCAGGGCAACGGCCTCGGCGTCCTCGGACGCGCCGCGCAGCGCCTGATCGCGCTTACAGGCACCCTGATGGGCGGCTATGCGGACGACCTTTTCAACATCTTCTACCGTATGGAGCCGCGCGCAATGGTGCGCGAGGGCTTTGCTTACGGCGGACAAGGCAGGCGCGATTTTCAGGAACAGTACGGCGTCCTTGAGACCGTCGAGAAGATCGAAGGCTCAGACAATGCCTGCTCGCGGGCTACGAAGAAGACCGTGCGCGTCCTGCGCAAGCCCGGGGCTTCGCCGCTCCTGTTCGGCAAGTTCCTGATGAACACGACTGCGTTCCTTGCACTTGAAGACATCTCCGACAATTTGCCTCGCTACGATGAAAGCGTCATCTCCGTGGACATGGACGATGCTCTTCAGCAGGCCTACGAACGACTGGAAGAGGACATTCGGTCGGCGATGAAGGAACATCGCGGCAACAAGAGCCTGATGAGCATATTGCTCAACACGCTCCTACTCTATCCCGACCATCCCTACGACTTCGACGAGATCTGGGCGCGGGCATTCGATCCGCAGACCAAGGAGTATGTGAAGTTCCTCGTGACGGTGCCGGAGAACCTCGCACGGGAGGCGCTTTATGCGAAAGAGCGCGCTTTGGTCGCCGATGTGAAGGAGGAACTGTGCCAAGGCAGGCGCTGTCAGGTCTATGCGACCTACACCGGGGAGAAGGATGTCACGGAGCGGTTGGAGACGGTGTTGCGGCAGGAAGGCATTCGCGTCGCTGTGCTGCGCTCCTCGGTGCCGACCGACAAGCGGGAGGACTGGTACGAGCGGCAACTGAAGGCCGGGATCGAGGTCGTCATCTGCCATCCCAAGCTGGTCGAAACGGGCTTAGACCTGTTGGCCTTTCCGACGCTCTACTTCTACGAGACGGGATACTCGCTGCACACACTGCGGCAGGCGAGCCGAAGATCGTGGCGCATCGGGCAAAGGTTCCCAGTGCGAGTGAAGTTTGTCACATACTCGGGCACGATGCAGGAGACGTGCCTCCGGCTGATGGGTAAGAAAATGCTGGTGGCCCTGATGATGGAAGGGAAGTTCTCCGGCGAAGGGTTGCAGGCGCTCGACACCGATGAAGACCTGATGAGCGCGATGGCGCGTGAACTGGTCGAGAAAGGGGGAGTAGGAGAATCCGCGAACGCTGTGTGGCGGGAACTCGATCACGAACGCGAGAAGATCCAACCTCGCCCAGCGGCCGTACAGGCCGAGCCGGAAACGGACGAGGAAATGGAGGCGGTGCTCGACCTGCCAGCCATGCCTGCTCCGCAGTCGCTGCCGATTACCTTCGGCATGCCTCTGATGGAGCCGCCCGCGACGGAGAAGAAGCGCAAGAAGATTTTGATTTGGCCGACGGCCAAAGAGAGCAACAGCCAGCTCAGCCTCTTTGATTGAGGCTGCACGTACTCAACCCAAATTCGACCAATATTCAAGCAGGGAGGTGACATCATGAGCGAGTCCCAGGGGAAGATTCGCTGCCTGAGTTGTGAACTGGTGCAGTGGCTGAACCGGGAGGATTGCAGGCGCTGCGGCGCTGCGCTGCCTCAGCCGATCGTCAAGATCGTGGAGAAGGTTGTCGAAAGGGTCATCGTGCGCCGGGACCCGGAGTGCCTTGAGGAACTTCAGCAGGCGCGGCAATTGCTTGAAGCGGCGTCTCACCGTTTGGCGCAATCCGATATGGAGCCGATGGTCCGGGTTGACCAGCGTCAGATTGCGGATGCAAAGGGATTTCCGACGATGGCGGAGATGGAGCGCACGATGATCCTGGCCGCTTATCGAAGGACGAATCGCAGACCACTCGAAGCAGCCAGGCTGCTGGGCATCGGGAAGACGACCTTCTATCGCAAACTCCGGGAGCTGAAGCAGGCGGCTTAGACTCTGTACTAAGTTGATTTGCGGCAGGTGGAATCGAGTGTTTAGGCTGGTTTCGGCCAATGCGGCTGAGCTAAACTAAGTCATTGATACGATGAGGAGTATCCGTGCGCATTGATCACATCAGGTTGCAGAACTACAAGAGGTTTGGCGCGTTCGAGGTCAGCCTCGATCCTCAATTCAATCTCTTCGTAGGCGACAATGCGTCCGGCAAGACGACGATCCTCGATGCCATTACGGTTGGGCTCGACAGTTGGTTTATCGGAATGAAAGGTGTCCAGAGCATCGGCAGCATCGATCAGGGTGAGGTGCATGTCGTTCCGTATCCCCACGGCGATGTCGTCTCCTTCGAGAAGCAGTTTCCTGCCCAGGTTGAATGTGACGGCGTCGTGATGGGCCAGAAGGTTTCCTGGAGCCGGGAATTGGCGCGCGACCGGGGCCGCACAACCACCGTTGGCGCGAGAGATCTTGCTGCGATCGCGACCGAAGCGGATGATCTTGTCCGTCAAGGCAAGTCTGTGACGTTGCCAATGGTCTGCACCTATGGGACCGAGCGTCTTTGGTATGAAACTCCGCAGAGGAAGCGGGCGATCAAGAAGGAACCAGTGAAGCAGTACCCATCGCGTTTTGATGGGTATCGTAACTGCACAACGTTCGAGATTCAGGAAACAGATCTCCTCAAGTGGGTTCG